>Ga0207665_10001022_pt1 | contig 18882 bp, 17 predicted proteins | sample LARL112metaG_FD_184351 | JGI IMG/M metagenome (GOLD analysis project Ga0207665, IMG submission 184351) | Corn, switchgrass and miscanthus rhizosphere microbial communities from Kellogg Biological Station, Michigan, USA - LAR L11-2 metaG... | ecosystem: Host-associated > Plants > Roots >...
CCACGGTGCGGGAAAAGTGGAACGTGCGCCAGATGATCGAGGGTTGCGCGCGCCATCGCATCCGGGGAATCTCGCCTTGGCGCGACAAACTTGCGGAGATGGGGGCGAAGGAAGCGGCCAAGGCAATCCGCGACAACGGCCTCGCCGTAACGGGGTTATGCCGCGGCGGGATGTTCCCGGGCACGGACCGCAGGGCGCGTCAGGCCGCAATCGACGACAACCTGCGCGCGATCGACGATGCCGCGACACTCCAAGCAAAGTGCCTGGTGCTCGTGGTCGGCGGGCTTCCGCAGGGCTCGAAAGACCTCGCCGGCGCGCGCGAGATGGTGAGGGACGGTATCGGCGATATGTTCGATCACGCCCGCTCGGCGGGCGTCCCGCTCGCGATCGAGCCGCTGCACCCGATGTACTGCGCCGACCGCGCTTGCGTAAACACGCTTGCGCAGGCGCTCGATCTGTGCGACGAACTGAACCCCGCTGGAGACGGGGCCCTCGGCGTCGTCGTGGACGTCTACCATGTCTGGTGGGACCCTTTGCTCAAGGCTCAAATCGAGCGCGCGGGCGACAAGCGCCTGCTGGCGTTCCATATCTGCGATTGGCTGGTGCCCACCACGGACCTGCTCACGGACCGGGGAATGATGGGCGACGGCGTGATCGACCTTCCGCTTGTGCGCTCGTGGATGGAAGAGGCCGGATACCGCGGCTTTCACGAGGTCGAGATCCTGTCTTCGGGCAACTGGTGGCGGCGGGATCCGGACGAGGTGCTCGCGACCTGCCGCATGCGGCACCAGACCGCATGCTAGGTTTCAGTTCGAGTCGTCCCGTTTGGCCGAGCCGGCGCCAGGCAAGGTAAAATTACTGCCCTCGGCTTTCATTCCCATCCAGAAACAGGAAACGTTCCATGGACCGAAATCTCCTTTCCAAGACGGCCGCGGCTATGGTTGCCAAGGGCAAAGGGCTGCTTGCGGCGGACGAATCGAGCGGCACCTGCGAGAAGCGCTTCAAGTCGGTCGGCGTCGAGTGCACCGAGGCCAACCGCCGGGCCTATCGCGACCTGCTCTTCACCACCAAGGGCATAGAGGAATTCGTGAGCGGGGTGATCCTGTTCGACGAAACGCTCAGACAGAGTACCGTCTCGGGAAACGAGCCGTTCCCGGGCTATCTCGAGAAGAGAGGCATCATCCCCGGCATCAAGGTGGACAAGGGCGTCCATGATCTCGCCCTCTGTCCGGGAGAGAAGATCACCGAGGGGCTCGATGGCCTGCGCGGGCGCCTCGCCGACTACTTCAAGCTCGGCGCACGCTTTGCCAAGTGGCGCGCGGTCATCGCCATCGGGCCAGGGATCCCCAGCCATGCGTGCCTGTACGCCAATGCCCACGCGCTCGCCCGTTACTCGGCGCTGTGCCAGGAGGCCTCCATCGTTCCCATCGTCGAGCCGGAAGTGCTGCTCGACGGCGATCACACGATTGACCGCTGCTACGAGGCGACCGAAGCAACCCTCACCGCGGTATTCGCGGCGCTGCGCGCCTACAATGTTTCGCTCGAGCATACGATCCTCAAGGCGTCGATGGTCGTATCGGGCAAGGATTGTCCGAAGCAGGCGGGCGTGGAACGGGTCGCCGAGGAAGCCGTTCGCTGCCTGAAGCGCACGGTGCCTGCCGCCCTGCCGGGCATCGTGTTCCTGTCCGGCGGCCAGAGCGATGAAGCGGCGACCGCCCACCTCAACGAAATGGCGAGGATGCCGGGCCTACCCTGGCCGCTCACGTTCTCCTACAGTCGCGCTCTGCAGAACCCGCCGCTCAAGACTTGGCGCGGTTCTCCCGGCAACGTCGCTGCTGCCCAGCGCGCGTTCTACCATCGCGCCCGCATGAACAGCCTCGCGGCGCAGGGAAAATACCGCCCGGACCTGGAGAAGCAGGCCGCCTAGAAGATGACGGCACCTCTCTACGAAGCGAATATCAAGAGCTTGCCTTTTCTTGGGCGGGGCAAGGTCCGCGATATGTATGCAGTCGGCAACGATCGTCTGCTTATCGTGACGACCGACCGGCTTTCGGCCTTCGACGTGGTTCTGCCCGATCCGATTCCCGACAAAGGCCGGGTGCTGAACGAGTTGTCCAACTTCTGGTTCAGGAGGCTGGGTCATATCGTTGCGAACCATCTCGACGGGCTTGCTCCGGACACGGTGGTCAAGGGCGGCGAGGAGTCGGCCCAGGTCAGAGGGCGCTCGGTAGTCGTGAAGAAACTAAAGCCGTTGCCGGTCGAAGCGGTGGTGCGCGGCTATCTCATCGGCTCGGGGTGGAAGGACTATCAGAAAACCGGCGCGATCTGCGGTATTTCCCTGCCAAAGGGGCTGAAGCAGGCCGACAAGCTGCCCGAGGTGATCTTCACTCCCGCCACCAAGGCCGAGGTCGGGGCCCACGACGAGAACATCTCCTTCGCCCAGGTCGAGGACATGATCGGCAAGGAGCTTGCGGCCTGGGTGCGCGACGTAAGCGTGCGCCTTTATCGCGAAGCAGCCGACTATGCGCGAGAGCGCGGCATTATCATCGCCGACACCAAGTTCGAGTTCGGCACGGACGCGAAGGGAAATCTCGTGCTGATTGACGAGGCGCTCACAGCGGATTCCTCGCGATTCTGGCCGGCGGACGAGTACCGCCCGGGATCGAGTCCACCGTCATTCGACAAGCAGTACGTGCGCGACTACCTCGAGACGCTCGATTGGAACAAAGCCCCGCCGGCGCCGCGCCTTCCGGCGGAAGTGATCGCCAAGACATCCGAAAAATATCGCGAAGCCCTGTACCGCCTGACGGGGCAGAGACTGGGAGCATAGACATGGCCCGCCCGCCGCTTGTCGGCATCGTCATGGGAAGCGCGAGCGATTGGGAGGTGATGCGCGAGGCGGCAAAGCAGCTCACCGATTTTTCCGTGCCCTACGAAGCCAAGGTACTTTCCGCGCACCGCTCGCCTGACGCGCTCACCGAATGGGTCGAACAGCTCGGTGCCAAAGGCGCCTGCTGTTTCATCGCGGGTGCCGGAGGTGCGGCGCATCTGGCCGGCGTGATCGCGGCAAAAACGACGCTCCCCGTGCTCGGGGTGCCGATGCCCTCCAAGTATCTGCATGGATTGGATTCATTGCTGTCGATCGTACAGATGCCCAAAGGGATCCCGGTGGCGACTTTTGCGATCGGTGAGGCGGGCGCCGCCAACGCGGGACTGTTTGCCGTCGCGATGCTTGCCCAGGGAGACGCGAAACTCGCCAAACTTCTCGCGCAGTTCCGCGCGGACCAGGCCGAAGCGATCAAGAACGTCAAGCTGCCGGGTTGACACGGGCTCCGTCCCGCTTTTCCTTGCCTGCGAAAGTCGACGCGCTCCAATCCGTTCCGGTTCGGGATGCAGTGGCGATACTGCGACGCGGCGGCTTGGTTGCCTTTCCCACCGAGACCGTCTACGGACTGGGTGCCGACGCGTCCAATCCCGAGGCGGTAGCGCGAATCTACGAGGTCAAGGAACGTCCCGCGGGCCATCCTGTCATCGTCCATATCGGCGACATCGGGCAGTTGGCTCGCTGGGCCCGCGAGATTCCGGAGACCGCGACGAAACTCGCAGCGCACTTCTGGCCGGGGCCGCTGACCCTCGTGCTGCGGCGCGCACCGGGCGTGGACGATGGGCTCACGGGCGGCGAGGACACGGTCGGCCTGCGTATCCCAGGGCATCCGATCGCTCTCCAGCTGCTGCGGGAATTTGGCGGAGGCATAGCTGCCCCGTCGGCCAACCGGTTTGGCCGGATCAGCCCGACGACGGCGGAGCATGTGCGAAGCGATCTGGGGAGCGAAGTCGACCTGATCCTGGACGGAGGCGCATGTGAGATCGGTATCGAATCCACGATCGTGGATCTCTCTCGCGGTCGGCCCGTGCTGCTACGTCCCGGCCGAATCGCTGCGGGGGATATCGCGGCTACGCTCGGCGTCGCGCCCCTGTCGCGCGATTCAGGTGCCCCACGCGCGCCCGGGGCACTCGCGGCGCATTACGCGCCCCGGCAGCCCCTTCGGCTCATCGAATCGGACCGGTGGGAGCGAAGCGTACGGGGCAGTTCGCGTGGGCGAGGCGTGCTGTCATTCCGTTCCGCTCCGGAGGGGGACATGAGCGCGATGTGGATCGAAGCGCCGAGGGAGCCGGGGCGATACGGGCACGACCTTTACGCGAACCTGCGCGCGCTCGATTCGTCCGGCTGCGATCGGATTCTGGTGGAGGAGCCCCCTGATACGCTCGAATGGGCCGCCATCCGGGACCGACTCGCTCGAGCGCGCTCGGCCTGAAATGCGAGGTTGCGGATCGGATTCCTGTGCTGGGCAGCGTTGAGGAAGAAAGGGATTGCGGCTAAAATTACCGCGGCGTGGGGTTGTAGCTCAGCTGGGAGAGCGTCGCGTTCGCAATGCGAAGGTCGGGAGTTCGATCCTCCTCAACTCCACCACCGCCCCGTGGATTGGACGTATTGTGGGTCTAGCCCACCTCATGGACGCATGCCCACGCCCCTCAAACTCCTGATTCTCGAAGACAACACCTTCGACGCCGAGCTCGAAGTCGGGAGGCTTCAAGCCGCCGGCTATGACTGCGACTGGAAGCAAGTGCAGACGCGGGAGGAATTCGAGGCTTCCCTCGATCGCCCGGAGTTCGAGCTGATCCTCGCCGACTATAACCTTCCGAATTTCGACGGGCTGAGCGCGCTAAGCCTGCTGAGGGAGCGCGGACTGGAAATTCCCTTCGTACTCATCTCCGGCACGCTCGGAGAGGAACGCGCCATCGAGAGTCTCAAAGCGGGCGCCACCGATTACGTGATGAAGGAAAGGCTCGAGCGCCTTGCGCCGGTGGTCACGCGCGCCTTGAACGACCGCCTTGAGCGAGCCAATCGCAACGCCGCGCAACAGGCGCTGCGGGACGCCCACCGCAGGTTGCAGGCGCTTTCGGTGCGACTCCTCCAGGTGGAGGAAACCGAGCGCCGCCGCATCGCGCGCGAATTGCACGACGGCATCGGGCAGCTGCTCACTGCGGTCAAATTGCGCCTCGCGGGCCTCAATCCGTCCTCAGCGGACTACGGCCCTCGCCGGGGTGAATGCGTTGCGGCGATCGACGATGCCCTCGAGCAAGTGCGTCGCGTGTCGCGCGACCTGAGACCTTCACAACTGGATGATCTCGGCCTGTTGGCGGCGTTGCGCTCGCATCTCGACCAGCAGGCAAGCAGCGCCGGATTCAAGCCGAATTTCATGCATGAGGGCGTACCCCAGCGTCTCGCTGCCGAGATCGAGACCACGTGCTTTCGCATCGCGCAGGAGGCCCTCACCAATATTGCGCGCCACGCACAGGCGAGCGAAGTTTGGGTTACGCTCGCCGGCACGGAGGAGGAATTGCGTTTGGAAGTGCGCGACAACGGTCGGGGTTTCGATGTCGCGGCCGCGCGGCTGCGTGCGACGGCGGGCAGCAGCATGGGGCTGCTGAGCATGGAAGAACGCGCTACGCTTGCGGGGGGGCGGCTCGCGATCGACTCGGCCCTCTCGCGGGAGACGCGGTTGAGCCTTACGCTCCCTCTGGTGCGGGCCGGCGCGGAACAAGTATGATCCCGGTGCGCGTCCTTCTCGCCGATGATCACGCGTTGGTGCGCGCTGGAATACGCGCGCTCCTGGAGGGTCTGGAAGGGGTCACGGTCGTGGCAGAAGCAGGCACCGGCAGCGAGGTGCTTGAGCTTGCGCGCAAGCATCACCCGGATGTCGTGCTGCTTGACATTTCCATGCCTGGACTCGGAGGACTCGAAGCAAGCGCTCTACTCAAGCAGGAACTCCAGGAGGTGCGCGTGGTGATGCTTTCCATGCACGCCAACGAGGAATACGTGCTGCAGGCGCTGCGTGCGGGGGCTTCAGGCTACATGCTCAAGGATTCCGCGACCGCCGAGCTGGAGCTCGCCTTGCAAGCGGTGATGCAAGGCGAGACCTATCTCAGCCCGCGCATATCGAAACAAATGGTGGAAGGCTACGTGCAGCGGGTTGGGGGCGAGCAGCCCAAGTCCGACAACCTTACGCCGCGGCAGCGCCAAGTCCTGCAGCTCATCGCCGGGGGTCACAGCACCAAGGAAATCGCCTATCGCCTCGAGCTTTCCGTTAAGACCGTGGAAACCCATCGCGCCCAGCTGATGGATCGCTTGCAGATCCGCGATATCGCCGGTCTGGTGAAGTACGCAATCCGTAACGGCCTCGTCACCACCGCAAAATAATAAGTTTAGAAATCAAGAAGTTCTCCGCAGCTCCGGGCTGCCCTTAAGGTATTTAGCAGCCCGGCTCAGGGCTAGCCCGATTGGCCTACCCTGCGTCTCGCTCTAAGGTGTGGGAATTCAGCCGCAGGTGGTCTGTCACGCGCCGGGGGGCGCGTCGCCTGTCGTGTTCGAGAGGGGACGTTGAAGCGCATCAGGGTCATGGTCGTCGACGACAGCTTGCCATTCGCAAGCGCGGTCGGGCAGTTTCTCGCCTGCAACGGCAACTTCGAAGTGCTGGCGAGCGCGAACTCCGGGAGCGAGGCGCTGGCGCGGGCAAGCACTGAACGGCCCGACCTCATGCTCATCGACATCAGCATGCCGGGCATGAACGGCTTGGCGGTGACTTCCCTGATCAAGGGGAAGGAGGCTGCACCCAAGATCGTGATGATGACGCTGGAGGACAGCGAGGAGCATCGCATCGGCGCGATGGCGGCGGGGGCGGATGCCTTCTTGCCTAAGGATGATTTCGCCTACGAGTTCCATACGGTGCTCGACCTGTTGTTCGCCAAGTCGAGCTTCAACAAGGAATCGCGGGCATGGGACGGGTAATCGACTTGAAGCGCGAGGTCGTAGACGCGCGCAGGCGCAGGCTATTCCATGCCGCCTGAGGACCGCCCGCTCGGCCTTTCCGCGAGCGAGACTGGGTCACGGCCGGCCGTGCTCCTGCTCGACGACGACGAGAGAGATCTGATGCTGCTCGAAGAGATCCTGCGCCCCGACGGATTCCGGGTGCTGAAGACGACCGATCCGACCCGCGCATTCGAGCTCCTCGCGAGTCAACCGGTCAGGATCGTGATTTCCGACCAAAACATGCCGGGGCTCACCGGGGTGGAGTTCCTAAGCCAAGTGAGAAAGCTCTATCCCGACGTGATCAGAATAGTCTTTACCAACTCCCAGGATCCCAAGGTGTTCGCCGACGCCGTCAACAAAGCCGCCATTCACAAGTTCATCATGAAACACTGGGACGGGGAGCGGTTGCGCGCCGAGGTGCGAGAGGCGTCTCGTCGTTATCGTCCGAAAAACGGGACGCTCCCCTCATCTGCAAAATAGCGTCACCGCTAGACGCTCAATTTCATCGGCAGGATGACCATCTGCATGCCGCGCAGATGGAAGCGGCGCTGCAGCGCCATCGCCGCCTGATTGTGCAGTATCTGCGTCAACCAGTTGTCCTCGTCGAAAATGAGCTTACTGGTGAAGAAAATGGCGTTGGGGAACTCGCCGAGGACGCGTTCGGCGAGCCTCGTGAATTCATCGATTGGATCGGTGCCGAAGGATAGGTATGACTTCGCTGCCCATCCCTTGCTGTTGCAGAAGTTGACGAAGTAGGAAAGCGAGGCCTTCGCCTCCACCTTCATCGCTTCGAGGTCCTCGCGCCCGCCAAAGCTCTGCGCGTCCACGGTGCGCGCGTTGACGAAAATGAAGTTTCTGAAGTGGTCCGGGAACATCCGCTGCACCCAGAGCAAGGCATGCAGCCCCCCGCCGCGCGAGGAGCCCACCAGAAACACCGCGGTGGGCCGACTGGGGTCAGGCTTGGGCGGATTGGCGACGCTGCCGAAGGGAATGCCAGAAAAGTCGGCGTCGATTTTCTTCAACTGCGCCTTGGTCCATTCGTAGTGGTTGCGGATGGTCACGCATACCGCGATGATCGCCGCGATGATGAGAACTGCCAGCCATCCGCCTTCAAGGAACTTCTCGGCGAGCAGCATGAGCAGAATGCCTGCACACACCAGGAACCCCGCCGCGGACAGCGCGAGCCTCCCGAGCCAGTTTCGCCCCGCTCGCAGGCGGGCCCAGTACAGGCACAGGCCGAAGAGCGACACTGCGAAGGTCAGGAACACGCTCAGGCTGTATAGAACGACTAGCGTCGAAACGCTGCCGCCTGTCCACAAAAGGATGATGAGCGATCCGAGCCCCATGACGAGGATGCCGTTCTGGGTGACGAGCCGTGTCGACAAATAGCGGAACTGGTGCGGCACCCAGGAATCGGCGGCCATGTTGGAGAGCACTGCCGGACCGCCGAGGAAACCGGTGTTGGCGGCGACGAAGAGAAGCCCTGCTTCGAGTGCGAGCACCACCAGCAACGCAATCCCGCTGTCGCGGGTTTCCCAGCCGAAGCTGTCTATGATCGCTCCAAAGGCCACCGCGTTGAGCGTCCGTCCTTCCACCGGACGCGCGCCCCACAGCAGGTACAGCAGGATGATCCCGCCGGCGGTGAAGGCGAGCGACAACGCCATGTAGAGCATGGTGACCTTGCCAGTGTGCACTCGCGGCTCCGCGAGCACGTTGACGTTGTTCGACACCGCTTCGATCCCGGTGTAGGTGCCGCCTCCCTGGGAATAGGCGAGCAGGAGCAGCGCCGCGACGCCTGTCCAGCCGAGCTGCGCCGAAAGTTCCGAGGTTCCACGCCAGACATCGGGCACCAGAGTCGGCAGCACCGTCGCATGTGAGAGCACGCCGTACACGATCAGGAACGCGTGGGTGAGAATGAAACCGACAAAGATCGGCAGCAGGACCGTGATCGCTTCCCTCATCCCACGCAGGTTGAGCAGCGCGAGCCCCACGATGAACGCGACTTCGGTTGCAAGCTTGTAGGGTTGGAAGGTGAGCGGAAACAGCGAGAACAGGGCATCGACCCCGCTCGCGATCGAAATCGAAACGGTGAGCACGTAATCGAGAATGAGCGCGGCGCCCGAGACCAGGCCCGCGTAGGGGCCGATCAGGCGCGTGGCGACCCGGTAGCCGCCCCCGCCCGTGGGAAACAGCTCGATGACCTGGTTGTAGGCGAGCGCGATGATGAACACGGTCGCTGCCGTGGCGAGCGCGAGGTAAAGGCCCAGATCCGTATGCTCGCCCAGCGCGCGAAAAGCCTCTTCGGGACCATAGCAGGAGGAGGATATCCCGTCCGCTCCCAGACCCACCCAAGCGAAAAAGGCGACGAGCGCGATATGCCTTCGCGTCTTCGTATCCAAGGGGTCGAGCGGCTTGCCGAACAACTTCTGTCGCAGCTTCGCGAGCGCTCTCATGCGCCGGTTGCCTTGCCCGAAGCGATGGCCTTTTCGAGGCGGCGCGCGAACACGGTCATTTCCTTCGCGGCCTGCCGGTCACCCTTGCCCTGCGCGATCGCGATGCCTTTGCGGTAGGCCGCGAGCGCCTCATCGGCCCGTCCATGGCCGGCGAGCGCGTTTCCAAGGAGTTTCCACGCTGCGGAATATCCCGGGTCTTTTTCGACTGCCGCATTGAGGTGCGCGATGGCGGGTCCGAATTCGGCGCACTTCAGGTACTCGCTCCCGAGAGAAAAACGCAAGAGCGCGCCGTCCCTAGGCGTGCCCACGAGCTTCAAGAGATTGACTATCTGCTGCGAAGTCATCGGGGATACCGGGATGCTGGCGCCGCCCAGCCGAGCGCGGATATTATAACCGCTCACTCCCGCTGACTTCATACTCAACATGACACGATCCACCGTTTCCACTTCAAACGCGCCAGCTGCGATCGGCACATATTCCCAGGCGGTGCGCGCCGGTGGCACGCTCTATCTTTCCGGCCAGATCGGGCTGGACCCGGCGACCGGGCAGCTCGTCGATGGAATCGAGAACCAGATCCATCGTGTTTTCGCCAACCTGAAGGCCGTTTCCGAGGCCGGAGGCGGATCGCTCGCGGACGCGGTCAAGCTCACTGTCTACCTGACCGACTTGTCGCATTTCGCCCGCGTCAACGAGATCATGGCTCGATATTTCGAGAAGCCGTATCCGGCGCGAGCCGCAGTCGGCGTTGCGGCGCTGCCGCGCGGCGCACTGGTCGAAGCGGATGCGATCCTCGTGCTTCCGGGTTGACACCGGGGATCGAGGGATCAGTCGTGCGGAAGGCTTCGGCTCGATCTTCGGGCAGCCGGACGGTTGCCGCGAAGCTCGGCAAACTTGGAATTCGTCGCGACTTCGATCTCGTGCTGCACCTGCCTTTGCGTTACGAGGACGAGACGCGCGTCATGCCGATCGCAAACGCGCCTCCCGGCTTGGCCGTCCAGGTGGAAGGCACGGTGCGCTCGACCGAGATCGTGTACCGCCCGAAGCGCCAGCTCGTCTCACGGATCGAGGATTCCACGGGCGAACTGGTGCTGCGCTTTTTCAATTTCTACGCGAGCCAGGCAAAAGCGCTCGCAGAAGGCGCAACGGTGCGTGCTTTCGGCGAAGTGCGCACGGGGTTCTTCGGCGGCGAGATGGTCCATCCGCGCTTTCGCGTTCTGCTCGGGTCGACGCCGCTGCCGCAGGCTCTGACGCCCATCTATCCGACTACCGCCGGGCTTGGGCAGGGATCGCTGCGGAAGATGATCGAAGCAGCACTCGCACGCGCCCCGCTCGATGACACACTGCCCGAGGGCGTTTCGAAGCCGCTCGGGCTGTGCGGATTCCGCGAGGCGGTCGACTCGCTACATCACCCGCGTCCCGGGGCCGATGAAGCCGGGCTCGGCGCCCGCACCTCTCCCGCGTGGCGGCGCATGAAATTTGACGAGTTGCTCGCGCAGCAGATCTCGATGCGTAAGTACTATCGCGAGCGAAAAGCCCGCGCGGCACCGCCGCTTCTGCGGCCGGACAAGGAGCGTTGCCACACTGCGGTTCTGGTCGAGCGACTGCCGTTCCGTTTGACTCGTGCGCAGCAACGGGTGTGGAAAGAAATCGAAGGAGATCTTGCGCAGCCGCATCCGATGCACCGGCTGTTGCAGGGAGACGTCGGCAGCGGCAAGACCGTCATTGCCGTGCTCGCCGCGCTGCGCGCCGTCGAGAACGGCCTGCAGGCCGCGGTCATGGCCCCAACGGAAATTCTCGCCGAGCAGCATTTCCGCAAGTTCAGCGAGTGGCTCGGCCCCCTGGGGCTGGAAGCGGCGTGGCTCACCGGAAGCCAAACGAGGAAGGAGCGGCAATCCGCGCTCGCCGCCGTCGCCTCGGGAAAAACGCCGGTCGCAATCGGCACCCATGCGCTGTTCCAGGAACACGTACAGTTCCGCTCGCTCGGCCTCGCCGTGGTCGACGAGCAACATCGCTTCGGCGTTGCGCAGCGCCTCGCCCTGCGAAGGAAAGGGGCCGAATCGCATCAGCTTATGATGAGCGCGACGCCGATTCCGCGCACGCTCTCGATGAGCTATTACGCTGACCTGGATGTGTCGGTCATCGACGAGCTGCCCCCGGGCAGAAAACCCGTCGTCACCAAACTCGCAGCCAGTTCGCGCCGCGTGGAGGTCGTGCGGCGCATCCGCGAGTCCTGCGCCGCGGGAAGGCAGGCGTACTGGGTATGCCCGTTGATAGAGGAGTCGGAGCAGCTGCAGTTGCAGACCGCACTCGAGACATACGCCACCCTGAAGGCGGAATTTCCCGAGCTCGAGGTGGGACTGATTCACGGGCGCTTGAAACCGGCGCAGAAGGCGCACACGATGGCCGCGTTTCTCGCCGGCAGCATCAAGCTGCTGGTGGCGACGACCGTGATCGAAGTAGGCATGGATGTCCCCAATGCTTCGCTCATGGTGATAGAGCATGCGGAACGCTTCGGACTTGCCCAGCTGCACCAGTTGCGCGGCCGCGTGGGCCGGGGGGCGGAGGAGTCGGTGTGCGTGCTGCTCTACCAGAAACCCTTGGGTGAGGCGGCTCGCAGACGGTTGCGCGTGATCTTCGAGAATTCCGACGGCTTCGTCATCGCCCGAGAGGACCTGACGCTGCGCGGGCCTGGCGAATACCTGGGGGCGCGCCAGAGCGGGGCGCCGCTGTTGCGCTTTGCCGATCTAGAAAAAGACATCGATCTGGTCGAGGCGGCGCGCGGGACCGCGGAGGGGCTCCTGCGCGACAGTCCCGAGGCGACGGAGCGGCACCTCGAGCGCTGGCTGGGTGGGCGCGCCGATTTTTTAAGGGCCTGAAGCCTGCGGGCTACAATGCGCTCGCGATGAATCTCGCCGCTCTCGCCGCCAGGCTGGCGCTGTACGAACGCCTGATGCGGCTCGACAAACCGATCGGCACGCTCCTGTTGCTGTGGCCTACGCTGTGGGCGTTGTGGCTCGCGAGCGACGGCAGCCCGGAGGGGCGGATCGTGTGGATCTTCGCGCTGGGTACCCTCCTCATGCGCTCGGCCGGCTGCGTGATGAACGACCTCGCCGACTGGCGCTATGACGCTCACGTAGAGCGCACGCGAAATCGACCGCTCGCCACGGGAATGGTGAGCCGGCGCGAAGCCTGGATTCTCGCCTCCGTGCTGACACTCGCCTCCTTCGGGCTGGTGCTGTCGCTCAACCGGCTGACGGTGCTTCTCTCATTTGCCGCGCTCGGCCTCGCGGCGACCTATCCCCTGACCAAGCGATTCCTGGCGATTCCCCAGGCCTATCTTGGAATCGCGTTCGGGTTCGGCATTCCGATGGGGTACGCCGCAATCCTCGGGACCATCCCGTCCGAAGGCGGGTGGCTGCTCCTTGCCAATATCTTCTGGGCGATCGCCTACGATACCGAATACGCAATGGTGGACCGCGACGACGATTTGCGCATCGGCATCAAAACGGCCGCGATCACCCTCGGCCGATACGATGTGCTTGCGATTATGGTCTGCTACGGCGCGACGCTCGCGCTGCTCGCAGGCATCGGCCTGCACCGCGGGCTGGGTCTCGTCTACTATCTGGGTCTCGCCGCTGCGGCCGCGCTCATGACCCATCACTATCGCCTCATCCGCCGCCGCGACAGAGAGAGCTCCTTCAAGGCTTTTAACCAAAACAACTGGGTCGGTGCGATCATTTTTGCCGGAATTTTTGCCGACTTCGCGATTAGGCGGGGAATCCCATGGAGCTGAATGTCGCTCGACGGCACCGACACGGCAACGATCGCCTAGAGAAATGAGATACCGGGACCTGCGCGATTTTCTGTCGCAGCTCGAGCGCGCGGGCGAGCTGAAGCGGGTGCGCACCGAGGTCGATCCGAAGCTCGAAATGACCGAGATCTGCGACCGCGTGCTCAAGGCGGGCGGCCCGGCCCTGCTGTTCGAAAAGCCCAAGGGCCACGTGATCCCAGTGCTCGGCAACCTGTTTGGCACGACGCGCCGCGTTGCCCTCGCCATGGGTGGGGAGATAGGCGCGGACCCGCGCGAGACGCTGCGCGATGTCGGAAAGCTCCTCGCGTTCCTCAGGGAACCGGAACCGCCCAAGGGATTTCGCGATGTGCTCGAGCGCTGGATTCCGATCGGAAGACAGGTGATGCACATGGCCCCGAAGGAAGTTTCCAGCGCTCCGTGCCAGCAAGTGGTGTGGCAGGGAAAGGACGCGGACCTTGCGCGCCTCCCGATCCAGACCTGCTGGCCCGACGACGCAGGACCGCTCATCACGTGGGGATTGACGGTAACGCGTGGGCCGCGCAAGAAGCGCCTGAACCTCGGCATCTACCGCCAGCAACTCATCGCTCCGGACAAGCTCATCATGAGATGGCTTCCCCATCGTGGTGGCGCGATCGACTTTCGCGAACATTGCGAAGCGCATCCGGTCGAGCCCTTTCCGGTGGCGGTGGCGCTCGGGGCCGATCCCGCTACGATTCTCGGCGCGGTTACGCCGGTCCCCGATACGCTCTCGGAGTATCAGTTCGCCGGGCTGCTGCGCGGCTCGCGCACCGAGCTAGCAAACTGTCTCGGCTCGGATCTGCAGGTGCCGGCGTCGAGCGAGATCGTGCTCGAGGGCAGCATTCAGCCGGGGGAGACCGCGGTCGAAGGTCCGTTTGGAGATCACACGGGCTATTACAACGAGAAGGAAAGCTTTCCCGTGTTTACGGTCGAACGCGTCACCATGCGCCGCGAGCCGATCTACCACTCGACCTACACAGGCAAGCCCCCCGACGAGCCAGCCGTACTGGGCGCCGCGTTGAACGAAGTATTCGTGCCGATCCTGCAGAAGCAGTTCCCCGAGATCGAGGACTTTTACCTGCCGCCGGAGGCGTGTTCCTATCGGCTTGCCGTGGTGAGTATGAAAAAGCAGTACCCGGGACACGCCAAGCGGGTGATGTTCGGAATCTGGAGCGCATTGCGGCAGTTCATGTATACCAAGCTCATAATCGTGACCGACGACGACGTGGATATTCGCGAGTGGAAGGAGGTCGTATGGGCGCTGAGTACGCGCGTGGACCCCAGCCGCGACGTGCTCATCGTCGAAAATACGCCCATCGACTATCTGGATTTTGCGAGCCCGGTCGCGGGGCTCGGATCGAAGATGGGAATCGACGCCACCAATAAATGGACCGCGGAAACTTCGCGCGTCTGGGGTCGGCCGATCACAATGCGCTCCGAAGTGAAGGGACGCATCGACCTGCTCTGGAAAGAACTCGGCCTGTAGGGAACCGAAGAGAAAAGACCGGGAAAGCGGCTTCTAGAACTGACCCGCGGTCAGAATTTGAAGATGAGGTTGGCCGAAGCCATCTTCGCGTTAACGCGGCCGACACAGGGTTGGGCCGAGCAGTTACCGGCCGTGCCGAAGTTCTGGTACTCGATGCGTATGCCGCTCTCATCGGCGAAAAAATATTGCGCGCCGAAGCCGGTGAGGAAGCTCGTTTCGCTGACCTGGCGGCCGTCACTGGCCGCGCCGTTGACAAAACCGCTATTGGAAAAAGTCAATCTCGCTTGGGAAAAGAACGCACCAAATCGGCCGTAAACCGAGAGGTTCCTGGTTAGAGGAACCGTCGGTATCGCGGAGAACCCCACGCCCGTCACCTTATAGACGGCATCCTGCGTGACCGTCCCGTCGTCGTACTTGTAGTGAAATTTACCGACTGTCGCGTAGCTCACCTCGGCCGCCCAGTTTCGGTTGATCTGGTAGCCCAAAAACCCCTGGAAACCCCCGTCAAATTCCTTCTTGGATTCAGTGCATGGTCCTCGAGGGCTGCAGGTGGGGGATCCTCCAAAACTGAAATCCGACGGATAGAATTGAACACGTGAGTAACCTGCCCCCAGTCCGGCGTACCAGTAGGCGTTTTGGGCGTGGGCCGAGGGCACGCCCGACAGCAGCAATGCCGCGACTGCGCAACACAGAGCAGGGTGTTTCATCGGGCAGGCCCCTTTCTCCCTCTTGAGTGCTCAAAAACCAGTCTGAAAATCGAGTCTTAGCAGCACCGCCGCACTCTAATCCAATGGGGAAACTTGTGTCAAGCCAAGAGTTTGGCAAACCTATGTAATCCAACTTCTGCACAATGCGGGTTTATTGCCGGAATTTGGATACTTATCCCCGCGGTCAGCTGCGGCGGCTCGGCGCAGAGAAATATTGGGCGGTGTTTCTTGAACATCTGAAGGGCACCTCGAGCAGCACGCCAGCTTCGCAGTGAATGGTGGCTGCGGAAAGAAGGGGGGCGTGCCAACGCGGGGCGGGACTTGAAATTTGCCGACCTCGCCCGTATGATTAGCACTCGCTGGAGATGAGTGCTAAAACGTGGTTTCCCCAATTTATTCATGGCCACATCACAGTTAGTGGCCGCTAACTCGTTCAATATGAAGGAGGATTATCCAATGATGACCAAGATTCGACCCCTGCACGACCGCGTCGTAGTGAAGCGCCTCGATGCGGAAAACAAATCTGCGGGCGGAATCGTGATTCCCGACACCGCCGGCGAGAAGCCGGATCAGGGCGAGGTCGTCGCGATCGGCAAAGGCAAGATCCTCGAGGACGGCAAGGTGCGCCCGCTCGACGTCAAAGTCGGCGACCGCATCCTGTTCGGAAAATACTCCGGCCAGGCAGTGAAGGTCGAAGGCACCGAGTATCTGGTGATGCGCGAAGACGACATCATGGGCGTCGTCGCGAAGTAATTCAACGATTCCAAATTCAGGAGTGAACAATGCCTGCTAAAGACGTACGTTTTCACGAATCAGCGCGGCACAAACTGCTCGCCGGGGTGAATATCCTCGCCGACGCGGTCAAGGTGACCCTCGGCCCCAAAGGCCGCAATGTAGTGCTGGAGCGGTCCTTTGGTGCGCCCACCGTGACCAAGGACGGTGTGTCGGTTGCCAAGGAAATCGAGCTGAAGGACAAATTCGAGAACATGGGCGCGCAGATGGTGAAGGAAGTCGCCTCCAAAACTTCGGATGTCGCGGGGGACGGCACGACCACTGCGACCGTGCTTGCCCAATCGATCGTGAGAGAGGGTATGAAGTTCGTGGCCTCCGGAATGAACCCGATGGACCTCAAGCGCGGGATCGACAAGGCGGTCATCATGGTTGTCGAGGAGCTGAAGAAGCTCTCCAAGCCCTGCACTACGAGCAAGGAAATCGCCCAGGTCGGCGCTATTTCCGCCAACGCGGATGAAGCGATCGGCAAGATCATCTCCGATGCGATGGACAAAGTCGGCAAGGAAGGGGTGATCACGGTCGAGGACGGCAAGGGTCTGCAAAACGAACTCGAGGTGGTCGAAGGCATGCAGTTCGACCGCGGCTATCTCTCGCCGTATTTCATCAACAACGCGGAAAAGCAGATTTCGGTGCTGGAGGAGCCCTATATTCTTCTGCACGACAAGAAGATCTCCAACATACGCGAGCTGTTGCCGATCCTCGAGCAGGTGGCCAAGTCCGGCAAACCGCTTCTCATCGTCGCCGAGGAAGTCGAAGGCGAGGCCCTCGCGACGCTCGTGGTGAACAACCTGCGCGGAATTCTCAAGACCTGCGCTGTCAAGGCTCCGGGGTTCGGGGATCGCCGAAAAGCCATGCTCGAGGACATCGCGATCCTTACCGGGGGCCAGGTCATTGCCGAGGAGGTCGGACAGACCCTCGAAAAAGCGGGCCTCAAGGATCTCGGGCGCGCGAAACGCATCGAAGTCGCGAAGGAAGAGACTACGGTCATCGACGGAGCCGGCGATCCCAAGGCGATCGAGGCGCGGGTCAAGAACATTCGTACCCAGATCGACGAAGCGACCAGCGACTACGACAAGGAAAAGCTGCAGGAGCGCGTGGCGAAGCTCGCCGGCGGCGTTGCGGTGATCAAGGTCGGTGCGGCGACCGAAGTCGAGATGAAAGAAAAGAAGGCCCGCGTCGAGGATGCTTTGCACGCGACGCGTGCCGCGGTCGAGGAAGGCATTGTCGCCGGCGGCGGCGTGGCCTATATCCGCGCCAGGGCAGCGCTCGACAAGCTCAAGGGCGAGAACCCCGATCAGGATGCGGGCATCAGGATCGTGACGCGTGCGCTCGAAGAGCCGCTCCGCCAAATCGTCGCCAACTCCGGCGCAGAGCCGTCGGTCGTGATGAACAAGATCGCGGAGGGCAAAGGCAACTTCGGCTTCAACGCCCAGACCGAGCAGTTCGGCGATATGGTCGAAATGGGCGTGCTCGATCCGACCAAGGTGAGCCGCACCGCGCTGCAAAACGCGGCTTCGGTCGCCGGGCTGCTCCTCACCACCGAGGCGATGGTTGCCGAGCTGGTCGAAGAGAAGAAGAATGCCGGGGGCCATGCCCACGGTGGAATGGGTGGAATGGGCGGAATGGAAGGAATGGATATGTAACTCGCGCCGCGAGTTGCTCCCTCCTCGGAAGGTCAAAGCCCCGCTTCGGCGGGGCTTTTTGTTTCCGGGTACCGGAGGACTCCTCCTCTTTTGAGCCGCTCGGGCTACCGGGGGGCTGGACGACCTCACGCATTGCCTGCTAGCATCGCGCGGGGTGTCGGGGGAGGCGTCTGAAAATACACTCGACAACCCACCGGCTTGCTGCGAGGGTTTTTTCGTATGAAATAACGAGGAGGACAGCCATGGCAAGTGAGGTCCCGAAAAATTTCCGGAAAGTAGTGATTGCCGCCGCCGTGGGGAACGTCATTGAGTGGTACGACTTCTACATCTTCGGCAGCTTAGCCGCGATCCTGTCGGTCAAGTTCTTCGACAAAACCCACCCGGTAGCGGCGCTGCTGAGCACGATCGCCCTGTTTACCGCCGGCTTCCTGATTCGCCCATTGGGCGCCTTCCTGTTCGGATGGCTGGGCGACCGGGTGGGCCGCAAATACACCTTCATCGTGACTCTAACCGGAATGGGCTTGGCGACAGCCGCCATCGGTCTGATACCCACCTTCGCCTCCATTGGCCTTGCCGCCGCCTTTATTCTGTTCGGCCTGAGGATGATCCAGGGGCTGTGCCTGGGCGGGGAATACGGTGGCGCGATAACGTACGTTGCCGAGCACGTTTCGGACGAGCGCCGGGGATACTACACCGGCTGGCTGCAGACGTCCCCGACACTGGGCATCGTGGTTTCCCTCGCGGTGATCGTCGGTACCCGGACCTACCTGGGAAACGACACTTTCAACGCATGGGGCTGGCGGATTCCGTTCCTCATCTCCTTCCTGCTGGTGATGATGGCGATCTACATCCGGCTGCAACTGGGGGAAACTCCCATTTTCCAGGAGATGAAGGCCAAGGGCGGGATGGTACGCAACCCGTGGAAAGAGGCGTTCCTGAGCCCCAACATCAAATTCATTCTGGTTGCTATCGTGGTTTTGCTCGGGCAGGGCGTCGTGTGGTACAGCGGCCAGTTCTGGGCCCTCTACTTCCTGCAGACGGTGAAAAAGCTCGACGTGCTGACCTCCAGCTACCTTGTCGGCGCGGCATTGCTCCTCGCGA
>Ga0207665_10001026_pt1 | contig 18848 bp, 26 predicted proteins | sample LARL112metaG_FD_184351 | JGI IMG/M metagenome (GOLD analysis project Ga0207665, IMG submission 184351) | Corn, switchgrass and miscanthus rhizosphere microbial communities from Kellogg Biological Station, Michigan, USA - LAR L11-2 metaG... | ecosystem: Host-associated > Plants > Roots >...
CAGCCGAAAGCGAGCGGTGGTGGTGTCGCTGGCAAGAGTGGATTGCCAGCGGTGAAGTAGGATGGTAAGCATGGAAACCAATAGGCGATCATTCTTCGCTTCAATTGCGGCCATTGCGATTGGATCTCGTGCAAAAGCGAGCAGCTTGCCACGAGCGGTGTTCACGCACGATCTGCTTACTCCCTCCGTGGCACTGGCTGCGTCCCAGGCAAAAGACGATCTCCAGAGGGTACTGAATACTTACGCTCCACAGCTTGGTGCTAGTAAATTCCGAGCCGCAATAGAAAAAGAGTCGCGAAGTATATCGACTCTTATTGACCATCGGTATCAGGAGAGAGCGGTACTCTCATGAAAAAACTGCGATTCAAGAAGGGCAAGCCGATTATCAAAGAAAGTCACCGTGGGTTACTTCATGAGGACCTAGGCGTTCCGGCTGGACAGAAGATAACGGCGTCAAAGATCGAGCAGGCAACTCATTCCAGTAGCGCAGCCGTTCGCAAAAGAGCGATCTTTGCCCGTTCAGCCGCTAACTGGAAACACTAGGGAGTGAACGATGCGAATTGGGACAACCCACACATACGTGATTTTAGAAATTGACCCAGAAGCCTTCACGGAAATCCACAATAAATTACTAGCTGCGGGGTACAGTCACGCTTTCATGCCGGACGGAGAGATCGACATGACGGGAATTGCGCTAGCTCCCGATCTCACACGTGACGCGCTCGCTCTGGGAGCAGAATTGAGAAGGATGGAAAGAGATGAAACCAAGCATCGGTAGGATCGTGATTTACCACCACCCCGGCAGCGCCGACGGCAGATACCCGCCGACGCACTCACCAGCAATCATTCAGAACGTTGCCGAAGATGGCAGCGTCAGACTTTTCGTTTTCGGACCAAAAGGGCAGCATATGGACGAGGGACTTACTGAAGGAACGGGGCCATGTCAGTGGTCTTGGCCAGAGCGAGTGTGAATTAAAGGAGAACTCAATGGACGCACCAATTAAATTGATTCTGACCGTAGCGGCTTTCCTGCTTTGCCTAGGAGCCTTCTTCGGTTCCTGGTATTCTACGCCGGTGACCGAGCCGTATCGATGGCGCGGTTCCCTCGGCTGGCTCGGGCTAGCGTGCTGGATTTTTTCCTCAATGATACGAGGTTAAACGAGTCATCTTGCCAGCATTGAGCAAATCTCAGCGCAGATTCTTTGGGTGGCTGGAACACAATCCCGAGCAAGCGAAGGCCGAAGGCAAGTATCCGACAGAGATCTCGAAGCAGGGCATTCACGATTTTGCGGCCACGAAAGAAAAGGGGCTGCCCGAGCGCGTGAGCAAGAAGACCAAACTCCGCGCGAAGCGCCGCAAGGACGTAGTACGGAACTACTAGTGTGGCGTTTCTTTGTTCTCGCTCGTCTCAACTGTCACCGAAGTTGCTCACGAAACCACTTCCTGGTTATATGGGATCTCGGAGAGGCACACGAGACCAGTTTTAAGCTCGGGCTAAACTAATGGCATTCCGCGCCGACAAGATGAGCACCGCCTATGCTGGCGACCAAACAGGATTGGTCCCTCACAAGATCACAACCGGAATCGGCGATGTGATGGGGAACAAGTCGAGCTACGCCGGTGCCGCGCGGCAAGTGAAGGCCGAGGCGCGCAGTTCAGCCGGTTTGCCGAAACTACCCAAAGCGTTATCCGGCGGGATTAGCAAGATTCGTGTTAGAAAACCACGGCTGAGATTCTTCCCCAAGCCACCGTTTGGCGGGTATACGCCCTCCGGGCAGACCAACTTTCTGTAATCAATATGCCGGTAGACAACAGTAATCACAAAACAATTTTGCGTTGCGCGGTCTGTGGGTGGACGTGGCACCAGCGTAATATCCGGAATAAAGGAAGTGTGCCGCAGGCGTGCCCCAGGGCAAAATGTCGCACCACGCGATGGTCTAATGGGACGGATGGTCGTTACCGGATCAATGATGATGTTCGTATAGCGGAACCGGAAATGGATCTGGTTCCTATGCCAACCGCAGTCAGTGCCCGGCAACTTGCAAACGACCTAGCGCACGGAGGACGCAGAAGTGCCAAGATCAGGGTAAGCTACCTAAAATTTCTTGGAGTTCAGCAGGAATGGCACTGCATCTATTGTCATCAAGGCGGCGATCAAAAACGTGGCCCCGACGGGAGATCATGGCACATAGATCACGTCTACCCAGTTAGCCTTGGCGGGGACGACAACGAGGACAATTTGGTTTTAGCCTGCGCGACATGCAACCTGCAAAAAAATCGCCAGTTGCTAATGGACGCCCTAAAAAACTCGCTATTGGTAAGGGGATTACCAGATGGAGTAAGGCGTTCGACTACCGATATTTCAACCAATACACTCCGGCTCATAGTCGGCGGAAATTAATGCCAATTGATCCTAGGTTACCCAATATTCTACATTGCTTCGTTTGTCAATGGACCTGGAAACGAAGGGCTGGAAAACCGCTTCCCAAGAGTTGCCCAAATCCAGAATGCCACTCAGTGCGCTGGCTTGACGGAACGGATCGACGGATGCATGTGCAGGATTGTGCGGTCCGTGCAATTGGTCAGGCTATGGCCGAACGCGCGAATGCGGCCATCCGTAATCTTGGTGAATACCAAAGATTAGTAGACAAGCCACAAGCGACATTGTAACTTCAAGAGCAGGTAAACTGTGGCAACAGCACTTGATGACCGGACATTCGAGTCAGCGGTAGAACTTACTCCTGAGCAGCAGGATGCCAACATCCAGCATTTTAAGGACAAGGGCTACGACGTTGAGGTAGAAAATGCAGGTACGGACGGTGTTGACGCCCCAGCGACGGTTCCAGATCCAAAGCCAGCGACCGAGGAAGTGCAACTAGCGCCCGCTGCCGACGCTCCCCCGGTCACCACACCAGATCCGGAGATCGACGCTGAGACACAGACCGAATTTCAAACAGCAAAGAATGATGGAGAAAAGTTAAGTAGGTGGGCAAAGTTAAAGAAACAAAAGCGAGAACTTGAGAGCACCGTTTCCCAAAAGGACACGGAACTCGCCGCAGAGAAAGCGCGGAGCGAGGAACTACGGCGGCAGCTAGCGGAGCGAACCACTCCAGGAACAGCCCCGGTGCCTCCAGCGAGTTCTCTTGCGCCGACAGTTGAGGCTCCCAAGCCAGCCGAAACCAGTCCAGAACCTATCAAGGAATTCGACAAGGCCAAGCCAACTCGTCCTACAGCGAAAGACTTTGAAGGCACCGAAGATCCCTATGCAGCTTTACTCGAAGCGCAGGGGGAGTATGCCGAGAAGTTGCTCGACTGGAATAACGAGAAGCGGACCTTTGAGGATAGCGAACGGGCCAGGGTAGCGAAAGAGACTCAGGAGCGGGAACGGGCAAGAACCAAAGTTCTGACACAGGCAGAGCAGATTACCCAGCGCTATGAAGCTGCGCGTAAAGTCCATCCAGACTACGACGCCGTAACTCAGCCAGTGCCCTATACTCAGGTTCTACAGTACGTGCTCCGGGAAAAGGCCGCAGACGGTTTTGAACTTGGATACGAACTAGCTAAGCCAGAGAACGCCGAGTTTTATAAGGCGATCATGGAGAGTAGCCGAACAGCGGTTGGTGAAGCCGATGCCAGCATTTGGGCCAAGGTGGAGCAGACAATCGCCGATCTTGGCGGCTTTCGTTACGCCCTAAAAACAAAGTCAGCATCCCCCGTAACGGCAGAACCGGTTCCGCCAGCAGTCGCAGCGCCACAACCACCAGCGCCCAAACAGACTCCATCCACACAGGAACCCAGGAGAGAAGAAGCCGCCCCGACCCCGGTAAGGAGTCGCGGCGCAGCGGCAGAAAGACTCGAAGACATCGATCCTGAAGACTCGGACGCTCGCCGCGCTTTTAAAAAGCGCAACGGCATCATGTAGATAATCGATCAGAAGTCTCCGCTCGAAGCCCCTATTCACTCCCCATCCGGCTCATAAGCCAGGGAGATTTTCAACATGGCACTATTAACCAGCGACGTCATTCTCGACGAAGCGATGGAGCGTTACGCCGTCCAGTCGGTCATCATGCAACTGGCTGACGGGCGTTACGATCCACAATGGGAGAATTCTCCGGTAAAGGGCGATACTATCGCTATCCGGCTCCCGATCTACGCCAACGCCCGCCGTGGCGAACGCGCCAACCCTCAGGCTATCGACGAGCGGTTGGTTAACCTCAAGATTCCAGCGGCATTCGGTTCCGACTCGCTTCTGACCGACCGGCAACTGTCGATGGAGTTGAACGATTTCAAGGAACAGGTTCTTGAGCCGCACATCGATTCCATTTCTTCGGCTGTCGCCAAAGCAGCTTGCGAGACCATGGCGCTCGGTGTATCGAACTTCGTCGGGACCCCCGGCGTGGTTCCTACTTCGCTCGATACCTATCAGGACGCCCACCGGCTTCTGACTCAAGGCGGTACACCGACCGGAATGGGCGGAGTACGATCCATGCTGGTCGATGCCAATATGGACCAGAAGGCTGCTGCCGCTGGGCGGTTGTTCTTCAATCCAACCACTGAGATTTCGGAGCGGTATCGCACCGGATCTATGGCCGGGCGGATGGGCGACTTCGGCGGCGCGACATGGTACATGGAACAGGCGTTGTTCCAGCAGACCATCGGCACCCTCGGCGGAACTCCCCGCGTGGACGGAGCCAATCAGAGCGGATACAGCATTAACCTCAAGGGCTGGACGGCTTCTGTAACCAACGTTTTGAACGCTGGCGACAAGCTTTGGTTCGCCGGTTCCTTCATGGTGCATCCGGTTTTGGGGACGGTGTACCCCGCCGACCTGCAATCTTTCACTGTGGCGCAAAACGTCAGTTCGGATGGTGCCGGGAAATGCGCCGTTCTCCTGACGGAAGCCATTGAGTTTGGGACTCCTTATGCCAACGTCTCGGCGCTGCCTGCCGATAACGCATTGGTCAGTGTCTGGGGCCAACCAGCCGCCGGACAAGCGGCCCTTTCGGGACTGACCTTCACGCTGGGGATTCTGATGCACAAATCTTCGCTGGTGTACGCTTCCCCCAATTTGGTGCTGCCTGCCGATGTTGACAAACTCAGTGGCCGCACTCGCTCGAAATTGATGAAGATCGGGATGCGCGTGTGGCGGGCGTCGGACGTGATGTCCGGCGAAGTAGTAACGCGCCTCGATATGCTCTGCGGCCATCTGGTCGGGCAGCCCCGCAAGGCTTCCTTGATCTGCTCGCTGTAAATCTAAGGAATAAGGAGAAAATACAATGAGCATTACCGCAACCACTCTCAGCCTTGCACTACCGGGCGTAGCTCCCGGCACGTCTATCGTCACTCCGGTCAGCATGACCGGAATCGTCGCTCCCGGACCCAACAAGTCCAATCGCGTAGTCCTTTGGTGCGACCGGGAAGCCATGGAAGTTATATCGGTCACATCGACAAACGCAACCGTGGTTCGCGGCGTCCTCGGGACGCTCCGCGTGGCGCACGTTGCGGGCACTCCGCTTTATATCGGCAAGGAAGCCGACTTCGCGGCGTTCATGAGCACGGCGGGACTTGGCCCGGCGGCTCTCGGACTCAACATCGAAGGGGTCAACGCCACAACCGCAGCCGACACCGCGACTCTCACCGCAGCCCAGATTCTCGGCGGTCTCATTACCGGAACTCCCACGGCGGCGGCAAACTACACGACTCCGACGGCGGCTCTTCTGATCGCCGCGCTTCAGGCTCTTGGGGTTCCGTATCTCAACGAGAGTTTTGAATTCAGCATCAAGAACACGAGCGCGGGAGCCAACACCATCACCGTGGTCGGCGGCACCGGCGTAACCATCGTCGGCACGGCTACCATCGCGCAGAACAACATCAAACGGTTCCGGCTGATTATCACAGATCCGGTGCTGCAAACCATTAATGTCGTTTCTCTGGGAACTTCGGTATTCTGATAGGAGTTCGCCAACATCAGAGGCTTGGGGCGGTGACCTTCGGGTTGCCGCTCTTGGCTGAACCAAACAACATGAAAAAAATTTGCGCAATCGTAATCTCGTTGCTGATGTTCGCTTCGGTAGTCGGGGCCGAGCGCGGGAACCTAGAATTCACGTTGACCGCAGGCAGTCCCCAGCGCATCGCTAGCCAAAAATATCTAGTAAACAGATTAATGATCCAGAACCGGGCAGGTTCCTCGCAAGGTATTATCCTGGTCATGCTGGGAGTTAATCCGAACGTCACATGCAATGCTAGTAACACTGCGCATCTCACTGCCGAACTAGGGCCGGGAGACGCAACACACCCGGGGGCCACGTTTTCTGATCCTCAAGGGGCTAATGGAAATAGTCCAGCCGATGCTGAAGATCTGGCTTGGGCGTGTCTTGACACTACAGTGACTGGAACAAAAGCCAAGGTCACATTCTGGCATAGGCAATGACGTTAAGTGAAAAGCACGGCTTGTCCCTTGTTGCAAAATGGTGTTTTCCTGTAGTCCAGCGCTACCGTATTATGTTTCTTAGAATTGCACGTCTGACAAAGCGGCTGAATATTCTCGATGAGATCGGTCGCTCCGTCCCTCGTGATCGGTATAACATGGTCGCGCGTGAGTTTGTCTTTAACTCCACAGCATACACACCGATGATGGAATTTAGCACAAAGAGCACGCCATTCTGCCACTGTATGGCCTCCTTCGAGACCAGCAACCTTCAACTTTCTTCTCCTGCTAGCCTCGTGCCATGCTTCTGGGTTTTGCTGATAGCGAAGACGTTCTTTCTGACGTACTTCTGTTCTGTTATTCCAGTAATAAGCCTTGGCTCGTTTACGGGCAGCATCCTTTTCTTCCTCAGATGCTGGATGGTCAAGACGATACTGCTTGGCCTTCTCGCGTCCGACCTTATCGTAACGTTCCTTCTGTTGTGCAAGAATTCTTTCTCGGTTGTCTCCATAGCGCTGCTTGTTCTGCGCAAGAATCCGACCCTTTTTCATTCTGTAGTTTGCACGTTTCCACGCGCGAATCTTCTCGCGGTTCTTAGCACGATACGCCGCTCGCGTGCGACGCTGGGATTCTGTGAGTGGCATTGCGTCTCTCCCTTCCTGACATCCCTGAGAAGTGTAAGGGGAAGCAGTGCAGGGAAAGCACTGTTTTCGGACTGCCGGATCAAGGCAGTCCTATTCCCAACCGATATTCTAACATCACCAGGAGGTGTCAATTGACTGCCCGTTATCCGCGATTTGTTCCAGCCCCCACAGCCACCGATCCGGGGCGCGAAGTAAAGGTGTCCTCAGCCGAGGAACATCTCAACCGAAACCCAGAAGACTACGCGGCTTTGCAAAAGGAGATCGACTTTGAGGGCGCGAATCCCGCTCAAGCCCTCGCAGCAACCGCCGCCGAAGAGCGCGAACGTTGTGCAAAGGTGGCCGAGACATTCCCGAAGGCGGGGAAGGTCGGGGAAGCGATTGCCGCCGCAATACGCGCTACGGCTAGTACGACATTTCCCAAGGTGCTCCGTGGTCCGGCCAGCAAGCCCGTAAAGGACGCCGAGTATTCGGTCGCTCAACCGGATGGCACCTTTACCCGTCCTGATGTGACCGTGAACAATCTGGACGAAGAAGCGAAGGCAAGGGCCAAAGGGTTTAGCATCGATGTCCCGCAACCTATCGCTTCTCCAGTTGCGCAGTATCGCCCCAAGCTGCTGCGGAATCCGGCGACGCAGGATCTTCGTGACGAGACATTCAGCGTTCCGCAACCCAACGGAAAATTCTCGCAGCCGGACAAACTGGTCGAGAGTCCCGAAGAGGAAGCTGAAGTCCGGGCACATGGGTTCACTACCGAAGTTCCGCCACCGCCACAGAAGTAACGCACCTGGCTAGATGCCAACAGTTCTAGATTTCTACGGCGACGCACTAGCCGACGTGGGGGCGATTCAGCCGAATCAAACCCCTTCCGGCAGTACACTCGCATCAACCCGCCGGAAGTTCGCCGACATGATCCGCAGTTGGTCGGTGATCCGGTTGCGTTTGTTTTACGTTCCAGAAGTACCGTATCAACTCGTGGGCGGGACTGGGGTCTATGAGATAGGTCCTGGTGGAGCGCAATTCGACACGACTCCGGTTGGCGTGCCGCCAGTTTCTCCATATACTCGTCCAAACTTTATCCAGTCGGCGCAAGTAATCATCGGCACGGCGCGGCGATGGTCCCTCAACATTCTCACGCGACCGCAGTGGGAAGTGAACCAAGCAAGAGGGCAGACCGATCCTGATGGTCCGCTCGATCTGTTCTACGACTTCGGTCACCCAAAGTCTACGTTCAATGTCGCGCCAAAACCGGGAGCGAATCAGATCATGTTAGTCGGCCAGTGGAACCCTCTTCGGATCTTTGTTGAGGGAGAAGAAGCCCTCAACGTCGAGGACTTCTACCCGGAGGAGTACATCGCGGCGATGCGATATGGCCTAGCGATACAGCTTGCTCCACAGTATAGATTCCCGATCAGCCAAGACCTGCTTGGTCTATTCCAGAGCGCCGTCGCTATCGTCGAAAACAAAAACCGCGAGAAATTAAGCGGAGCGTTTGGAGTTTCGCGGACGTTGGATGGACCGACCAAGGGCGACGCCAGTCCGATGAGTGTCCAGCCGATGCAACAGCCACAGCAGGCTCAGTAGTTTTCCCAATGTCCCTCACAATTGACGCCTTGTTCTACGGTGCCTACCGCGATGCCGGCCTGGTTCGCTTGGAGCAAACCGGCCTCAACGCGGATCAGACTGAAGAAGGGCGTCAAGTCTATAACCGGATGGTCGATGCCTGGACGCTGGACGGACTCACTGTCTCGCACGTGGCGAGATTGTTATTCCCGATCACGCCGGGAAAGGGCGACTACAGCCTCGGCGCTAATGGCGACTGGGACCCAGCTACTCTAGGGCTTCCAGGGTATCCGGTACGGGTTGAGCGGGCGAGCATGGTGCTGACCACGCAAACGCCTCAGCCTGAATACAAGATTTTTCCGCTAACCATCGATCAGTGGCAGGACTGGACGCTGAAAACGCAGAGTACTAATTGGCCGCGCCGGTACTTCTACGAGCCAAGCTTCCCGCTAGCCATATTTCATCTCGTCTACGTGCCGACCGATGCCAATGCGGTGGCATTGTACCTGGAAGAGCAGATTCCCATGATTGCCGCGACCGGTGACGCTTTACTAAGTTTTCGGCCAGGATACGAGGACGCGATAACGAGCAATTTGGCGGTGCGAATCGCCGCACGTACACCGGGGAGCAACATCAGCCCAATGATCGTGGAACTGGCGCGGTCGTCGCTTAGCCTTATAAAAATGGCGAATAACAGACCGCTCAGACGGGAAAATGATATGGGCAGGGTTGGTCCGCGCCGCTCCGATATATTGAACGGCAACCGTTATCTGTAGGTCAGACCGTAGATCGTTATTTTTACCGATGGCATCCACAAAAACCTACACCACAACGCTGGTCTCCAAAGTCGGGATCAACGATAACCACATTCAGGTAGCCAGCGCGCTCGGCATCACGAATCCAGACGTGGAAGGCGCACACGAATCCTCCCTAACTTACTTGCAAATCGACCAAGAGTACATGTTTGTCGATGCCGATTATAAGCAAGGGAGCACATTCGTTCCAGTGATTCGCGGAGTGTCGGTAGGGATTTTGGCGCAATCGTCAAACGTGCAGTCGCACGAAGCGGGAGCGGTTGTGATGGTCACCGCAACAGACAGCAAGGAACTGTGAGGAGACAACATGACGCCCGCTAAGCCAGCCAAAAGGGAACTTCCCCGCTACCGTTGCCACAAGGAAGTGTGGGCGCTCAAGATCGCCAAGATAGAATTGATTCCGCCGGGCATGACCGAGACTCACTCAAAGGTGCTAATAAGCCCAGAGGACGAGGACTACGCGCCATTTGAAGTCAGTTGGACCTACTACAATAAGCACAAACCGGAAGTTGGAACGTATTGGGTGAAATACGCCGATGGTTACGAGTCGGTCAGTCCAAGCGATGCATTTGAAGAAGGCTACACGAGGATCTGACTGGCCGACACAATCACCCGCGATGCTTTTCTGTACCTTGAACCATCCGCCAAAGATGACAATTTCGCCCAGTGTGCGGAGTGCGTATTCTTCATCCCGAACAAGGAACGCTGTTGTATCCACGGACCAAAGGTCAAGATCGTCGCAGGCGATAGTTGCGGGTTCTTCGTGCATGGAGAGCCGTCGAGCGATGCCGAGCCTATCGCTCTGGTCACGCCCAAAGAGAGCGGCCTTGTGCATCGGCAGGTTCGCTGTGAGAACTGCCGGTATCTGGACGGAGAAATTTGCGGACTCTACCAAGACCTTAACGAGTTGATGCCGGAAAAGTTCGCGCTAGAAGCCAAAGTAGGTCGGCACGGCTGCTGCAATGCGCAGATGCCTGTCGCGGCCAACCAGTCCAAGCCGAGCGTAGTACTGAGAATATTTCGACAAGGAGAACCAACCCCATGAAGCGCCTGCTTTCATTGATCCTGTTTTTGTGTGCTGTGGTACTCGCTCAGCCACCGACCATTCCGCCCTACATCCAAGTCGGCACGATTACACCACCTGCTACATCCTGCACTTCTACGGCGATTGGGAACGTTTATCTGTACGTCCAGGCCACCGCCTTGACCCTGTACCACTGCGCCCAAGCTTCTGTTGGGACCGGGACCTATCTCTGGACGAGCGATGCGCCAATCGCAAGAACCGACGTAGCGAACACGTTTACCGGCGTACAGACCATGACCGCGCCCACGATCAATGGGCTACTGTCTGGCGCTTCCGCTACCTTCAGTTCGACAGTCGCGGCAACAGGCGCAATCACGCCAACCGGCGGCGTCATTCAGTCTACGGTGACGACTCCTTATACGGCATTCACCACACTGGCGATTCCTAATAATATCGTCGCTCCTGCAGCCATCACCGACACTGTAGCCGAGTACTGGTCGCAAATATTCATCCCGACGAACGTTACTCTCACCGGGGCGTGTTTGCTCAATGGAGCAACCGTAACCACGGATAAGCACATCGTCATTTTGTTCAATGCGGCTGGAGCCGTCATCGCCAATTCGGCCCTGGCCGGTGCCGCCGATACAGGCAACGCCTCCGCGTATCAATGCCAGGCATTTACTGCGCCGATTGCCGTAACCGGTCCAGCGACATACTTTGTCGGTACGCAGCCTAACGGTACCACTGACACGTTTTTCACATATACGGCCAAAGGTGCGCCGACGAACTACGGAACTGGACTAACAACCTGCGCCGTTTTTGGCACATTATGTTCGATTACGCCTACATCGACGTTCACCACTGCGCAGGGTCCGCTCATGATGGTCTATTGACTTGGCCGAATTGCTCAATCTGTGCGACCACCTGACAGACGAAGGCGCAGCTATGTTCGCGGGCGATACCGACGAGGTAATCATCGTCCACAACGCGCCGCTCGTGGTCGGTGAACGATTTGGAGATCTTGAGATTGTGCGCGCCTCAAGTAAGGCCGAGTTTCTCTGGCGGTGCCCGCACGTCCCGCAGTTGACCGGCATCGACCGCTATTACTTTTATTACGCCATTCCTGGCCGCCAATGATGCCGCTCGCTCCAAATATCCTTTACTTGTATCCCTTGTGCTACTCTTGGTCGTCCCATCGTTAGACCCCTCCACGGGTCACCTTGGGAGGCCCCGCGAGTGTTTACTCACCGTGGGGCCACTTTATTTATTCTACCGCTTAAAATAATAGGCCGGCAGTGCCATTGAGCCCAATCCCCGGATTCGTGAGCGGCAGTTATAACAGCCGTGCCCGCGGTGCATCGGCGTGCCGCACAATTAATCTACGTGTGGAAAAGAACGAAGATCCGAATAGCAAAAGTCCCGCGACCATGTTTCCCCGCTCTGGCCGGAAGCACTTCGCCACTCTTCCCCCCGGTCCAATAATCGGCATGTGGGCTAACAAGAACAACGTTTTTGTGGTCAGCGGTGGTGTCGTTTACAAACTGAATGAGGACGCAACCTTCAGTACTCACGGCAGCGTGGCCTCGGATGGGACCCCGGCGACGATGCGGGCAAACGGCAATCAATTGCTTATCTGTAGTGCCGGAAATGTGTACATCGACACGGGCGTCGCGATATTTCAGCCAATCATCAGCTTCGCGAGCGGCAATGTGGATGTTGCGGGAACTGCGGTGACGTGGGTGGCTGGAGACAAGTTTACGGGCACCGGGGGCGATATCAAAGCCGGTGACTTGTTCATGCTGCAACCGAATCTCTACGTCGTCGCTGGCGTAGTTGACGACCAACATCTTGTTCTAGATAGGGATGCAGGGATTTTAAGTAACTACTCCTACCAAGCTGGCGCGGAGCGTTTGAAAGGAGTCATGCCGGAATTCATTGACGGCTATTTCATTGTCAGCGTGCCGATGGACAAGATATTTCGCATATCCAACCTGTTTGACGGCTCAACATGGAGCGCCCTCGACTTCCAGAAAAAGAGCGGTTCAGCGGACAATATCGCTGCGATCAACAACTTCAGCGGGCAACTTGCTATCTTCGGCGATACCAACTCTACCGAGTTGTGGGCCGACTCCGGTAATCAAGATTTTCCATTCCAGCGGGTGAGCGGGCAGAGTTTGAATGTCGGCACCGCAGCGCCGTGGTCCGTTGCCAAGCTTACCGACGGATCGCTCTGCTGGCTGCTTTATTCCGGCGCGGGCGAAGATCAAGTTGTACAGAGCACGGGCGGAGAACCTGTACGGATCAGCGACCATGCCCTCGAAAACGCTATGCGGACCTACTCAACGGTCGCCGATGCGGTTGCCTCTACTTACACCGAAAACGGTCACGAGTTCTACCGGCTTGACTTCCCGAGGGCGAACAGGACGTGGGAGTGGGACAAAAGTGTCCGGTTGTGGGTCGAATTGGGAATAAGCACTCCGCAGGACGAAGTGTATGGAGCCGAGCCGGGGCGCTTCCGGGTTCATGTCACGTGGCCCAGTGGGGCGCGGATGGATCTGGCTGGGGACTACGCCAGCGGCACGGTCTGGCAGGTATCCCCCGACTTCCTGGACGATGACGGCGTAGATTTCCCGGTGATGAGGATCGCTCCGCATATCAATACTAACCTGGAAAGGATGAACTGTCCGGCCTTTGCGCTCGACTGTGAATTGGGAACCATCGACCCAAACGTCAAAGGAGCGGACGGTAAAGAACTGATACCTACGGTCTCCCTGTTCTATTCAAATGATGGGGCGCGCAACTGGATCGATGCAGGAGTTGCTTCGCTCGGCAGGGTCGGCGAGTACGAAGGAACGGTTCTAACGCAGGCTGAAAAGTTCGATGCGGGACCGAACTCCCAAACCAATCCGCAGGTTTTCGAGCCGCGTCCCTATTGGCGCGGCCTGGGGTCGTTCTGGGTTTCGCGCACGTACAAAATAAAATCTAGTGGCAGAATGTTGCGCGCAGTCTACAACGGGCTGGCGGAGATATCGAAGTGACTCCGGCCATTCCAAACTACGATGCCGATGTGCTGGCAAAGAATCTCTCCAACCTCTCGCAGCCGAGTAACACCTTCACCACGCCCTGGTATCAGTTCCTATCCCGGATACGGGGGTTGCTCCTGGACGCACCGCCGGTTGCGCTGTCAAGATTTGAAGCCAGCTTCAACGGGCGCAACGACGACACGGTTCCGTTCCAGCGCGCTATCAACCAGGTCGTAGCGCAAGGCGGTGGAGTAATTCTTCTGGACAAGCCTGGAACGTTGAGTATTAACTCTGTCTTCACGCCCGCTGGCAATACACCGATCTGGATCACCGGACTCGGACCTGGAGTCACCACCGTGAAGCGCCGCGATACCCTGGCACCGGGTTCCGGGCTGATTGACATCAGCGGCTCAAATGTAACGCTGTCGGAGTTTGCCATCGACGGAGGAACTACCGTCCCGAGGGGATTGCAGTACGGAGTGGATTTCAACGGCATCGGTGGTAATGACCCCATGAGCCCAGTTCTCACGAACAACACGTCCGTCTGGGTTCACGGAAACACATCCATGCTTTCGTTTCAGCGGATGATGTTCACGCACGCGGCGGGGTATTTGTTGTTGTTGGATGCGATGCAGGGGGACGTGACGGACATTGACGTTCTGAACTGCTTTTTTGTAAACAACTATCCATTTCTATTTGGCACCGATGCCGCCCACCTTATCTACGGTTCTTGGGGTGGCGGCCTGTTCGCTAAAGGGGACGGACGAACCTCTGGTTCGGGAGTGGTGCGGAACTTGCTAGTTTCGCAATGTCGATGGAAGCGAGCTTTAGGAAATTGTTGCTGGCAGCATTTGTACGGGTTGAATCGGCTTCACGAGAACATCCGAATCACCGATTGCTTCTTCGAGGATACTGGACTTGATGGCGTTCTGATGGGTGGAGTTTCTGGTGGGGTAGTAAGCGGAAATGTTTTCCATCGCGTCGGCTACACTGTCGTGGATGATACGTCGCCATCGGTTCCGAGATGGTTGGCTAACGTTCCAGCGGTCGCGCTTGATAGTGCCGGTCTTGTTCGTGGGGTCAACTACGAATGCAATACGTTCCGTTCGGTAAATGGCGGCTGTGTCGATATTGACAGCCACGGGCAAAGTTCAATTAGTGGCAACTTGTGCATTATCCCGCGCGTTGGAGAATCAGACTACGTGGCCGACTCCATTGCGATTACTGGTCCGAACAACAACAGTTCAAACACGTACGGAGTAAGCCTTTCAAATAGCTCGCAGAGTCCAGAAGGCGCAATCGACGTGAACATCGGAGACAACACTTTCATCAATCTCTCTGGCGGATCGATACGGCTCTATGCTGCGCGAAACTGCTACGCTCACGGCAATATTATCGACGCTCCAGATGCGCCGGTGAATCCGCCAATAGCTCTTGGTCCGATAGGACCTGGACCTTACCAGCGATGCTACAACAACAGAATCTCCGACAACCACTGCACATATAGTCCCCCAAGTGGCGGCACGCCGCTGATATTCGAGGACGATACCGTCTCTGGAGGGAATCCTTTCACTGCTGGCGAGAAGAACTATTGCTTCGGTAATCAGCCATTACTTGGAAATGGTAACAGCGTGGAATTTGTAAAATCCCCAACTTCAGGATCACCCGTGTTCGCAGCCACGACGTGGTTCCCATAATCGCGAGCGATATGTTTACAGCCACCACCGTATCTTGCCAGGGTCGCGTGATCTCCAGCCCATTGATGCAGATCAGATCGGTTGAAGTATACAGCGACTACGGCGCTAATACCTGCCCCCTTAGCCCGACCGACAACGTCGGACCATACGTCACGGGAGAGGCGATGATCACATTCCACTACGATAGTGCTGAATGGATGGATCTCGGCTAATGATCGCCACTAAAACTCCAATAACAACACTCCGCACGGCTAGCGTTGCCGACCTTCGGAGTCTCGCGCCGCTAGCCGAAGAATTCTACGCCTCATCCACGATGCTGAAGAAGTTTGACATCAACTGCTTCGTAGCACTATGGACAGCGTTACTGACAAATGGTAACGGTGTCGTGTTCGTGCTGGAGTCTGACGGCGAGGTTACCGGCACGCTGGGGGCTGTCTGCCATCCCGAGACGTACAGCGCGGCACTCATCGCCCAAGAATTTCACTTGTATATTTCCAAGGAATCGCGCGGTGGCTTCGGCCTCATGAAACTACTCCGTGCTTTTGAGAAGTGGTCACGCGAAAGAGGATGCTCGGAGATGCGCATCGCGCACCTTCAGGACTTACAGCCGGTGGAGTTGGCGCGGTTGTACACGCGGCTTGGATTTCACCAGATCGAGACAAGTTACGGCAAGGCGCTGGATTGACAATGCGTGAGTCGAGTAGAAATATACTGAGGAGCGTTATTGGCACTGCCGTAGTTGTCTGCGTAGTTCTGGTCGTAGATAGGTCTTTGTCGCTGGACGCTCATCAGATCGCGATGTTGCTCTTCAAGTCCATATTGGGTCCAATCGGATTTGTGGGGACCACAACTGCCTTGATAATGGGCGGCTTGGCGGCTGCCGGATCAATCGGCGGTTCCGCGATCAGTGCCCACGCTGCTGGTAGCGCCGCTAAGACCCAGATGGACGCGGCGGCGCAGATCCGCCAGCAAGCACTCGACGCGGCAGCGAAGGCCAAGGAAGCCGTTGACGCCGCGACTGCGACCGCGAATACCGGCCTCGGTGCTGGATCGGAGCAGGGCAACGCGGTAATTCAACAAACGTTACAGCAGCAGATGGCTGCGTTGAAGCCGTATATCGACGCTGGAGTGATGAGCCTCGGCGACCTTCAGCAGATGTTTAGCTCTACCGGCCCACTTGCCGGTCCTGGAAGCCAGTTTAGTTTTACCGGAAAGGATTACGCCAACAGTCCCGAGTTCGCATTTATTCAGCAGCAGGCGAACCAAGCGCTGCAACGAAGCGCAGCGGCTCAGGGAAGCGTGCTCGGTGGTGGCGAGGTTCGGGCGTCGGATCGTCTCAACACCGGGCTGACATCGACCTACCTGGACCAAGCTTTCAACCGTGCGCTCGCAAGTTACAACACGAACCGCCAGAATCTTCTTACCCGTATTCAGGGATTGACGAATATCACCGGACTTGGATTCAACGCGACAGGTGCCGAGAACCAGGACTTGGGCAACGCTGGTACGCTGACGAACACGAATATCATGAACACGTCGCGCCAACAGGCGGCGAACTTGATTTCGGCTGGGACATACGGTGGCAACGTAGGACTCGACGCGGCACGAATTGCGGCAGGCGCAACGGCGGGAGCGGCGAATGCGGGGAGCGCGGCGCAGATCGCGCAAGGAAACGCAATTGGTAGCGGACTAAGCGGAGTATTGAACACGGCTGGTCTGACCTATGGATTAATGAATGTAGGAAGCGCCGCTCCAATTGGCAGCGCTGGTAGCGCTTTAGGAACAGCTGCGTCAGGACTTGCTGGCGTAGGTGGGACACCAGTTCCCGCTCCCGGTACTGGTGCTCCTTCTGGATACGATCCCGCAACCGGGACTTACATGTAATTATGGGCGTCTATCCTAGCGGTTTAAATGCCGGAATAATTCTCCAGGGTAAGCAAACCCCTGTAGAGAACCCTGTCCAGATGGCTGAGGGTGTGGCTCGCGTCAGGCAGCTTCAAGCGCAGGCTGCACTAGCGCCGATTCAGTATCAGCAGGCTGGCGCGAATCTTCAGCAGACACAACTTCAGAACCAAGAGAACGCAGAGAAGGTTCGCCAACAACAGGAAGATCAACAGGGTAATCAGTTAATTCAGCATCAGCTTGCGGATAACAATGGAGACTGGACTAAAGTTCGCCCTATCGTCGCAGGGCAGGTAAGTGATCGCGTGCTTCGGCAGCGGGACGCGGATCACGTAGCGTACACGAGCGCGTTGCTTCATGCGACGCAAGAGCAGCGCATCAACGAAAACCAAAAGAGCATGCAATTGGGTCAGATGATCCAGAGCGTCATTGACGCGCCTGACGATCAGAAACAGACGGTCTGGTCCGCACAGAAACAGTCAGCCGAGGCCGCTGGTTTGATTAAGCCGGGAATGTATTCGGACACGGTTCCCGATACGAACACCTTGAAAGGCTATCTCGGCGGAACGATGTACGCGGCGACGGCAGCGAAGATCGCCATGGAGAAGGCGCAATCTGATCGTGCCGCAGCGTATGCCACCAGGCAGGCTCAATTGGCGAAGACACTGAATATCGGGGAGAAGAAGCAGCAGGCCGCGCAGGAGTATCTGAACGTTACGAATCCGGAAGAGCATGCGGCTTGGTTAGAGAAGTGGGGCAACGACGAGGACGTAGGCGATATCTACCAGAATTACAAGACCTATTCCCCTAAAAACACCGATCTGATTACCGAACAGGCGATGAACGCTAAGGATCGGATGTCCGCGACAGACAGGCAGGCACGCGCTAAGATTTATGCACAGCGGGTGGCTACGGCTGGACCGAGCGCGCTTGCGGCGACAGCTACCGACCCTAACAATCCGCCCGAGATACAGAAGGCCGCCAAGGATGCGCTAACGCTATTACAGACCAACAAATCGGCCACGCTGACACCAAACGCGCTCGCCATTCAGCGAAGAGACGCCGAGCGCGACCAAGCAAACCTCACGAAGCTTCAGCAGCAAGAAGCTGAGCAGTGGGGACTGGTAAAGCGGTATGAGAACGCCGTACGCGGTGGCGCTGAAACAGTAAAAGATCCCAAGACCGGGCGCGATATGTCGCGGGACGACGCTCAAGCGGCTGCCGATGCCGCGAGACAGAAGGCCAACGACATCAACAAGGGTGGGCTGGAGATCATGAAGCGACGCCAATGGGGAGATTACGCTCCAGTAGCCGCTCCTGCCCCCGTCGCAGCAGCGCCCGCGCCGCAACAGAGTGCTCCAACTCCAGGACCATCGACACCCGCTCCATCACGAGGTCCGGTAACTCCTCCGGCCACTATGTTGAAGGAAGGCGTTCGGACCACATTCAAGAATGGCTTGGGAGTTTGGACGCTTAAGAACGGACAGCCGGTACAAGTAGGCCAATAACAAATGCCCGTAGCCTGGGAAGTGGAATCCGAAGAAGCCGAATCCCCTTGGCAGGTATCCTCTCAGGAACCCGAGCAAGAGGCTAAGCTTCGGGTCGTGATCCCGCCGAGCGCGCCCAGCAGGCCCAACCAGACTCAGTTAGCAGCGCAGAACAACAATCCTGGCAATATCGAGTTCAACAATCAGCCGGGAGCGGAGAAGAACGGAAGATTTGCTAAGTTCAATAGCCCAGAGGATGGATACCGGGA
>Ga0207665_10001027_pt1 | contig 18838 bp, 19 predicted proteins | sample LARL112metaG_FD_184351 | JGI IMG/M metagenome (GOLD analysis project Ga0207665, IMG submission 184351) | Corn, switchgrass and miscanthus rhizosphere microbial communities from Kellogg Biological Station, Michigan, USA - LAR L11-2 metaG... | ecosystem: Host-associated > Plants > Roots >...
AGAAGCCAGGGATCAGGATGATGTGCACAGTACCGACGCTAGTGTGCGGCCAGTATCTTCATATCTGAACAGTCATGCAGATGTCGGTGAGGTGGCCCGTGAGCAAGTCGATCGTCGACGACTACCGCGTCCGGCTGGTGGACCCCGGCAAGGTCGCGGTAGCGCGGAGCGGAATGCCCCCCGAAGCAACGATCAACGAGTGCGCTCAGGTATTCGCCTTGCTCGGCGAGCCGGGTCGGCTGCGGTTGCTGGCCAGCCTGCTCCACGCCGGCGAACTCTGCGTCGGCGACCTCGCCGCGACGACGGGTATGACGGAGTCCGCCGTAAGTCATGCCTTGCGGCTCCTGCGCGCTTATCGGGTCGTGACTGTCAGCCGTCGAGGCCGGATGGCGTACTACCGATTGGACGACGCCCATGTGCAGACGCTGCTTGCCCTCGGCCTCACCCATACCGCGCACACAAGCACAGTCCGCGACCTGGTGGCTCCGGCCGCCCCTGCTCGCCGCACCTCGAACCGTGGCCGAGGGCGGCGAACATGACTGCCACGACCGGACATAGCCACAGCCTCGAGCACGGCGACGGCCACGACAGCGACCACCTTCACGCTGGGACCGACAAACGATCCCACCAGCATGGTGTCAACTCCGATGCCGACCGCCGTTACTTGATCATCGCGCTGATCTTGCTGACGGCTTTCATGATTTTCGAAGTTGTCGTCGCGATCATGGCCGGCTCGCTGGCGTTGCTGTCCGACTCGGGACACATGCTCTCCGACGTCGGAGCAATCGCGGTATCCCTGTGGGCGATCAGCCTGGCGGCTCGCCCAGCAACCGGCGCTTGGACGTTCGGCTGGAAGCGCGCCGAGATCCTGTCCGCCGCCGCCAACGGCATCACCCTGCTTGTTGTCTCCGGCATCATCGCGTTCGAGGCAATCCGCCGGCTGATTCATCCGCCGCCTGTCGACGGCGGGCCGGTCCTTGTCGTTGCGATCATCGGCGTAGGCGTCAACATCCTCGCGGCGTGGTCGCTCACGAAGGCCAATCGGTCCAGCCTCAACATCGAAGGCGCGTTCAAGCACATCTTGACCGACCTCTACGGGTTCATCGGTACGGTGATCGCCGGCATTGTCATCATCACGACCGGCTTTGTCCGAGCCGACTCGATCGCGTCGCTCGTGGTGGTCGCGTTGATGCTGCGGGCCGCGTGGGGGCTGCTGCGTGACTCGGGCCGGGTACTACTGGAAGCCGCGCCTGAAGGCGTCGACCTCGATGACATCCGGGCCCATCTGCTGGAGGACGAGCATGTCCAGGACGTGCACGACCTGCACGTCTGGACCCTCACCTCGGACTTGCCCACCCTGTCCGCGCACGTCGTCATCGATAATTCGTGCTTCAGCGACAACCACGCACCCCAACTGCTCGACACCTTGCAGGCGTGCTTGACCGGGCACTTCGATGTCGAACACTCCACCTTCCAGTTCGAGCCTGCGAGCCACGCCGCCCATGAGCGTGGAGCGCACCCCTGACCGCCCAACCGTCACGTCGATCGGTCGCCCACTCGGGCCGGAAAATCCTCAGCGACGTCCCGCATACTTGGCACCGTGAAGGTAGTGCTCAACGTGATCTGGCTGGTGCTCGCCGGCTGGTGGCTGGCAATCGGCTATGCCATCGCCGGCATCATCTGCTTCATCCTGATCATCACGATCCCGTTCGGCATCGCGTCGTTTCGGATCGCCAACTACGCGCTCTGGCCGTTCGGGCGAACGATCATCCACAATCCCCGCGCCGGCGCACCCTCGGTGATCGGCAACGTCATCTGGCTGATCGTCGCCGGGATCTGGCTGGCCATCGGAAACCTCGTCGCCGGCGTTGCCCTCTGCATCACGATCATCGGCATCCCGCTCGGTCTCGCCTGCTTCAAGCTGATTCCGGTGTCCCTGGTACCTCTGGGCAAGATCATCGTGCCGACCGAAACGGTCTACGCGTACGAGACCTACCCGGCCTGAGCGACTCGCCTGGGGCCGGGCAGACTCTGCCCCAACGGACAGGTATCAAACACGGTGATCACAGCTCTTCCCATCTACCGGACGAATACGAGCATCGGGAGTTAGCGTGAACACGGCTGATCTGGTGTTGGAGGGTGGCGGCGTCAAGGGCGCAGGGCTTGCCGGGGCGATCGAGGTGCTCGCCGAACAGTACGAATTCAGTCGTGTGGCGGGAACTTCGGCCGGCGCCATAGTCGCGTCCTTCGTGGCCGCCGAACTCACTGACGATCTCCAGCAAATCATGACCTCGACGAACCTCGCCGACTTTCTCGATGAGGGCTTCTTTGGCCACTTCGGAAAGCTCGGTCAGGGGATCGACGTGCTGCGACGCCAAGGCATCTATCGCGGTCAAAAGCTGCACGACTGGATCGCGGACACATTGGCGCATGCGCCCCACCCGGTACGGACCTGGGGCGATCTGCATATGCCGGGTACCGACGCCAGCACTCCCATCGAACAGCGCTACAAGCTGGTCGTCGTCATCTCAGACATCTCGCGCGGCCGGATGCTGCGGCTGCCGTGGGACTACCAGAAGCTCAACGGAGAAGATCCCGACACTCAGCTCGTCGCGGACGCGGTTCGGGCCTCCGCGTCCATACCGTTTTTTTTCCAGCCGTCGCGCATTCCGGTCGATCCGACCCTGGCCGACGGCCACAAGGAGCTCGTCCTCACCGACGGCGGAATGCTCTCGAACTTCCCGGTGTCGTTGTTCGATGACGACGATCACCCCACGTTCGGGGTGAAGCTGTCAGCGCGATTGTCGGTCCAACAACAAGGCTGGAATGCCACAAACGGCGTGCTATCGCTGGGGAAGGCCCTTATTTCGACGATGGTGTCCGCGCACGACCAGCTCTACGTCGACCTGGACTCCGTGACGTCGAGGACGGTGTTCGTGGACACATCCGGAGTGAACTCCACGGACTTCCGGATCAGCGAACAGGAGAAATCCAACCTTTACAGCAAGGGTGTTGCCGCAGCTCAGGACTTCCTCAGCACATGGGACTTCGAGGTATGGAAGCAGAAGTACGGCTCTCCGTCCACGAAGCTCACACCGGCCGGGTAGCCCGAGGCGATCATGAGTCTGGTGCTCGCCGGTAGTGTGGCCGTGAGCCGCGACCTGGCGGACCCCGGAAAGCCGATTCAGTGCCCGACCGTCCCGGCGAGCTCCACTCCGATAGCCAACCCGCCAACAGCCACGACGAACTTCAGTCACCTGATCGTCGCGCAAATTCCGACCGAGGCTCTGCTCGCGTATACGACGCTGTTGGCGCTGTTGTCAGTGGCGAAGGACGGTTACCACCAAGCCCGGTGGGCTATCTACCTCGTGTCGCTACCAGTCTGCGGATCGGTCGTCTTCGCGTCCTACCTGCGGCAGCGAACCTATCGGCCCCGACGCTCCCGTTCGAAGGCGCGAGTCCGAGTGCCCTGGCTATCGATCACCACCACCGTGATCGCTATGGGCGTCTACGGATTGACCGTTCCCGGCTCACCGTTGCAGTACACGATGTCCGGGACCGGATTCGCGGTCACGTCCGGATGCTTGTCCGTCGCCGGCGGCCTGGTGATGTCGATCTTCGCGCCGTTCCTCGGCCAAGGTAACCGGCTGACTGTTCCGGGAACCTCGGCCCGTCGTCGATCAGCGGGATCGGTCCGGCCGCTGCGTGGCGATCCGCGGCCGGGAGAGGCCAGCAGTGGCGGCATTTCCGCCCGGGTGGTCGGCTAAGCAGCGAGCCGCTGACAGCCGAGTCGGCGTCGACGCGGAGACCGGGAACAATGACGCCATGGACGACAACGCAATACTCGACCAGATCCACGAGCTCGTCACCGAGGAGAAGCGGCTGCGCCACCAAGCCGGTGGGCTGACGGGTGCCGACCGCACCCGGCTCGACACTCTGGAGCGGCAGCTGGACCAGGCGTGGGACCTGCTGCGGCAGCGCCGAGCCCGCGAGGACGCTGGCGAGGATCCGGATGTCGCGCGAGAGCGTCCGGCGGACGAGGTCGAGGGTTACCTGCAGTAGCTCGTCGCGCGGCCGATCACCCGTTGGCCGCCCGGACCTTCTCGCGGGCCATTACCCATTACGAGCCGATCCCGCTGCTGATGATCTTCGAGAAACCTAGCTGGAAACGTCCTTGTTGCTGAACCGCGCCCAGGCCAGGGCGGCGAAGATCACGATGTACGCGCCGGCTGCCAGCAGGCCGGTGCGGATCTGATCGAAGGCGAGCGGGTCCCGCATGAAGTCGGCGAAGCGCAGCCAGTAATGGCTGGGCAGCCAGGCGTGTATGGCGGATAGCTGCGGGATGGCGTCAAGAACCTGGCTGGTGATTGTGAGTGCCAGTGTCGTCGCCATTGCCGCGACCGGGACCTCGGTGAGCGTAGACACGAACAGCCCGATCGCGCCGATGACCGCCATCATGACGGTCAGGTAGCCAACGGCCAGCACCAAGCGCCACACCGCCGCCGGATAGGACACGACGATGCCGGACAGCAGAGTGACGTCGCCGCGAGGAAACAGCACCAACCCGATGAGCAGGCCGGCCACTGCGACCACGAGCGCGCAGGCGAACGCCCAAACGACGATCGCGACATACTTGACGCCAAGCAGACGGGTACGCCCCACCGGTAGCGCGAGCAGGTAACGCAACGTGCCGAGGTTCGCCTCGCCGGACACGGCATCTCCAGATACCACCGATACCGCCATCGGCAAGAAGAGTGGCAGCACCACTAGCAGGGCAGAGAACCCAACGAAGATCCCGTTGTCGGTGATGCTGCTGAAGAAGGCGCCGCCGTCCCCGCCGCCACGTCCCGTCCGGGATGTGATCTTGACAGCGATCGCGATCACGACGGGGATCAGGCCAAGGACAACGAGAATTGCCTGATTGCGCCGACGCCGGAACACCATGCCGATCTCGGAGCCGAGAAACCGGCCACGCCACCGGGCTGGTCGCCGGGGGGCTGCGCCCGGCCCGCCAACTTGAGGGGAGAGATCGACGACATCAGCCTGAGACATCGAAGCCCTCCCCGGTCAGGCCGACGAACACATCCTCGAGCCGCGGGCGCTCGACGACGAAGCCGCGCAAGCCCACGCCGCCCGACACCAGCGCGGTGGCCACTCGTTCCGGCTCCGCGTCGCCCAGCACGGCGGACGCCTCGCCGTCTGCGACCGCGACTTCGTCCAGGCCCAGCCGACGGAGTGCGTCCGCCGCTGCTGCTGGTTGGAGCGTCTCGACGCGCACGCGCACTCGCTGCTGAGCGGCCAGGTCATCCAGCGACCCTTGCCACACCATTCGCCCGACGGTCATCACGCCGACATGGGTGCACACCTGTTCGACCTCGCTGAGCAGATGGGACGAAACCAGGACTGTGACCCCGTCGGTCCCGAGTTGGCTGATCAGGTGCCGCACCTCGCGGGTGCCCTGCGGATCGAGGCCGTTTGTCGGCTCGTCCAGCACGAGCAGGTCACGCGGCTTCAGCAGGGCGGCCGCGATTCCCAGCCGCTGCCGCATGCCGAGCGAGTAGTTGCGGTACCGCTTGCCCGCCGCAGCGGTCAACCCCACCCGCTCCAGCGCCTCGCCTATTCGCTGCCGAGCCGTTCGTGCGTCTGCGGTGCGATCGGCCGCGTCGAGCCGACGTAGGTTGGCCGCACCCGACATGTACGGGTGGAAGGCTGGACCTTCTACGAGCGCGCCCACCCGCGGTAGGACAGCCCCTGCGTGCGCGGGCATGGCCTGACCGAGCAGCGCATGCGTGCCGGCCGTGGGAAAGATCAATCCGAGCAACATGCGGATCGTGGTGGTCTTCCCCGACCCGTTCGGGCCCAGGAAGCCGTACACGGCGCCCGTCGGCACGGCCAGGTCAAGGCGGTCAACCGCGACTTGGCCGCCGCGGAACCGTTTCGTCAACCCGGCCGACGAGACTGCCAGCACGGTCTGATCGAGGGAAGTCAGATCCGTGCCGGCCGAGACCTCCGTGAGCGCCATCGGCTACTTATGCGTCGCGGCCGCAGCGTAAAGGGCTGAAGGATCCACCGCGCCGGCGAACACCCGCCCGTCGTTCGTGACCAGGACGCTCAAGAGCTTGGAATCGAGCAGCCGACCGGAGCCCCACGGCCCGCTGACCGGGGTTAGCGCATTCAGGAGCTGCTCCATCGCAGCAGCGCCGGGCGGGGCCGCCTCTCGTCTTGGCGTGCCTGCCGTTCCGGGCGGAGGCGGGCCCGTGCCCGGCAGCAGATCGGATGCACGGAGGGCGACGATCGAGGTCCAGCCGGTTCCGATGACCTGCGGATTGAGCGCAGCCGCGGCTGCGTGCTCTCCGAGCCCCGCGCCGCCCATGGCCATGGGCTGCTCTCGTACCGTCGCCCCCTTGGGTGGGGTAAAGCGGAAATTGTCGTCGCCCGGTACCGCGAAGTTGATGTCGGTGAACGACACATCGATCGCCTTCGACGGGTCGGCACCGCGGGGGTACACCTGGACGCCGAGCGGCACCTTGTACTGGCCGTCGATCGCGATGTGCACTGCGCCGACGCGCGACCCCGCAGCCCGCGGCACAAGCACCAGCTCATAGGCAGCTCGGCCGGCAACCGTCGTGTTGTTGTCGGTCTGGACGATCGTCGTCGGATCCAGCGCGGCGAGGGCCCGCTGCGCCACCTGATCCGGCGTCAGGGTCGGCCCGGGCGGCTCGTGTTTCGCCGAACCGGCCGGGAGCTGGGTGTGAGTCGCAGTCTTGGTCGCACTCGACCACTGCCAAACCTGGTCGCCGTCCCGGAAAACGTCGGTCTCGTTCACCGACTCCATGATGGCGATGCGCTGCTTGGTCGGCCCGGCATACCACACGCGGGCGGTGTGCGAACCGGTAAGTAGATCGGCGAGCGATCCGGTACTCGACGACCCGCCGATATTCGGCAGCTCCGGCAAACCCAATTCGGCGCTCTGGACGACCGTGCCGTAGAAGCCGTTGACATGACTGGTCTGCAGATCCGCGAGTAGTTGGGCGGCCGTCCGAGGTTCGAGCTTGTCGGCGGCCTGAGCGGAAAGCGCGCCACCGGCAACGAGGCCGACCACGCCGGCGGCGCCGAGCGGAACGACCCACCGAAGCAACCGGTGGCGAGAGAAGATTGTGCTAACACTCACAACGAGAAGAATGCCCGTTGCGCACTGTGACCTGGCTGAGCCTTGCTGAGCGTCGGACGACTCGAGGGTGGCAGGGTGTAGCCGTCATGCGCGGCGAGTGATCGAGGAGGCGGAACCGTGCGGCTGCTGATCGTGGAGGACGAGATTCGGCTGGCCTCTGCCCTGCAGCGCGGGCTGACAGCCGAGGGATTCACGGTGGACGTCGCGCACACCGGCCCCGATGGGCTGCATGCGGCGTCCGAGATGTCCTACGACGCCGTGCTGCTCGACATCATGCTGCCCGGGCTGTCCGGCTATCGCATCATCGAGCAGTTGCGGGCGGCGGAGAACTGGGTGCCGATACTGATGCTGACCGCGAAGGACGGTGAGTACGACGAAGCCGACGCACTCGACCTCGGCGCCGACGACTACCTGACCAAACCGTTCTCATTCGTCGTCCTGCTCGCCCGGCTGCGCGCCCTGCTCCGCCGGGGCGTGACGCCTCGCCCGGCTTCCCTGTCGGCCGGAGATCTCGTGCTTGATCCATCAGCGCACACGGTCACCCGTGACGGGCAGACGATCGAGCTCACCCCCCGCGAATTCTCCTTGCTGGAGTTCCTCATGCGGCGCAAGGGCGAGGCTGTTTCCAAGGCCGACATCCTGCATCACGTGTGGGACGCGCACTACGACGGGGACGCGAACGTCGTCGAGGTCTATGCCGGCTACCTGCGCCGGAAGATCGACACGCCGTTCGGCCGGCACAGCGTGCAGACTGTCCGGGGCGCCGGTTACCGGCTCGCCGCGGATGGCGGCTGACTCCGGGAAAGCCCGTGCACTGGCTGTCCCACTTGTGGCGCGGGCAGTCGCTTCGCGCGCGGATCACCATCGTCGCCACGACCTTATTCGCGTTCGCTGTGATCACCGGCGCGGTCCTGCTCCTCGTGCTGCAACGCGCCTCCCTGATCCGATCACTCGATTCCCAGGCGATCAAGACTGGTCAATCCGTCGCGTCGACCCGCATGACCGGGGTCAGGCCGACCAACGTCGTCGCCGCAGCCGGCGTCCAGATCCAGGTGTTGGATCAATACGGCGCGGTCGACGCCTCGTCCGGAACCGCCGACCGAGTCAAGCCGCTGCTGACCCCGGACGAGCTCGCGGCAGCCAAGCGCGGGCAGGCGATCAACATCCCACCCGAACGCGGAAACACCAATCAGGAGCTGCGCGTCCTCGCCGTTCCCGCAGGCGAGGAAACCGTCCTGGTCGCCTCCGGCCTCGCCGGTGTCGAGGACAGCATTCGCATCCTCCGGGACGCCGCGCTCATCGGGTGCCCGCTCATCCTGCTCGCGATGGGCATGGCAACGTACTTCATCGTCGGCCGGGCGCTCCGTCCTGTGGCCGCATTGCGCAAGGGGGCCCAGGAGATCAACGCGGCCGGGCTCGCCGATCAACGGCTTCCGGTGCCGGACGCGCACGACGAGATCTACCGCCTGGCCGTCACCCTCAACGCGATGCTCGACCGGATCGACGCGGCCACGAAGCGACAGCGCACGTTCGTCGGCGATGCGGCTCATGAGCTGCGGTCGCCGCTCGCCTCGTTGCGCCTCCAACTCGAGGTGGCGCAGCGGGTCGGTCCGGCGGAGGACTGGCCCGGCATGCTCGACGAGGTGCTGTTCGACGTCGATCGGCTCGAACAGCTCGTGGGAGATCTATTGGCGTTGGCCCGATCGGACGAGGCCGGTGGGGTACTGCGCCGACGGGAGCCAGTGGCCCTCGACCAGCTGGTCAGCGAGGTCGCCGACGACTACCTGGATGCCCGCGTACCGGTGCACTCCTCGACCAATGCCGTGTCCGTCGACGGGGATCCGGAGGCGCTTCGCCGGGTCGTCGTGAACCTGCTCGACAACGCCGTGCGCTACGCCAGCTCGCAGGTGTCGGTGGACATCGCCGTGAACGGAAATGGCACGGCGGAGCTGGTGGTCGGCGACGACGGCCCCGGAATCCCCGAGGATGAGCGGGAACGGGTTTTCGATCGCTTCTACCGGACCCACGAGTCTCGATCTCGGGACACCGGAGGCACCGGGCTCGGCCTGCCGATTGTGCGCGACGTAGTTCGTGCGCACGGCGGCAGCGTCAGCCTCGGGGACAACCACCCCGGCCTCCGCGCAACGGTGATCCTCCCGGTTGCTCGTAGCGACCAGGATCGACCGAGCTAGCCAGGCTCCCGGCTAGGGGATCTGACTATTCCCCCCGCCGCCGCCCTGCGACTTTGACGACGAGGTCGACGTGGACGGCGAAGAGGGTGTTGACGACGGCGACGGCGTGGGAGTCGGCGTCGGAGTAGGGCTTGGGGGTGGCTGGAACTCGAACACCGACAGAGTGATCTGCTGGCTCTGCGGGAAGAGCGTCCCAGCCGCCGGGCTCTCGTCGGCGACCGTACCGTCCTGGGACTTGTCAGTTGTCGGCACCATTACCGGAGTCGGGTTGACGCTCCAACCGTGGTTGTTCAGGTAGCTGACCGCGTCGGCGTACTTCTGGTGGCGAACGTCGGGGATCGGCAGCTTGCCGGTCGATACCGAGAGGGTGACCACCTTGCCCGGTGCAACCGTCGAGAAGGCCTTAGGGTCTTGATCGGTGACGACCCCCGCCTGTTGTCCACTCGGAACATCCTTACGGGTGACCTTCAGGCCTATGCCGGCCAGGTCATTGCTCGCGTCGGCGAACTGCTTCCCCTGCACGTTGGGTACCTGCACCGTCGCCGCCTTGAAGACGGTGTACGTGATCGTCGTGCCCTCGTTCTGCTGAGAGTCCGGCGCGGGCGACTGGGTGCACACGGCGCCCTCGGCCGGATTCGTGATCGGCTGCGTGTCCGGGTTCACGCCGCACTTCGACGCGCTCTGCGGCGTCCCGGTCGGCGGGGTGAACTTTCGTGACGCGATAGCAGCGTTCGCCTGCGCCGGATTCATGCCGATGATGTTCGGCACCGCTTGCTTCTTGGGTGACTCCGAACCGCTCAGCGCCCAGATCGCCCAGGCGGCACCGCCAATAACCAGAAGCAACGCAGCAACAAGAGCGACCCATAGCCACGCGCGCTTCTTGCCGTCACCGTCATCCTCATCATCGCCGTCCGCCGACATCGGCACGACCGCGCCCGGAGGCACCGCACCCGGCGGAACCTTCGAGATGTACTGGGTCCGTTCGGCGTCGGTGAGCACCGCCTCCGCCTCGACCGGACGGTCAGCCAATGCGCGCAGCAGGTCGGCGCGCATCTCCCCCGCGGTCTGGTAGCGATTCATCGGGTTCTTGGCCAGTGCCTTCATGACGATGGAGTCGAGCGCGCGCGGGATGGCCGGGTTCTCGGACGAGGGCACGACCGGGTTCTCCCGAACGTGCTGGTAGGCAACCGCGACCGGCGAGTCGCCGGTAAACGGCGGATGACCGGTGACCAGTTCGTAGAGCAGGCACCCGGTGGAGTACACATCCGATCGCGCGTCCACGGTCTCGCCCCGGGCCTGCTCCGGCGACAGATACTGCGCGGTGCCGATCACGGCCGCGGTCTGGGTAACCGTCGCCGAGTTGTCCGCTATCGCCCGAGCAATGCCGAAGTCCATGACCTTCACCGCGCCGGCCCGGGTGATCATGACGTTCGCCGGTTTGATGTCGCGATGCACGATCCCATTGCGGTGACTGAAGTCCAGCGCGCCGCACACCTCGGCGACGATCTCCATGGCGCGCCGCGGCGGCAACCGACCCTCGATCTTGAGCACGTCGCGCAACGTCTGGCCCTCGACGTACTCCATCACGATGTACGGCACCTCGGCTGTTTCCGGGCCGAGGCCACTGTGGTCCTCGCCGGTGTCGTAGACGGCCACGATCGCCGGGTGGTTCAGGCCCGCCGCCGACTGCGCCTCGCGACGGAACCGATTGAGGAATGAGGGATCGCGGGCAAGATCGGCTCGCAGCAGCTTGATCGCCACATCTCGGCCGAGACGCCCATCGCGCCCGCGATGGACCTCGGCCATACCGCCATAGCCGATGAGCTCACCGAGCTCGTACCGGCTCCCAACCAGGCGTGGCGTCGTCATGAATGAACCTCATCCAGTGTCGCGTGGTTGTCTCTCATCATCTGCTCAGCGGCCCCGCGTGTCGGCGAGGTAGGCCTGCATGACCATCCTCGCTAGCGGCGCGGCCGCGGTGCCGCCGGCGCTCTCGCTGCCGGTGACCCCCGCGTTCTCCAGCACTACCGCGATTGCAATGGGATGCGTGGGGTCGAGCGCGAACCCGGTGAACCACGCGTGGGGAGCATTGACATATTCGCCGTTCGCATTGACCGGTCCGTTGTCGGCGGTGCCCGTCTTGCCGCCGACCTTGACGCCCGGGATCTGCGCCTCCGTTCCGGTGCCCTTGGTGACGACATTCTCCATCATCGACTGCAGCTCGCCGGCCTGGTTCGAATCGAGGACGCTGTCGAGCTGCTCAGGCACCGCCGTCTTCAGGACGGACAGGTCGGGCGCCCGTTCTTGTTGCACGAGGTAGGGCGTCATGAGCGTTCCGTTATTGGCGACGGCTGCCGACAACATTGCCGCCTGCAGCGGCGTCATCTGGACGTTGAACTGCCCGATAGACGCCTGCGCCAGGTTCGCGTCGTTGTCGACCTCACCCATGGTCGAGCGCGCGACTGGGATCGGCACCGTGCGAGACTCGTTGTTCATCCCGAACAGCTCGGCCTCGGCCTCGACCTGCTGCTGACCGAGGTCGATGCCGAGCTGACCGAAGGCAGTGTTGCACGAGATCGTGAGCGCATGGTCGAGAGTGTCCGTCTTCCCGTCGCCGCACCGCTCGTTGTTGAAGTTGTGCATCGTGGCAGACGCGGTTCCGGGCAGCTTCAGCACATCGGGTGCCGCAATGCGGTCGGACGGCTTCTTGCCGTTCTTGAGCGCGGCCGCCGACACGACGACCTTGAAGATCGAGCCGGGCGGGTAGCTCTGGTTGAGCGCCCGGTTCAACAACGGCTGATTCTTGTCGTCGAGCAGGGTCTGCCAGGACTGCTGGATGGCCACGGTGTTGTGGGAGCTGAGGGTGCTCGGGTCGTATGACGGTGAGCTGGCGGCTGCCAAGATCGCGCCGGTTGTCGGATCGATGGCCACGACCGCGCCTCGGCGGTTGCCGAGACCTTGGAAGGCCGCTTGCTGGGCCGCATTGTTGATCGTCAGGTTTATGCTGCCGCCCTTGAGGCTCCGGCCGGTGAGGATGTCGGCAAGGCGCGACCCGAACATCCGGGGATCGCTCCCGGACAGCACCTGGTCCTCCGCCTTCTCCAGCTCGCTCTTGTCGTAGACGAGCGAGTAGTAGCCGGTCAGCGGCGCGTAGACCGGTCCGCTCGGGTACTTGCGCACGTACTTCAGCTCGTCGCTCGTCGCCACTGACTCGGCCACGGCCTTGCCGTCCACGACGATCTGGCCGCGCGGCGACGCGTACTCGGTGAGGATTACCCGGCGATTCGCCGAATTGTTCCGATAGTCGTCGCCCTTCACCACTTGGACGAAGTTGAGGTTGAGGAACAGCGCGACCATGAGCACGCCGACCGCGATGGCCACCCGACGGATGTGCTTGTTCATGCCGGCACGACCTCAGCCGGGCGTGGGGGCGGGGTCGACGTCACCGGCCGCTGCGGCGACGGACGGCGCGCGGCGTCGGAGATACGCAGCAAGAGCGCGAGCAGCGCGTAGTTGGCGAGCAGCGAGGAGCCGCCGTAGGACAGGAAGGGTGTCGTCAACCCGGTCTCCGGGAGCAGCCGGCTGACGCCGGCCGCCACGACGAACAGCTGCAGCCCGATCAGGAAAGACAGTCCGGTGGCAAGCAGCTTGCCGAACGTGTCGCGCACGGCCAGCCCGGCCGCAAAGCCGCGCTCGACGAACAGCACATATATGACGAGCAAGGCGACCAGACCGAACAGTCCCAGCTCCTCCCCGAACGAGGTGAGGATGAAGTCGGTCGCGGGCAGCGGAACGATCTCTGGATGGCCGACACCGAGGCCGGTCCCGAACAACCCGCCCGTCCCCAGCCCGAACAGTGACTGGCTCACCTGATAGCCGACGCCGTCGGTGTAATGAAAAACGTCGAGCCACACGGTGACCCGCGTCCGGACGTTGGCAAAGAGCTGATAGGCGAGGTACGCACCACCGGCGAACAACAAGGTCCCGACGATCACCCAGCTGATGCGCTCGGTCGCGACATACAACAGCACCACAAACACGCCGAAGAACAGCAGCGACGTCCCGAGGTCATGACCGCGGATGAGGACAGCGAGGCAGATCACCCACGCCAGGAGCAACGGACCGAAGTCTCGCCCGCGCGGCAGGTCGATGCCGAGGAAACGGCGTCCGGCGAGAGACAGCACGTCCCGCTTGGTAACCAGATAGGCCGCCGCGAAGATGGTCAGCAGGATCTTGGCGAACTCGGCCGGTTGGATGGAGAAGCCTGCGACCAAGATCCAGATGCGCGCCCCGTTGATCTCCGAGAAGCGGGCCGGCAGCACAGCGGGCAGGATCAACAGGAAGAGCCCGACCAGCGCCAGCGTGTACGCATAACGGGCGAGCGCACGATGATCCCGCACGATCAGCAGGATTGCGATGAACAGCAGGATGCCGAGGCCGGTCCACCACACCTGGGTCGGCGCGGCTGCGGCCGGCACGCTGCCCCCGTTGTTTTGCGCCTGGATGGCCAGTCCGTGGTCGAGTCGATCGATCATGACGAGGCCGAGGCCGTTGAGCAGAATCGCGCACGGCATCAGTACTGGATCCGCGTACGGCGCCACCCACCGAATGACGAGGTGGGCCGCCAGCCCGGCCAGGAGCGTCACCCCGGCGAAGGTGATCAGATTCAAGCTGATATGCCCGGCGCGAGCGCCTTGAACCGCCGCCTCCGCGGCGACGACGATGAGCACGGCAAGCAGCAGCAGCCCCAGTTCCGCCCGGCGTCGCGTCGGTGGGGCTGCGGTCGCCGTCGGAGTCGTCCGGGTCGCGGTCATCTGCTCACACCTTCCGGCAGTCCACGCCGGGAACGGGTGTCACGGACGGACTGGGCGTTGGGGTGAGCGATGGGGTCGGCCGAGGTGCGGACGGACGTTTCGGGCCGGGCGTCGTAGGCGGCGGCGCGCTCGGCGGGGGGCTCGGGCTGTCAGACCGACACGGTGGCAGGAGCTGGTCGAGCAGGTTGGACTTGATCCGCTGGGCCTTCGCGAGATCGCTCGCGGTGATGCCGGACATGACCTGACTGCGCGCTGCCGCGGTCAGGTCGGCCAGCTTCAGATCGGTGTTCTCCTCCACTTCGAAGAACTTGATCGGGCCGAATTGCGAATTGACGCCCCGGAAAATGGCGACCTCGCTGCCGTCCTTGCCCACGAAGTACTGCGTCTGGGTCCAGGAATAGAAGGCGGCCGCGCCCCCGATGAGGAGGGCCAGCGCCACAAGCGTCACGATGAGCGGCTTCCATCGACGTCGCCGCGGGTGACTTGGCAGGCGGAGGCGCTCGGTGGCCCGCCGGGTCATCCGCGCCGCGCGCTCCGCGGGGCTCCCGCCGTCGCTGTCCGACGCGGACGTCGGATCTACGAACGCGCCGCCGATGACGGGTAGGTCATCGCCATATTCGGTATCGACCACGTCGGCGACGATGCACGTCACGTTGTCCGGCCCGCCGCCGCGCAGGGCGAGGTCGACAAGCCGGTCCGCAGCCTCTTGCGGCTCGCCCTCGGAGAGTGCCTCCTGAATGGTCGCCGCGGTGACGACGTCCGACAGGCCGTCGGTGCAGAGCAGGTAGCGGTCGCGAGCTCGCGCTTCCCGGATCGAGACGTCAGGCTCCACGTCCGAACCCATGAGCGCGCGCAGGATCACCGACTTGCGCGGGTGATGCGACGCCTCTTCCGCCGTCAACCGCCCGGAGTCGACGAGCGACTGTACGTACGTGTCGTCATGCGTGATCTGGGTCAGGTGGCCGTTGCGGAGTAAGTACGCCCGCGAATCCCCGACGTGCACAAGCCCGACCTGGCGCCCGGTGAAACGCAAGGCGGTGAGAGTCGTGCCCATCCCTTCGAGCTTGTTGTCGCCCGCGATCGCCCCGGCCAGATCGTGATTGGCCTCCTCGACGGCGTTGCGCAGCGCATAGAGCATGTCGCCGAGAGGCCGATCCTCGTCGAGTCGCTCCAGCGACCCGATGACCAGCTTGCTCGCGACCTCGCCGGCGGCATGGCCGCCCATGCCGTCGGCGATGGCCAGCAACCGGGGACCGGCATAAACCGCGTCCTCGTTGTTGCCGCGAACCAGCCCACGGTCCGAGCGCACTGCGTAACGCAGGGTCAGCGTCATCGCAGTTCCAGCACCGTCTTCCCGATGCGAACCGGCACGCCGATCTCGAGAGGCATCGGGTTGTCGACCTTGCGTTGGCCCAGATAGGTGCCGTTCGTCGAGCCCAGGTCCTCGACGAACCACACCCCGTCTTGGAGGCTGATCCGCGCATGTCTGGTGCTCGCGTAATCGTCGGTGAGGACGAGGGTGGAGTCATTGGCTCGGCCGAGCAGTACCGGCGCCCCGGTCAACCCGATCCGGGTACCGGCGAGGCCGCCGGCCGTCACGATGAGCTGTGACGGTCCACGGCGAGGCGCCGGAGCGGGGGCAGGCGGCGTCGCCTGTCCGCGACGGCGCGCCGGGGGTGGCAGTCCGACCCGTTGCTGTCCGGCGGAACGCAGATCGCTCCGCACCACCCGGACCGCGGCGAGCACGAACAGCCAGAGCAGAACGAGGAAGCCAAACCTCATGAGCTGGAGGGCCAGCGGAGAGTTCACACGTGCTCCTGCTGGAAGACCAGCTTCGTGTGCCCTAGTCGGATGACGTCGCCGTGCGTGAGGACATGGCTTGCCACGTCGTGGCCGTTAACACTGGTGCCGTTGGTGGATCCCAGGTCGTACACGGTCGCGAAGTTGCCGTCCCATTGGACTTCGGCATGGCGGCGGGAGACGCCCTGGTCGAGTAGCTGGAGATCAGAGTCGGTGCCGCGCCCGATCAAGTTGCGCCCCATCTGGAGATCGAAGCGACGGTTCGTGCCGTCGACGACGACAGCCGCCGAGGCGCGGCGCGGTGCGGCGCCGGGCGGTGGACGGTACCCGCCGGGCTGCGGTGAAGCGTTGGGGGCGCCGAGCGGCGGTCCGGGCGGCATGCCGGCCCGCGCTCCGGGCGGTGGCATCGCGGGCGTCGGCACGCCCGGCCCGGGTCCCCGGCCAGGCACCGGGGCAGCCATCGGCGGCATTCCGCCCTGGCCCGGTGGCGGCGGGTACGCACCTGGGGGCAGGCCGGCGACGGCCGGCAACGACAGCGAGTCGTACGGCCGGCGTCGAGGCGGCGCGTTGGACTCCATGCGGGATGCGACACCGAAGACGCCCGTGTGCAGCGCATCGTCCCGGGCCAGGTAGACCTCGATGTCGCCGATCGTCCGCCAGCCGTTCTGGTCCAGATGCTCCTGTACCAGCTCAGCCAGCGAGTTGGTCAGCTGAGCCTCCCACGGGACGAGCCGCTCGTAGTCCGACGGCGACAACGTCACCCGATACCGGTTGGGCGCCAGCACCTCACCGGTGCCCATCACATTGCGTTTGTCCGTGGCCTCCCGCTGGAGCGCGGTCGCAATCTCGACCGGCTCCACCTGGCCCTTGAACACCCGTGCGAACGCCGAGCCGACGACGCTTTCGAGGCGTCGCTCGAAGCGCTGCGCAAGGCTCATTGCGGCGCCTCCGTCCTGCTTTCTCGTGGCCGTCCGGCACGGTTCTCATGGCATGCTCGCGCCGCCGCATCGATGCGGCGCGTTCGCCCGATGGTACTTGCCCGCGCCTGTGAGCGAGACCGAGCAGGTCAGCGAGGCCGAGCCGGCGGACAGAGCATGCTAACCTTGCGCACTGCCGCGGCTGGATCGCGGGTAGCCGCGGGCAAGTGGCGGAATGGCAGACGCGCACGGTTCAGGTCCGTGTGTCCGTAAGGACGTGGGGGTTCAACTCCCCCCTTGCCCACGAGCGATTCAGGCGAGCGGGCGAGTTCGCTCGCGTCTCCGAGCCGATCGCCCCGACGTCATTCTTCTCGGTCAGACAGCACTCCGAGCTGCTCGAGCACCGCGAACTCGTCCCAGTACTGCCTGAACGAGCAGATCCGATCGCCACGGAACTCGGCGACGGTGACACCGTTGATCGTGATCCGCAGGCCGGTGGGCTCGATGAAAACTCCACCGGCCAGGGCGAACTTGCCGGAGTGGGTCATGCGGACGGTCCACTCGGCGCACGCGTAGTCGCCGCCGACGTCAAGCGGGGCGACGTCCAGTTCGATGTCTGAAAAGGCGGTGTCGCGGCGTTCGAACTCGGCGGCCGAGGCGGCCGAAAGGGCGGGCGCCCATGCCGTCACGTCATCGGTGTACAACTCCCCGATCACAGCGCTGTCACCTTCGATGCTCGCCGAAAGCGCGCGAACCAGCGTGGCCGCTCGAGCGGCGTTCGAGGTCATGCGGGCTGCTCTCCGATTAGCTTGGCCTTCGCCGCCGCGAACTCGGAATCAGTGAGGACCCCGGATGCGTGCAGCGCACCCAGCTGTTGCAGGGCTTCGGGGAGGCTGATGGCTGGACTGGTTGTCGTCGCCACGGCAGGCGCGGTCGGCGCTTGTCGGGGAACCCGGATGGTCGCGTCGAACTCCTCCTGCAGGTGCTGGTTGTACATGTCCTGCTGCGTCACGTCGCGGGGCACGCGGTAGGGCATCCAGGTTTGACGAGGCCGATAGAGGAACAGCATGGCAGCGTGCTCCGTCCGTCACGAGGTGAGAATCCAGCCGCCCGATCGGCTTGAAGTCTGCAGCGATAAGGATGCCTTGCGAGCTCGGCGAGGCCTCAACCGGGAGGCTCGCCCAGGGTCCGTCGGGTGACTCAGCGAATAGCGCACGTAGGCGGGGTTCATTGCAATCCTGATTGGGACGATGACCACACAGCAAACGACCACGGCTGACAACATCGCGCCAGCTTGTACGGCCAGTTCACCGCTTTGGCGGCACGTAAGGTGTGACCACCGAGAGGGGGGACCGGGTTGGGTATATGGATCGATACACCGCAATGGCACAGCCCGGCGACGCTCAAGGCCCGCAACGTCGACGGTGTCATCCGGTATCTGTGCATGCCGTTCAACACCGGGCCGGGCACCGCCCTGCCGAACAAGCGGCTCGAACGAGCAGAACTTGACCAGAAGATCCGTGCCGGAATCGACGTAGCCGTCAATTGGGAAGACGCAGCGGACGACTGTGTCGGCGGCTACGCCCGCGGGTTCGACAAAGGACGCCGCGCCGGTGATTGGATGCTGAACGTTCTCGGCTGGCCCGCCGGTGGCTCGTGCTGTTCGAGCATCGACGCAGACATCGGCACGGCCTGGGGTGGCCTGGCCCGGGATTATCAACGCGGGTTCGCTGACGGGCTGACCCAGGAAGGGCCCTACGCACCGGGAATCTACGGATCCGCACCGGCGCTCAATGGCGCGCGCCGTGACGGCACCGCACACGTATTTTGGCTGACCGCGGCTAGTTCGTGGTCACACGGAGTCCGACCCGACGAGGTCCACATCATCCAGGATGGTCTCTGGGCGGGGGGCGGAGATGCGGACCTCGACACCATCGTCACCGT
>Ga0207665_10001029_pt1 | contig 18797 bp, 18 predicted proteins | sample LARL112metaG_FD_184351 | JGI IMG/M metagenome (GOLD analysis project Ga0207665, IMG submission 184351) | Corn, switchgrass and miscanthus rhizosphere microbial communities from Kellogg Biological Station, Michigan, USA - LAR L11-2 metaG... | ecosystem: Host-associated > Plants > Roots >...
TTTCGGTTCTGATTGAATCAGAACCGAGGCTCTAATCTTTTGTTTTGACGCGTTTTCTTCACGCGAACCGGTATCCACTTCGCTCGAAAACGCTATAGGCGTTGGCGGGCAGGAAGGCGCGGGCACAAAGCGCGCTTCATCAAGTTCAAGGTGAAGACTGCTTGAAGTGGGCGAGATAATGCGACAGCGCGGTGATTTCTTCCTCGCTCAACGGAAAGGCGACTTCCGCCATCGCCGCCATGCCGCCGCCGGATCGAACGCTTGATTTGTAATCGTGCAGCGCCTTCACCAGATATTCCTCCCGCTGGCCGGCGACGCGCGCCACCGCTTTCGAGCCCGCATAGGTATCGGTATGGCATGAGGCGCAGCGCCGGCCGACAGCGGCTTGCGCACCTTTCTGCGACAGATCGGGATTGTCGTCGCCGGGGGATTTCGGCGGATCGAGCGAGGCGAAATAGGCGCCGAGATTGCGAATATCGTCGTTGCCGAGCTGTTCGACGATCGGCTGCATCTGCTCGTTCTTGCGCGTACCGCTGCGGAAGAACACCAGCTGCCATTGAATGAATTGATCGGGCTGACCGGCGAGCGAGGGAATGTTTTCGGTTTGCGAAATGCCGTTTTCGCCGTGGCAGGCGACGCACATCTCCGCCTTTTCCTTGCCGGCGGCAAGATCGGCGGCCAGAGCCGGAACGACGGATAACGCCGTACCGCAGAGGCCAACGAGAAGAGACAAGGGACGCATAACTGACATTTCCGGTTTCTGGAGCGGGCGCTAGGCGCACGCGACGAGGCAGAAACGCAAGGCTGCGGTCACCCGTTCCCGGGCGGCCGCAGCCTCGACATTGTTCAAGCCCTGCTACTTCTTGGCGTAGCTAATGCGGTAGATGGCGCCCGCCCAGTCATCGGCGACAAGGATTGATCCGTCCTTGTCCAGGATGACGTCGGCCGGCCGGCCAAGATAGCCACGGTCCCCCTCGATCCAGCCGGAGGCAAACTCCATCTCCTTGGCGTTCTTGCCATCGGGATCGACGGTAACGCGGACGATCCTCGCGCCCTGATACTTATGCCGGTTCCACGAACCATGTTCGGCAATCAGGATCGAGTTCTTGTACTCGGCGGGAAATTGATTGCCGGTATAGAACTTCATGCCGAGCGGGGCGACATGGGCGCCGAGATTGAGCACCGGTGCGGTGAATTCCGAACATTTGTGACCCATGGCGAATTTCGGATCCGGCAGATCGCCCTGGTGGCAATAGGGATAGCCGAAATGCTCGCCGAGCTTCGAGATCACGTTGAGCTTGTCGCTCGGGATATCGTCGCTCATCCAGTCGCGGGCGTTCTCGGTGAACCAGTATTTGCCGCTGCGCGGATCGACGTCACCGCCGACGCTGTTGCGGACGCCGAGCGCTACCAGTTCGGCGTTGCCGGTCTTGGGATCGACCCGGCGAATCTGCGACACACTGGTCGGCGGGATTCCGATGTTGAAGGGAGGGCCGAACGGCACATAGAACCAGCCGTCCTTGTCCGGAGCGAGATATTTCCATCCATGCGCGGCGTATGACGGCATGTCGTCATAGACCACCTTGCCCGTGCCGAGGTTGTCGAGATTGGCTTCGGCGTTGTCGTATTTGATCAGCTTGTCGACGGCGATGACGTAGAGCGCGCCGTCCTGAAAGGCCAGCCCCGTCGGCATGTTCAGCCCCTTGAGGATGGTCTTGACCTCCTTCTTGCCGCCGTTGTCCTTGATCGCATAAACATTGCCGAGGCCGAACGAGCCGACAAAGAGCGTGCCCTTGTCGCCCCAGGCCATCTGCCGGGCGGCCAGCACGCCGGAGGCGTAAACCTCGATCTTGAAGCCTTCCGGCAGCTTGATCTTCTTGATCAGAGCCGCGAGTTCCGCGTCCGACGAACCGGTCGGCGGCCCTGCCACCGGCGTCAGGCCCTTTTGAGCCTCCGTCTCGTCGCCAAGGAACCAGTCCGGCGGCGGATTGTTCCAGAAATCCTTGGTACCGGACTCGTACTTCTTCAGCGGTTTATCCTGCGCCGCGGCCGGTCCGGCTCCCGCGACAATGACGATTGTTGCGAGCGCAAGAATAGATCGATTGAAAGCCGATTGCATCGCGTCACTCTCCCTGTGGCAGCCGAGCGGCTGCGGACGTTGTTTTGTTTGTCCGCCTACGAAGACGAACTTTTTAGTCTGAATTGAGGTAGCCCAGACCAGAAAAGCTTACCACATCCGCATGCGCAAAGAAGCGCATCGCGCGGATTAGCGGTGGCGGAAGCGGTTCGAGCAGTTTTTCCGGCTTTCTGTTTGACGACATAAACGAAAAGCCCGCCTGCACAGCGGGCCTTCGTCAAGCTTTTGCCAGTTGGGAGAAAATTGGAGCGGGCGAAGGGATTCGAACCCTCGACCCCGACCTTGGCAAGGTCGTGCTCTACCCCTGAGCTACACCCGCATCCCTTGAGATTGCCGGAAAGCCATCGCCGCCGGCCGGCAGAGCTATGCCAAATGCGGACCCCGAATGCAACAGCCCGAACCGTTCGTTCCAAGAAGGTATCGGGCAAAAATCGACCGGATTGGCGTGCAAATCGGCTTTATCCCGACATTGAGGCCATTTTCGGCAAGCGATTCTTTTGCGATTTGTTCGCCGCGCTACCGCGACGTCATGTCACGAACCTGGCATCGCGTCGGCCGCAGTCGCTGCCGGCCCCCCGGGACCAAGCAAGAGGGGAACCGATTGAAATTTCCCGCCAAACCGCCATTTGGGTAAAGAGAACATCTGAACGCGATGGCGGGGCGTGCTAGAAAAGGCACGATCCGCACCATATCAGACGGGGATTTATCAGTGTCGATACTAGAGCAGGGTGGCGGACCGGCGCCGCAGGCAGCGTCTGATCTCATCAAGGAGACGACCACTCAGACCTTCATGAAGGACGTCATCGAGGAGTCGAAGCGCCAGCCGGTGCTGATCGACTTCTGGGCGCCATGGTGCGGCCCCTGCCGTCAGCTCACCCCGCTCCTCGAAAAGGCGGTCCGTGCCGCCAATGGCAAGGTCAAGCTGGTCAAGATGAACATCGACGAACATCCGGCGATACCCGGCCAGATGGGAATCCAGTCAATCCCGGCGGTGATCGCATTCGTGAACGGCCAGCCCGCCGATGGTTTCATGGGCGCGGTACCCGAAAGCCAGGTCAACAGCTTCATCAACAAGCTGACCGCCGGCATGCCCGGCGCGCCCAACATCGCCGAGGTCCTGAAAGAGGCAGAAACCGTCCTGGCCGAGGGAGATGCCGCCACAGCAGCGCAAATCTATGCCGAAGTGCTGGCGGCGGATGCCACCAATATCGCCGCACTGGCCGGCCTTGCCAAATGCTACATCGCGACCGGAGCGATCGAGCAGGCCAGGAAGACCTTGGCCATGGTGCCGGAATCCAGGCGCGGCGATGCGGCGGTCAGGGCCGTCCAGGCCTCGATCGACCTGGCCGAGCAGGCCAAGGCACTTGGACCGTTGACCGAGCTCGAACAGAAAGTCGCCGCAAACCCGCTCGATCATCAGGCAAGGTTTGAGCTTGCGACCGCGCTCAATGCGAGCGGCAAGCGCCATGAAGCTACTCACCATTTGCTCGAAATCGTCAAGCGTGACCGCAAATGGAACGAGGACGGTGCGCGAAAACAACTGGTCCAGTTCTTCGACGCCTGGGGCCCGACCGATGAGGCCACGGTCGAAGGACGAAAGAAGCTGTCGACAATCTTGTTTGCGTGAACTTTTCTGCGAGGATGGGCGCCGGGTCCGTCGCACGATCGTTGGATCGCGGATATTGCAATCTCGCTACAGGGACTTCAAATTCAAAGCCGCACTGGAAACCAACCATTGCTAGAGCATGATCCGGAAAAGTGGAGACCGGTTTTCCGAAAAGATCATGCTTAAACAAAGAGGAGATCATGATGCGATTCCACTTAATCGCATCATGATCTAGAGCTCCTTTGATTCCGAAGTTCGCATCAGAGGTCGCCGCAATAGTTTGCGAACTTCGGAAATCGAGCGCGAGGCGCGAGCACCGGATTCGCAAATGCCGATCAATGCCGAATACCGCGGCCCGGGCGACCTTCCCGAGGTGATTCCGGTGTTTCCGCTGCCCGGTGCGCTGTTGCTGCCGCGCGGGCAGATGCCGCTCAACATATTCGAGCCTCGCTATCTCGCAATGGTGGACGACGCGTTCCGCGACGGTCATCGCCTGATCGGGATGATACAGCCAGACGTTTCCCACTCGCCGGACGAGACCCACCCGAAACTGTTTCGGGTCGGCTGCGTCGGGCGCATCACCCAGCTCGCCGAGTCCGGGGACGGCCGTTACATCCTCGAACTGACCGGCATCGCTCGCTTCAAGGTGATCGAGGAAATGACGGTGCTCACTGCGTATCGGCAATGCAAGGTGGACTACTTCCCCTACATGGACGATTTCACCGCCCGCAAGGGCGAGGAGGCGGTCGACCGCGAAGCCTTGCTTGCCGTGCTGACCGACTTTTTGAAAGCCAACAATCTGAAGGTCGACTGGGAAGGCATCGAAGCCGCGCCAAACGAGGCGCTGGTGAACGCGCTCGCCATGATGTCGCCCTACGGGCCGCCTGAGAAGCAGGCGATGCTGGAGGCACCCGATCTCAAGACCCGCGCGGAAATCCTGATCGCGGTGACCGAAATGGACCTCGCCAAGAAGCGCACCAGCGGCGACACCGGATTGCAGTAGCTTGATCAGCCGACCGCGGGGGCAGGTTTGGCCGGTTGCGATCCGGCGAACCGCATCAGCATGAACGTTGCGATCAGCACAGCAACATAGACGAGGAGCTGCATTTCCGTGGGCTGATCGGTGTATCCGATCAATGTATGCATGGTCCGGCCGGCGATGCTCGTCTCCGGGAGCAACCAGGCGCTGTCCCACACCACCGTGTCGAGCGAATTCAGCCAATTGGCGCGCTCGAGGAATGCCACCGCCTGCGCCGCCATGCCGGCTGCGAGCAGGGTGATCAGCACGGTCGTGGTCGCGAACAGGGCTTTCGGCGGAATGCGCATCAAACCGAAATAGGTCAACAGGCAAACGCCAACCCCCAGCGCCAGCCCCGACAGCCCGCCGAGCGCGAGGCTCAATGCCGAGCCGCCGTCAGACGCGGCGACGCCATACAGAAACAGCGCCACCTCGCTGCCTTCCCGCAACACCGCGACGCCGACGACGACGGCAAGCGCCAGCAGGGATTTCGTGCCATCCGCGACCGCTTGGCCGACGGCGCGCAATTCCCCGGCCATTTCACGGCCGTGGTGCGCCATCCAGACATTGTGCCACGTCAGCATCACCACGGCGATGCAAAGGATCGACGCGTTGAACAGCTCCTGCCCCATGCCGGCAAACAGTTGCGAAAGTGCACCGGCGAAAGCCGCCACAAGGCAGGCGGCCAGAACTCCCGCGAGCACGCCGCCGCCGATCCAGCGGTTGCGGTTGGGCACTGAACTGGTGACGGCGAGCACGATGCCGACAATCAGGCCGGCTTCGAAAACTTCGCGAAATACGATGATGAGGGCAGCCAGCATCCGGCAAATTATCGGTTATGGTGAACTTCGAGTTGAGGTTCTCGAGCCGCCTGCAGCAGGCGCTTGCAGGAACTTGAAATCGGCAGCCTTCGTTCCCCTCATTGCACCGTCAGCGCGCCGCGCGCCTTATCGTTGAAATCGTCAAAGAACTCATAGCGTCCGGGTTTCAATGCCCGCACATTGACGACCCCTTCGCTGCCCGCGGCAACGACCTTTTCGACCCGCAGGGAAGTGCTCTCGAACTCGATCGCCTTGGCGTCGAGGTTCTTGATCCGGAACGAAATCGGCTTGTCGGCAGGCGCGCTCACCTGGCTCGGCTGGAACTGGCCCTTGGAATAAGTCAGACGGATTTCTGTCACCTGTTGCGCGAAGGCAGACGCCTGGAGCAGCGCGGTCGCGCAAATCGAAGCCAAGGCCAGTCTCTTCATCATGGCGGTCAGAGCAGACACGTTGAGTCCCTTTCGATCTTCCACATCAAAATTCATAGGCGAATTTAAGTTTGACCCGATTGCGCTGGAACTCCGAGAGATTCAGCGAAACCGGATTGCCGATTTCACGGCCCCAGACCTGGGCGTTCCAGGCCGCGCTCATGAACGATTTTGGCGTAAACTGAATGTAGAGCGTGGGCCCGAGCAAGATTGCGTCACCGGTGAATGACGTCAAATTTGCGGCATCGTAATGCCTGAGATACCAGACTTCCCCGCCCAGCACGACGTTGGAAAGGATGCGGAACGACAGCGCCGCCGAGCCGCCTGCAGTGGCCTCGTGAAAACTGTCACCGAAAGCCGGCTTGGTGAACTCGGGCTCGTAGAGCAGATTGAAACCCGCATACAGGCGATTTCGCAGGAGTTCGAGATCCGCGTTGACGGTGGTTTCGAACTCGTAGTTGCGCACCCGATCGCCCGAGGTTTCATCGATCCGCCGGATGGTCGGCTCCACTGCGAGCGTCACCGCCAGCGGATTGCTCGAGGTGCGCTCAAGCGCCAGATAGCGGAATTCGGCGAAGGCGCCGCTCAACGCGATTTGGCTGCGGTCGTCAAGGTCCGTCACGCCATGAATGTCGTGGGTCGAGCCAAGCGCGCCGAATTCGATCTGAATGAACTGGGACGGCGTGAATTCGAATTCGTACTTCGTCTCGGTCGCCGCGTAGTTTCCCTCGCGTTTGCCGAAGCGGCCGATAGTGTCGACGGTGACCTCTTTCTCGCCTTCAAGACCGATACCGGACCCGAGCGTAAATCCGAAAATATATTTGGTCTCGATCTCGCGCCATGAGCTTGGATCTTCGGCCCGCGCAACGCTTGCCGACGCAAAAACCGCAGCCACCGCGCAAAGCGCAAGAGCGCATTTCCCTCCAGACTTTACCACCTGTCCTCTTTCCCGAACCGCCAACATTTGTCCGATGCCATCAGCTAGCGTCTTGCCGGCAGGTGGGCAAAAAGACTCCTTCTAAACTAGAGACGTTCTAACTTTGTCGTGAATCGACGACAGATGTCTCGCGGACTGCTGCCGAACAAAACCGACCTGGTGATCGGATATCCGGCGTCACCGAACTTTCATCAATAAAGGCCGACCTGCGTCTTCGCCGAATGGCTAGCCGGCGCCGAGCGCGACGGCGGTCGTGTAGGTCGCAAGGCTCGCCGCATAGGCAAGCATGAGCATATAGCCGAAGGTGAGCGCCATCCATTTCGAGCTGCCGGTCTCGCGGCGGATGACCGCGAGCGTCGAGGCGCATTGCGGGGCAAAGATGTACCAGGCGAGCAGCGATAGCGCCGTCGCCAGGCTCCATTTTGTCGCGAGCACCTGTCCGATCTGATCGGCAGCTTCCTTGCCACCCTCGATCGCATAAACCGTGCCAAGTGCAGCGACCGCGACCTCGCGCGCCGCCATGCCCGGAATCAGCGCGACCACGATCTGCCAGTTGAAACCGAGCGGGGCGAACAGCGGCGCCAGCGCCTTGCCGATGACGGCGGCGAGGCTGTAATTGATAGCGGGGTCTTCGACGCCCGCAGGGGGCGTCGGAAATGACGCCAGAAACCAGATCAGCACCATCATCGCAAAAATCGTGGTGCCGGCGCGCTGCAGGAACATTTTCGCCCGCGTATAGATGCCGATGGCGATGCTGCGCGCGCGAGGCAGCTTGTAGTCGGGCAGCTCCAGCATGAACGGCGCCGGCGCGTAGTCGCGCAGCATGAAGAACTTGATCAGGAACGAAGCACAGAGCGCGCTGGTGATCCCGGCGGCGTAGAGACCGAACATCACCAGACCGCGCAGATCGACCCAGCCCCAGAGCTGTTCGGCCGGGATGAAGGCAGAGATGATCAGGGTGTAGACCGGGATGCGCGCCGAGCACGTCATCAGCGGGGCGATCAGGATCGTGGTAAGCCGGTCGCGGCGATTGTCGATCACGCGTGTCGCCATGATGCCGGGGATGGCACAGGCGAAGCTCGAGAGCAGCGGGATGAAGGCCCGGCCGTGCAGGCCCGCGCCACCCATGATGCGATCCATCAGGAAAGCCGCGCGCGCCATGTAGCCGAAATCTTCGAGAAGAAGAATGAACAGGAAGATGATCACGATCTGGGGCAGGAACACGATCACGCTGCCGACGCCCGAAATCACGCCGTTCTGAAGGAAGCTTTGCAGCAAACCGGCCGGCAGGGTGTCGTGCACCAATTGGCCGAGGGCGCCGAAGGCATGCGACAACAGTTCCATGAGCGGCTGCGCCCAGGCAAAGACCGCCTGAAACATGACAAAGAGCGCCAGGCCAAGGATGATGATGCCGGCCACCGGGTGCAGCACCACGGCATCGATACGCGCGGTCCAGGTGTCGGGTCTGGCAGGCAGGCTGACGGTCGCCGCGATGATGCGGTCGGCCTCGCGCTGGGTCGCGCGCAAGTCGGCGATCGAAAGCGGCTGCCAGAGATTCTGCCGTGAACCGACCGCGGCTTGAGCGCTGATCTCGTCGGTTTTCCGCAACAGATCGGACGTACCGCCCTTGCGTACCGCGATCGACGTCACCACGGGAATACCGAGCAGGCCGGAAAGCCGCGCCACATCGACGCTGACACCGCGTCTTTGCGCGATGTCGAACATGTTCAGGACCAGCATCAGCGGCCGGCCGGTCTTCTTGAGCTCGAGCAGAAGGCGAATGGTCAGCCGGAGATTGGTGGAGTCGGCGACGCAGAGCACGAGATCGGGTAGCAATTCGCCTTTGGCGCGCCCGAGCACGAAATCACGGGTGATCTCTTCGTCAGGGCTGCGGCCGCGCAGGGAGTAGGTGCCGGGCAGATCGACCACCGACACCTGTCGGCCGCGCGGAGTAACGAAGAATCCCTCCTTGCGCTCGACCGTAACGCCGGGATAGTTCGCTACCTTTTGGCGGCTGCCGGTCAGCGCATTGAACAGCGATGTCTTGCCGCTGTTGGGTGTGCCTACCAGGGCCAGATGCATCAACGGGGCTTCCATGGCGCTGCACAGCTTCGTTAGACGACGATGACGGCCATCGCCTCGCGCCGACGCACCGCGACCGTGACATTCTCGATGCGGACGGCAATCGGGTCGCGCCCGACAATGCCCTCATGCAGCACTTCGACCTTGGCGCCTTCGACGAAGCCGAGTTCGATCAGGCGGCTTTCAAGCTCGACTGCGGAAAGCGCGGAGGTGACGCCATCGGTGGCGAGATGTTGGATCACGCCGGAATAGCCGCGCCTGGCCAATCCCAGGCGCATTTGGGGCGGCGCATCGGTCGGTTTGGTGGTGGTCATGGCCTGTATTTTCAACCGTCGGCGCGAAGGTCAAGCGTGGCGAATTCGAAACTCGTTTACCTTAGAGAGATTTTAAAGCGGCTCCGGCGCATGGCCCTGTTCGAAATCCCGGCTTGCTTTCGATGAAAGACGCTTTGCTCGCGTGGTTACTCCTTCGGTAGCGCATGAGGGGATGACTGGCAGGCGTCCTCCATCGGCGCGGGCGAGCGCCGCTCCTTTCCAAAAAACGATTGTCGAAACCGTCATCGCCGGATCGACCAAAGCGACAGGATCGGCGATCATTTCGCGCGCCTGAAACGATAACCTTGCGTTCACCATGAGGACAAATCCCGCCCTCACTTCGCGCAAACGGTTCGGCTCTCAAACTCACTTATACCTTTACCGCTTAGTCATCCTTGGAGGAGAGGCTCTCGACCGAGTTTCAGTGTCACTTGCGTAGCGTAGAAGCGTATGAACACCGCCCGCATCATCGTTTTGATTATCGCTCTCAGTGCCGGCGCCGTCGCCGCCTATCTGGCGAGCGGATCGGACAACAAGCCGGCTCCCGCCGAACAGGCGGTGCAGCTGCAAACCGTCGACGTACTCGTGGCCAAAGCCGATATCGGCCTTGGCCAGGCCCTGACACCCAATGATCTGCAGTGGCAGAGCTGGCCGGCCTCAACGGCGGGTACCACCTTCATTCGGCGCAACGATCGCCCGGATGCGACGACCCAGCTTGCCGGCTCGATCGCGCGCGCCCCATTCATCGCCGGCGAGCCGATCCGGGAAGCGAAACTGGTCAAGGCCGATGGATCGGGTTTCATGGCGGCGATCCTGCCCGCCGGCATGCGCGCCGTCTCGACCGAGATTTCACCCGAGACCGGCGCGGGCGGCTTTATTCTTCCGAACGACAGGGTCGATGTGCTTCTCACCAGGCGAGAGAAGAGCCCGAGCGGGGATCGCTCGACACCGGACATCGTTCACTCGGAAATCCTCCTCGCCAACGTACGCGTTCTCGCCATCGATCAGGCACCGAAGGAAAAAGAAGGCCAGAACTCGGTCGTCGGCAAGACAGTCACGCTCGAGTTGAAGCCCGAGCAGGCAGCCACGCTCGCGGCCGCGCGCCAGGCGGGTACGCTGTCGCTGGCGTTGCGCAGCATTGCCGACGTCAATCAGGTCGAGATCGGGTCCGACGATGCCAAGCGTCAGCGTGGCAATGTCAACGTGGTTCGCTACGGCGTCACAAATCCTACCACCCTTCAGAAGTGACAAGGCAGCACGTGATCAGAAATACGCAGAATACGAAGTCCAGTGGCAAGGCGCTGTCGATCCGAACCACTTTGATCCACGTGCTTTCGTTTTCGGCCACGGCGCTGGCGCTCAGCCAGACGCTAGCGACGGCCGTGGCTGCAGAGCTGGACACCGCCGCACCCATGGCCGCGAGCACGTCGACGAAGGTCCGCTTTTTGTCGCTTGGCATCGGCAAATCCGTGGTCGTCGACTTGCCGCGGGGCGTCAAGGACGTGCTGGTGGCCGATCCGAAAATTGCCAACGCCGTGATCCGCTCGCCGCAGCGCGCCTACATCATCGGCGCCGGCGTGGGTCAAACCAACGTCGTATTTTTCGACTCCGACGGCCAGCAGATCGCGGGCTATGACATCGCCGTCAAGCGCGACCTCAATGGGGTGCGCGCAGCGTTGAAGCAGATGCTCCCCGCCGCCGGAATCCAGATCGACGGCGTCGGCGAAAGTGTCATGCTGACCGGCTCGGTATCCACGCCGATCGAAGCGCAGCAGGCAGGCGACGTCGCCGCACGGCTGGTGGGCGGCGCCGACAAGGTCGTCAATTCCATCGTGGTACGCGGCCGCGATCAGGTGATGCTGAAGGTCAGCGTCGCCGAAGTACGGCGCGACATCATCAAGCAACTGGGCATCGATCTCAGCGCCACCATGAACTACGGCACCGCGGTGGTGAATTTCAACAATGTCAATCCGTTCACGGCAAACAATGGACCGCTGGTGCCCGGCAACGGGCTTCAGGCATCGGCCTTGTCCAAGGGACTGCCATCGGTCACCGCCACGCTCCGCGCGATGGAAAGCGCAGGCGTGGTGCACACGCTGGCCGAGCCGAACCTGACGGCAATCTCCGGTGAATCAGCCACCTTCATTTCGGGCGGCGAATTCCCGATCCCGACAGGCGTCACCTGCCAAACCACGACGGCGGGCGCGATCGGGCAGTGCGTCCAGACGGTCAGTTTCAAGAAATTCGGCATCTCGCTCAATTTTACGCCGGTGGTTCTGGCCGAAGGTCGCATCAGCCTGCGGGTGATGACGGAGGTGTCGGAAATCTCGCCTGAAAACGCCTTGCAGGGCGGCGCCGGCGGAACGACGATTCCCTCCATCAAGACACGCCGCGCGGAAACCACGCTGGAAATTCCCTCGGGCGGCTCGATTGCGATGGCCGGGCTCATTCAGGAGCAGACCAAGCAGGCCGTCAACGGATTGCCCGGCGTCGATCAGATACCGATCCTCGGCCAGCTCTTCCGGAGCCAGGACTTCCTCAACAGCCAGACCGAGCTGATGGTGATCGTGACGCCCTACGTCGTCCGCGCCGTCGCGCAGAAGGAATTGTCGCGACCCGATGACGGCTTTGCGCCCGCATCGGATTCGCAATCGACGCTGCTGGCCCAGATCAATCGGATCTATGGCGTTCCAGCGCGCGTCGAATCGATCGGAAATTACCAGCCCAATTTCGGCTTCATCATCGACTGAGACGGCGGGACGGGGACAGCACGATGACAAACCAACCACCCTTCGATCGCTATCGGATGCTGCGCCTCTTGGGCGCCGTGTTCGGCCTTTCGGTCGCACTCGGGGCATGCACCGAAACGACGGGATCCGTCGCGACGACGGCGCCCCCACCGGAAGATTACCGCCTTCGGCATCCGATCACGGTTCAGGAGGCCGAGCATTCGATCGTGATCTTTGTCGGCCACGCCCGCGGCGGCTTGTCTGCCACGCAACGCGCTGACGTCGCGGGAATGGCGCGGATGTGGGCCAGTGAAGGCACCGGCGCGATCGTGGCCGATGTGCCGGTCAATACACCCAATGCAAGGCCCGCGGAGAGCGCGCTTGCCGAGATCAGGGCGTTGCTTGCTGCAAGCGGTGTACCGTGGAATGGCATCAAGGTGCATCATTATACGCCCGACGATCCGCGGCTGCTCGCAACCATCCGCTTGAGCTTTCCGAAGATGGCGGCGGTGGCCGGGCCCTGCGGATTGTGGCCGGACGATCTCGGACCCTCCGTGCGGGACAGAAGCTACTACGAGAACAGGCCGTACCACAATTTCGGCTGCGCCAATCAGCGCAACCTGGCGGCGATGGTGGAAAACCCGTCGGACCTCGTGCAGCCGCGTCCTGAAACGCCGGCCTATACGGCGCGACGCAGCGAAGGCTTCGAAAAGTATCGCAAGGGTACGACGACCGCGACCGACTATCCGGAAGCCGAAAAGGCCAAACTCAGCGATACAGGCAAATGATGTCCGAGCGTGAAAAATCCGAAGAGCTGGACCCGCCGCCGCCGCCGGCCGACGACTACATCGCGCCGGCGCCGCGCGTGTCGGTGCAGGCATTTTGCGAAACCGAGACGACCGCGGAAGCCGTGCAGTCGGCGGGTCTCGACCGTCGCCTGGCCAAGGCCCATCTCACGATGAAGATGGGCGGCATGGAAGCCGCCATCGAAACCTACCACAGCATACCCACTCCGAACGTGATCATTCTTGAGACCGCGGGCAGCGACGACATCCTCGCCGGTCTCGATGAACTCGCAACCGTCTGCGACGCCGGCACGCGCGTCGTCGTGATCGGCAATGAAACCGACGTCGCGCCCTATCGCGAATTGGTGCGGCGTGGCGTCAGCGATTATATCGTCGGGCCGGTCCAGACCCTCGATGTGGTTCGCGCGATCTGCGGCTTGTTCTCGGCTTCCGAAGCGGTAGCCGTCGGTCGCATCATCGCAGTCGTCGGCGCGAAGGGTGGCGTCGGCGCATCCACCGTCGCGCATAACCTGGCCTGGGCGATTGCGCATGATCTGGCGCTGGATTCGGTCGTGATCGACCTCGACATGGCGTTCGGCACCGCCAGCCTCGACTACAACAAGGATCCGCTGCAGGGAATCGCCAACGCGGTGTTTTCGAACGAGCGGCCCGACAGCGCGTTCATCGAGCGGCTGCTGGCAAAATGCAACGACCATCTCAGCCTGCTCGCGGCACCGGCAGCGCTCGATCGCGTCTACGACTTTGGCGCCGACGCCTTTGATGCCGTTTTCGACACGCTGCGTCTGACTACGCCGTGCATCGTCCTCGACATTCCCCACCAGTGGTCGGGATGGACCCGGCGCGCTTTGGTCGGCGCGGACGATATTCTCATCGTTGCCGAGCCTGACCTCGCCAACCTGCGCAACGCCAAGAATATGCTGAGCATGCTGAAGGCGGCGCGGCCCAACGACCGGCCTCCGCTATATTGCCTCAGCCAGGTCGGCATGTCGAAGCGGCCGGAAATCAGCGCGCGCGAATTCGCCAAGGCGATGGAGAACCAGCCGATCGCTTCGATTCCGTTCGATCCCCGGATGTTCGGCACGGCGGCCAATAACGGCCAGATGATCGCGGAGATTTCCGCCAATCATCGCATCAGCAAGACGTTCGTGCAGATCGCCAACCAGCTGACGGGACGCAGCGAGCCGAAAAAACCGCGTGGTTCGATCCTGTCACCGATCCTCAAGAAGTTGCGCGCCAGAGCCTAGTGCTCCGATTCCGAAGTTCGCCCAAATATTCGCAGCGACCTCTGATGCGAACTTCGGAATCGAAGGAGCACCGGCAAGTTAACGTTTCTGGTGCGGTTTTTGAATTTGAAGTTCCTATGATGAGATTGCAGCAACGCTGACAGGAACTTCAAATTCACCGCACTAGCGCCAGTCGCCGCTCAATCACTGCAGAAGCAACCCTTCACCGTGGCCGAGCGACGCCTATCGAGGCCGTATTGTCGGGATCCTTCGCATTCGCCCGCTTGGCCAGCATGCGCCTCAGACTGGCGACATTGGCAGCCGCTTCCTCCGGCGGCACGCCTTCCTTGATGATGCCTTCGGCTTCTGCAAGCTGACCCCTGAGCCCAAGCACCAGCGCCAGGTTTTGCCGAACGCGAGGGTCCGAGTCGGCGCGGCTGTAGGCCCGGCGCAAGGTCTCTTCCGCCTTGGGCAAATCCTTGGAGAGCATGTAGGAAAGTCCGAGGTTGGAAAGCACCGAAGGTTCCTCCGGTGCGATCCTCAGCGCACTCGCGTAATATTGCCTTGCCTCCTCGCCGCGGCCGAGCTGGTCGAGCGCCGCCCCTTGCGCGGAGAGGATACGCCAGTCTGGATCTTCAGGGGAATGGGCGCGGCTGAGCACATCGAAGGCCTGCTGGAAATTGCCGTTGTCCGCCAACGCTCGCCCATAAGCCGCAAGCAACGCCTTGTCGCCGGGATGCGCGATGGTCGCCTGTTCGAGCACGGCCACGGCCTGGGAACGTTGGCCCGCGACGCGGAGCGCCTTGCCGTATTGCAACGCCGCGTCCGCGTCCGCGGGATTGGCCCGATGACGCTCACGATAAAATTCCAGCCCGCGCGCGGGTTCGACGGCGCGGTTCTTCTCGGTTTTGTCGCCGAGTGACCCCGTGATGTCCGCCAGGCCGTCGGTCTGGCAACTGCAAAGCGAAAGTATCAAAAGCGCCGACAGGGTAGTCGACGCAATGAGGCTCGCGAAGCCATGTTGCTGGAGCGATTGCGACGGCATTCCTGGACCTGTAGTCGGCGACTGGTCAGGAATGCTTACAGGTTAACCCTAAATTACCGTTAAGCCGGCCGAAAACCGGCTTTCGTGGTCCGCACTCAATCGACGAACTGAGCGCCGAATTCGTAGCCGATCCGCCATGCCAGGCGGCATTGGCGAGGGCGACCTTCCGACAAGATGATGGTGAACTCGGAAGGGACATCGAGATGCTCGGCGATCACTTTCACACCGCCGTCCGATATGTCGGTGATCGTGCAGTCGCGCGGCAGCGTCCCGGTGCCGAACTGGATCTTTGCGAAACTCCTGCACACGCGGCGTTCGCTCTTGCGTCGATTTGCTAACGTCAGCATTTCAAACCTTCACTGGGTCAGATTGTGGCTCATCTGGCTCAGGTTCGGTTTTAGTGAAGAAATATTGGAATCCACCTAGCGGGACCTCTCGGAATGTATCTGTTCTTTTTGAACTCCTTTTACCGAGTTGTTCGCAACAGGTCCAAAACGGCTGCCGATGGCGCCGAATGCCGGCCGAAGAACCCGGCAAACAGGGTGTTTTTGCAACTATCCCGAAGACCGAAATGTTTTCTTACCCTCAACCTTTAACGCTGGCTTACGCGATGGGCCCGGATTTCCGATATCGTCTTTTCGGCTGATTGGTCCTTTTTGGCTTTTCCCAAGGGTCAGCCATTCCCGGCAGCACAGACGAGGCCGCTATCTCTTTCCGGCGAATCTGCTACAGCATCGCATGATCTGATCGTCCGATTTTCGGTATTCGCCACCTGTTGCGGCGAGAATCAAGAGACCGCCACCAGCCGGAGAGCAGAGTATGACAACCTCGCCCGAACGCCTTGAAGGCACCGTCGATCCCAAGCTGCTGGAGATTCTGGTCTGCCCGGTGACCAAGGGCCCGCTTGAATTCGACCCGGCACGGCAGGAACTGATCTCGCGGTCGGCCAAGCTCGCTTATCCGATCCGCGACGGGATACCGATCATGCTGCCCGAAGAGGCGAGGAAGATTGATTGAGCATGCGCGTTCACGCGCTCATCGGCGCGCTCGCAATCATCTTTCTTTGCGGCACGACGATCATCGCCAGCGCCGAGGAGACGGCGATTCGTGTCGGCAATATCGATGCCGTGCTGACGACGCCGGCGAATGTCGAGCGGCCTGTGGTCGCGCTTTTGATCGCGGGATCGGGAACGACCGATCACGACGGCAACGGGCCGCAGGCCAGGCCCGGCACGTTGAAGAAGCTCGCCGGGCAACTGGCAGCGCGTGACATCGCAACGCTGCGCTATGACAAGCGCGGCGCGGGCGGATGGAAAGCGGAATTCGGCAAGCCGGAGGATTTCCGCTTCAAGGATTTTGTCGGCGATGCCACAGCACTTCTTGATTATCTCCGCAACAGCGGCAAATTCGCGCGCGTCGCGGTGGTCGGACACAGCGAAGGCGGCCTGGTCGCGATTCTAGCTGCCCGGCGCGTGCCGGTAGACCGCCTGGTCTTGCTCGCTACCGCGGCCAGGAAACAGGGCGATCTGCTGAAGGCCCAACTTGAACGAAAGCAGATTCCCGCCGAGGTGCTTGAGCCGGTGTTGAAGGCGATCGACGACATCATGGCGGGTCAGATCGTCGATCCACCGCCACGCGGGCTTCCGATTGCGCCGTCGATGCAGCCCAGCCTCGCCTCGGCGTTTACCGAAGACCCGATCGATCCGCTCAAGCTGATCGACCGGCCGATCCTGATTGTGGGCGGTGGGCGCGACCGACAGGTGGCGCGGCTCGATTTCGTGGCGCTTTCCACTGCGGCGCCGCTGGCGAAGACGCTTTGGCTTCCGGATATGAACCACGTTCTGGTGGATGTCGCCGACGGCGACGACGATCTGGCCGCCTACAACCAGCCGGAGCGCGCCCTCGACACCGACATGATCGACGCGGTCGCGACTTTCATCCTCGGCAGCAACGCGCGCTGATGGCTACAGCGCCTCGCCCTTGAGCAGCCGCGGCACCTCGCCGACGAGACCGGCAGCCTGGCGGATAAACATGTTCTTCAAAGGCGGCATGCGATCGACGAGCCCGAGTCCGATATCGCGCACGGCGCGAAGCAGGGTCGATTCGTTGGAGAACAAGAGATTGAGCGAGTTGGTGGCAAATCCCATCGCCATGGTATCGAAGCGGCGCCAGCGTTGATAGCGTTCGAGCACGTCGGCCTGTCCGATATCGCTGCCAAGCCGCGCCGCATCGACGATAACTTCGGCAAGCGCTGCAACATCTCTCAGGCCCATGTTGAGCCCCTGCCCTGCGATCGGATGAATCACATGCGCGGCGTCGCCGACCAGCGCCAATCGCTCTCCGATGAACGAGCGCGCAACAAAATAGCCGAGCGGAAAGGCGCGCGGCTTGTCGAGCGCCTTGATCTCGCCGAGATGCAGGCCAAAGCGCTGCTCGAGTTCGCCGTGAAATTCCGCTTCGCCGAGCGCGACGATGCGTGCGGCCTCGGCGCGTCTTTCCGTCCAGACCAGCGACGAGCGCCTTCCAGTGAGCGGCAGGATCGCAAACGGACCGGAGGGAAGGAAATGTTCCTCGGCGCGGCCTTGATGGTCGCGCTCATGGCCGACCGTGACCACGATGCCGGATTGATCGTAGTCCCAGCCATGGGTGACAATGCCGGCGCGCTCGCGCAATTTCGATCGCGCGCCATCGGCGGCCACCAGAAGGCTTGCCTCGACCACACTGCCGTCCGCGAGCGTGACATCGATGGCGTCGCCAGGTGTGGCAAAATCCGTCACCGCATCCTTGCGAAGATCGATGCCCTCGGTCGTGGCGCGTTCGACCAGTGCGTCGATCAGATCGCAGTTTTCCACCATGTGGGCAAACGGCTCGCCCGGCTCGACATTGCCTGTAAAGGTCAGGAACACAGGACGGGTCGCATCCTGCAGTTTGGAATCGGTAACGACCATGTCCAGGATCGGCTGGGTTCGGTCCGCGACCTGATCCCAGACGCCAATAGCCTCGAACAGGCGGCGGCACGCGGCGACAATCGCGGTGGCGCGCGGGTCCCGGCTTGGCCGCGTCGCGAGCGCCGGGTCCGCGACTATGATGGGAACATCGGCGCCCAACCCCTGGCGCAGCGCCAAAGCCAGCGCCAGCCCTGCAAATGCGCCGCCACCGATGACAATGCTTCTCTGGACCGACATACTGGACCTGTTTACTCGCACCCTTGCCACTTCATTATAGCTGGGCGAAACAGGCGGGCGAAACAAGGGCCATATGATCCCAGCAATGGCCGTTCCGGGCCACTGAGGACCCCAAAGGTCCCGGTTTTCGCGCCCCGACGGGGGGAATTTCGAGACTTTGCCGTACCCTCGCATGACGAGGGAAATTGAAAGTGTTTCGATGTCCAAAGGATTGATCGACCTCATTTCCATTCTCGACCTCGAACCTCTCGAGGTGAACTTGTTTCGCGGCAACAGCCCGAAGACGAGTTGGCAGCGGGTATTCGGCGGGCAGGTGATCGGACAGGCAATGGTGGCCGCGTGCCGCACCGTCGAAGGCCGGCTGCCGCATTCATTGCATTGCTATTTCATTCTGCCGGGCGACCCGCAAATCCCGATCATCTACGAGGTCGAGCGGCTGCGCGACGGCAAGAGCTACACGACCAGG
>Ga0207665_10001030_pt1 | contig 18787 bp, 16 predicted proteins | sample LARL112metaG_FD_184351 | JGI IMG/M metagenome (GOLD analysis project Ga0207665, IMG submission 184351) | Corn, switchgrass and miscanthus rhizosphere microbial communities from Kellogg Biological Station, Michigan, USA - LAR L11-2 metaG... | ecosystem: Host-associated > Plants > Roots >...
CTGGTCCGCCGGTACCGGCGCGAGCTGCACGTGTACTGCTACCGGATGCTCGGGTCCTTCGATGAGGCCGAAGATCACGTGCAGGAGGTGCTCCTGCGTGCCTGGCGCTCCCGGGAAGGCTTCCAGGGCCAGTCGAGCCCGCGGACCTGGCTGTACCGGATCGCCACCAACGCCTGCCTGGACACGCTGCGCCGTGAGGCCCGCCGGGCGGTGCCCGCGCCGTCCAGAACGCCGGCCGGCCAGGGGCCCTCGATCGCCGCGATGCCGTGGGTGCAGCCGTACCCGGACTCGCTGCTGGACGAGATCGCCGCCGGCCAGCCGGGCCCGGAGGCAGTGGCGGTGAGCCGCGAGACGATCTCGCTTGCCTTTCTGGCGGCGATTCAGCTCATGCCACCGCGCCAGCGGGCGGTGCTGATCCTGCGCGACGTGGTCAGCTTCCCCGCCGCCGAGGTCGCCGAGTTGCTCGGCACGAGCGTCCCTGCGGTCAACAGCGCGCTCCAGCGCGCCCGCGCGACGCTGCGCGATCAGTGGCCGAACGGGCGGCTGGACTGGGCGCCGGCCGCGGAGCCCGACGCCGCGCAGCGCCTCCTGCTGCACCGCTTCATCGACGCGCACGAACAAGCCGACCCGCAGGCGCTGATCGCCCTGCTGAGCCATGACGTACGGCTGGCCATCTCCCCCGAGGTCGGGGAATGGAACGGCGAGCAGGAGGTTGGCGACGCGCTCCGCGATGGCATGACCGCACTCGGCCGGTGGCGGGTGTTGCCGATCATGGCCAACGGGCAGCCGGGCGCGGCCGGGTACCTCCGCCGTCCCGGCGAGAGCGCGTTCTTCCCGTTCGTCCTCTCCGTGCTGCGCCTCGAAGGCGGCCGCCTGGCCGAGATCGCCGCGTTCGAGCAGCCATCGATGTTCCCCGCGTTCGGCCTGCCCGCCAGCCTGTGACCCACAGCGGGGGGACCGGCGTTATCCCTGGGCCGGGCTGGGAAAGGCGATCCGGCCTGCCGGGGTCTGCCAGGTCATCACGTCGGCGCGGTACAGGCCCTGGCGGACACCGGGGTCGGCGTTCGCCAGCTCGCGGACCTTGTCCAGCGAGCCCTGCTGGAACAGGCCCAGGCCGCAGATGTGCTCCTCCTCGGCCGGGCTGTCGCGCACCGGGCCCGCCGCGAGCTGCTGGCCGCTGTTGACCATCCTCATGGTGTACTCGAGGTGCTCAAGGAAGATCCGCTCGATGGTCTCCTCGTCGAACTCCCTGGCCTGGCGAGTGCGCCGCAGCAGCACCAGTTCGTAGGTCTCCAGGGTGATCGGCGCCCGGTCCGCGCTCATGTCTGGCCGCCTTCGGTGTCCGCCCCGGTTTCCGCGAGGCCGAGCACGGCACCCAGCCGCCCGAGGATGACTGCCCAGCCAGCGGCGTAGGACCCGCCGGTGTAGCCGCCGGGCAGCGCGCAGTCCTCGCCGAGCTGCTCGTCGGTGAGCGCCTCCCAGCCGCGGTGCTCGACCGTGACCCGGGTCAGCCGGGGTGCCAGCGCGGCGAACATCAGCTCCACCTCGGTCGCCGCCGGCGTGATCGTCCACGTCATCACGAAGCGCTGCGGGGGCTCCCAGGCGAGCAGTTCACCCCAGGTGACCTCGGTGCCGTCGGCCCAGGTCTCGAAGACCCGGCCACCTCGGCGCCGTTCCACGGTTACCGCGCGGACCCGGTCCTTGCCCGCGGAGAACGGCTGCACCGGCCACCAGGCGCCGATGGTGCGCACGAAGGTGTCGAAGGTGCGCCGCTGCGGCGCGCGCACCACGACGGACTGCCGTACCGGAGGGCGGCGCAGCGGCGTGACGACGGCTTGGCGGGCGCGTTCGTCCGGTGCGGGCGGCGTGACGGCGGGCCGGCGGCCGGGCTCATCCAGCGCGGGAGGCATGGTCCTCATCATCGGTGATCCCTTCCTCCGTTTCCACCAGCCGCCTGGCCTCCTCCAGCGAGGAGGCCCACATGTCGTCGAGGAACCGGCGCAGCCCCGCCAGCCCCTCCGGCCGGGCCCGGTACAGCCGCCGGGTGCCGTCCCGGCGCTCGGCGAGCAGGCCGGCGTTCCGCAGCACGGTGAGGTGCTGGCTGACTGCGGTCCTGGTCACGTCGAAGGCCGCGGCGATCTCGCCCGCGGCCAGTTCGCCGCTGGCGACCAGGCGCAGGATGGCCCGGCGCCGCGGTTCGGCGAGGGCCTTGAGCGCCTCGTCCGTGGCCCGCTCGGCGGCACCCGCCTCGTCACTGGCCATGACTCATTCCCAGAGCCCGACCTTGTTCCCGTCCGGGTCGGTGAAGATGGCGGTCCGGCCGGCGTCGCCGGGCAGGTCGTGCGGCGGGACCACCATGGCGCCGCCGAGCTTCTCGGCCCGCTCCAGACACGCCTCCAGGTCGTCGACGCGCATGTAGATCTTGACGCCGGCCTCGCCCGGCTCGTCCGCCTCGCCGATGCCGCCGCCGATGGCATCATCGCCGTCCTTGGTGTCCACGAGGGCGTAGCCGCCGAACGCCGGGTTCGCGTCCGCGGCCCAGCCGAACAGCTCGGTGTAGAACGACCGGGCCCGTGCTGCGTCCGGGCTGATGATCTCGAAGAACGCGACGGGGTTGCCCATGGCCATCTCCTTCTACGTTAGGAACAGCTAACGTTAGTGAGTTCGAACGTTAGTGTCAACTAACGGATATGCGCCGGGCGGCCAACTGGGCGATCAGCCGCCAGCCAACCAGGAACAGCCCGAGGAAAACCAGGGAGACCACGATGAACGCGGCGGCGGTGCCCTGGCCGGCCAGCACCCGGAGCGTCTGGCCGAGGGCCACGGTGGCCAGCCACACGCCGACGCCGGTGGGCACCAGGGCGAACGGCTGTCGCCACATCCGGGTTGCCAGTTCGCCGGCGGCCAGCCCGGCCAGGAAGGGCCAGGACGTGGAAACGATGCCGGCCAGGGCGTCGCCCGCATGGTGGTTCGCCCGGCCGATCACCACGAAGATCAGCACGCAGCAGACGTCGACGAGGACGCCGAGGGCGGCACGCATGCGCTCAGCGTAGGCGCCACCGGCGTCCCGCGAGGCCCGCCCCGCTGCACGCCACCACGAAGGCGAGCGGCACGACGCTCGCGGCCAGCCCGGGCTCCGCCGTGTGGGCCACGATCCACAGCGACCCGAGGAACACCAGATAGGCCCCGATGATCAGGGCCCCGGTGGCGCGGGTCATGCCGCTGTAGCGGTAGGCGAACGCCAGCGCGATGAGGGTCAGCGCCAGGTACCACACGGCGATCAGGCTCGCCTGGCCCGACGGCGCCCCGAGCCCGGTGATCGTGGCGGGCACCAGCAGCCCGGCGGTGACGTTCAGCGCGTTGCTGTTCAGCGTGGTGCTCAGCATGGCGGCGCCGCGCCCCCGCGCCGCAAGGTACACCGCGGCGACCGAGTTGGGCAGGCTGGTGACCGCGGCGAGCACCACCCCGCCGATGATGATCGGCGGGATCGAGAAATGGACGCCGAGCCGGGTCGCGGCCTGTTCCATGACCACGCTGGCGCCGACCACGATGACCAGCATCGCCACGGCCACGGCCACGTCCCTGGCCCGGCCGTGCGCCGGGTGGATGACCTCTTCGAGTTCGGCCTCCTCCTCGGCCACGGCCTCGGCCAGCCACGCCGCCCAGCGCCGGGCCAGCGGGATGCCGGCCAGCCGGGCCCGGCTGGCCCCGAGCACGATCAGGTAGGGGATCAGGGCGGCGAGCGCGGCGACGAGCGCCACCCCGGCCGGGATCAGGCCGAGCACCGTGACCAGGCAGACCACGGCTATCCAGGTCCCGACCACCCCGCCGAGCAGTACCACCTTGCGGTGCAGCGCGATCCGGCCGGCCACGACGGCGCCCAGGCCGAGCAGCGCGGCCAGGTTGAACACGTTGGAGCCGATGACCACCCCGGCGCCGACCTTGTTCTGGTGCATGGACAGCGCGGTCACCGCGGAGGTGATCTCCGGGGCGTCCCCGGCCAGCGCGGCCAGCACGCCCAGCAGCCCCTCGGACAGGCCGAGCCGCTCGCCGATCCGTTCCAGCCTGGTCACCAGCACGTAACTGGCGCCGAGGCTGACGGCCGCTGCGACCAGGAAGATGATCAGTTCAGCGCCGGCTACCACGGGTTACCGGACGGGCCGTAGACCTGGGCTTGCAGCCCGGCCGCGGTGACCGAGGCGCCGCAGACCGGCGGCGGCAGCCTGTCCTGCGCCGCCGCCCACAGCGACCAGGCGTACAGCGACGTGCGCTGGGCCTGGGGGCTGTTGCGGGCGGTGTGCGTGGGCACCCACATGTCTCCCTTGCGCACCCACTGGGCGCCGAACGCCAGGTAGTGCGTCCGGTGGCCGTCGATGACGAACGTCTCCGGGTACGGCCCGGGAGCGTCGTGGGCGCGGAACCAGTCCTGGAAGTCGATCGCGTTCGTGCCGTCGATATGCACGTTCAGGCCGTTCAGCCAGGACTGGCTGCCGGGGCGGAGCCCGGCGGTGCGGATGGCGCACTGGACGAGCAGGGCCGGCGCGTCCGCCGCGCGGACCGCGGCCGGGTTGCTCGGATAAGTCGGATGCGGCTTCTTCTTCGGCGGCACCGCGAACCCGCTGCAGCCGGCCACGGCCACGCTGGCCAGGGTTACACAAGCCACGGCCAGGGCAGCCACCCCCGCCGGGCCCCGCCCGATCCCGCCGCGCCTGCCGAGCATCTCGCCCTCTCACCCGGGCCGTTCCGGCCGCCTTCCGGCCGCAGTGACCGCAGCGTAGCCTGAACCTGCGGGCGGCGAGACCGCCACAAGGAAAGGCCAATCCATGGGGTCGCAGGTTTTCTGGCGCCGCGCGCTTGACGAGCCCGGCTGGATCGCCGCGGTCGAACCGGACGGTACCGCGCACGCCGCGGGGGACCTGCTGGCCCGGGTCAACCAGTTGACCCACGGGCTGAGAGAAAGGGGCCTGCAGCCGGGCGACGGGCTGGCCATCCTGGCGCCCAACGGCATCGCCGCCCTGGAGGTCTACCTCGCGGCGCTCCAGTCCGGGTGGTACCTCACGCCGGTCAACTGGCACTTCACCGTGCCCGAGATCGCCTACATCCTGCGGGACAGCGAGGCGAAGGTGTTCGTCGCGGACGAGCGGTTCGCCGCCGCCGGGGCCGCTGCCGCGGACGAGGCGGGCATTCCGGCCAGCGGGCGGATCTCGTACGGGACCGTGCCCGGGTTCACCCCGGTGGAGCGGGTGCGCGAGGGCCGGTCACCGGAGGCGCCGGACGGCCGGACCGCGGGCACCACGATGCACTACACCTCGGGCACCACCGGCCGGCCCAAGGGCGTGCGCCGCCCGCTGTCCGGGCTGAGCCCCGACGACGCCGGCGAACTCTCCTCGCTGCTGCCGCAACTGTTCGGCATCACGCCGGGCCCGCCGAACGTGCACCTGGTCACCTCGCCGCACTATCACACGGCGGTCTCTGTGTTCGGCGGCGCGAGCCTGATGATGGGCCACCGCCTGGTGTACATGGACGGCTGGGACGCCGAGCGCGCGCTGGCGCTGGTGGCAGAGCACAAGGTGACCAACACGCACATGGTGCCCACGCACTTCACCCGGCTGCTTGCCCTGCCTGAACAAACAAGGCAGCGTTACGACATTTCCTCGATGCGCTGGATCCTGCACGCCGCGGCGCCCTGCCCGGTCGGGGTGAAGCGGGCGATGCTGGACTGGTGGGGTCCCCGGGTGTACGAGTACTACGCGGCGACCGAGGGCGGGGGCACGCTGGCCACCCCGGCGGACTGGCTGGCCAAGCCGGGCACGGTGGGCAAGCCGTGGCCGATCAGCGAGGTCATGGTCGCCGGCGAGGACGGGGAGAAGTGCCCACCGGGAGTGCCGGGCACCGTCTACATGCGGTCGGACATGACCGACTTCGTCTACAAGGGGGACCCGGCCAAGACCCAGGCCGCCAGGAAGAACGGTTTCTTCACCGTCGGGGACATCGGCTACCTGGACGAGGACGGCTACCTGTTCCTCTGCGACCGCAAGGCCGACATGATCATCTCGGGCGGGGCGAACATCTACCCGGCCGAGATCGAGGGCGAGATCATCATGCATCCCCAGGTCGCCGACGTGGCCGTGTTCGGCATCCCGGATGACGAGTGGGGCGAGTCGGTCGCCGCGGTGGTGCAGCCCGAGGCCGGGGCGGCGCCGGGCCCGGAACTATCAGCGAGCATCCTGGCCTCCCTGGACGGGCGGCTGGCCCGGATGAAGTGGCCCAGGCGGATCGACTTCATCGAGCAGATGCCCAGGGACCCGAGCGGCAAGCTGCTCAAGCGCCGCCTACGGGATCCTTACTGGCAGGACCGGGACACCGCCATCTGACCGGCTGCCACTCGCGGGGCGCCATGGATGCCCACCGGGGCCCGACGCAGACCGGGGCCGACCAGTAGGGTCCGGCTCAGGACGCCGCTTTACCCTCCGCCGTCTCGGTCAGGGCGTCCAGCAGCCGTTCGACCGCGGGCGGCCCGGGCGGCTCGCCGTAGGTCAGCGCGAGCACCTGACGGCGGGCGCCCGGCAGCGGCTCGGTGCGCACACCGGGATGACGCGCGGCCCGCAAAGCCAGGTCAGGCAGCAGGGCAACGCCCAGCCCGGACGCGGCGAGCGCCTGCGCGACCAGCACGTCGTCGGTGGTGAACGCGATCTGCGGGGTGAAACCGGCCCGCTCACACTGCCAGATCAGGTGGGTGCGGCAGCGCTCGCAGCCAGCGATCCAGCGGTGCCCGGTATAGCTGGCCAGGCGGTTCCCGGCCGTGCGCGGCGGGACCGTGGCCCCGGCCCCGGTGACCAGGTGGACCGGCTCGTCAAGCAGCAGCCTTGAGCGGACCCCCTCCTCGTCCGCCGGCTGCCCCGCGGCCGTGCCCTGCTGCAGGTAGGAGAACACCAGTGCGACGTCCACCCGCCCGGCCCGCAGCATGCGGAGGGCCCCCTGGGGCTCGGCCTCGGCCAGCAGCAGTTCGACACCGGGGTGCTCGGCGTGCAGTCGGGCGGCGGCCGCGGGCACCATGGTCGCCAGCGCCGAGGGGAAGCCCGCCACCCGGATCCGCTCCTCGCGCTGGCCGACGTGCGCGGCGAGTTCCTGTTCGGCCGCGTCCAGCCTGCCCAGGATCTCCTCCGCCCGGCCCGCCAGCAGGCGGCCCGCGTCGGTGAGCTTGATCCCGCGCCCGGACCGCTCGACCAGCCGCGTTCCGGTCTCCGCCTCCAGCCGGGCAAGGTGATGGCTCACCGAAGGCTGGGCGTAGTTGAGCGACTTGGCGGCCGCGGTCACCGAACCGTGCCGGGCCACCGCGGCGAGCACCCGCAGCCTGGTCACGTCCAGCATGCAGCAATGATAGACCGCTTTGATCTATTTGGTCACTGGCTGTAATGATGCCTATCAGCCCTGATGGGGTGGGGTGGCGGGGCCGGCACTAGCAGAGCGCGGGGTGGCGGGGCCGGCACTAGCAGAACGCTGCTGGGCAGGGCGGTTCGCGAGCAACGGGTCGGTGGGGTACCGCACCCGTTCGCCCGCCTCCCGGCGCCGCCGCCAGGCGATCCCGGACAGCGCCTCCAGCACCACCCGTCCCGCCAGGTAGGCGGTGATCTGGGCGTGGTCGAACGGCGGCGACACCTCGACCACGTCCATGCCGGCCAGCGGCAGTTCCATCGCGATCCGGCGCACCGCGTCGAGCAACTGCCGCCCGGTCATGCCGCCCGGCTCCGGGGTGCCGGTCCCCGGGGCCATCCCCGGGTCCACCACGTCGATGTCCACGGACAGGAAGACCGCGTCGCAGTCGTCGGTGGCGATGGTGAACGCCTCGGACAGGCACTCATCCAGCCCGCGCGCCACCACCTCGGTCATCTCGAAGCTGCGCATCCGCTGGCCGGCCATCCAGTCCAGCGTCTCCGGCTCCGGCCAGTACCCGCGCAGGCCGATCTGCAGGAACCGGTCACCGCGCACCGCGCCGGACTCGATCAGCCGGCGCATCGGCGTGCCGTGCCCGTACAGCGAGCCGAACTGGGTGTCGCCGGTGTCGGCGTGCGCGTCGAAATGGATCAGCGACACCCGGCCCCAGCCCACGTGCCGCGCCGTCCCGGTGGCATCGGGAAACGTGATCGTGTGGTCGCCGCCGAGCACCACCGGGAACGCGCCGCCCTCGCAGGCCGTCTGGACCGCCCGCTCCAGCCGGGTCAGCGAGGTCTCCGTCTCACCCGAGGGCATCTCCACGTCACCGGCGTCGGCCACGCGCAGTTCGGCCAGTGGGTCAACGCCGAGGGCGAGGTGCGGGCGGGCGCCGTCGTGCGGCAGGTAGTCGGTGCAGCGGATGGCCTGCGGGCCGAACCGGGCGCCCGGCCGGTGTGACGTGCCACCGTCGAACGGCGCGCCGATGATCAGGGCGCCCGCGCCCGCCCAGGAGCCCGGGTCGGCCAGGTCGGCCCGGGGGACCCCGAGAAAGGTGACATCAGGTCCGTACATCCCGCCCAGCCGCGCCATCCTGTGTCCGCCTTCCCGACTCCATGATCAGCGTGGAGCCCAGTATGCCGGGATTCAGCGGGCCGCTGGGCGATACACCCACGCTCCGTCCGCGGCGTAGTCGAAGCGGAACCCGGTCCTGGCCAGGTAGGCGAGGACGTCGGGGGACCGCTGCCAGACGATGACCCAGCCGATGTCCATCCGGCGCACATCGGCGCGGGCGGCCGCGAGCAGCGCCGTATAGCTGTGCAGCCCGGTGACCGACTCGACCAGGCCGCGCGGCTGTCCCTGGGCGCTCATCAGGCCCGCGTAGAACGCGTTCCGCCGGACCGACATCAGCGTCCCCTCCGGCAGCCGGGACAGGTAGCCCACCGCGCGCGGGTGCCCGTCGGCGGTCGCCAGCACCTGCGCCTCGGGATCGAAGGCGCCACCCTCCCGGGTCAGCGGCACCCCGCCGCGGACGCCGAACGGCACATCGACCACGATCGAGCCCGAGTGGTCCGCGGCGAGGGGCCGGTCCAGGGCGGGCAGGGCCGTGGGCATCGTGGCAACGGCGAGGTTGCCCGCCCAGCCGGCCTCCAGGGCGGCGGCCACGAGCACCGGGATCAGCAGCACCGCGGCCCGGCGGCGCAGCCAGTCGACCGCCGCGCCGGCGAGCAGCGCGGCGGGCAGCACCCCGAGCATGGTGAGCCGCCCGGCCTCGCGGAACCCGGCCATCCCGGGGATCTGCACGAACCAGGTGAACGGCATGACGCCGGACAGCCGGACCCCGTGCCAGGTCTGCGCGAACGGCGTGTAGGTGTGGGTGCCGATCTTCAGCACCGAGCCCAGTGCCAGCGCGGCACTGGCGAGCCACAGCGCCGCGAGCTGCCACGCGCTGCGCCGCCGCCAGGAGACCACGAGCCCCACCACCGCCAGCACGGACAGCACAAGTCCGAACGTGAGCACGCCGTCGAGGATGGGGCCGCGGTAGCTGATCGGTTTCAGCCAGGCCAGGCCCAGCCGGACCGCCCGCGGTGAGACACCGAAGACGTTGGGGAACTCCGAGCCCGAGTACACGTAGTCGGTGGCCACCGTGCCGGCCGGGATGGTGGCACCGCCGGACCGGGTCTGCGCCACCATGGCCGCGATCTGCGGGCTGGCCACCAGCACGGACACCGCGGCGGCGGCCGCGGCCGCCAGCGCACGTGTCCGCCAGGCGCGGCTGACCAGCCACGGCACCAGGGCCGCGAGCACCACGATCAGCACAAGGACAAAGGACTCCTGGTCGGTGAGCAGGCTGGCGCCGAGTACCAGGCCGAGGATCACCGCCTGCCTGCCCCACCCGCCTCCCCTTCCCCCTGCGCTGCGGCGCAGCCGCACCGCCGCCTCAAGCGCCAGCGGCAGGAACACCGCCCCGGCGGCCAGGTTGAGCTGGTACCAGGCATGCCAGGCCATGACGGAGGACAGCCCGAAGAACGCGCCGGCGAAGACCGCGCCGGTCTGCGTGGGCAGCCACAGCCGCGCCAGCCGGTAGGCGGCGTAGCACATCAGCCCCGGCGTGAGGATCGACAGCAGGTTGTAGGAGGCGCTCGGCCCGAACAGCAGCGTGACCGGCATCATCAGCACGCCCTCGAGGGGCATCAGGGCGTGGTAGCCGAGCTGGACCCCGGTCGGCGCGACGATCGACCTGGTGTACCACGGGTTGGTCAGGTGCTCCACCGCGTGGGCCATCCACCAGAAGTCCCACACGTACACGCCCGCGTCCCTGGTGGCCTGGAGCTTGCCTTCCACCAGGTAGGTCGCCCGCGGCCAGGTCACCGCGATGCCCACGGTCACGTAGCAGGCCAGCAGCGCCAGGTGCCGCCCGGCCGGGCCGGTGGCCAGCGCCCGTCCGGGGGCCGGAATCAGCCGCCGCCAGCCCGGCCGCCTGGCAGGCGGCGAAGCCGCCGGTGCGCCGGGACGGGGGGGCGCCGTGCGGGGTGCCGGCAGCTTCGCCGAGATCGTGGCCGTCCTGCCGGGAGAGCCGCGGACGCCTACCCCGCCCCACCCGCCTCCCCTTCCCCCTTCTCTGGCCAGCGCACCGCCGTCCGGTTCGCCTGCCTCTCCCCGCTCATCCGTTGCTCCGCCGGGCGCGTCGCTCCCGGGCCCCTGTCCGCCTGCTCCCTGCACCGCTCACCGCTCCCACAGGTGATGGGCACGCATGACGGGCAGGTATCTCGTCAGAGCCGACCCGTTGTCCCCGCGACTGCATCGCCCAGCCTCAGCACCTGAATCGAGCCTGCCACGGGGAGTTACATGATCTGATCATGAAAGTGGAATTATCCAGCATAGGTACGTCAATGCCTCGGCAATATGCACGCTGAGTAACGTGCTAGTTTGCGCAGATGGGCCGAGATGAGGTGCGCGACGGGGTGTCATTGACCAACCTCGACCAGCCGCTTTTCGACGGCGCCGGGGCTGACAAGCGGGATCTCGTGGACTACCTGGACGCGGTACGCGAGCTTCTCATCGGGGAGCTTCGCGACCGGCCGCTGTCGGTCATCCGGGTGCTTCGCGGGCAGGCGCCCTTCATGCAGAAAAACGTGCCGAAATACACGCCGGAATGGGTCCCGACGGTTCCGGTGTGGGCCGAGGCGTCCAGGCGCGAGGTGACCTACGCCCTGTGCAACGACCGCCGGACACTGCTCTGGTTCGCCAATCAGCGTGCCGTGGAGTACCACCCGACGCTGGCCCTGGCCGGGCACATGGGCCACCCGACCTACCTCATCCTCGACATCGACCCGCCGGAAGGCGGCGCGTTCGGCGTGGTGGTCCGCGCTGCCCACCTGGTGCGCGAGGCCCTGGCCGGGGTCGGCCTGGCCGGTGCGGTCAAGACCAGCGGGGCCAAGGGCGTGCACGTGTTCGTGCCGGTGGCGCCGCAGGCGACGAGCGAGGAGGTGGCCGCCGCGACCCGCGCGATCGCCGGGCGCGCCGAACGGCTGGACCCGGCGCTGGCCACCACGGCGTTCATCAAGGAAGACCGCGAGGGCAAGGTATTCCTCGACTCGACCAGGGCGGGCGGCGCGACGGTGGCGGCCGCCTACAGCCCGCGGGCCCGGCCGGGTACGCCGGTCTCGTTCCCCGTGCCGTGGGACGAACTCGACCGGGTCACGCCCGGCGACTTCACCGTGCGCACCGCACCGCCGCTGCTTGCGGGCAGTGCGCCCTGGGCGGGGCAGATGCCCGGCCCGCAGTCGCTCGGCGCGGACCTGATCGAGGAGGGCCGGGCGATCCCGATAGCCCGGGTCCAAGCCATGCACGAAGGCAAGCGCCGCGCCCGCGCCCGCCGTACCGAAGACGGCGCCTGACCCGCCCCCGGGCGTTTGTCATGGTGGCGGCGGGCGCCCGCTTGGTCCAGGTGGAGCCGTTCCATCAGTTGGCCGCCGGATGCTGCGCCCCTGGTCAGGCGCGATAGGCCACGGTCACGAAGTTCCAGTTGCCGACGGCCGGCGTACCCAGCCCGGTGACGAAAACCCGGGAGCTGTCGGGGCTGACCACGACCGCGTTCGGGGTGGTTCCCTCGAATCCCTGGTTGCTGAGCGCGAAGCCCGCGGACCAGAGCAGGCGGCCGTTGGCCGGGTTGTAGGCGATGGTCGTCGCCTGGGTGACGCCATTGAGGACCCGGCCGGTGACGACGAGCCGGGATCCGTCCGGGCTCACCGCCATGCCGCGCAGCGCCGTCCTTGAGGTGACGGTCGATGGGCGGCTGGTTTGGGGATGTGTCCAGAGCAGCGCGCCGGTGTCTGGCTCGCGTGCCTGGGTGATGAACGGCACCCCGAAGACGGGGCCCGTGGGTCCGCCGACGAACACCGCGGACCCGTCGGGGCTCACGGCCTCGATGCCGGCGGCAAGGGACGGGAACCTGGCCCACTGGAGGGCCCCGGTGGCCGCGTCGTCGCCCAGCACGACGTCGCTGCCGCGACCCAGCATTTGCCCGGCCACGTACACCATGGATCCGTCGGGGCTCACCACGACGGCCAGGGCGAGGGCCTCGGCCTCGAAGGACTCGTGCGGCTTGATGTAGTGCTGCACCCACAGCGTCGCCCCGGTCGCCGCGTCGAGGGCGGCGGTCTGGAACTCCTCCCTGCTCGCGGGGGTGAAGCCGGAGCCGGTGACGAACAGCCTCGACCCGTCCGGGCTCATGGCGCCGGCGAAGGCGAAGCTGATGCCGTGCAGGCCGGTGGCGATCGCCGACCACACCAGGTTGCCGGTGGCGGTGTCGTAGGCCTGCGCGGTGTAGTCGTTGCTCAGCACGAACACCCGGGAGCCGTCCGGGCTCACCGCGACGGCTACCGGGCTGACGCCCGTCTGGCGGACGACCGGGATGTGCTGCGCGACCCACCGCCTGGCCCCGGTGGCGGTGTCGTAGGCGACCGTCGCCTCGGCACGGACGCCGCCGGTGTTGGTGACGTAGCCGGTGACGAACACCGTCGACCCGTCCGGGCTCACCGCTACCGCCACCGGGGCGGCCGTGCTGTCGGAGCTTGTGTCGGTGCCCTGGTAGTACTGCAGCCAGTGCCGCCGGCCGGCGGCGGTGCCGTAGGAGATCGTGGCCCAGCGTTTCGACGGCGAGATCGTGGTGAGCCCCAGGGAACCGGTGACGAACAGCCTCGCCCCGTCCGGGCTTACCGCCTCGGCCAGGGCCTGGGACTTCCCCCCGGGCGGGCCGTGGAAGGTGGCCGCCCACAGCGGGTGCCGGATTCCCCGGGACGCGGTTGCGGTGGTGCCGCCCGCGGTGGCGCCGCCTGCGGTGGTCCTGTCTGCGGTGGCGCCGGCCGCCGGGGCCGCGGCCGGCGGCAGCATGACGAGAGACGTGAACCCGGCGGCGGTGGCAGCGAGGACGACAGCGAGCCGGTTGAAGACCATCATTTCTCCCCCCTTTGGTCAAGAAAAGGTCAAGTCTTCATTGTCGCCTATTTCCGTCCAGGTGGGCGGTGTCATTGAAACCGCGAATGAACCAACGGCGTGCCGCCCATGGGCCGCGCTGACGCGGGCTGGCGGGGCTAACGGAGCCCGGTGAACGGCCAGATCGAGGGGCGGGGGAGCTTGGCCGGCGTCTTGAAGTGCGGCGGGGCACCGAGGTCGAGGAAGTCGGTCAGCGGGTTCGCGGCCGCGTCGCGCCGGGTGAGCGCCGGCAGGTTCCACTTGTGCTCGATCGTCGCCAGGATCGAGGTGTGGTCGTAGACCACCGACGAGACGTGGCCGGGCTTGGCGAACGGGGAGGCGATCAGGCACGGAACACGGAACCCGTACCGGTCATAGCCGCCGGGCTCGTCCGGGGGTACGTGGATGTCCGGCGGGATGTCGTCCGGGGTGACCGCCGCCGGCGGCGGCACGTGATCGTAGAACCCGCCGCCCTCGTCCCAGATGATCACGAAGAGCATGCTCTGCCACTGCGGCCCGGCCGAGGCCGCATCGAACAGGCTGGCGGTGAAGGCCTCCCCGATCTGGTCGTCCTGGAACTCCCCCTCGGAGGCGAGGAGCACCTCGGTGGTGAGCAGGGTCACCGGGGGCAGCTTGCCGTCGCGGCAGTCGTCGTAGAAGTCGCCGATGTCGTGCAGGTGGTCGTGATACTTCAAAATGTTGCGCGGCCACAGGCCGATCTCGGGCACCTCGACGAAGTAGTTGGCCCAGCCGATGTTGTGCGCGTCCAGCAGGTCCCAGATCAGCCCGGTGGCCGGCGGCCTCGTGAACGGGTTGGGAACGGACGTGGACACCAGGCCGGCCGCGGTGGCCGCCTGGAGGAACCGGCGGTTGGGGAAGGTCTGGGCCAGCACCGAGGAGAAGAAGCGGTCCCCGAGGCCGTAGGCGCGGGCGAAGCCGTAGTACCAGGGCAGGTCCGTCCCGTCGAAGTAACCCATGGGATCGGTGCTGTTGGTGGTGGTGACGAACCCGTCCATCGCGCCGTTGTTCCACTGCTTGTGTGAGTCGTTCCAGGTCTGGCCCACGGAAAAGGACGGGTTGAATGGCACGCTGAGGTGGTGGGCAAGCACCTGGTTCCCGTGACCATCGGGGTTGCTGTTCAGCGGCTTACGGTCAGGGCCGAGAGTGAAGCCGTCCCCGCGGTCGAGCATGCCGAAATAGTTGTCGTAGGAATGGTTCTCCTTCATCAAGATCACGATGTGATCGATGCCTGGCAGGCTGTCGGTGCCGGCCGGCCGGTCGGGGAACGGAAGTGACCCTGGTTCGCGCATGCGCCCACCGTAGCGGCCTCCTCCTCGGCCGGACGGTATCGGCGGGTAAGAACACATTGATGACGTACTGCGGCCCGGCGCGCCGTATCGTCGGCACACAGATTCACGGCCCCGGCAACTCGGGAGGCAGCGCGATCAGCCCGGTCACCCGTTACGCCGCCGCCGTCGCGCTCGGCGGTCTCTTCCTGGCCGGGTGCACGGGTGGAACCGCGGCCGGCAAGCCTGCCGATCCGGTGGCGAGCGGCACGGCCGGCATCGGCCATGCGGTGGCGGGCGGCGAAGCCGTCATCGACTCGTTCACCGCCACGCTCCAGCCACGCGCGGCCAGGTCGTTCGAAGCGGAATACAACAACGCGGGCCGTGGGGCGCCCGGGGTCGTCTACGCCGTCCGCCCGCCGGACGGGCTCCTGTTCAAGGTCATCCCGCTCGCCAGGGGCAAGTCCCGCTTCCAGGTCGTGATGAACGGCTCGGGGGAGTACAGCTGCACATCGCCCGGCACCGGCCCTGCGCGGTGGACCTGCCGGCAGATGAGCAAGGCCGTCGTGGCCGCGCAGAACAGGGTCGTCACGCTCTACGGCGCGGCGCGCTGGGCCGCGTTCCTCAAGGCCTTCGCGCGCGCCCCCGGCTTCGCCAGGTACCACGTCCATACGTTCATCACGATGGGGCACCCCATCCCGGGCGTGCGGAGGTCGCCCGTCGGGACCGGGTGGCGCTGCCTCGACTTCAGCCCGCCCGGCACCCAGGGGATCGACGTGATCTGCACCGCCGCGCCGGGCATCCTCGGCCTCGTCACATACCGCGCCATCAGCTTCATCATGGGGTCGTACACCACCTCGCCGTCGGCGTCGCTGTTCGACCTGCCGTCCGGGGCCAAGATCATCAAGCTGGAGACCGGCGCGGGGTAGCGCGAGCATGCACAGCGTTGTGCCCGGCGCCGGCGGCCTTGCCGCGCGGCACCGGGCACTTCCTCCTCGCCGAGGCCCAGCCAGGGCGTCCCGGGAGTCCCAGGCCCGCCCGCCGGGAGCTACCCGCCGGTCCGGGCCAGGGCCGAGCCGTCGGCCAGGGGCTCGTCCTCGGGCAAGGAGGTCTTCGGCAGCACCCGGGCCAGCGGTCCCGGCAGCCACCAGTTCGCCTTGCCGAGCAGTTCCATGACCGCCGGCACCAGCACCATCCGCACCAGGGTGGCGTCGATCAGCACGGCCACCGCCAGGCCAAGGCCGATCTGCTTCACCGAGACCTGCCCGCCGGCCACGAAGGACAGGAACACCACGATCATGATCGCCGCCGCCGCGGTGATCACCCGGGCCGTGCGGGCCAGGCCATGCGCCACCGAGGCCGCGTTGTCGCCGGTGGCGTCGTAGGACTCACGGATGCGCGAGAGCAGGAACACCTCGTAGTCCATGGACAGCCCGAACAGGATCACGAACAGGAACATCGGCACCCAGGTGGTCACCGGCACGTTCTCCGGGAAGCCGAACACCTGGCGCAGCACGCCGTCCTGGGTGATGAGGACCAGCACGCCGTACGCCGCGCAGATCGACAGCAGGTTCATCACCGCAGCCTTGACCGCGATCGTGACCGAACGGAACATCACGGTCAGCAGCAGCATCGAGACCAGTACCACCACCGCGATCAGCCACGGCAGCCGCTGGCTGACCAGGTTGGCGAAGGCCACGCCGCCCGCGTTCGGCCCGGTGAGGTAGGCACGGACGCCGGTGCCGGCCGTCGCGGCCGGAATCACGTCGCCGTTCAGGTGGTTCACCAGCGCGTTGGTGGCCGAGTCCTGCTCGCCTGTCGCCGGGTAGGCGATAACCATCGCGGCCTTGCCGTCGGCGCTGCGCACCACCGGGGTGACCGCGGCCACGCCCGGGGTGTGGCCGATCGCGGCGGCCAGGCGGGCCGTGCTCGCGTCCGGTGACGGCAGCGCGGCGGCGACGATCACCGGGGCGTCGAAGCCGGGGCCGAAGCCGCGCGCCATGGTGGCGTAGCTCGCGTACCCCATCGTCCCCCTGGCCTGGGAGGACTCGTCGGGGAAGTTCAGCTTCATGCCGAGCGCGGGCGCGGCGAGCGCCAGGATGATGCCGGTGGACACGACGGTTGCGAGCACCGGCCGGCGCTGGATGACGCCTGCCCATCGCTGCGCGGCAGGCAGTTTCGCCGAACGATCGCCCGTGGCTGACCGGTCGCGCCGCCGGCCGAGCAGCCTCGATCGCTTGGCCAGGCGGGTGCCGGAGAACCCGAGCAGCGCGGGCAGCAGGGTCAGCGAGCCGAGCAGGACCATGGTCACCGTGGCGGCCGCCGCGACCGCGACGCCGTTCAGCAGCGACTGGCGCAGCACCAGCAGGCCCATCATGCCGATCACCACCGTCGTCCCCGCGATAACCACGGTGCGTCCCGCGGTCCGCATCGCGGTCACCGCGGCATCCTCCGGGTCACGGCCCACGAGGAGGCCCTCACGGAACCTGGTCACGATGAACAGGGCGTAGTCCACGCCGACGCCGAGGCCGATCATGGCGGCGATGATGGGGGAGAAGGACGGGGCGGGGAAGACGTGCCCGAGCAGCGCGATCACCGACAGGCCGGCGCCGATGCCGAGCAGCGCGGTCGCGATCGGCAGCCCCATGGCCAGGAACGAGCCGAACGCGATCAGCAGCACCACCGCGGCGGCGGCGACGCCGATGCCGTCGCTGGGCCCGCCGTACGGCGTCTCGGCCAGATCCACCACGTCGCCACCTAGGCTGAACGTGATCCCGTGCCCGGAGGCCGTCGTAGCGTCATGCATGAGCGCAAGCGCCTCGGCGTTGCTGATCTTGGTGGAGACCACGTCGAACTGCACGGTGGCGAACGCGATGTGGCCGTCCCTGGCGATGTGCCCCGGTGCCCGGTACGGGTCGGTGACCGAGGTGACGTGCGCGGCATGGGCGAACGGGGTCAGCGCCGCCTCGATCCTGGCCCGGGTTGCCGGGTCGGACAGCGGGGCCTTGGAGTCGATCGCCAGCGTGAGGGTGTCCCCGGAGGCGTGCGGGAAGTGCTTGTTCAGCAGCGCCTGCCCCGGGTCGCTGCCGCTGAAACTGTCCTGCGCCGGAGCGCCGAACCTGGTCCACAAGGTGATCAGGCAGGCCACGCCGGCCAGCCATACGAAGAGCGTGATCCAGCGGTGCCGGTAGCACGCGCGGCCGAGCAGGCCGATCGGCCCCGGACCGGAGTCACGGTGGGGGGTGCCTGTTGCGTATGACATTGGAGGGTCTCCCACGAGCCGGAGGAGTTGCTGTCGCTCTCGATGCTCGCGAGATTGGGCCGCCGGATCGTCGTACGCAGGAAGGCACTTCGCCCGCCGGGTACTCGCCCGGAGTACTCCGCCTGTAGTAGGGCGGGGTACTCCGCAAGCCAGTGGCCCGGGCCGATGGCCCGGGCCACTGGTGCCCGTGCCTGCCGGCCCGGGTCATGGATTGATCAGCCGGTGTTGACCGCAGTGTCGTCAACGACGAACGAGGTCTGCAGCGAGACGTCCTCGGTGCCGGTGAACTTGAGGGTCACCGTCTGGCCGGCGAAGCTGCCCAGCGAGTAGCTGTGCTGCTGGTAGCCGCTGGCGTGGTTGAGGTTGGAGAACGTGGCGATCGTGCTGCCGTTGGCGGTGATGGTCAGCTTGTCGTAGGCCGTTGTCGTCGTGGTTTCCGCGGTGTCGATGTGCAGCCAGAAGCTGAACGTGGTGTTCGTGCAGGCCGCCGGGATCGTCACGGCCTGCGACAGCGTGTCGGTGTGCGTGGTGCCGTAACCGTCAAGCCACGCATCCCATGTGCCGGTGTGCGCGGGCTCGAACGGGCCGTTCTGGCCGATCACGGCCGGGGTGGAACTCCAGATGGTGTTACCGGACTCGAAACCCGGGTTGCGCAGCAGTTGCGATGCGGTGCACCCACCACTGGAGTTGATCGTCCAGGTGAAGCTGGCCGATCCCGATGCGTTGGTCGTATCGGTCGCCGTCACGGTGACCGAGGAGGTTCCGGCCGTGGTCGGGGTGCCGGAGATCAGGCCGGTGGAGGAGTTGATGGACAGGCCGGCCGGCAGGCCGG
>Ga0207665_10001031_pt1 | contig 18776 bp, 16 predicted proteins | sample LARL112metaG_FD_184351 | JGI IMG/M metagenome (GOLD analysis project Ga0207665, IMG submission 184351) | Corn, switchgrass and miscanthus rhizosphere microbial communities from Kellogg Biological Station, Michigan, USA - LAR L11-2 metaG... | ecosystem: Host-associated > Plants > Roots >...
TCGCCGTGCTTCGTCTCGACGACCGCCGTCCCCTCGACGATGAAGAACATCCCGCTGCCGGCCATGCCGGGCTGGATGAGCGGCCGGCCCGGCGGGGCTTCGACCTCGTTCGCGGCCCCTGCGATGGCCGCGAGCGCGTCGTCGTCCAGGCCCACGAACAGGGACACGCGCCGAAGCGCTTCGACCGGCGCCGCCACTACAGCCCCGGCAGCCCGAGCCCGTGCATCCCGCCGAGCGCGGGGCCGAGCTTCGACTCGACCAGGCTCTGCGAGGAGCGCAGCGCCTCGTTGACGGCGGCCGTGACCATGTCGGCCAGCATCTCCGGGTCGTCGGGGTCGATCGCCTTCGGGTCGATCACGATCTCCTTGATCTCCCCGGCGCCGGTGGCGGTGACGGTGACCATCCCGCCGCCGGCGGTCGCCTGCACGGTCTCGTTCTTCAGGTCCTCCTGAGCCTGCTGCATCTGCGCCTGCATCTGCTGGACCTGCTCCATCATCTTGTTCATGTCGAAGCTCACTCTGGCTCCACCTCTCGGGCGTCGAAGGTTCCCTTCATCAGCTGGATGATGTCCTCTTCGCTCACCGGCTCCTCAGGCTCTGCCTCGACCTCACCGCCGTTCTCGCCGACTTCGAACTCGAGCGCGAGCCGCCGGCCCGTGACCTCGTAGAGCGCGTCGGCGAGGAGTGTCGCGTTCTTCGGCTCCTCGGCGAGCTGCCGGTGGAACGAGGCCTCGCGCGGGAACTCGACCGTGAGCGTGTCGCCCGCCAGGTCCTTCGGGTGCGCCTCGCGCAGCACCGACGCCGTCGGGATCGACTTCTCCTCGACCGCCGGCAGGATCGTCCGCTGCCAGGCCTCCTGGAGCTGCTCGAGGTCGACGTCCGGAGGCGCCGAGGCCGTCTCGCGCTTCGGCTCCGGCGGGGCCTCCGCGTTCGCAGCGGGCGCAGCGGCGGCTGGAGCGGCGTCCACTGCCGGCCGCGACTCGAGCTGTTCGAGCCGGTAGGCCACTGACTCCCGCGAGAGATCTGCCGCCGGGCGCGTCACCTTGACGAGCGCGAGCTCGAGCGGCAGGCGCGGGTCGCCGCCCTGGCGCATGTCCTCGACCGCGACCGCGAGCAGGTCGCAGAGCCGGAGAACCGTCGCCTCGCCGAGCTGGTTCGCCTGCTCGCGCAGCCGCTCTCGGGTCTCCTCGGTGACCGGCAGCGTCTCGGGCACCTCGCCGAGGTGCTGGACGAGCAGGAGGTGGCGCAGGTGCTCGAGCAGGTCGGTCACGAGCCGCCCGAGGTCCTGACCCTGCTCGGAGAGCTCCTCGACGAAGGTGAGCGCGCCGGCCGTGTCGCGGTCGACGATCAGGTCGCAGAGGCGGAAGAGCGCCTCCTCCTCGACGGCGCCGAGCAGCTGCAGGACCGCCTGGACCGTGACCTGGTTCTCCGTCGCGGCCGCCAGCTGGTCGAGCGTCGAGACCGCGTCTCGGTACGCGCCGCGCGCGGCGCGCGCGATCAGCGCCAGCGCCGCGTCGGGCGCCTCGATGCTCTCCCCGTCGGCCACCCGCCGCAGCACCTGCACGAGCTCTGGCAGCCGCGGCCGCGAGAAGGCGAACGTCTGGCAGCGCGAGCGAACGGTTGGGAGCATCTTCCCGAGGTCGGTCGTGCAGAAGACGAAGACGAGATGGGGCGGCGGCTCCTCGATCAGCTTCAGCAGCGCGTTGAAGGCGGCATCGGTGAGCTGGTGCGCCTCGTCGAGGATGTAGACCTTGTAGCGGCCCTCGACCGGCTGCAGGACGACCCGCTCGCGGATCTCGCGGATGTCGTCGATTCCGCGCTGCGAGGCGGCGTCCATCTCGATCACGTCGAGCGACGTGCCGTCGGCGATCGCGCGGCAGGCGTGACACGTCTTGTCGGGCGTCGGCGTCGGGCCGTGCTCGCAGTTCAGCGCCTTCGCGAGGATGCGGGCGAGCGAGGTCTTGCCCGTTCCGCGTGGGCCGGCGAACAGGTAGGCCTGGCGGATCTGGCCGTGCGCGATCGCGTTCTTCAGCGTCCGCGTCACCGCCTCCTGGCCCACCACTTCGTCGAAGTCCTGGGGGCGGTACTTGCGGTAGAGCGCAGCCACGTGACGACTCTACCGAAGGGTGCGCCGGCCGACGGAGCCCGCGGCTAGGCGGCCTGCGCGGCGCCGCAGTAGGCGTACGGGTGGTTGAACGCGTCGAGCGCCTGCGCGCCGTCGACCTCCACCTCGAACGCCTCGCCGGTGCGCTCGTCGAGCACGAACAGCGTCACCGCCGAAGTGGTGTCGCACCAGTAGAGGACGACCTCGATCCCGCCGGAGCGCCTGCGGCTCAGCTCTCGCTTGGTGGGCCAAACCTCGATGTCTCCGCGCCGCTCCAACTCACGCCTCCAACCGTTCGGGATCGGGCGCTGCCCACGCTAATCGAACGGGCGCTAAGGCCCCGTTAAGGGTCGGCAACAGTTTTGTAAAGAGCCCCGGGCCGGGCACACCGCACGCCTGAGAGGGATTCCTTAGCGCTGCTTCCTCCCGGATCTGACGCGGTTCGGAAGCTCCCACCGCACGGGGCCCAGCCCGAGACCGGCGATGCTAGCGCGGAGCGCGCGGCCGCGGGGGCGTCGGGACTCGGCGCACGGCGTGGATCGTCGCGAATCGAAGCCTGGGCACGACCGGCGACGGGTTCGTCGGGGCCGAGGCGGAGCCCATCGGGTTCGTCGCGGTCACGCGCGCCTCGATCCTGGAGCCGATGTCGGCGGCGCTCACCCGGTAGCGCGAGCCGCTCGTCCCGGTGACGACCAGGCAGCGCTTCAAGGTGCTCGTGCAACGGAGCCACGCAACGCTGAAGGCGATCGGGGAGCTGCCGCTCCAGCCGCCGGTGTCGGCCGTGAGCAGGCCCCCGACCTTGGCAGGTCCGGAGAGCGACGGCGCGTGGATCGAGAGCGGCGGGAGCACGGGCGGCGGAGGCGGGGCCGTCGCCACAGGGATGTACGTCGCCGTGTAGGTGGCAGGGCCCGTCGGAGCCGTGACGTTGTGGGTCGGCGCGCCGCCGTCCGACCACGACGAGAACTGGTAGGTCACGCCCCCGAGCTGCTCGGTCGCCGGCGCGCTGACGGAGTTCGCGGAATTGACGATCACGGTGCGTGTGAACGGCGTGGCGCCGCTGCTGCTGCCCACTGCGAGCGCCAGCCCCGACGGGCTCGTCCGGAAGGTCAGGTCGACCGTTTTCGGCTCGAGCGTCACGCTCGTCGTGCCGGTCGCCCCGGCCGAGTCGGTCGCGGTCAAGATCAGCTCGAGGTGCGACGGGTAGTCGTGGTCGGGCGCGTTGAGCGTGCCATTCGCGACGCCGTTCCAGGACTGGACGTCGTGGACGTGACAGGTGGTCGGCGTCGTGCAGTGGTGGATCAGCAGCGTCCACGACAGCGCCGAGGCCGGCAGCGTCCCGTCTTCCGTGTCGATCGCGCGGCCGGAGAACGAGATCGGGTCGCCGACCGCGTAGGTCAGCGTCGGCGAGGGCGTGTCGATCACCGGCGCCGGCGGCGTGTTCGGGTTGCCCGACTGCGCCCAGCTCAGCTGCGCTACCGCCTGGCCAGTGTTCTCGAAGTAGTCGACCTCGACGGTGTGGACGCCGGCGGTCAGCTGCACGGTCGCCTGCTCCGTCGTCGCCGATTGCAACTGCCAGTCGTCGATGCGGAGCGCGCCGTCGACGTAGACGCGGATCCCGTCGTCGGCGGTCGAAGTGAAGGTGTACGTCCCGGCGGCGAAGGTGAAGCGGCCGGTCCAGCGGACCGAGAAGCCGTCGCTGTTCACGCCCGGGGCGGGAGAGCCGGTACCCCAGTTGTTGTCGATCGCGCCTTCGCACCGGGTCAGCACCGGCGGCCCGGAGAGGTCGACGCTGTTGTGGTACTCGGCGAGGAAGGTGCCCTCGGCGCAGCTGCCGGCCGCGCTGTACGAGATCCGGTGGATCGTCCCGCCGTCGAAGTCGGCGTAGTAGAGGTCGCCGTTCGGGCCGGACTGGACGTCGACCGGGTTCGCGGCGTTGCTCTCGAGCACCTGCACCTGCGCCGGATCGGGCTCGTTGTTCGCGCCGAGCGGCATCGTCCACAGGCACTCGCGGGAGTGGTCGCCGAAGACGAGCGCGCCGTGGTAGGGCGCCGGATAGCTCGTCCCGGTGTAGAAGCCGACCGCGCTGACGACCGAGCCCTGCGTCGTCGGGCAGCCGTCGCCGTTCTCGACGTCCTCGGCGTGGTTGTAGGTGTAGTACGGCGGAACTGCGGTCCCGGCCTGGTAGAGCTTGGTGCAGATGTTCAGGCCGGCGCTCTGGTAGCCGGGCTGCGGACCGGTTCCCTCGTAGCAGGGCCAGCCGAAGTCCTGGACGGCGGTGGGCGGTGTCTGGATGCGGTTGATCTCCTCCCAATCGTTCCAGCCGACGTCGCCGAGCCAGAGCTCGCTCGTGCCCGGCCGGAACGCGAAACGGAACGGGTTTCGGAAGCCGTACGCGACGATGCGCCGCAGGTTCGCGTCGCTCGCCGCGGCCTTCGGGTTGTCGGCGGCCGCGTTGCCGGTCGACGGGTCGAGCCGCAGCAGCGAGCCGTTCAGGACGGCCGGCCCGGCGGCGCGGTTCGGGCTCTGCGCCCGCAGTGCCCCGCCCTCCGCTGTCGGCGGCGTCAGCGTCCCGCCCGGCGGGTCAGCGCACGGGTTCCCGTTCTGGCCGTAGTCGGCAAACGTGAAGCTCGCGCCCTCGCCGGCGCTCAGGTAGAGCTTGCCGTCGGGCCCGAAGGCGAGGTCGCCGATCGAGTGGCTAGGGAACTGCTGGCACCACTGGTTCTTGATCAGCACCTGCGGCGAGCCGACCTCCTGGTCGCTCGGCGAGACCTGGATCCGGACGAGCTTGCCGCTGACGACGCAGCCGTCGGTGTTCGGGCCCGGCGGGCTCGGGCAGGCGTCGTTCCAAACCGGCGCCGTTCCGCCCGGCGGCGCGTCGTACGTGTAGAGCAGGTAGAGGTAGGGCGTTGCCGGGAAGCTCGGGTCGAGCGCGAGCCCGAGCAGGCCGCGGTCCCAGTAGTCGTCGACCTCGGTGCTGAGGTCGACGACGGTCGTCGGCGTCGGATCCGAAAGGCTGTCGAAGACTTTCAGCAGCCCGCCCTTCTCGATCACGAAGACGCGGCCGTCGGAGGCGAAGCGGAGCGCCGTCGGGTGGTTCAGCCCGGAGAAGGCGACCGTATCGGAGAAGCCCGTCGGCAGCACGGGCGTGGCGGCGGCCGCGGTCGGGGCGGGATCGCCGAGGAACGGTTGCGCCGGCGGTGCCGGCGAGCTCGACGCGCGCCCGGGCGCGAGCATGACGACGGCACTCACGAGCACGACCCCGAACCAGTTCGACCGCATTCCCGCTAGCTCCCCAAACCTGCCCTCGATTACAGAACGCCGCAGTGGGCTGACGGGGCGGCACGCAGCTCGCAGCGAAGGGAACGTACCGGGTCCGGCGGTATCCTGCGAGCGCCGAGGGCGTGTAGCTCAGCGGGAGAGCGCCCGCTTCACACGCGGGAGGTCCCTGGTTCGATCCCAGGCACGCCCATCGCGTTCTTAGGTCCCGAGATGCTCAGCTGTCGAAGGTCGGTCAGGCAGTTGCGCGGCCCACCATTCGAACGGGACGATCTGCATCGCGAGCTCGAAGGAGCTTCGATCGAGCGACTCCGCGAGCTGCGCGATGGCGACGAGGTTGTCGCGTAGCCACTCGTCCTCGATCGGCCCGCTCGCCTGAGTCGCCGGGCTGAGACGGCTCAACCTCGGCCGATTCAGGTGCTCTTCGAGCGGATCCGATTCGTCGAGCACGCTGCCCCACCAGTACAGCCGGCTGTAGAGCTCCACGTGGCGATCGACGATCTCGGCGTATGTACCCGAGTTGACCATCACATTGGCCCAGCGTCCGAGGACCTCCTGGCCGTGAGCGCGCAGCCTTGTGATCAGCCGGTGGAGGTGTTCGCGACGGTCGGCGCTGGCGAGCATTTCGTCGATCGCCGCGGCGAGACGCGGTGTATCGAGCACCGCCTCGGAGCCGGCGGCCAGCGCCCCGTCCTCGAGCTCTCCCTCCGGAGCGAGACCGGCGAGCTCGAGCAAACCGGTCCACACGAGTCGAGCCGTGTGGACCAATTCGAACAGTGCGTACTGCGCGAGCACGGACCAGCGCTCTCGCCGTCGACGCTCGAGCACTTCGTTGACCACCGCCGCGGTCACCGCGACGACGATCAAGCTTGCGACGAGGGCCGTGAACAGCGTGTGGCGGAACCAGAACCCGTCGTTGGTGAGGTCCCAGACGACCGCCCCGGCAAGGGCGAGCACACTGAGGCCGCCGATGATCCGTGTCGAGCGCGCGTACGTCCGAGGCGAGTCGGAGCGACGCGGACCGACAGTGCGACGAGCCATCTCCTCCCGAGCATATTGCGGCGAGAGGGGTCATCTGCCGATCCCGTGCCCGTTCCGTGCTGCAGACCACAAGTGCATCGCAAGGCGAACGTCTAGTCCTAGGGCAGCCCGGCGGCTGGGCTGCCCCCGCGTCACCCTCACTGGACGATGCCGGTGCCGGTAGCGTGCGTGACCCTGGCAGCGAGCTCACCAAGGAGGAGTCGATGGCCACGACCACCCTGCCCGACGAGGAGCTCGGGCGGCTGCTGGACCTGATCAAGGACTCGGACGCCGTCGAGCTGAAGCTGACCGTCCCGGAAGAGCACCAGCGCTCGACCGTCGTCGCGCTCGGGATGGACCCGCTCGAGGCGCAGATCCGCCAGGTGTTCTTCTTCGACACGCCGGACCTGGCGCTCGACAAGGCCGGCGTCGTCGTGCGTGCGCGCCGCATCCAGGGCAAGGGCGACGACTCGGTCGTGAAGCTGCGGCCGGTCGTGCCTGCCGAGCTGCCGGCCGAGCTCCGGCAGTCGAACAACTTCAAGGTCGAGGTCGACGCGATGCCCGGCGGCTTCGTCTGCTCCGGCTCGCTCAAGTACGCGTTCGGCCCGAAGGAGGTCAGGCGCGCGGTCGCCGGCAAGCAGCCGGTGCGGAAGCTGTTCTCGAAGGAGCAGAGGCGCTTCTACGCGGAGCATGCGCCCGAGGGGCTCGCGCTCGACGACCTCTCGATCCTCGGGCCGCTCTTCGTCCTCAAGCTCCGGTTCATCCCGCCCGGGCTCGACCGCAGGCTCGTGGCCGAGCTCTGGCTCTACCCCGACGGCTCACGTGTGGCCGAGCTGTCGACGCGCTGTGCGCCCGGGGAGGCGTTCCAGGTCGCCGCGGAGACACGCGCGCACCTCGCGCAGGCGGGAGTAGACCTCTCCGGCGAGCAGCAGACGAAGACGCGCAAGGCGCTGAAGTACTTCGCGAAGGCGTTCGACGGCGAGGGTGAATGAGCTCACAACCCGTCGCGGCGGGAGCGCCTGAGGCCCCGGCGACGATCGTCCCGCGGTGGGAGTGGCGGCGGTTCGGCGACGTCGAGGCGCGCCTGGAGGAAACCGGCCCGGAGCGCGTGCAGGAGAGCGACGAGCTGTACCTGCTCTCGCCCGTCAGTGACGCGTCGGTGAAGGTCCGCGACGGGCTGATGGACGTCAAGCGGCTCCAGCGGGTCGACGAGCACGGGCTCGAGCAGTGGTTGCCGGTGTTGAAGGCGCCATTCCCGCTGACACCCGACGGAGTCTCGGTCGTCGCCCGCGCGCTGGAGCTGCCGGCGCCGGAGACCGCGAACGCCTCGTACACCTTGGACGAGCTGGTCGCGCTGACCGGTGCGCGCCGCGTGGACGTGCACAAGGTGCGGCACCGCTACGACCTCGGCGGCTGCGCAGCTGAACTGACCGACATCCGCGCGGGCTCCGACTCGACGCGGACGATCGCGGTCGAGTCGGAGGACCCGGCGCGGGTGGTCGACGCCGTCGGCTCGCTCGGCCTGTCGCTCCAGCCGAACACCTGCATGGCCCGCGGCCTGAAGGCGCTCGTCGGCCGGCGCTTCGCCGTGATCGACGTGGGCACCAACTCGGTCAAGTTCTACGTGGCCGACCGCCAGGACGACGGCGCGTGGTCGACCGTCGTCGAGCGTTCGGAGGTCACCCGGCTCGGCGAGGGGCTCGACAAGACAGGGCGCCTCGGCCGTGAGCCGGTCGAGCGCACGGTCGGGGCCGTCGCCGACATGGTCGACGAGGCGAGGCGCCTCGGCGTCGACGACGTCGCCGCCGCGGGGACGGCGGGGTTGCGAATCGCGCCGAACCGCGTCGAGTTTCTCGACGCTGTTCACGAGCGCACGGGCGTCCGTGTCGAGGTCGTGCCGGGCGAAGAGGAGGCGCGGCTCGCCTACGTCGCGACGAAGGCGGCGCTCGGCCTGCGCGACGAGGCGGTCGTGGACTTCGACACGGGCGGCGGCAGCTCGCAGTTCACGTTCGGGCACGGCGACCGGGTGGTCGAGCAGTTCAGCGTGCATGTCGGCGCCATCCGCTTCACGGAGCAGTTCGGGCTCGACGGGCCCGTGGACGAGGCGCGCCTTGCCGAGGTGCTCGAGGCGGTCGCCGCGGATCTCGAGCCGCTCGACGAGCGGCGCGCGCCGGACCTGCTCGTCGGCATGGGCGGGGCGGTCACGAACCTCGCGGCCGTGCAGCTCGAGCTGGCCGAATACGACCCGAGCCGCGTGCGGGGGGCGAAGCTCGAGCGCGGCGAGGTCGAGCGGCAGATCGAGCTCTACCGCACGCGAACCGCGGACGAGCGCCGCGGCATCGTCGGCCTTCAGCCCAAGCGTGCCGAGGTCATCCTCGCCGGCGCGTGCATAGTGCTGACCGTGATGAGGAAACTCGACGCGCCCTCACTGACCGTGAGTGACCGTGGCCTGCGGCACGGGCTGATGGCCGAGCGCTTCCGGAGGCCGGGGGGATGACGGTCTCCGCGCGCAAGCGAGGCAAGCCCCTCGCCGAGCGCCCGGAGCGCCTGCTCAACCGCGAGCTCTCGTTCCTCGACTACGCCGAGCGCGTGCTGGCGCTCTCCGACGACGAGACCGTGCCGCTGCTGGAGCGGGTCAAGTTCTGCTCGATCTTCTCCTCGATGCTCGACGAGTTCTTCATGGTCCGCGTCGCCGGGTTGATCGGCCAGGCGGCGGCCGGGCGGACGATCCGCTCACCGGACGGCCGGACGCCGCGGGAGGCGCTGGCGGAGGTGCGCAAGCAGGTGCTGGAGCTGAACGAGCTTCAGGGGCGGATCTGGCGCAAGGAGCTCTCGCCCGCGCTCGCGGCCCAGGGCATCGCCGTCTCACAGATCGAGGAGCTCGACGGCGACGAGGAAGAGGAGCTCCGGCGGCTCTGGGAGCGCGACGTCTTCCCGGTCCTGACCCCGCTTGCGGTCGGCCCGGGGCAGCCCTTCCCGTACATCTCGGCGCTGTCGGTCAGCCTCGGGCTCTTCGTGCGCGACCGTGAGACGGGTGAGGAGCGCTTCGCGCGCGTGAAGGTTCCCGAGGGGCTGCCGCGGTTCCAGCCGGTGGGCAAAGGGCGGCTAGTGCCGCTCGAGCGGATGCTGTCGCACTTCCTCGGCGAGCTGTTCCCGGAGATGGAGATCCTCGAGCGCTCGCTGTTCCGCGTCACGCGCGACGCCGACCTCGACGTCTCCGACGAGGCGGACGACCTGCTCGAGGCCGTCGAGCTCGAGCTGCGGCGGGCGCGGTTCGGCGAGGTGACGCGCCTCGAGGTCACCGCGTCGATGTCGCAGGCGATGCGCGACCGGCTCCAGTCCGGGCTCAACGTCGCGGACGAGCTCGTCTACCCGATCACCGGCACGCTCGACCTGGTCGACGCGATGGAGCTGACGTCGCTCGACCGGCCCGACCTCAAGGACGACCCGTGGGTTCCGGTCGCGCGCCCCAACTTCGTCGGGCTCGACGCAGACGAGCTGTTCGCGGCGATCCGTGCGCGAGACCTGCTCACCCACCACCCGTACGACTCGTTCGCCGCGAGCTACGAGTCGTTCCTCGAGCACAGCGTCCGCGACCCCCGCGTGATCGCGATCAAGTCGACGGTGTACCGCACGAGCGAGAAGACGCCGCTCGTCCCGGCGCTGATCGAGGCCGCGGAGAACGGGAAGCAAAGCGTCGCCCTCGTCGAGATCCAGGCCCGCGGCGACGAGCGCCGGAACATCGAATGGTCGCGCGCGCTGGAGCAGGCCGGCGCCCACGTCGTCCACGGCTTCCCCGGGCTCAAGATCCACGCGAAGGCCACGCTCGTCGTTCGACGCGACTCCGACACGCTGCGCCGCTACGTCCACCTCGGCACCGGCAACTACAACGCCGTCACCGCCGGCACCTACGAGGACTTCGGGCTCTTCACGGCCGACGAGGAGATCGCCGCCGACGTCGCCGACCTGTTCAACTACTTGACCGGGTTCGCCCGGCCCGTGAGCTTCAGGAAGCTCCTCGTCGCGCCCTTCACGCTGCGACAGCGGGTGGTCGAGGAGATCCGCGCGGTCGCGGCCGCGGCCGAGGCGGGCAAGAAGGCCCGGATCCAGATCAAGACCAACGGGCTGACCGACGTCGGGGTGATCGACGAGCTGTACGAGGCCTCGCGCGCGGGCGCGAAGATCGAGATCGTCTGCCGCGGCGTCTGCTCGCTGCGTCCGGGCGTGCCGGAGCTGAGCGAGCGCATCAGCGTCCGGTCTGTGCTCGGCCGGTTTCTCGAGCACAGCCGGGTGTTCTCGTTCGAGGCCGCCGACCACACCACGATGTTGATGGGCAGCGCCGACCTGATGCCGCGCAACCTCGACTACCGAGTGGAGGTGCTCTTTCCCGTCGAGGCCCCGACGCTGCGCACCGAGCTGACCTCGACCCTGGCTGCCCTGCTCTCCGACACCGCGGCGGCCTGGGAGCTGCAGCCCGACGGCGCGTGGAAGCGCGTCGCGCCGAAGAAGGACGAGAAGCCGAAGTCGGCGCAGGCGACGCTGATGCGCCGCGCGCGCAGGCGGCCGGTCACACCAGGTCCGCGTACGGGCTGACGCTCAGGTACTTGAACCCCGTGTCGGCGGCGAGCGTCACGATCACCGCCTCCGGCCCGAGCCGATCAGCCAGGCGGTGGGCGCCGACGACGTTCGCGCCGCTCGAGATGCCGGCGAAGATCCCCTCTTCGCGCGAGAGGCGGAGCGTCATCTCCAGCGCCTCGTCGTCGCCGATCGGCTCGATGTGGTCGACCTTCGACGGGTCCCAGTGCGGCATCACGAAGCCGACCCAGCCCTGGATCAGGAACGGCCCCGGCGCGCCGCCGCCGATCGCGGCGGACGACGCCGGCTCGTGCGCCTGGATGAAGACACCGCGCGGGCGGAGCGCGTCGGAGACGCCGATCACCGTGCCCGCGGTGCCGAGCCCGTGGCAGAAGGCGGTCACACGGCCGCCCGTCTGCTCCCAGATCTCGCGCGCGAGCCGCTCGCGGTGGCCCGGCGCGATGTAGGGGTTGTTGAACTGATCCGTCGCGTAGTGGCCGGGCCGGTCGGCGAGCTCGGCGGCGCGCGCGACCATGTTCTCGATGTCCCGCGGCGTGACCTTCGGCGGCCCTTCGACCGACGGGATCACCTCGAGCTCCGCGCCGAGCGCTCGCATCAGCTGCATGCGCTCCTCGGTGAAACAGTCGGCGATCACGACCAACGGGCGGTAGCCCTTCGCCTGGCAGACGAGCGCGAGCGCCGGCCCGGTGGAGCCGCCGGTGTACTCGACGACCGTGTCGCCGGGCGAGATCAGCCCGTCGCGCTCGGCGCCCTCGATCATCGAGAGCGCCATCCGGTCCTTGACCGAGCCGGTCGGGTTCGTGTTCTCGAGCTTCAGCCAGAGCTCGGCGCCGTTGGACGGCGCGCAGCGCTCGAGCCTGACGAGCGGCGTGTTCCCGATCGCGTCGAGGATCGACACGGGACGATCATCTCACCGAGGCGCGGTTACAGCAGCGGCGTGACCTCGGCGCCGAAGCGGCGTGCGCGCTCCTCGAGGTCGGGCGCGTCGTGACCGAGGTTGACGACGAACCCGTCGCACCCGGCGGCGCGGTACTCGCGCAGCCGCTCGGCGATCCACTCGGGCGGCCCCTCGACCGCGTGGCGTCCGCGCTCGTCCTCGCCGCTCTTCGGCTCGTCGGCGAAGTAGGCGCTGATCCGGAGAACGGTGCGGCCGTCGAAGCCTTCGGCCAGCGCCCGCAGCTCCTCTGGCGCGAGCGCGACCGGATGCCACACGCCGGTCTTCGCCGCCCGGCGGACCGTCGCGCGCGAGACGCCGGCGACCCAGAGCTCCGGCTTGCGCTCGAGCGCCGGCGCGAGCCAGCCGTCGAGCGAGAGCAGCTGTCCCTGCCACCGGACGCGGCCCGGCATCTGCGCGAACGCCGCCTCGGCGAGGTCGAGCCACTCGTCGAGCAGCCGCCCGCGATGCTCGAAGGGCGCGCCGAGGGTGCGGAATTCCCCCTCCATCCAACCCGCGGCGACGGCGGTCACGACGCGTCCGCCGGAGAGGAAGTCGAGCGTCGTCAGCTGCTTCAGCGCGATCAGCGGGTTGCGTACGGGAACGATCAGCGCAGAGACGCCGAGCCGGAGCCGCTGCGTCCGCCCGGCGAGGAAGCCGAGCGAGACCAGCGCCTCGGCGATCGAGCCGTAGATAGGAGCGTGCTCGTCCGGCACGACCAGGTGATCGGTCACCCAGCCGGAGTCGAAGCCCGACTCCTCGGCCGCGAGTGCGCACGCCGCGAGCCGCTCCGCCTCGAGGCCGTCGCCGTAGTTCGGGAGGATCAGGCCGAGGTGGAGCGGCACGCAGCGGACGCTATCGCCTTAGAACGAGCCCCTGACGATCAGGACGCCGCCGGCGGTCTTGGCGCTGACCGCGGTGCCGGCGTTGACCGCCGGCACGGCCGAGTTGCGCCGTTCGAGCTGCGCCGCGCCGAGGAGGCCGATTCTCGCCGTGCCGAGCTTCGTGCCGCCGACGAAGAACGTGACGCGCTTGCCGGCGAGGCGCCGCAGGTGCTCGACCTCGACCTCGAGCTGTCGTTCTCCCGGCTTGGCCTTGAACGTGGCCGAGCCCTTCGCGGCCGGGAATGCCTTCGTGGGCTTGAGCACGATCCTCGTGCCGTCGCCGCCCTTGGCGAGCACGGCCGGGACCGAGACGGCCAGCGCGAGCGCGGCCGCCGCGAGCAGAGTGATGATGCGCTTCATCTCGGAACCTCCTTGGTGGTGGTGAACCTCTGCCACGACGGTACGCGGGCGCTCTCCAACCGCGGGACAACCCCGGGCAAGGCCTTCACCACGGTCTGGTTAAGCCTTGGTAGGAGGCCGCCGTTTGGCTGCCGTCACCCCGGGTAGGACCCCGTCCCCGTGGCGAGTCGGCAGGAATTCTCCGAGTTGGATCTTGAGTTCATGCGCTCGCTCAGGCGCTCACGGGCCCGGCGCATCGTCCTGCGCAGGCGCAGCCCACTTGCGTGGCGCAGCGTGCGCGCCATGGCAATCGCGTTCGTCCTCCTCGCGTTCGTCGCCGAGTCGACGCGCGTCGAGACGTCGAAGGCGAATGCTCCCGGTCGTACAGCCACGGCCGTCACGCCCTCGCTCGGCGCCGGATGCCCGGTGCCGGTGGCGTTCCGCGCGGCGTTCGCCGCGGCATCGGCGAGAACGGGCGTCCCGGCCTCCGTGCTCGTCGCGACCGCCTACGAGGAGTCGCACATGAATCCGCACGCTCACTCCGGCGCCGGCGCGCGCGGCTTGCTGCAGTTGATGCCTGCGACCGCGCATGCGCTTCGGCTCGACACACGCGATCCGGCGAAGAACGTCCTGGCCGGCGCCCGCTACCTGAGGCAGATGCTCGACCGCTTCGGTTCACTCGAGCTCGCCTTGGCCGCCTACAACGCCGGGCCGAGCGCGGTCGAGCGGTCCGGCGGAGCGCCGACCTTTGCGACGCTGCGCTACGTGAAGAACATCGAGCTGCGAGCCTCGCAGCTCGCCGGCTGCTAGCCGGCAGAGGCGACGTCGGCCCGGCAGGCGGCGGGCCCGAACGAACCGCCCTAGGCGGTGGCGATGCGAATGCTCAGGTTCGCGGCCGGGAAGTTCCGGATCTTGCGCTTGAGGATCTCCGCAGTCATGGCTGTGCCCTTTCGTCCGCAGTGACAAAGAAGCCAGGTGACTGATTCGGCGTCTACGAAGCTCCTAGCCATCCCTCGAACGAGCGCCGTCCGCCCCTCGTTCTAGGGTTTTCGGTCGTGGAGCAGGCCGATCTCCTCAAGCGCGGGGCGGCGGAGTTCGTCGGGACGTTCACGCTGATCTTCATCGGCGCCGGCTCGATCATCGCCACCCAGGGGCTCAACCTCACCGCGATCGGCCTCGCGCACGGCCTGGCGATCGGCGTGATGGTGTCGGCTCTCGGCCACATCTCGGGCGGCCACTTCAACCCGGCCGTCACGTTCGGCTTCTTCGTCACGCGCCGGATCGAACCGCGCCTCGCGGCCGCGTTCTGGTTCTTCCAGCTCGCCGGCGCGATTGTCGCCGCCCTGTTGCTCTCATGGCTGCTGCCACAGGCGCAGACCGACGCCGTCAACCTCGGCGCGCCCTCGGTCGGCCACGGCATCTCCGCCGGCGCGGGAATGGTGATCGAGCTGATCCTGACCTTCTTCCTGGTCTGGGTCGTCTTCGCGACGGCGGCCGACCCGCGTGGCGCGTTCGCAACGATCTCCGGCCTCGCGATCGGCCTGACGATCACGCTCGACATCTACATGGGCGGCCCGTACACGGGCGCCGCAATGAACCCGGCCAGGGCGCTCGGGCCGGAGCTCGTGCAGAACTACTGGAACAACGCCTGGATCTACTGGGTCGGCCCGCTCCTCGGGGCAGGCATTGCCGCTCTCGCCTACCACCACCTGTACCTCCGGACGCTCTCACTCGAGCCGCCCGGCCCGCCGGAGACGGGGCTCGAGGAGCCTCGCCCGGGCGACGCAGCCTCGATCTAGGGTACGTTCCCGCCGTGCTGCTCCTGGGGCTCTCGACGGGTCACAAGGCCGGGCTGGCGGTGGCCGTCTTCATCTTCGCGGGCTTCTCGCTGATCGTCTCGATGCTGGTCCCGCGCTACCGGCCGCAGTTCCCTGGCCGCGGGCTCGGCGTCTTCCTCGTCGCCTGCCTGCTGCTCTTCGTCGGGATGATGGCGGCGGTCGTGACGTTCGGGAAAGAGAGCGAGGCGGCGACGGCCGAGGGCCACACCACGGCCGCGGCCACGACCACCACGACGACTCAGGGAACGACCACGCAGGCCGCGCCTGCGACGAAGGTCGACGTGAGCGAGACGGAGTTCAAGATCACGCTCGCCCAGACGCCGACGGCCGCCGGCTCCTACGAGTTCGTCGTCAAGAACGACGGCAAGATCCCGCACGACCTCGTGGTGAGCGGCAACGGCGTCAACGCGAAGACGTCGCTCCTCAACCCCGGCCAGTCAGAGACGCTCAAGGTCGACCTCAAGCCGGGCACATACGACCTCTACTGCTCCGTTCCCGGCCACAAGCAGGCAGGGATGGACGTGAAGGTCACCGTTTCCTGACCCGCGGTTGACGGGGCGCGCCGGCGCCCGCTAGCGTCGGTAGCTCAGTCGGACGAAGGGGGCAGGTGTATGGCAGCGGCCGACGAGAACCTCAAGAAGATCGACCACATCGTCGTCCTGATGATGGAGAACCGGTCGTTCGACCACATGCTCGGGTTTCTGACGATCGAGCAGGGGCGCGACGACGTCGAGGGGCCGACCCTCGCGATGCAGAACGAGTACCGCGGCGAGACGTTCCCCGTCCACCCGGCGAGCCGCACGACGATGACGAAGGCCCAGGACCCGTGCCACTCGGGCTGGTGCGTCGACGAGCAGCTGGCGCACGACAGCGGCGGGTTCGTCTCGAACTTCATGAAGACCCGCAAGGCCGGCGGCGCGAACCCGGGCGTCGTGATGGCCTACCACACGGCCGCGCAGCTGCCGGTCTACGACTTCCTCGCGCGCGAGTTCTGCGTCTGCGACCACTGGTTCTGCTCCGTCCCGGGCGCGACGATGCCGAACCGCTGCTACGCGGCCGCCGGCACCTCGAACGGCCTGCGCGACAACATCAAGCCGAGTCGCCCGTACAACGTGCCCTCGTTCCTGCGGCACCTGAAGGACGATCAGTGGCGCTGGTACTCGCACGACTACGTGCCGACGATCTGGCTGCTCGACCCCGAGGTCGGGCTGAACATCGAGAACGTTCCCGCCTTCTTCGACCGGCGCGACGTCCTCGGGCACCGCAGCTTCCTCGAACGCGCGGCCAAAGGTGACCTGCCGGCCGTCTCCTGGATCGACCCCAATTTCTACGACCTCACCTTCGGTCCCGCCGGGTCGAACGACGACCACCCGCCGTCCGACCTGCGGGCCGGCCAGAAGCTCGTCCTGCAGCTCGTCGACGCGGTCCTGCAGGGCCCGGCCTGGAAGAAGACGATGCTCGTGATCACCTACGACGAGCACGGTGGCTTCTTCGACCACGTCCAGCCGCCAGCCGCCGCGGACGACCTGCCGTCGATGCGCCGCTACGGGCCGCGGGTGCCGGCGCTCGTGATCTCGCCGTACGTGGCGGCGGGGTCGGTCGGCAAGACCGTCTTCGACCACACGTCGATCATCAAGACGATCCTCAAGCGTTTCGCCGCCAAGCCGAACGGCTCGATCCCGAAGATGGGCAAGCGGGTCGGGGCGGCGAAGCATCTCGGCGAGCTCCTGACCCTGTCGAAGCCGCGCGTGATCAAGCGGGCGGACTACCAGTCGCTCCTGGACGACTCGGTGCGCTGGCACGAGGAGATGGTCCTGGACGGCGTTCCGCAGCCCGGCGAAGGGCTTGCCATCCCGCACGAGCTGACCGACTTCCAGAAGGATTTCCTCGGCGCCAAGGCGGACGTCCTCGCCGCGCGGCGCCAGCTCGACGCTGCGGGCAAGGCGGTCTTCTGACCTAGCGGTACGGCGGGTGCAGCGGCAGCAGCAGTGGCCGCCGCGGCTTCTGCGTGAAGTCGAACTCCTTCGACAGGTCGCCGAGCACCGCCGCGTTCTCGCGGACGGACGGGCGCCGGTCGGGTCGGCCGTCGGTCTTCGGGTCGAGCCGCTGGCCGCCGAGGAAGTCGTCCTCGATGAACTTCGCGAACGCGTCGAAGCTCAGCACCTGGTGGTCGATGAAGCCGCGCTTCGCGTACGGCGAGATCATGAACGCCGGCACCCGCAGCCCGTAGCCGTTCTCGTCCACCTTCGGCGGCGCGACGTGATCGTAGAAGCCGCCCCAGTCGTCCCAGGCGACGAAGATCGCGCTCGAGCTCCAGTCCTTGCTGCGCATGACGGCGTTGACCACGCTCGTCACGTAGGCCTGGCCGTCCGTGACCAGCGCCGGCGGGTGGTCGCTGACCGTTTGCGCCGGGATCACCCACGACACCGCCGGCAGCGTGCCGCGGCGCGCGTCCTGGAAGAAGTACTTCGTCGAGACGATGTTCCGCAGCTGCTTGTTCTGCTTGACCGTGGTGAACCACGGCAGTGGGTTCCAGATCCCCGGCGTCTTCGCGTTCTGCGGGACGCGGCCGCAGATCATCTCGTCCTCCTGGCAGTCCGGCTGCGCGCCGCTGAAGACGTAGTAGCGCCAGGGCACGCGCTTCTTGTGCAGCAGGTAGGTGAGGTCGGTCCAGGCGTATTCCGGCACGCGGCTCGACGGGTTCTGCGGCGAGTGGGGCGGGGCGAGCGGGTTCTCGATCGCGTTGATGCAGCTCATCGGGTCGCCTCGCCGCGCGCATCTCGCCGACCACTCGGAGACCATGAACAGGTGGTCCGGCAGGCTCCAGGACGCGTCCGGCTGGAACATGTGGTCCTGGAGGACGAAGTGCTTCGCGTAGGCCCAGTAGTTCGGGATCTCGCGTGCGTCCTTGTAGCCCATCACGTCGGGCGGCAGCTTGCGGACGCACTGCGCGGCCTTCGGGTGCGCCTTGCAGCCGCCTTTCAGCCCGCGACGGGCGCGCGCGATGAAGCCGTCCATCTTCCCGCCGTTCACGTCCATGAGCGCGTCGCTGTGCTCGTGCGGGCCGCCGATGTTCCGGTTCGTCGGATCGTGGAACGGACGCGCGCAGCGGTTTCGCGCCGGGTCGGGGACGCAGACCGTGAACTTCCCGTTTCGCCGGGGGATGCCGTCGGCGCCCGGGAACGTGCCGAAGTACTCGTCGAACGAGCGGTTCTCCTGCATGACCACGATGATGTGCTTGATCTTGTGGATGCCGGCCGGCGTTCCGGCGGCAGGGGCCGAGCGCCGCTGCGGCGCCGAGCTGCCGCAGGCGGTGAGCGCCAGGACGCCGAGCGCGAGCACAAAAGCCGATCCGATCCCCGTCGTCCTCGCCAAGCGAAGTGAAGCTCTACCAGTTTCGGCTACGCGGACGCTTGACCCTCGAAGGTCAAGGAACGAGGCGGAGAAGGAGGGATTCGAACCCTCGAGGCAGGGATTCTCCCCACCTAACGCCTTAGCAGGGCGCCGCCTTCAGCCACTCGGCCACTTCTCCGCGAGCGTCACAGGATAGCCCAGGCTTCCGCCCGCTACCCTATGCCGTCCCGGAGGGGTGGCAGAGCGGTCGAATGCGGCGGTCTCGAAAACCGTTTCGGGCCGTTAGGTCCGACGAGGGTTCAAATCCCTCCCCCTCCGCTTCCTGCAGTGCGAGTTCGAGGTGCAGCCGCCCGGTCTCTGGCCCAGACCGGACGGCTGCGTGGCCAGGCAGGTCCACACTCCACCTGACTCATGGCCGGGCACCCTCCCTGA
>Ga0207665_10001032_pt1 | contig 18763 bp, 17 predicted proteins | sample LARL112metaG_FD_184351 | JGI IMG/M metagenome (GOLD analysis project Ga0207665, IMG submission 184351) | Corn, switchgrass and miscanthus rhizosphere microbial communities from Kellogg Biological Station, Michigan, USA - LAR L11-2 metaG... | ecosystem: Host-associated > Plants > Roots >...
ATTCACGCCGTACTCGCCCTCGAGATAAGCCGCGCAGGGCAGAATCTTCTTCTTGTCTTTCAGGATCGATTCCGCCATCTCAACCGCAGCGGCGGAAGGTGCGTAATAGGCTGAGCCCGTCTTGAGCAGCGAGACGATCTCGGCGTACGTGCTCACCGCGTACAGGTCGTCCCCCTGGCGGGCGACGGGCGTCTCGCGCATCTGGAGGCGGTGCGCTTCCAGGATCTCGAGATGGCCGGCTCGTTCATGGTCATGGCCGCGACCCTGATCTACCTCAAGTCCAAGCTCCTGCTGCCCGCCGACCCGAACGACCAGGAGGAGGCGCTCGACGAGGAAGGGGAGCTGCTCAAGCGCGAGCTGGAGGAGCGCCTGCGCGAGTACGCGCGGGTGAAGGCGCTCGGCGCCTGGCTCTCCGAGCGCGAGGCCGAGCAGACCTTCATCTATGGCCGCACCACCGCGGAGCTGCCGCCGCCGGAGGACATCCCGCTCGAGGATCTCTCGGTGCACCTGCTGCAGCGGGCCATGCAGCGGCTGATCGAGGACCAGAAGCGGCGGGTGCCGCGCGAGGTCGAGCCCAATCCGCTCTCGGTGCTCGAGCGCATGAGCGAGATCCTCGACCTGCTGCGCAGCACGTGGTCGCTGCTCTTCTCCTCGGTGGCGGGGGCGGAGCGGCTGCGCGCGGAGTGGGTCGTCACGCTCCTGGCCCTCCTCGAGCTGGTGCGGCTCGGCCAGGCGCGGGCCCGGCAGGCCGACCTCTTCGGCGAGATCGTGATCGAGCGCAACGCGGTCAGCGTGCACGAGCCGGCGCGACTGGTCGAGGCCGAGGAGGAGGGCGAGCCCGCCGCGAGCCTGGCCGACGCCGCGCCCGCGCCGGCTCCGCCCGACGACGAACCACCCAGAACCGAACCGGGGGAATCCCTGAATGCCTGAGCCCATCGACGTCGTCGAAGCCCTGCTGTTCGCCTCCGACACTCCGGTGGAAGCCGAGCGCATCCAGGAAGTGCTCGATCTGGAGTCGGCCGCCGCCGCGCGAGAGATCGTGGAGGGCCTGCGGACCCGCCTCGACGCGGAGAGCCGCGCCCTGCAGGTGCTGGAGGTGGGGGGCGGCTTCCGCCTCGTGACGCGTCCCGAGGTCGCCCCGTGGCTGGTCAAGCTCGCGCGCAGCCGCACCCGCTCGCGCCTCTCGCGCCCCGCCCTCGAGACCCTCGCCATCATCGGCTACCGCCAGCCGGTCTCGCGCCCCGAGGTGGACGCGGTGCGCGGGGTGAACTCGGAAGCGGTGCTCGACAACTTGCTCGAGCGCCGGATGATCCGCATCGCGGGCCGCAAGGAGTCGCCCGGGCGCCCGTTCCTCTACGAGACCACCCGCGAGTTCCTGGTGGCCTTCGGCCTGCGCGACCTGGGCGATCTCCCGAAGGTGGAGGGCGAGCTGGTGGTGCCCGAGCTCGCGGAGGCCGCCGCCGCCCAGCTCGCCGACCCCGGACCCGACCAGGAGGAGAGCGCCGCTGCCCCCGATTCGTCTCAGCAAGATCCTGGCCCAGGCGGGGATCGCGTCTCGACGAGCGGCTGAGTCGCTGCTCGCGCAGGGACGCGTCACGGTCAACGGGCAGGTCCGGCTCGAGCCGGGCGCGCAGGCGGATCCCGAGACCGATCGCGTCACCTTCGATGGGCGCGCGCTGCCCGCCCGGGCCCCGCTCCAGCACGTGCTCCTGCACAAACCGCGCGGCTACGTCACCAGCCGCCGCGATCCCGACGGGCGCCCGGTGGTGCTCGATCTCCTGCCGCCCGTCGCCGCGGCGGTGGTCTACCCGGTGGGACGGCTCGACTTCGACGCCGAGGGGCTCCTGCTCCTCACCAACGACGGCGAGCTCGCCAACCGGCTCCTGCACCCGCGCTACGAGATCCCGCGCGTCTACGAGGTCGAGGTCGAGGGCCACGTGGCGGAGGCGGATCTGCCGCGCTGGCGCCGCGGGGTCGCCCTCGACGACGGACCCGCGGTGCCCCGCACCGTGACGCGCCTCGCCGGGCGCGCGGACTCCTCCCGGCTGCGCGTGACCTTCGCGGAGGGGCGGTATCGCGAGGTCAAGCGCTACTGCAAGGCACTCGGCCATCCGGTCCGGCGCCTGAAGCGCGTACAGTTCGGCCCGCTCCGGCTCGGTGACCTGGCCCCCGGCGCCCATCGCGCGCTCACGCCCGCCGAGCACCGCGCGCTTGACAACTTGCGTGGGGGGTAGCCTTCGCCTATACTGCCCGGGGTTGAGTGATCGATGTGCTTCAGGAGCCCCCGATGAACCTGGACGATTGGCGATCCAGGATCAATAACCTCGACGACGAAATCCTCAAACTCCTCAACCAGCGCGGTACCGCCGCCCTCCGGATCGGCGAGCTCAAGAGGCAGCAGGATCTCCCGTACTTCATCCCCGAGCGCGAAGCCCAGGTTCTCGAGCGGCTGGTCGCGCTGAACCCGGGCCCGCTGGGGCCCGACGCCATCCGTGTCATCTGGCGCGAGATCCTCTCCGCCTCGCTGGCCCTCGAGCACCCGCTGCCGGTCGCCTACCTCGGGCCGCCCGGCACCTTCACCCACCAGGCGGCCACGCGCCGCTTCGGCTCCTCGGCGCAGCTCCGGCCGGTGCACACCATCGCGGAGATCTTCGACGAGGTGGAGCGCAACCGCGCCGAGTTCGGGGTGGTGCCGGTGGAGAACTCCACCGAGGGCGCGGTCAACGTGACGCTCGACCGCCTGATCGACTCCGACGTGACGATCACCGGCGAGCTGACCCTCGACATCACGCAGCACCTGATCTCGCGCGCGACCGAGCTCGGGGCGGTGAAGGTGGTCTGCTCTCATCCGCAGGGCCTCGCCCAGTGCCGGGCCTGGCTCGCCGCCCACCTGCCGGAGGCGGAGACCGAGGAGACCGCGTCCACCGCGGGGGCGGTGGAGCGCGCGCGCGACGACGCCACCGTGGCCGCGATCGCCTCCGACATCGCGGCCCAGGTGCACGGGGTGCCGATCCTCCGCCCTCGCATCGAGGACAACCCGTCCAACTCCACCCGCTTCCTCGTCATCGGGCGCAAGCCGGTGCCGCCCACCGGCCGCGACAAGACCTCGATCCTCTTCTCGATGAGGAACGAGCCCGGCGTCCTCTACAGCATTCTCCAGCCCTTCGCGGCCCGCGGGCTGAACCTGACCAAGATCGAATCCCGCCCCACCAAGCGTCGCCCCTGGGAGTACGTGAACTTCCTCGACTTCGAGGGGCACTGCGAGACCGAGAACGTCCGGGACGTGCTGGCCGAGGTCCGACGGCGCTGTCAGTTCCTGAAGGTCCTCGGCTCCTACCCGGCGGTGTGAAGGAGTAACGCATGAGCGCGTCCTGGGAGTCCCTCGCCAACGATCACATCTTGGGCATCGCGCCCTACGAGCCCGGCAAGCCGATCGAGGAGCTCGAGCGCGAGCTCGGCATCCACGACGTCATCAAGCTGGCCTCCAACGAGAACCCGCTGCCCCCGTCGGATCGGGTCATGAAGGCGATGCAGAACGCGCTGTCCCACATCAACCGCTACCCGGACGGGAGCGGGCACTACCTGCGCCAGGCGATCGCCCGGCACCAGGGGCTCACCAGCGATCACATCGTGCTCGGCAACGGCTCCAACGACCTCATCGAGCTGATGGTGCGCGCGTTCCTGCGCTCCGGGGAGGAGGCGGTCATCCCGCACCCCTCCTTCGTCGTCTATCCCATGATCGTGCAGGCGGTGGGCGGGATCCGGGTGGTGGTGACCCTCAAGGACCAGCGGCTCGACCTGGAGGCGATGGCTCGCGCGATCACCCCGATGACCAAGATGGTGTTCATCGCGAATCCCAACAACCCCACCGCGACCATCGTGACCGCGGACGAGGTCGAGCACTTCATGGACCGCGTGCCCGACAAGGTCATCGTGGTCTTCGACGAGGCCTACTTCGAGTTCGCCCAGGGCCCCGACTTCCCGGACACGCTGTCCTATCTCAAGCAGGGGCGGAAGGTCGCGGTGCTCCGCACCTTCTCGAAGGCGGCGAGCCTGGCCGGCATGCGGGTGGGTTACGCGGCGGCCGATCCCGACTGCATCGCGCTGCTCAACCGCATCCGCCAGCCGTTCAACGTGAACTCGGTGGCCCAGGCCGCCGCGCTCGCCGCGCTGGAGGACGACTCCCACGTGCGCGAGTGCCTCAGCATGATCGACGCGGGCCGCCACTACCTGGTCCAGGAGTTCACCGCGATGGGGCTCAAGTACGCCCCCTCGCGCGCCAACTTCATCCTGGTCGACGTGGGCCGGAGCGCGAGCGAGGTCTTCCACTGGCTCCTCAAGGAGGGCGTCATCGTGCGCCCCATGACGAGCTTCGGGATGGAGAGCGCGCTGCGAGTCACCATCGGCACGCCCGAGGAGAACCGTCGGTTCGTGAAGGCGCTCAAGAAGGTCCTGGCCGGAGCCAAGAGCGCGTGATCCGCCGTCTCTCCCTGGTCGGTCTCGGGCTCCTGGGCGGGTCGGTCGCGAAGGCCGCGCGCGGGCTCCGCCTGGCCGACGAGATCGTGGCGGTGGGCCGCGACCGCGAGCGGCTCGAGCCCGCCCTTCGCGATGGGATGGTGGACCGCGTCACCACCGACCTGGCCGACGGGGTGGCCGGCGCGGACTTCTGCCTGCTCGCCACGCCGGTGGCGACCCTCGCCGCGCTACTGCCCGCGGTCTGGGCCGCGCTGCCTGCGGACGCGGTGCTCACCGACGTGGGCAGCACCAAGGCCGCCATCGTGCGCGCGGCGGAGCGCCTCGGCGAGACGCGGCCGCTCGCCTTCGTGGGCAGCCATCCGATGGCCGGCTCCGAGCAGGCGGGCTACCGGGTCTCGCGCCCGGATCTCTTCCGCGGCGCGACCGTGATCCTCACCCCCACCGAGCGGACCGACTCGCACGCGGTCAAGCGGGTCGGCGCGTTCTGGGAGGCGCTGGGCGGGCGCCTGGTGACGCTCGACCCGCTGACCCACGACCGGGCCACCGCCGCCATCAGCCACCTGCCGCACCTGGTGGCCGACGCGCTGGTGGACGCGGTGGTGCGCATGGACCCGCGCTTCTTCGAGGTGGCCGGGCGCGGCTTCAAGGACACCACCCGGATCGCGGCCTCGGACGCCCGCGTCTGGCGCGAGATCTTCCAGGAAAACCGCGTCGGCCTCACCGAGGCCCTCGGCGCCTTCCGCGCGGCCCTCGATCACCTCGAGGGGCTCCTCGCCGCCGGCGACGTCCCCGCGATCGAAGGCGCGCTCGACCGGATCCGGCGCGTCCGCGAGGAGGTGGCTTGACCCTCCGCGTCACCCCGGTGGCGCAGGGCGGGGGCGAGCTCGCGGGGCCCGGCCAGCAGACCGCCTCCCGGCTCACGGCGGGCTCGTGAAGACGGCAGGGGAGCGGCGGGACATCGTGATCACCATCGACGGGCCGGCGGGCGCGGGCAAGTCGACGGTGGCGGCCGCGCTCGCGCGGCGCCTCGGCTTCACCCTCATCGACACCGGCGCGCTCTACCGCGGGCTCGCGTGGGCCGCCCGGGAGGCGGCGGTGCCCCTCGAGGACGGCCCCGCCCTGCGCGGTCTGCTCGACCGGACGAGCGTGCGGCTCGACGGCGAGCGGGTACTCGTCGACGGGCGCGACGTGACCGGCGACATCCGCTCGCCCGCGATCAGCCAGCTCACGTCGCGGTTGACGACGCTGGCCCCGGTGAGAGATAAGATGACGCCCATCCAGCGCAGCCTGGCCGCCCCCGGCGCCGCCGTCCTCGAAGGACGCGACACCGGCAGCGTGGTGTGGCCGGAGGCCGAGGTGAAGTTCTACCTCGACGCCGATCTCGACACCCGCGCCCGCCGCCGGCGGGACGATCTGGCCGCGCGCGGGATCGAGACGGGGCTGGAGACGGTGCGGGACGACATCGCGCGACGCGACCGGCAGGACATGGAGCGCGCGCTGGCCCCGCTGGTGAAGCCGGAAGGCGCGGTGGTGGTCGACACCACCGGGCTCGGCGTCGCGGAGGTGGTGGATACGCTGCTACGGGTGGTGGAGCAGACGAGATGCTGTACGCGATCCTGAAGCCGATCGCGGTGGCGCTGATGCGCCTGCTCTTCCGGCTCGAGGTCGTGAGCCCGGGGCTGGTACCCGCGACCGGTCCGGTGTTGATCGTCTCCAACCACGTGAGCCTGCTCGATCCGCCGCTGGTGGGCGGCGCGGCCCCGCGCCCGCTCTTCTTCATGGCCAAGGAGGAGCTCTTCCGCATTCCCCTCTTCGGGCGGCTGATCCAGAGCCTCAACGCCCGCCCGGTGCGGCGCGACGGGTCCGACATGCGGGCGCTGAAGGCGGCGCTGGCCCAGCTGGAAGAGGGCCACGCCCTGCTGGTGTTCCCCGAGGGAACCCGGGGCGAGGAGGGGCAGCCGCTGCGCGAGGGCAAGGCGGGCGTCGGGATGCTGGCGGTGCTGAGCGGCGCGCCGGTGGTGCCGGTCTACGTGTCGGGCAGCGGCGCCGCGCTGCCGCGGGGCCGGACCCTCCCGCGGCGGACCCGGGTGCGGGTGACCTTCGGCGCTCCGCTGACGTTCAAGCGGGAGCGCAGGGCCGACGGGCCCCGCGCGGGAAAGAGAGCGGGTGACGACGGGCGCAAGGAGGCGTATCGTGAAGCGGCCCAGGAGATGATGCGAGCGATCGGTCAGCTCCGGGATCAGCAGGTTCAGCAGGTGAAGTCGTAGCGCGGTAGTAGCGCTGGGATGTCGGCCGCGGCGAGAGCGCGCAGCCGACAAAATAGATTCTAAGGAGAGGTGGAGTCATGGAGACCGAAAACCGGAAGTCGAAGACCCTCGTCGGCGTATCGAAGGAGGTGGACGCCACCGAGGAGAGCATGGAGTACTGGTTCAACCGGGGCGTGAGCGACGTCGAGGAAGGCGAGGTCGTGCGCGGTCGCGTGGTCGAGGTGCGCGACAGCGAGATCCTCGTCGACATCGGCTACAAGAGCGAGGGCACGATCCCGATCGAGGAGTTCCGGCACGCGGGCAGCCTGCCCAAGGTCGGCGAGGAGATCGAAGTCTACCTCGAGTCCAAGGAGGACAACGAAGGGCTCATCGTCCTCTCCAAGGACAAGGCGGACAAGATCAAGGTCTGGGACCAGATCGGCAAGGCCCACGACAGCGGCACCCCGGTGGAAGGTCGGGTCGCCGAGGTGGTCAAGGGGGGCCTCGCGGTCGACGTGGGCGTGCGGGCCTTCCTGCCCGGCTCCCAGGTGGACCTGCGGCCGGTCAAGAACCTGGGCGCGATGGTGGGCCAGACGATCCGGGCCAAGGTCATCAAGCTCAATCGGCGGCGCGGCAACGTGGTGCTCTCGCGGCGCGCGGTGCTGGAGGAGGAGCGCGAGGAGAAGAAGAAGCACACGCTCTCCGTCCTGGCCGAGGGCATGGTCCTCACCGGCACCGTGAAGAATCTCACCGACTACGGGGCGTTCATCGACCTGGGCGGCATCGACGGGCTCCTGCACGTGACCGACATGTCGTGGGGTCGGGTGGGACATCCCTCCGAGATCTTCCAGATCGGCGACCAGGTCGAGGTGGTGGTGCTGCACTTCGACCGCGAGACCGGACGGGTCTCGCTCGGCTACAAGCAGAAGTCGTCCGACCCCTGGGCCAACGTCGACGATCGGTATCCGGTGGGGGCGAAGGTGAGCGGCCGCATCGTGAGCCTCACCAACTACGGCGCCTTCGTGGAGCTCGAGCCCGGGGTCGAGGGGCTCGTGCACGTCTCGGAGATGTCGTGGACGCGGCGGGTGCGCCACCCCTCGAAGCTGGTCAACGTGGGGGACACCGTCGAGGTCATGGTCCTCGAGGTCAACAAGGCCACCAAGCGGATCTCCCTCGGCATGAAGCAGGTGGAGAGCGATCCGTGGGCCACCATCCAGGAGCGCTACCAGCCCGGCATGCGTGTGCAGGGCAAGGTGCGCAACCTCACCGACTTCGGCGCCTTCGTGGAGCTGGAGCCGGGGGTGGACGGGCTGCTGCACATCTCGGACATGTCGTGGACCCGCAACATCGGGCATCCCTCCGAGCTGCTGAAGAAGGGGCAGCCGATCGACACCCAGATCCTCAACGTGGACCGCGACAACAAGCGCATCTCGCTCGGGCTCAAGCAGATCCAGCCCGATCCATGGGACAGCGTGGCGTCGCGCTACCCGATGGGCTCGCGGGTCACCGGCAAGGTGGTGCGCCTCACCGACTTCGGCGCCTGCGTGGAGCTGGAGCCGGGGGTGGACGGGCTGCTGCACATCTCGCAGATGTCGAACCGGCCCATCGCCACGCCGGCGGACATCCTGAACGTGGGCGACGAGCTCACCCTCATGGTGATCCGGGTGGATCCCAACGAGCGCCGCATCGGGCTCTCGCTCAAGGAGCTGGCCGCGGTCATCGAGGAGCCGGCGCAGACGGAAGGACGGGGCCGTCACAAGGGCCGCAAGCGGCGCGGCGGTGACGACTACGACGACGAGGAGTAGTCGCGGGTGGCATCCCGCGGGCGGGTCGCCCTCATCGCGCTGGGCGTGGGGGCGGCCGTCCTCGTATTGTTCGTCGCCACGATCTGGCTGCTCATCGCGGTGAGCGACGACGGCCTCCCCGGGGGGGCCAAGGTCGCGGTGGTGGAGGTCGAGGGGGTCATCGGGGCCGACAGCGGGCGCGGCCTCGACACCGACGGGATCATCCGCGTCCTCGGCGAGTACCGCGACGACCCCGCGGTGCGGGCGGTCGTGCTCCGGATCAACAGCCCGGGCGGCGTGGTCGCCCCGACCCAGGAGATCTTCAACGCGGTGCGCCGCCTGCGCGAGGCGAAGAAGCCGGTGGTGGCCTCGCTCGGCTCGGTGGCCGCCTCCGGCGGCTACTACGTGGCGGTGGCCGCCGACCGCATCTACGCGAGCCCCGGCACCCTGACCGGCTCGATCGGGGTGGTGATGCAGCTCGCCAACCTCGAGGGGCTCCTCAAGAAGGTGGGCGTCGAGTACGTGGTGGTCAAGGCGGGCGCCTACAAGGACGTGGGCAACATCGCCCGCGCGATGACTCCGGAGGAGCGGCGCATCCTCCAGGCCCTCCTCGACGACGTGTACGACCAGTTCGTCACCGCGGTGGCCGAGGGCCGCAGCCTCGACCCGCAGGTGGTGCGCGGCTTCGCCGAGGGGCGCATCTACTCGGGGCGCCAGGCCCAGGGCCTCAAGATGGTCGACGAGCTGGGCGGCCTCGAGGAGGCGATCGAGGCGGCCGCCAAGATGGCGGGCCTGCCGGCCAAGCCGAGGGTCATCTATCCCCGGCGTCGTTTCTCGCTGCGTGGGCTCCTGAGTAACGAGATGGGTCTCGGGCCGGTCTCGGGCGTTCTGCCCTCCCTCGAGACACTCCGCACACCCCTCTACCTGATGCCGTGACCGGCCGGGGGGAGGGGGTGCCCGCTAACTACCCAACCTGCTTGACTAAGTTTCACCTGCCATGGTACGGTCGCTTCCGTGGATCGGGCCGGACCGCCGATGGTCACGACGGCCCGGGATCAGTGTCGGCCCTTCGAAGGGAGTCGCCATGACGAAAGCGGAGCTGATCGAGGAAGTCGCCAAGGTCGCCAGCCTGACCAAGAAGGAAACGGAGCTCATCGTCAACACCGTGTTCGACAACATCACCGATGCGCTCGGCAAAGGGGACAAGGTCGAGCTACGGGGCTTCGGGAGCTTCCGTATCCGCCACCGCAACTCCCGCAAGGGGCGCAACCCCAAGACCGGCGACAGCGTGAGCGTCCCCGAGAAGCGGGTCCCCTTCTTCAAGGTCGGCAAGCGACTCCGCGAGCTCGTCAACACCTAGTCGAGTGCAGCAACTCTGGGCGCCCTGGCGGATGGCGTACGTGTCGACCGCCGGTGGGCCCGAGGCCGCGTGCGTGTTCTGCGCCGCACTCGCGACCGGTGACGACCGGCGGGCTCTCATCCTCAAGCGCGGTCGGCTCGCCTTCCTGATCCTCAATGCCTTCCCCTACGCGTCCGGCCATCTGATGGCGGTCGTCACGCGGCACGTCGGCACGCTCGAGGCCGCGACCACCGAGGAGCTCGCCGAGGCCATGGCCCTCGTGCAGTCCGCCACCCGCGCGCTCGACAGCGCCTACCATCCGGACGGCTTCAACGTGGGGCTGAACCAGGGACGGGTGGCGGGCGCCGGCGTGCTGGGCCATCTCCATATGCACTTGGTCCCGCGCTGGAACGGCGACACCAACTTCATGCCGGTGACCGCCGACACCCGCGTGCTTCCCGAGGCCCTCGAAGCGACCTACGACCGGCTCGCCGCCGCGTTCGCTCCGTGAGGGAAACCGCCGCCCTACTGACGCCGATGATGCGGCAGTACGGGGAGCTGAAGCGCCGCTTCCCGGACTACCTGCTGCTGTTCCGCCTGGGCGACTTCTACGAGCTGTTCAACGACGACGCCCACGTGGCCTCTCGGCTGCTCCAGCTGACGCTGACTTCTCGCCAGAAGGGCGAGGGGGCGATCCCGATGGCGGGCATCCCGCATCACGCCGCCGACGGCTACATCGCGCGGCTCATCCGCGCCGGTCAGAAGGTGGCGGTGTGCGAGCAGCTCGAGGAGCCGGCCAAGGGCCGCAAGATCGTCCGCCGCGACGTGGTGCGGGTCATCACCCCCGGCACCATCACCGACACCCAGTTCCTCGACGGCGCCCGCAACAACTTCCTGCTCGCCGCCCACGCCACCTCTGGGGCGGTGGGGGTCGCGCTGATCGACGTCTCCACCGGTGACTTCTGGGTGGGCGAGGAGCCGGGCACGGGCGAGGCGCTGCTGGAGACCGCGCTGCTGCGCCGCCCGGCCGAGATCCTGGTGGCCCAGAGCGCGGAGCCCGCCTGGGTGGCGCGCTGGGCCCCGCCCGGCGTCCCGCTCACGCGCGTGGACGGCGGCGCCTTCGGGGCGCGGGCCGCGCGCGAGGTGCTCGAGGCGCACTTCCGGGGCGCGAGCCTCGACGGGCTCGGGGTGGGCGGGCTCACCGCGGGCCTCCAGGCGGCGGGCGCCGCGGTGGCCTACGTGCGCGAGACGCAGGGCGACTCGCTCGCGCACCTCACCCGGGTGCAGCGCCTGGTCACCGGCGAGGCGATGCTGCTCGACCCGACCGCGGTCGCCACGCTGGAGCTGTTCGAGACCACCCAGGAGAGGACCGCGAAGGGCTCGCTCTTCGCCACCCTGGACTCCACGAGCACGCCGATGGGCGCCCGGCTCCTCCGCCAGTGGATGCTGCGGCCCCTGCTGGACCGGGAGGGTATCCTGCGCCGGCAGGAGGCGGTGGGAGCCCTCGTGGACGCGCCGGCCTCCCGGGAGGCGCTGCGCCAGCGGCTCGGCGGGGTGGGGGACCTCGAGCGCCTCACGAGCCGCGCCGCCCTCGGGGTGGCGCACGCCCGCGACCTGATCGCCCTGCGGGGTTTCCTGGGGCGGCTGCCCGGGCTCGCGGAGGAGCTCGGGGGGCTCGGCACGCCGCTGCTGGCGACCCTCGCAGAAGAGATCACCCCGCTCCCTGACCTTCAGAAACTACTTGAAGAGGCGCTCGAGGACGAGCCGCCCCTCGTCCTGCGCGAGGGCGGGCTCATCCGCGAGGCGTGGAACGACGAGCTGCGCGAGCTCCGGCAGGCCGCGCGGCAGGGCAAGGAGTGGATCGCCTCGCTCGAGCAGCGCGAGCGGGCCCGGACCAGCATCTCCTCGCTCAAGGTCCGCTTCAACCGGGTCTTCGGCTACGCCATCGAGGTGAGCAACACCCACGCCGCCCGCGTGCCGGCCGACTACCTGCGCCGCCAGACCCTGGTGGGGGCGGAGCGCTACGTGACCGCCGAGCTCAAGGAGTACGAGAGCCGGGTCCTCGGCGCCGAGGAGCGCATCGCCCGGCTCGAGTTCGAGCTGTTCGCCCAGGTGCGCGCCCAGGTCGCGGCCCAGGCCGCCCCGCTGCTGCGCACCGCTCGGGCGGTGGGCACCCTCGACGCGCTGGCGTCGCTCGCCACGGTCGCTCACGAGCGCGGCTACGTCCGCCCGGAGGTGGACGACGGCTTCGCGCTCGAGATCGTGGACGGCCGTCACCCGGTGCTGGACGCGGGCGGCTCGCCGTTCACGCCCAACGACGCCGCGCTCGATCCCGCCGGCTGCCAGATCATGATCCTGACCGGCCCCAACATGAGCGGCAAGAGCGTGTTCATGCGCCAGGTGGCGCTGCTCACCCTGCTGGCCCAGATGGGGAGCTTCGTGCCGGCCCGCTCGGCCCGCATCGGGCTGGTCGATCGCATCCTCACCCGCGTCGGCGCGCAGGACAACATGGCGCGGGGCCAGAGCACGTTCCTCGTCGAGATGGTCGAGACCGCGAGCATTCTCCACCACGCCACGGAGCGAAGTCTCATCCTTCTGGATGAAGTCGGCCGCGGGACCTCGACCTTCGACGGGCTCGCCATCGCGTGGGCGGTCACCGAGGAGCTGCACGAGCGCGGCCGCGGCGCCAAGGTGCTCTTCGCCACCCACTACCACGAGCTGACCGCGCTGGCCGACCGGCTGCCGCGGGTGCACAATTTCCACGTGGCGGTCCGGGAGTGGAACGACGAGATCATCTTCCTGCACAAGGTGCGGCCGGGCGGCACCGACCGCTCCTACGGCATCCAGGTAGCGCGCCTGGCCGGCCTGCCGCCCGCGGTGATCGCGCGGGCCAAGGCGATCCTGGGCGAGCTCGAGCGGGAGCGCAGCGGGCTCGAGGCCGCGGTGGCCCCGGAGCCGGCCGCGGGCGCGCCCGCCCAGCTCGGCCTCTTCCCGCCCGCCCACGATCCCCTGCTGCGCGAGCTGGCCGCGCTCGACCCCGGGGCGATGACCCCGCTCCAGGCCCTCAACCTGCTCGCCGAGTGGCAGCAGCGGCTCAAGGCGCGCCCGTGAGCGCCCCGCGCATCCGCCGGCTGCCCGATCACCTGATCAACAAGATCGCGGCCGGCGAGGTGGTGGAGCGGCCCGCCTCGGTGATCAAGGAGCTGGTGGAGAACGCCCTCGACGCGCTCAGCACCCAGGTGACCGTCGACCTGCGGGACGCCGGCCGCGCGCTGATCCGGGTCACCGACGACGGGGTCGGCATGTCGAGCGACGAGGTCGACCTGGCCCTGCTGCGCCACGCGACCTCCAAGCTGGCCACCGACGGAGACCTCGACGCGATCACCACGCTCGGCTTCCGCGGCGAGGCGCTGCCCGCGATCTGCGCGGTCACGCGCTTCTCCCTGCTCTCGTGCCCGCGGGGCGCGGAGACCGGCACGCTGGTGCGCGGCGAGGGCGGCACGGTGAGCGAGAAGATGCTGGTCCCGGCGCCCGCGGGCACCACGGTGGAGGCGCAGGACCTCTTCTTCAACACCCCGGCCCGCCTCAAGTTCCTCAAGAGCGCGCCCGCCGAGGTGGCCGCGGCCCTGCGCCTGCTCGAGGCCATCGCGCTCGCCCATCTCGAGGTGCACCTCCGCGTCACCCACAACGGCCGCCCCGCGCTCGGCGCCCCTCGCGCCCGGACGCTGCGCGATCGGGTCGGCGCCCTCTGGGGCTTCGAGCGCGCCGGCCGGCTGCTCGACGTGCGGCGCAAGGACGGCCCGCTCGCGGTATCCGGGCTGATCGCGCCGCCTCAGCTCTCCCGCGGCAACCGCGACGAGATCGTGCTGATCGTCAACGGCCGCCCGGTGCGCGACGGCCAGCTCACCCAGACCCTGATCGAGGCCTACCGGCCGCTGCTGGCGCGCGACCAGTTCCCGGTCGCGGTGCTCCACCTCGAGCTGCCGCCGCAGGAAGTCGACGTGAACGTGCACCCGACCAAGGCCTGGGTCCGCTTCCGCGCCCCCCGCCAGGTGCAGGAGGTGCTCTACCGCGCCGCGCAGGACGCCCTGCGCCAGTATCAGGTGGTGCAGCCGCAGCGCGGGCTGAGAACGGAGGGTGGTAGTGCGGTCGGGGCTGCCGGGGGTGGCGTTGCTGCCGGAAGCTTCTCTATTGAAAGCGGGGGCCCAGAAATGGCCCCCGCACTCCCCCAGTCCGCGGACAGCCCGTCCGGCGCGGACGACCGTGCTCCTGCCGGCCAAGCTCTACTCTTCCACGAGTCTCCGGCGCAGTTCGGCGCGCCCGCGTTCGGGGCGGTCATCGGCCAGCTCCAGGACACGTTCATCGTCTCGGCGAGCGACGAGGAGGTGTTCTTCATCGACCAGCACGTGGCCCACGAGCGCGTGCTGTTCGAGCGGCTCCTGCGCGAGCTGGACGCGGGGCCGCTCGCCTCGCAGGAGCTGCTGTTCCCGCAGCCGGTGGAGCTGGGATCGGGCCAGGCCGGGCTCGTCGCCGAGTGGGCGCCCACGCTCGAGGGCCTGGGCTTCGGGCTCGAGGGCTGGAGTGGCGCCACCGTGGTGCTGCGCGCGGTGCCCGCGCTGCTCCGCGGACAGGAGCCGCGGCGGCTCATCGAGTCGCTCGTGGAGGACGTCAACCGACCGCGCAAGGGCGAGCCGGTGCCGCTGCTGCACCGGGCGCTCTCGTTCGTGGCGTGCCACGCCGCCATCAAGGCGCACGCGCCGCTGCAGCGCGAGGAGATGGCCCGGCTCATCGCCGACCTGGCCATCACCCAGACGCCGTACTTCTGCCCGCACGGCCGGCCGATCGTGAGCCGCCTGTCTTTGCGCGACATAAAACGAGAACTAGGGCGCACGTGGTGACCGCGCCGCCGCTGCTGGTGCTGGTAGGGCCGACCGCGGTCGGCAAGACCGCGGTGGCGGTGCGCCTCGGCGCGCTGATCCCGATCGAGGTGGTGAGCGCGGACTCGCGCCAGGTCTATCGCGGGCTCGATATCGGCACCGGCAAGCCCTCCGCGGAGGAGCGGGCGGCGGTGCCCCACCATCTCCTCGACGTGGTCGACCCGGGGGAGCGGTACCACGCCGCGCGCTTCCGCACCGACGCGCGCGCCGCCATCACGGCCATCCACGCGCGCGGGCGCCTGCCGGTGGTGGTGGGCGGCACCGGCCTCTACGTCCGCGCCCTGCTGAAGGGCCTCACCCCGGCGCCGCCCGCCGATCCCGCCCTGCGCGCGGAGCTGGAGGCGATCGCCCAGACGGAGGGCGCGCCCGCGCTCCACGCACGCCTGGCCGCGCTCGCGCCCGACGTGGCGCGCCGCCTCCACCCCAACGACCGGGTCCGCGTCGTCCGCGCGATCGAGATCCACCGCGGCCGCGACGCCGCGCCCGAGGCCGGGGCCGACGGGGACTGGGGCGGCGCGACGCGGGCGTGGCGCCTCGTGCTGATCGGGCTCGGTCGCGAGCGGGCGGCCCTCAACGAGGCGATCGCGGTGCGGGCGCACGCGATGCTCGCCCGTGGCATGATGGACGAGGTGGAGCGCCTGCTCGCGGCGGGCCACGATCCGGAGCGCCCGCCCATGGACGGCATCGGCTATCGCCCGCTGGCCCTGGCCGCGCGGGGGCGCCTGCCGGTCGAGGAGGCGCTGCGGCTCATGGTGCGCGACACCACGCGGTACGCGAAGCGGCAGATGACGTGGTTCGCGCGCGAGCCGGAGATCCGCTGGATCGACGTGGACGGAGCAGGCGGCGTCGAGGGCGCCGCCGAGGCAGTGCTGAAGCACATCACGCAGGAGGGGTTGACCGAGTGAGGTCGCGCGAGAAGGCGGTGCTGGCGGCCCTGCGGCTGCCCAGCCAGCCGCGGGTGGTGGTGGAGGAGAGCCTCGACGAGCTGGGGCGCCTGGCCGAATCGGCCGGGGCCCGCGTGGTGGGACGGGCGACCCAGGACCGGCGGGCGCCCACCCCGGGGCTCTATTTCGGGAAGGGCAAGGTGGAGGAGATCAAGACCCTCTCCAAGCGGGAGGGCGCCGACCTCATGATCTCCGACGATTCGCTCTCGCCGATCCAGGAGCGCAACCTGGGCGGCTCGCTCGGGGTCCGGGTGATCGACCGCACCGCGCTCATCCTCGACATCTTCGCCCAGCGCGCGCGCACCATGGAAGGCAAGCTGCAGGTGGAGCTGGCCCAGCTCTCCTACCTGCTCCCGCGCCTGGTGGGGCAGTGGAAGCACCTCGAGCGCACCGGCGGCGGCATCGGCACCCGCGGACCGGGCGAGATGCAGATCGAGTCCGACCGCCGCATCATCCGCCACCGCATCCAGAAGATCCGCGACGAGCTGCAGCGGGTGCGGGTGCACCGGCGGCTGCTCCGCGACCGGCGCAAGGCGAGCGGCGTCCCGGTGGTCGCGCTGGTCGGCTACACCAACGCGGGCAAGACCACCCTGCTCAACCACCTGACCGGCGCAGACCGGGTGGCGGCCGACGCCCTCTTCGTCACCCTCGACCCGACCGCCCGCCTGGTCACGAGCCCGACCCACGCCTCGTTCATCCTCACCGACACCGTCGGCTTCATCCGCAAGCTGCCCCACCAGCTGGTCGCCGCGTTCAAGGCCACGCTGGAGGAGCTGACCGAGGCAGATCTCTTGATCCACGTGGTCGACGCGAGCCACCCGGGGCTGGACGATCAGGTGCAGGCGGTGGAGGCGCTGCTGGGCGAGCTCGAGCTGATGGGCCGGCCGATGATCGTCGCGCTGAACAAGATCGACCGCCTCGAGCCGGGCGCGGCCCAGGCCCTCCTCTCGCGCTTCGACGGGGTCGCGATCTCGGCGCGCACCGGGGAGGGGATGGAGGCGCTCCTGACCCGCATCGACCTGGCCCTCCGGCCGCGGGTTGGGCGGCTCACCCTGCGCATCCCCTACGCGGACGGCACTGCGCTGGCGACCTGTTACGAGCGCGGGCGGGTGCTCTCGCGCCAGGACGAGCCCGAGGGCATCCGGCTCGAGGTCGAGCTGCCGCGGCGGCTCATCGCCTCGTTCGAGGGATACCGCCTGTAGCCGGTGTACAATCGGGCCTCGGCCCTCGCGGACCGTTCCATGGGACTCCCCAACTGGCTCACGACGCTACGCATCCTGCTGATCCCGGTCTTCGTCTCCCTGCTGGTGTACCGGCGGGCGGGCGCGGCGCTGGTGGTCTTCTGCCTGGCGAGCCTCACCGACATGCTCGACGGCTACATCGCGCGCGTGCAGGGCCTCCAGACCCGCCTCGGCGCCTTCCTCGATCCGGTCGCCGACAAGCTCCTGCTCACCTCCGGCTTCGTCACCCTCACGTGGCTCAAGGTGCTCCCGTTCTGGATCACCGCGGTGGTGGTGAGCCGTGACGTGGTGCTGAGCATCGGCGTCCTCGTCATCCACGTGGCGGGCGGCACCGTGCATCCCTCGCCCACGTGGGTCGGCAAGATGTCGACGGTGTTCCAGATGGTGCTCGTGCTCGCCGCGATGGCCTCCGCCTACTTCCAGCTCGTCCCGCCGTTCGTGACCAAGATCCTGGCCTGGGTCACCGCCGGCTTCACGATCACCTCCGGTCTCCAGTACATCGTGATGGGGCTCAAGCAGCTCGAGACGCCCACCTCGGTGGGCGAGCGGCTCTGACGGTGGCGCGCCGGCCCTCGGCGGCCGCGGACGGGGTCGTGGTGGCGGCGGTAGCGCCGCACACCGCCGCGGCCCGGGCCGGGCTCCGGCCGGGGGACCGCATCCTCGCGATCAACGGCGCGCCGCTGCGCGACGTGATCGACTTCCACTTCCACGCGGGTGAGGAGACGCTCGACCTCGCGCTCGACCGCGAGGGCCGGACGACCGCCGCGCAATTGACGCGGCGCGGGCCCACGCTGGGGCTCGAGCTGGCCCCGCCCCGGCCCGCCGAGATCGCCACGTGCGCCAACAAGTGCGTCTTCTGCTTCATCCACCAGCTCCCGAAGGGCATGCGCAAGAGCCTCTACGTGAAGGACGACGACTTCCGCCTGTCGTTCCTGCACGGCAACTACATCACCCTGACCGATCTGGAGGAGGCGGAGCTCGCCCGGATCGAGAGCCAGCGGCTCTCGCCCCTCTACGTCTCGGTGCACGCCACCGATCCGGACCTGCGCCACGCGCTCCTCGGCCAGCCGCGGATCCGGCGCGAGCTCCTGCCCGTGATGGAGCGCCTCGCGAAGGCGGGCATCGCCATGCACGCGCAGATCGTGCTGTGCCCCGGGTGGAACGACGGCGCCCATCTCGAGCGCACCGTGCACGAGCTGGCGCGCCTGCATCCCGCGGTGCCCACCACCGCGGTGGTGCCGGTCGGCCTCACCCGGCACCGCGAGCGGCTGCCCGACCTCCGGGCGGTCACCCGCGAGGAGGCCCACACCCTGGTGGGCGACATCGAGCGCTGGCAGCACGCGTTCCGGACCACCCTCGGCACCCGCTTCGTGTGGGCCGCCGACGAGCTCTACCTGAGCGCGGGACGGCCGCTGCCGCCCGCCCGCGCCTACGAGGGCTTCGCGGTGGCCGAGGACGGCATCGGCCTCGTGCGGCGCTTCGAGGACGCGTGGACGCGCGCGCTGGCCCGGCCCCCCGCGCGGCCGCGCCGCCCGCGTCGCGTCACGGTGGTGACCGGCGAGATGTTCGCCCCGCGCATGCGCGCGCTGCTCGATCGGCTCGCGGTCCCGGGCCTCACGGTGGACCTGGTCCCGATCCGCAACGAGCTCTTCGGGCGCGGCATCGGGGTGGCCGGCCTGCTCACCGGCGGCGACATCCAGCTCCAGCTCGGCGAGGCCGCCTGCGGCGGCCGCGGCCTCGGCGACGAGGTGCTCGTGCCCGCGGTCACACTTCGCGACGGCGCGGGCGTCTTCCTC
>Ga0207665_10001033_pt1 | contig 18741 bp, 15 predicted proteins | sample LARL112metaG_FD_184351 | JGI IMG/M metagenome (GOLD analysis project Ga0207665, IMG submission 184351) | Corn, switchgrass and miscanthus rhizosphere microbial communities from Kellogg Biological Station, Michigan, USA - LAR L11-2 metaG... | ecosystem: Host-associated > Plants > Roots >...
TTCTCGGCACCGGCGGCGGCGTGGTCAAGGCGCTCCCCCAGCTCGGCGACACTCCGTTCTTCCATGTCAATTCCGATACGATCTGGATTGATGGCGTAAAACCCAACCTCGCCCGGCTCGCCGAAGCCTTCGATGGCGCCCGCCTGGACGCGCTGCTCTTACTCGCGCCCGCGGCGTCCAGTACTGGCTATAGCGGGCGCGGCGATTTCTCGATGGGGGCCGACGGCGGGCTTATGCGGCGCGGTGAGCGCGAGGTGGTTCCGTTCGTCTACGCCGGTGCCGCGATCCTGACGCCCGCCTTCTTCGCGGGTGCGCCACCTGGAGCATTCTCCATGTCGCCCTTGTTCGACCGCGCGGCCGACGCCGGCCGGCTCTGTGGGCTGCGGCTCGAAGGCGTCTGGATGCATGTCGGCACGCCCGAGGCCATTCAAGCCGCCGAGAAGGCGCTCCTCACCGCCGCGGTGTAGCCTCGGTCCATCCCAAAATTCGATTGTGTCATCGTTCGCGAAGGCGGATGATCCAGTAATCTCCTTGCCCACGAATCGATCGCCAGCGTGGCGGTGACTGGATGCGCGCCGCAAACACATGCGCGACGCGCAGGCATGACAAGCCAATTGCACAATGGTTGCTCGTCCAAAGGTGTTCACCATCCCGCCCTCGGTGCCGTTCGTGCCGACGCTCGTCCACGCGCTGGTCGATGGAACCCTCGTGCCGGGCTTTCCTCCGGCGCACGCGACGCTCGCACTGGCGGACGCCACGCTCTACCTGCCGACGCGGCGCGCCTGCCGGCTCGCGCGCGACTTCTTCCTCGAGGCGATCAACGAGGACGCGGCGATCCTGCCGCGGATCATCGCGATTGGCGATATCGACGAGGACGAGATCGCGTTCGCCGACGCAGCAGCAGGAGCACTGGCCAGCGAGGCGCTCGAGTTGCCACCGGCGCTCGGCGGCCTTGAGCGGCGCCTACTGCTCACGCGGTTGGTGCTCAAATGGGCGGCAAGCATTGCACCCGATCAGCACGGCGAGGCGCCGCTCGTCGCCAATAATCCTGCCTCGGCACTCGCGCTTGCCGATGACCTCGCCCGCCTGATGAACGACATAATAACGCGCGGCGTACCCTGGGAGCGGTTGGATCAGCTCGTACCCGAAGCGCTCGACCGTTACTGGCAGCTCACGCTGGAATTCCTGCAGATCGCGCGTGAAGCCTGGCCGAAAATCCTCGCCGAACGAGGGGCCATCGAGCCCGCCGCGCGCCGCGATACGCTGATCAAGGCGGAAGCGGTACGGCTCGCTGCGCATGGCGACGGACCGGTGGTTGCCGCCGGCTCGACCGGCTCCATGCCGGCGACCGCCGAACTCATCGCTACAATTGCCCAGCTCGGCCACGGCGCCGTCGTGCTACCAGGGCTCGATATCGACCTCGACCGGGACTCCTGGGATCTAATCGACGATCTGCAGGATGCGACCGCACGCGCTTCGGCCGCAGTCGAACATCCCCAATTCGCCATGCAGGCGCTGCTGCGTCGCATCGGCATTGCCCGCGAGCAGGTCATTCAGTTGGGCAGCCCCGCCGCGCACGGGCGCGAGCGCTACGTTTCCGAGGCCCTGCGGCCGGCCGCCGTCACCGAGCGCTGGCAACAGCTCGCCGCTGGGGACGCCTCCTGGATTGAACGCGCGCTCGACACATTGGCTGTGGTCGAAGCGGCCAATGCCGAGGAAGAGGCGCTCGCCATTGCCATCAGCCTGCGCGAGGCCTTGGAGACGCCGCATAAAACCGCAGCGCTCGTTACGCCCGACCGGGCGCTGGCACGCCGCGTGCTCGCGGCCCTGGAGCGCTGGAACGTCGCCGTGGATGATTCTGGCGGCGATGCGCTCGCCGACACCTCGGCCGGGCTGTTCGCTCGCCTGACGGCGAACGCGGCTCTCGGCGGGCTTGCCCCGGTCGCGCTACTCGCTTTGCTCAAGCATCCGCTTACGCGGCTCGGCGCCGCGGCCGACGCGCACGCGGCCGCGGTGGCCGCACTGGAAAAGGCGGTGTTGCGGGGCCCGCGGCCGCGGCCGGGCACGGCCGGCCTCGCCCAGGCCCTCGCAGCGTTCCGCTCCGAGTTCGCCAAGCTCCGGCGCGGGGAATCCTCCGATTTGCACCCTTCCGACCCGCGCGCCGGCTTGAGCGAGGCGGAGCTTGGTGCCGCCGCCGGGCTCGTCTCGCGGCTGACCGCGGCACTTGCCCCGCTCGAGGGGGTCGCCTCCGCCCCCTTCGCCAAAATTGCAGCCCTGCACCAAAGCGTTATCGCCGCGTTGAGCGCCGACCAAACCGGCCCCGCGAAGGCCTTCAATGGAAGCGATGGCGCGGCGCTCGCGCGGGCATTCGAGGAGATCGCGACCAACGCAAGCGATGCCGATTTTGTCGTGGCGGCGGCAAATTATGCGGAGCTGTTCCGCACGGCGATCTCGGACCGCGTGGTGCGGCGGCAGGGGCTGCCAGGAGTGCGGCTGCGCATCTATGGTCTACTCGAAGCGCGCTTGCAAAGCGTCGATCGGATCGTGCTCGGCGGGCTGATCGAGGGCACGTGGCCCCCCGAGATGCCTTGCGATCCCTGGCTGAGCCGCCCCATGCGCAGGGCCCTCGGGCTCGACCTGCCGGAGCGGCGCATCTCGCTCTCGGCTCACGACTTTGCGCAGGCGCTCGGGGCGCGCGAGGTGATCCTCGCCTATCCCGCCAAATTGGCCGGCACGCCTACCGTCATCTCGCGTTTCGTGCAGCGCCTGGCGGCGGTGGCCGGAGAACAGCGCTGGAGCCGCGTATGCGCAAGAGGAGCGAACTATGTCGCCTGGGCGCGCTCGCTCGATCGTCCGGCGGAGGTCAAGCGCGTCGAAAAGCCCGCGCCGAAGCCGCCGCGCGCCGCGCGGCCGACCGCGCTCTCGGTAACCGACATCGAGAACTGGCTGCGCGATCCCTATACGATCTACGCTAAGCACATCCTCAAGCTGCGCGAGCTCGATCCCGTCGATCTATCGCCCGGCGCGGCCGATCGGGGCATCGTCATTCACGCCGCGCTGAGCGACTTCAGCAAGGCATTCGCGGCCGCGCTGCCCGCCGATCCGACCGCGGCACTCATCGAGATCGGCGCCAAGCATTTTGCCGCGCTCGAAGATTACCCCGAGGCGCGCGCCTTCTGGTGGCCGCGCTTCCGGCGCATCGCCCGCTGGTTTTCCAGCTGGGAGACGATACGACGCGCCAATGTCGCAGCACTCGCGGCAGAGGTACACGGCAAGATCGATATTCCCCTTGGCGAGCGCGTGTTCACGTTGCGCGCCCGTGCCGATCGCATCGAGCGGCTCGCGGGCGCTCGCTATGCCATTCTCGACTATAAGACCGGACAGGTGCCGAGCGAAAAACAGGTGCGCATCGGGGTATCCCCACAGCTCACGCTGGAGGCCGCGATCCTGCGCCGCGGCGGATTCCCCGACATTCCTGCCGAGGCGTCCATCGCGGATCTGGTCTACGTCTCGCTCAGAGGCGGCGACCCCGCCGGTGACGAGGTGCCGATCGATTTCAAGGAGGGTGACGCGGACTTCCATGCCGACCGCGCGTTGGAGAAGCTCAAGGCCATCGCCGAGCGCTTCGAGGACGAGCAGCAGCCGTATCTGCCGCTGGTCCTGTCGATGTGGAAGAACCGCTACGGCACCTATGACCACCTGGCGCGAGTGAAGGAATGGTCGGTCGCCGGACCGGATGACGCGGAGAATGGCGAATGAATCAGCTGCGGATCGATGGCCGCGCTGGTCGCGTCATTCCCGATGACCTGCGGCGACTGCAAGTGGAGGCCTCGGATCCCGCGGTCTCGGCCTGGGTCGCAGCCAATGCCGGCTCGGGCAAGACCCATGTGCTGGCGCAGCGCGTGATCCGCCTTCTGCTCGACGGCGTCGACCCGGCGAAAATTCTCTGCATCACCTTTACCAAGGCCGCCGCCGCCAATATGGCGAACCGCGTGTTCGACGAGTTGCGCCGCTGGACCGCGCTCGACGACACTGCGCTCAATGCCGCCATCACGCGAATCTCGAATATCGAACCGGATGCGACGCGGCGGGCGCTCGCGCGGCGACTGTTCGCCATGGCGCTGGAGACGCCGGGCGGACTGAAGGTGCAGACCATTCACGCCTTCTGCACGCGGCTGCTGCATCATTTTCCGTTCGAGGCGAATGTCGCCGCCCGCTTCGATGTGCTGGACGAAGCGGCGCAGGCGCAGCGCCTTGGCGAGATCAGCCTCGGCGTCCTGCTCGACGCAGCCTTGGCACCGGAAGGCGTGCTCGGCCAGGCGCTCGCCACCGCCATCGCGGCCGCCTCCGACCAGACGTTCAAAGACGTGGTCGGCGAGGCCATCCGCAAACGCGATGCCGTCCGCGCATGGATCGATCATGGCGGCAGCATCGAGGCGGCCATCGAGGCGCTCTGCGGTACCCTCGGCGTGGCCGCGAACGACACGATCGAGCGGATCGAAAGCGAAATGACGGAGGGGCCGCTGTTTCCGGCATCGCAATGGCGGGCAGCCGCCAAGGTCCTGGCGCAGGGCGGCAAGAGCGATCAAGAGCAGGCGCGACGGCTGCTTGACGCATCGGCGGCGAGCGGCTCGGAGCGCGCCACTATTTATCGTCAGGTTTTTCTGACCGGCAAGCTCGAGCCGCGCCAGCAACTCCTCACCCGATCGATCGAGATTTGCAATCCGCAGCTTGCCGAGCGCCTGTGCGGCGAGCGCCAGCGCATGCTCGCGCTGGTGGAGCGGCGCAAGGCGGTGGCCTGCCGCGACCGCACGGCGGCGCTCATCACCATCGCCGACGCCGTGCTGACCCGCTACCAGGCGGCGAAGGACCGGCGCGGCGAGCTTGATTACGACGACCTGATCGAGAAGGGGCTGGTGCTGCTCGGCGAAGAGCGGTCGGCCTGGGTGCATTACAAGCTCGATCAAGGCATCGATCATGTCCTGATCGACGAGGCGCAGGACACCAGCCCGAAGCAATGGGAAATCGTCCGGCGGCTCACGAGCGAATTTTTCGCCGGCGCCGGCGCGCGCTCCATCACCCGCACGATTTTCGCGGTCGGTGACGAGAAGCAATCGATTTTCTCCTTCCAAGGCGCGGCCCCGCGGGAGTTCGAGGTCATGCGTCGCTCGTTCCATGGGCTGGCGGCAGGCATCGAACACGAGTTTCGGCATGTGCGCTTCCGCCATTCGTTTCGCTCCGGTCCAAACGTGCTCGGGGCCGTCGACGAGGTCTTTGCCCGATCCGAGGCATTTGCCGGGCTCTCCGCCGATGCGGTCAAGATCGTGCACGAGCCGCTGCCCGACGCCGCACCGGGGATGGTGGAGATCTGGGACACGATCAAGCCCGCGAGCAAACGCGAGATTGAGGCCTGGGACGCGCCGTTCGACCAACTGACCGAGACGAGCCCGCAGGTACGCCTTGCAGGCAAGGTCGCAAAGAACGTCAAGCTCTGGATGAAGCAGGGCACGCGCGCAGGCGACGTCCTGGTGCTGGTGCGCCAGCGCGGGCCCTTGTTCGAAGCCATCATCCGCGCGCTCAAGGAGTCGCACGTCCCGGTCGCCGGCGCCGATCGGCTGGTGCTGACCGAGCACATCGCCGTGATGGATCTGATGGTGCTCGCGGACGCGCTGTTGCTGCCCGACGACGATCTCGCCTTGGCGACCGTGCTCAAGAGCCCACTCTTCGGCTTCGACGATGAAGACCTGTTCGAGCTCGCCTGGAAACGCAGAGGTTCGCTGTGGGCGGCTTTGCGGGCGAAGGCGCAGACCGAACCGCGCTTTACCGATGCGCTTGCCAAGCTCCAGTACTTTAGCGAATGGGCACAGGGAATGCCGTTTGCGTTTTACGCGCGGGTGCTGGGGGCTGAAGGCGGCCGCAAGCGCTTCCTCGCCCGGCTCGGGCACGAGGCCGACGATGCACTCGACGAGTTCCTCAATCTCGCGCTCGAGTACGAACGGCGTGAGACGCCGTCGCTGCAAGGTTTCGTTGCCTGGCTGCGCGCCGCGCAAACCGACGTGAAGCGCGACATGGAGATCACGCGCGACGAGGTGCGGGTGATGACGGTGCACGGCGCAAAAGGCCTGGAAGCGCCGATCGTCGTTCTCGCGGACACCACAACGCCGCCGGCGGGACCGCCGCAGCGCCAGCCGCGACTCCTGTCGCTTGAGCCCGCGATGCCCCACTTGCCGAATTGCCTCGTTTGGGCCGGCGCGAAGGCAACCGACACCGCGCCGCTGTGCGCGGCGCGCGAGCGCGCGCGGCGGGAGGCGGAGGACGAATATCGCCGCCTCCTTTATGTGGCGATGACCCGCGCAATCGATCGGCTCGTCATTTGCGGAGCGGAGGGCGAGCGCGTGCGTCCTGGGGGCTGTTGGTGGAATCTGGTCACTGCGGCGCTCATGCCGGTATCGGTCGAGGAGCCTGCCGCCGATGGCGAGGGCTACGTGTGGCGCTATCGCAAGACACCAGTTGCGGCGGACGAAGCGCCCACCGCCTGGCCTGCATCGCTGCCCACAGATCCACCGCCGCCCTGGGTCCATCGCAACGCGACCGCCGAGCCGCCGCCGGTTCGTCTCCTCTCCCCGGCGGCCGCTTACGACGAGACGACGCCTGCACGCGCTCCCTCCGGCAGCCGCATGGAGCGCGACCAGGCGTTGGAGCGAGGAAGGCTGGTGCACCGGCTGCTGCAGGCGCTGCCCGACATTCCAGAGGCGGCACGTGACGAAGCCGCTCGACGCTACCTTGCCCGATCGGCCGCCCGCTTTCCTGCCGAGGAACGCGATCTCATGCTCGCGCAAATTCGGCGGCTGCTCGACGATCCTCGCTTCTCGGCACTGTTTTTGCGGGGAAGCCGCGCTGAGGTTCCCATTGTTGGTCGCCTCGAGGGCGGCAGGTTTGCGGTCTCCGGCCAGGTCGATCGCCTCGCGGTGACCAATGACTCCGTCTTGATCGCCGACTACAAGACCAATCGCCCGGCGCCATCCCGCCTCTCTGACGTACCGGACGCTTACATCGCCCAGCTTGCGCTTTATCGCGCCGTGCTTGGGCGGCTCTACACGGGCAAGCGCATTCGCGCCGCGCTCGTGTGGACCGATGTGCCTGATCTCATAGAGATTTCGGACGCAAGGCTTGACGCCGCGCTTGCCGCCATCACGTCGCCTTGAAGCCGCCTTGACGCTTGCCGAGCACGTTCCTAGGTTCGCCTCCCATCCGCTGTTGAGCAAACGAGGTATTTCCCATGGCCGTTAGCAAGGTTTCGGACGCCACTTTCGACTCCGAGGTGCTGAAGGCGACCGAGCCGGTCGTGGTGGATTTCTGGGCCGAATGGTGCGGGCCCTGTCGCATGATCGCACCGGCGCTCGAGGAGATCGCCGGCACGCTCAATGGCAAGGTCAAAATCGTGAAGCTCAACGTCGACGAGAATCCGCAGACCGCAGCCAAGTACGGCATCCAGTCGATCCCGACGCTGATGATCTTCAAGGCGGGCCAGATGGCTTCACGCCAGATCGGCGCGGCGCCGAAGCTGAAGCTGGAACAGTGGATCACCGCGGCGGTGTGACGCGCCGCGCTTCCTACGTCAGCGCGTTTTCCTCGCGATAAGAAGTCCGCTATACCGGCGGCGTGCCGTTGACGCTGAGCACCGCGCCCGCGAGGTAGAGCGAGCCGGCAATCAGAATGCGCGGCGCAGGCTCGAGGCCGAAGCGGCCGATCACGCCGATCGCCGTCTCAATGTCACCGGCGCTCTGTGCTGGAATGCCGACGGCCCGTGCCGCTTCCGCAATCACGGCGGCGGGGAAGCTTTTCTCTTGATGCGGGACGGGCACCGCCACGACCCGGCGGGCAAGCCCCGCGAAATTTCTCAAAAAACTCTCGCAGTCCTTGGTCGAAAGCATTCCAATCACGAGCACGAGTGGGCGGGAGACTCGCTCCTCGAGATCGGCAAGCGCATTGGCAACGGCGCGTCCGCCCTCCGTATTATGGCCGCCATCGAGCCACAGTTCGCTTCCCGGCGGGCAAAGCGCGGCCAGCCGCCCCTGCGCGAGACGCTGCATGCGCGCGGGCCAATCGGCCTTGGCAATGCCGGCCTCGAACGCACCGGGCGCGATCTTCAGCTCGCTGACCGCACGCAACGCGGCGATGGCGACGCCGGCATTGTCGAACTGATGGCGGCCATAGAGCCTCGGCGCCGGAAGATCGAGCAGCCCGGCGTCATCCTGGTAGACGAGCCGCCCGCGCTCCTCGGTGGCCGTCCAATCCTCACCGGCAATCTTGATGGGCGCTTTGGCGCGCGCAGCCTCTCGCTCGATCGCCGCCAAGGCCTCGCGCGGCTGCGCAGCCACGATCGCCGGCACGTGCGGTTTGCAGATGCCGGCCTTCTCCGTCGCAATCTTGCCGACGGTATCGCCAAGATGCTCGGCATGGTCGAACGACACCGGCGTGATCACGGTGACAAGCGGCCGGTCGATAACGTTGGTCGCGTCGAGCCGTCCCCCCATTCCGACTTCGAGCAGCAGCACGTCCGCGGGATGGCGCGCGAAAAGTAAAAATCCAGCCGCCGTCGTGATTTCGAACACGGTGATGGGTGCGTCCGCATTGACGCGCTCGCATTCGCCGAGTGCGTTGCCGAGCTCCTCGTCGGAAACGAGGGAGCCTTCACCCTTCGCGCCCAGCCGAAAGCGCTCGTTGAAGCGCACGAGATGCGGAGAGGTATAGACGTGCACGCGCAGCCCCGTAGCCTCCAGGATCGCGCGCATGAAAGCTATCGTGGAGCCCTTGCCGTTGGTGCCGGCGACATGGATGGTTGGCGGCAGCCCCCGCTGCGGATCGCCGAGCGCCGTCAGAATGCGCCACATCCGATCGAGCGACAGATCAATGCGCTTCGGATGCAACGCCGTGAGCCGCGCAACGATGGAGTCGATGGCAGTCATGCAGGCAAGCTCTCGAAACGGCGCGTGGCGCTATGCCGGCCGTGCGAAATCCGACGATGGATGCTTATCCCGCGCTCGGAAGCGGCAAGTTGTCCGCAGGCGGCTTCGCACGTGCCTTGGTCAAGATCCTGCAGAGATTTGCAAGCGTCGGCCGCAGATGATGTCGATGCACGACCATGTCGACCATCCCATGGTCCTTGAGATACTCGGCCCGTTGAAAGCCGTCGGGCAGCTTCTCGCGGATGGTCTGCTCGATCACCCGCGGTCCGGCAAAACCTATGAGCGCGCCCGGTTCCGCAATATGGACGTCGCCGAGCATGGCGTAGGACGCGGTGACGCCACCGGTGGTCGGGTTGGTGAGCACGACCATGTAAGGCCGCCTTGCCTCACGCAGCATCTGCACCGCAAGCGTGGTCCGGGGCAGCTGCATCAGCGAGAAGATTCCTTCCTGCATGCGCGCGCCACCCGAAGCCGCGAACATGATGAACGGTGTTCCCTTGTCGACTGCGGTCTCGAGGCCCTTGATGACTGCTTCGCCCGCGGCCATGCCGAGTGAGCCGCCCATGAAGTCGAAATCCTGAACCCCGATCACCACCGGCAGGCCTTCGAGCTTGCCGAAACCGAGCTTGATGGCATCGTTGGTGCCGGTCTTGGCTCGCGCATCCTTCAGGCGATCGGCGTAGCGCAGCTCGTCGCGGAATTTGAGGGGGTCGAGCGGCACGGCCGGGATTGCGATGTCGAACCAGGTCTCGTTGTCGAACATCGACTTGAGCCGCATCATCGCCCCCATGCGCATGTGGTAGTTGGAGCCGGGGATGACGAACTGGTTCGCCTCGACGTCTTTGTAAAACACGAGCTGGCCGGTCTCCGGACATTTGATCCAGAGATTCTCCGGCGTTTCGCGGCGCGCGAAGTAATTGCGGATTTTCGGCCGGACTACGTTGGAGATCCAGTTCATGACGCGGTCCTCTCGCCCGCATATATGGATCGCCTGCTCAAGGCTGGCAACTGCGAAGAAAATCCTCCATGCTCACGCGGTTGCGCGCTCAGCTTCGGGTTCGCGCTTTCGGCTTCAGAGCGAAGCCGAAGCCGTCATCGCCGTCGAACAGCGTGGGCGCATCGCTCGTGCGCGCGCGTTCGATCGTGAGCAGGCGGAGCTTGGTCGCAACTCCGCCATTGGCGGAGAAACCTCCGGACCTGCCGCCGGCCGCAAGCACGCGATGACAGGGAACAATGATCGGAAACGGATTTCGTCCAAGCGCCTGCCCGACATCGCGCGCCAAGCCGCGCTCGCCGAGCCGCGCCGCGAGCTCTCCGTAGGAGAGCGTGTTACCCGCTGCGATGCTGCGCGCCGCTGTGTAGACCCGGCGATCGAACTCGGGCACGCCGTCCATGTCGAGCGCGACGGCGGAAAGATCCCTCGGCTCGCCCGCCAGGAGCGCGGCGATGGCTTCGATCGCATACCGCACCTGTGGCGGAGGCAAGCCTTCCCGCGCATGCGGATAGCGCCGCATGAGACGCGCATGGGTTCGCGCCTCGCTCGCCTCCGGCAATTGCACGCCGCAGATGCCGCGCGAACCCCACGCGATGCCGCATTGGCCGATAGGCGTATCGAAGAGGGTAAAGCTCTGTCCCGTCATGATCTCGCCATCCTAGCGTCCGCCACCGTCGCGAGCATCCCGGATCTTGCGTCCTATTCCGCCGCCGCTCCTTGTGCCCCGCGCACGCCGCGGGCGAGTTCGGCGACAAGGTTGACCACGGCCGCCACGGTTTTCGCGCTGGCCCTATCGTCCGCATCGAGGCTTCCCTTGAGCGCGTTTACCAGGGCCGAGCCGACGACGACGCCGTCGGCGCCTGCGGCGATCACCGCCGCCTGCTCGGCGGTGCGCACGCCGAACCCGACCGCCACCGGCAAGGCGGTGTGGCGCTTGATGCGCGCGACCGCGGCGGAAGCCTTTGTGGGATCCGGCATGGCCGTGCCGGTGATGCCGGTGATGGAGACGTAGTAGACGAAGCCCGACGTGTTTGCGAGCACGGCCGGCAGGCGCCTGTCGTCGGTCGTGGGAGTTGCCAGGCGGATGAAATTCAGCCCGGCCTTGAGCGCCGGGAGGCACAGCTCGGCATCTTCCTCCGGCGGCAGGTCGACGACGATCAGGCCGTCAACGCCAGCGGATTTGGCGTCACGGAGAAACCGGTCCACGCCGTAAATGTAAATCGGGTTGTAGTATCCCATGAGCACGAGCGGCGTCGCCTCGTGCGCTTGGCGAAAGGCGCGCACGATCTCGAGCGTCTTCGTCATGGTCTGCCCGGCCTTGAGAGCGCGCTGCGACGACATCTGGATCGCCGGTCCGTCGGCCATGGGGTCGGTGAACGGCATGCCGAGCTCGACCACATCGGCGCCGGCGGCCGGAATCGCCCGCAGGATCGCAAGCGAGGTCTCGGGGTCGGGGTCGCCGGCGGTCAGGAACGTCACCAAGGCGGCGCGACCTTGCGCCTTGAGCTCGGCGAAGCGGCGATCGATGCGCGTCGTCATGGGTTCGACTCCGACGAAACTCAATCCGGCGACCCTTTGCGCCTGCGCTGGCGCATCGCGGCCATGCGCACGTTAATGGTGCCCAGCATGAGTATCACGATCGAGCCGATGAACTGCACCCATTCCTTGTTCTCCAGGATGGGCCCGGGTGTGAACAGCCGCACCCGCAGGAAGTAGGTGATATAGGCGACCGATGCGACGATCAAAATCCAGCCGACGATCTTTTGCCTGCTGATCACACGCCGCTCCCGCCGGCGCAGGTCATCCCGCCCGCTGCTCCAGATAGGCCGCGACGCTCGCCAGATCCTTGTCGCCGCGTCCGGACAAGTTGACCACCATCAGATGATCTTTCGGCTTCTGCGGCGCCAAATCCATCACCCTTGCCAGCGCGTGCGCCGGCTCGAGCGCGGGGATGATGCCTTCCAGCCGCGAGCACAGCTCGAACGCCGCCAGTGCCTCCTCATCGGTCGCCGAAAGATACGTCACGCGCTTGACGTCATTAAGCCAAGCGTGCTCCGGCCCGATGCCGGGATAATCGAGACCGGCGGAGATCGAATGGGCCTCGTTGATCTGGCCGTCGTCGTTCATCAAGAGATAGGTGCGGTTGCCGTGCAGTACCCCCGGCCGCCCGCCGGCGATGGAAGCCGCGTGGAGACCACTCGAGAGCCCGTGACCCGCCGCTTCCACGCCGTAGATTTCGATTTGGGGGTCGTCAAGGAAGGGATGGAATAGCCCCATCGCATTCGAGCCGCCGCCGATGCAGGCTATGAGCGAATCGGGGGAACGCCCTTCCGCTTCCAACATCTGGGCGCGCGTTTCGTTTCCGATAATCGATTGGAAGTCGCGCACCATCATCGGATAGGGGTGCGGTCCGGCAACCGTGCCGATGCAGTAGAAGGTGTTTGCGACGTTCGTGACCCAATCGCGGAGCGCTTCATTCATGGCGTCCTTGAGCGTTTTCGCTCCCGATTCGACCGGGCGGACTTCAGCGCCCAGCGCCCGCATGCGCAGCACGTTCGGCTTCTGCCGTTCGACATCGACCACGCCCATATAGACCACGCATTCGAGACCGAATTTCGCGCACATCGTTGCGGTCGCCACGCCGTGCATGCCGGCACCGGTTTCGGCGATGACGCGCGGCTTGCCCATGCGCCGTGCAAGCAGGATTTGGCCCAGCACGTTATTCACTTTGTGGGCGCCGGTATGATTGAGGTCCTCACGCTTGAGGTAGACTTTCGCGCCGCCGGAGCCCCCTCCAGCAGCGGACACCCCACGAAGATGCTCGGTCATGCGCTCGGCGAAATAGAGCGGCGTCGGGCGCCCGACATAGTCCTTGAGGTAGCCATCCATCTCGCGGCGGAAGAGGGGATCGTTCTTCGCCGCGCCGTATGCCGCCTCCAACTCCAGAACGAGCGGCATCAGCGTTTCGGCGACGAAGCGGCCGCCATAACGCCCGAAATGGCCGCGCTCGTCGGGGCCGGTGCGGAACGAATTGAGCTGCTGGATGGTCATGTGCTGCTTGCGACCTTCTCGGGCGCGGCCGGCTTGCGTCCGGCATCGCGCACCGCTGCGATGAACGCGCGGATCTTCTCCGGATCCTTCTCCCCGGGCGCGCGTTCGACACCGGAGGAGACGTCGACGGCCGAGGCGGCGGTGATGCGCAGCGCCTGCGCCACGTTTGCGGCGTCGAGCCCGCCCGAGAGCATGAACGGCACGCGCGTTCGCACGCCCTCGAGAAGCGTCCAGTCGAACCGCTTGCCGAGACCGCCCGGCCGCGTCGCCTCCACTCCCGCGCGCGCATCGAAGATCAATCGGTCCGCCACCCCATCATACAGGCGGATGGCCGCAAGGTCCGCCTGCTCCGCGATCGGTAGCGCCTTCATGATCGGCAGACCGAAGCGGGCACGCACCACCGCCACGCGCTCCGGCGTTTCGCGGCCGTGCAGTTGCAGCAGATCGGGCTTGAGACCCTCGATGCTCGCTGTCAGTTCATCGTCAGTGGCGTCGACGGAAAGCGCCACCTTTTGCGCCCTTCCGCGGACACGCTCGCAAAGCGCGCGCGCGGCCTCCGGACCGACGTGACGGGGCGAGGGCGGAAAGAAGACAAAGCCGACAAGATCCGCCCCGGCCTCGAGCGCCACATCGAGCGCCTCGAAGCTCTTGAGCCCGCAGATCTTGATCAAAACGGACATCGCCGCACATTCCGCACCGCGCGGTTCTACCGCGGCGATGACGTTTTGTCTCGCCTCTGCACGTTATTGATAAGTCAGTAAAACTCGTTCGGCTACGCCGCCGGCGGGGGGATGGTGAGCCGCGGGCCGACCTCGGCGGGCGCCGTTTGAGGGGAGACGGCGGGCGATCCCAAGCGCCGCCTGAGGCGGTCCACCTCCGCGCGCAGCTCGCGCCGTTGCGCGTCGGCAAGACGCGCCGCGCGTCGCCACTTGGCCTGCTTGATCCAGGCCGCGCTGCCCCCGAGGAGGACCCCGCCGATCAGAATCATCAACATCAAGAGGTAGAGCGGCAATGCCTGCGTGACGGCGGGATGAGCCGGATCGAAGGGATCGAAGGAGATCACGACGCTCTGACGATTGGCTACCGCCAGACTGACGAGGAGGATAGCAAGCGGCACCAGGATCAACGCGGCGGCAATCCTGCGGATCATGAGCTTAGCTGTTCGTGCGATTGAGTCGCTCTCGCATTTCCTTGCCGGTCTTAAAGAACGGCACGGACTTCTTCTCGACCGAGACATGCGCGCCGGTACGCGGGTTGCGCCCGGTGCGCGCCGGGCGGTTCTTGACCGAGAAGGCGCCGAAGCCGCGCAGTTCGACCCGGTCGCCCCGCGCCATCGCGGCAATAATCTCGCCGAGGATGGCGTTGACGATGTTCTCCACGTCGCGCTGATAAAGATGCGGGTTCTGCGCAGAGATGCGCTGCACGAGCTCGGACTTGATCATCGCTGCTGCCATCCCTGGTCCTATCGGACGAATCGCCGGTTCTAATTCGCGACTGGAGGGTGCCAAAGGGCCAAGAGACCGTCAAGATTGAGGCGCTCCACCGCCTGCACCGCGCCCCACTCTTCCAGCCGCCGCGCGAAGGAGCCCAGCCCGACCGTGTCGAGGGTGGCGACCATTGCGGTGTGCAGGAACGGCAAGTCGCTGAACCGCTCGCGCAGACGATAGTCGCGCACCGGCGTCTTCGGATCGATGTTCTTTTCCTTCGCGAGCCACGCCAGCGCGGCCCTCTCGTCGCCGATTTCGTCGACGAGCTTTAGCGCGATGCCCTGCCGCCCGGTAAAGACACGGCCGTCGGCCACCCGCTCCAAGGCCGCGTCGTCGAGATGGCGCCGCTCCTTCACCATGCCGCGGAACCAAGCATAGGAATCGGAGACGATCGCCTCGATCGCGGCGCGCGCCTCCGGCGAGGTGGGCTCGAAGCCGTTCGGTGCCGCCTTGAGTGGCGAAGATTTGATTTCTTCAACCTTGATGCCGAGTGTCTTGAGAAGATCGCTGACATTCGGATATTGGAACAATACGCCGATCGAGCCGACCAGCGACGTCTCGAGCGCGATGATGTGATCGGCCGCCAGGGCCGTGATGTAGCCGCCCGAAGCCGCAAGGCCGTCGACGACCACCACCAGCGGTTTTTGCTCCTTGAGGCGCATCAAGGAGTCGTGCAGCTGCTCCGAGCCGGCCGTTGTGCCGCCGGGGCTGTTGATGTGCACGATCACCGCCTGGACGCGCGATTTCCCAAGCCGCTCCAGCGCCTCGACCCGCTGCATATCATTGCGGATGAGACCGGTGATGGTGATGCGTGCAATGGACCCTGCCGGCGACCCGACCCATGCCTCGGTGCCGGGGGTGCGCAAGGCGGCGCCTGCCGCGACTACCGCGCCGATGGCAAGGATGATCGCGCAGACGCGCCAGAAGGTAAGCTTGCGCCGCATTCGGCGGCGATCGACGATGGTGTCGGCATCGAGCGACATGGTGGCTCATTCCCCCGCGATGACTCGCCGGCGCTATTCTTTTTTCTCGGACGGCTTTTCCGTGGCGCGTTTGAGCGCGGTGCCGAGGATATCGCCGAGCGTCGCTCCCGAATCGGTGGAGCCGTATTGGGCGATCGCTTCCTTCTCCTCCGCCACTTCGAGCGCCTTAATCGAGACCTGTACCTTATGGGTGCGGCGGTCGAACTGGATAACGCGCGCGTCGACCTTCTGCCCGACGGAGAAACGCTCCGGCCGCTGCTCGCCGCGGTCGCGTGCGAGCTCGGATCGTTTGATGAAGGTCGTGAGATCGCTGCCGACGATTTTCACGTCGATGCCGCCCTCTTTCACCTCCGTCACCTCGCAAGTCACCACCGAGCCTTTCTTGAGATCGCCGGCGGTCTCCATCGGATCGTCCGCAAGCTGCTTGATGCCGAGCGAGATACGCTCCTTCTCCACGTCGACGTCGAGCACCTTGGCTTTGACCCTGTCGCCCTTCTTGTATTCTTCGATCACCTGCTCGCCCGGCCGCTTCCAATCGAGGTCGGAGAGATGCACCATACCGTCGACGTCCCCGTCGAGGCCGAGGAAGAGGCCGAACTCGGTCTTGTTCTTCACTTCCCCGTCGATCACGGCGCCGGGAGGATACTTCTCGACAAAGGCCTCCCACGGATTGCGCATGGTCTGCTTCAGACCGAGTGAGATTCGCCGCTTGACCGGATCGACCTCGAGGATCTGAACGTCCACCTCCTGGGAGGTCGACACGATCTTGCCGGGATGCACGTTCTTCTTGGTCCACGACATCTCGGAGACGTGGATAAGGCCTTCGATCCCCGGCTCCAGCTCCACGAACGCGCCGTAGTCGGTGATGTTGGTAACCCGACCCTTGAACCGCGCGCCCACCGGGTATTTGGCCTCGATGCCCTGCCAGGGATCATCCTGCAGCTGCTTCATCCCGAGCGAAATGCGGTGGGTCTCGTGGTTGATCTTGATGATCTTGACCTTCACCTGCTGGCCGATATTGAGCACTTCGGTCGGGTGGTTGACACGCCGCCACGCGATGTCGGTCACGTGCAGAAGCCCGTCGATGCCGCCGAGATCGACGAACGCGCCGTAGTCGGTGATGTTCTTGACCACGCCGTCGATGACTTGGCCCTCTTCCAGATTCTGCACCAGTTCCTGGCGCTGTTCGGCGCGCGTCTCTTCCAAGACGGTGCGGCGCGACACCACGATGTTGCCGCGGCGACGGTCCATTTTCAGGATCTGGAAGGGTTGCGGCTGATTCATCAGCGGAGAAACGTCGCGGATCGGCCGGATATCGACCTGGCTGCGGGGAAGAAACGCCACCGCGCCGTCGAGATCGACGGTGAAGCCGCCCTTGACCTGATTGAAGATGACGCCCTGGACCTTTTCGTTGCTGTTGAACGCCTTTTCCAGCTTGCCCCAGCTCTCCTCGCGTCGCGCCTTATCGCGCGAGAGCACGGCCTCCCCGAGCGCGTTCTCCACCCGCTCGAGATAAACTTCGACCGTATCGCCGACCTTGATCTCCGCCTGCCGGCCCGGCCCCGCGAACTCGCGCAGCGCCACCCGCCCCTCGGTCTTGGCCCCGACGTCGATGACGGCGAGATCCTTCTCGATCGCGACGACCGTTCCCTTGACCACGGCGCCTTCCTGCGGACTGCCCTGGGTGAAGGATTCTTCCAGCAATTTCGCGAAATCTTCGCGCGACGGCGTGGCGGAACTGACGGCAGTGGCCATGAACACTCCTTAAAGCTAGCGATTGGCGCCGGATTATCGTTGCTGGCATCTTGCTCGCAGGGGCCGAAAGTCCAATGCACCTTCGGTAGCCGCCGCAATTGCGATCGCGCGGGCCTGAAGGCTTGCCCACGTGCGACGGTCCGGGCCGACAACCCAGCGATCAAGACGATGATTCACGTCCCGTGCGCCACGAAAGAAGCAGGGCGGAGCAGGCTCATCCTCCAGTGGCGAAAACACGGTCAACCGCGCTTCCGGCCTGCTCGGACGGCTTCGACGATGTCGATGGCGGCCCGGAACGCGGCGTCTATATCCAAATGCGTGGTGTCGAGCAAGTATGCATCCGGCGCCGCTCTCAAAGGGGCTACCGCCCGCGTGCTGTCGCGCTCGTCACGGCGTCGGATGTCGGCCAAGACCTCAGCCTCGTCGATGCGGCCTCCGGCCTGCTCGAGCTCGGCGGCGCGGCGGCGCGCGCGCACCTCCGGGCTGGCGGTGACGAAAATCTTCACGTCCGCGTCAGGAAAGATCACGGTTCCGATGTCGCGACCATCGAGCACCGCGCCGGGGGCCGCGCGCCCGAAGTCGCGTTGGAAGGCCAGCACCACGCTGCGGACCTCCGGGATTGCCGAAACGAGCGACGCGGCCGCGCCGACGGCCTGAGCCTTGAGCGCCGCTTCGTCGAAGCGGCTGGGATCGAGCGCTTCGGCGGCCGCGCGCGCCCGCATCCGGTCCTCGGGAGAGTGGCCGGCATCGAGCAGCGCCTTCGCCACGGCGCGGTAGATCAGCCCCGTGTCGAGGTGCGGCAATCCGTAATGGCCGGCGAGCCGCTTGCCCAGCGTCCCCTTGCCCGAGGCCGCCGGTCCGTCGATGGCGATGATCATGAAAACTCGGCGCCGAGCCTCCGCAGCAACGGCGTAAAGCCGGGGAAGCTCGTGGCGATGAAGGCAGCATCGTCGACCCGCACCGGCTTTTCGCTGGCCAATCCCATGACTAGAAACGCCATGGCAATGCGGTGATCCATGCGCGTCGCAACCAGGCCATCGCCAGGCACTCGACCCGTGCCCTGCACGAGCAGGTCATCGCCCTGGATTTCGACCTCGACGCCGTTGGCCCTCAGTCCATCGGCGACGGCGCTGAGCCGATCGGATTCCTTCACGCGCAATTCCTTAAGTCCGCGCATCACCGTCACGCCCTCGGCAAAGCTCGCCGCCACCGCCAGCACCGGGTATTCATCGATCATGGAGGGCGCACGCGCGGCGGGCACCTCCACCCCATGCAGTGCAGATGCCCGCACCCGCAAGTCGGCCACCTCTTCCCCGCCGGCGTTGCGTAGCTCGAGCGCGTCGATATCCGCCCCCATCTCGCGCAGTGTGACGATCAGTCCGGTCCGCAGGGGATTGGTCATCACGTCCGTGAGGATCAGCTCCGAGCCAGGCACGATCGACGCCGCCACCAGGGGGTCGAAGACCACCGGCAGCTTGCGGGTCTTGGGCTGGGTCGCCCCC
>Ga0207665_10001037_pt1 | contig 18713 bp, 15 predicted proteins | sample LARL112metaG_FD_184351 | JGI IMG/M metagenome (GOLD analysis project Ga0207665, IMG submission 184351) | Corn, switchgrass and miscanthus rhizosphere microbial communities from Kellogg Biological Station, Michigan, USA - LAR L11-2 metaG... | ecosystem: Host-associated > Plants > Roots >...
ACTGGCTCCGGGCCAGCATGCCGCGCTGGGGACCGTAGTGGTTGTCGGCAAGGCGCGCCAGACTGGGGCGAGGCACGCCGCCGAGCCCACTGGGAAGTGCCCCAAGCTCCCACCGAACGGGCTGAAACTGAACCCGCGCTTCCCGCCACCCCCCCACCCGAAGCTCACGCTCCAAGCCCATTCGCCGTCGCAGGGGTGTGCCTTCGCAACCGGGTATGCCGACGTGCGCAAGCTGAAGGGCGCCACCCTGCTCCAGCCTGTGATCACGAATGTGTGGGAATCCATCAACACACTGGCGAATCTCACGACACAGGTGAATTACCTCGAGCTCGACAATGCCGCGGAGCTGGAGTTCCACGGGCTGCACCAGTTCCCGCCATCGACGGCAACGTTCCTGACCTTCGGTTTCGTGCCGACCACCGCCACGTTGGAGCTGATGGAGCAGGGGACGATCAACATCTTCGTCGTCGGGCCGGCCATACCCGGTGCGACATGCCATCCCAACAAGTTCCGGAGTTGCAACAACGTGGCCACGGCGTACTCGCGGCTCAAGGCGCTGATCGCCCCGGGCAGCGTCACGGTCAACGGCGTGCCGCTCGACGTGGGATCCCACTGCGAGACCCCGGCGTTCGACGTCATATTGACGGGAAGCAACGCAACGAACCCCCAGTACAGCATCCAGTTCGGCGGGCCGCTCACCGGCATGGCCACGATTCCGCACTTCAAGAACTGCGGGGTCGGGGAGAACCTGGACCCGATTTTCAACGCGGCGATCTCGGGCCCCCGGAACTTCACCATTCTCACGCAGGGCGCCCTGTGCACCGTACAGGGTGCCTTTGGCTGCGTACCGAAGAGCTTTACGCCGAAACCGGTGAAGCCCATACGCAAGGTTATTGGCTGAGATGGCGGGCAGCAGTGGTCGCCGCCAATAGGGAGGTGAGATGGGCACCGAGGTGGTCGTGGAAGGACTGACCAAGTCCTTCGGGCGCCATGTCGTGTGGCGTGATATCTCGCTGTCCCTGCCGGCCGGCGAGGTGAGCGTCATGCTCGGGCCCTCCGGCACCGGCAAGACGGTGTTCCTGAAGTCACTGGTCGGCCTGATCAGGCCGGACCGCGGGCAGGTGGTGGTCGACGGCATCGACACCGTCCATTGCTCGGAGCGCCAGCTCTACCAGGTGCGCAAGCTGTTCGGTGTGATGTTCCAGGACGGCGCGCTGTTCGGCTCGCTGAACCTGTACGACAACATCGCCTTCCCGCTGCGCGAGCACACGAAGAAGACCGAGGCCGAGATCCGGCAGGTCGTGCTCGCCAAGATGGAGATGGTCGGCCTGACCGGGGAGGAGCACAAGTTCCCCGGCGAGATCTCCGGCGGCATGCGCAAGCGCGCCGGGCTGGCCCGCGCCCTGGTGCTCGACCCCGAGATCATCCTGTGCGACGAGCCGGACTCCGGGCTCGACCCGGTGCGCACCGCCTACCTGTCGCAGCTGCTGATCGACCTCAACGCCGAGATCGACGCCACCATCCTGATCGTCACGCACGACATCCAGATCGCCCGGACCGTGCCGGACAACATCGGCATGCTGTTCCGCGGCAACCTGGTCATGTTCGGCCCGCGCGAGGTGCTGCTCACCAGCGATAACCCGGTCATCACCCAGTTCGTGAACGGCCGCAGAATCGGGCCGATCGGCATGTCGGAGGAGAAGGATGAGGCCACGCTGGCCCAGGAGCGGGCCGCGCTCGGCAACGGCGAAGCCGAGGTGGGCAGCCCCGCGCTCATGCCGCAACTGGTGCCAAGCCCCGGGCTGCCCGAGCGGCAGGCCGTGCACCGCCGCATGGACCGGGTGATGTCGATCCTGCCCACGCTTCCCACCGCGGCGCAGGAGGCGATCCTGGCCGACCTTGCGGCCGAGACCGGCCAGCAGGCCGGGCCGGCCCCAACGGGCGGCACGGCCCGGGATCCGGAGCGGGAGCGGGCCCAGGCCCAGGCGCGCGCCGAGGCCTGGAAGCTTGCCCGGGAGCGTGAGGCGGCGCAGCGCGAGGCCGAGCAGGAAACCGCCGGGCAGGACACCGCCGGGCAGGAGCCCGTGGAGTGGGGAAAGCCCGACCGCTGGCCGCCCGACTGGCCAGGAGGTGGCGGGTGACCACCCAACAGGACCCGGCGACCACGCCACAGCCCGCGGAGCCGGTCACCAAGCCGGAGACGAGCTTCTTCGGCGCCGGTGCGCTGCGGCAGACCGGCAACCTGTTCGTGCTCGCCGCGAGCGTGATCCGGCTGACGTTCAAGCGCCCGTTCCAGTCTCGTGAGCTGATCGAGCAGTTCTGGTTCATCGCCAGCGTGACGATCCTGCCGACCGCGCTGGTGTCGATCCCGTTCGGCGCCGTCATCACGCTGCAGGTGGGCTCGCTGACCCAGCAGCTCGGCGCGGAATCGTTCACCGGTGCGGCCAGCGTGCTCGCGGTGGTGCAGCAGGCCAGCCCGATCATCGTGGCACTGCTCATCTCCGGCGCGGGTGGCTCGGCGATCTGCGCCGACATCGGCTCCCGCACGATCCGCGAGGAGATACAGGCCATGGAGGTGATGGGCGTCTCGCCCATCCAGCGCCTGATCGTGCCCCGGGTGCTGGCCGCGATGTTCGTCGCCATCCTGCTCAACGGCCTGGTCTCCGTGGTCGGTGTGCTCGGCGGCTACTTCTTCTTCGTCTACCTCCAGCACGGCACCCCCGGCTCGTTCCTGGCCAGCTTCTCCGCGCTCGCGCAGACCCCGGACCTGTTCATCAGCGAGATCAAGGCGCTGATCTTCGGGTTCATCGCGGGCGTGGTCGCCGCGCACCGTGGCCTGAACCCCAAGCCCGGCCCCAAGGGCGTGGGTGACGCGGTCAACCAGTCCGTGGTGATCACGTTCCTGCTGACGTTCTTCGTCAACCTGGTCCTCACCGCGATCTACCTGCAGATCGTGCCCCCGAAGGGATCGTGACCGATGGGCGTGGTGACCGGCACTGGCGCGGGCAGGTGGCCCGCCCGGCTCGCTGCGTTCGGCGACCGGAGCATGTCCTGGCTGGACATGCTGGGCGACCAGCTTGTCTTCTACGCACGCGCGCTGGCCTGGACCCCCCGCGCCATCCGGCGCTATTTCAAGGAGGTGCTGCGCCTGCTGTCCGAGGTCAGCTTCGGCAGCGGCGCGCTGGCGCTGATCGGCGGATCCGTCGGCGTGATGATCGCGTTGACGCTGTTCACCGGGACCGTCGTCGGCCTGCAGGGCTATGCCGCGCTGAACCAGATCGGCGCCGCCGCGTTCACCGGCTTCGTCTCCGCGTACTTCAACACCAGGGAGATCGCGCCGCTGGTGGCCGGACTGGCACTGTCGGCCACCGTGGGCGCGGGCTTCACCGCGCAGCTGGGCGCCATGCGGATCAACGAGGAGGTGGACGCCCTGGAGGTGATGGGCGTGCCCAGCCTCCCGTACCTGGTGACCACCCGGATCGTGGCCGGCTTCATCGCCGTCATCCCGCTGTATGCCCTCGGCCTGATCAGCTCCTACCTCGGCTCCCGCGTGGTCACCGTGGTGTTCAACGGGCAGTCCGCAGGAACCTATGACCACTACTTCGGGCTGTTCCTCTCGCCGGTGGACGTGCTCTGGTCCTTCCTCAAGGTGATGCTGTTCAGCGTCGTGGTCATCCTCATCCACACCTATTACGGGTACCGCGCCAGCGGCGGCCCGGCGGGGGTGGGCGTCGCCGTGGGCCGGGCGGTGCGGACCGCGATCGTCATGATCAACATCATCGACTTCTTCATGAGCCTGGCGATCTGGGGCGCCACGACGACCGTGCGGGTCGCCGGATGAGACTGACCGCGACACAGGACAAGACCAGGCGCCGGCTGGTCGGCGTGGTGTTCCTGCTGGTCTTCGCCCTGCTGGTGTGGCTGTCGGTGGCCTTGTACAACAAGCAGTTCACCCCGGTGGCCATGGTCACCCTGTACACCGACAGCGTCGGCAACGAGATGCACCCCGGGGCCGAAGTGAAGATCCGTGGCGTGCAGGTCGGCGAGGTGCGGCAGATCTCCGCCGACGGCACCGGTGCCAAGCTGGTGCTGGCCATCCAGCCGGGCATGGTCAATCAGATCCCGGCGAACGTGACCGCCGAGATGTTGCCGACGACGCTGTTCGGCGAGCGGTACGTGGACCTGGTCACGCCGGCCCAGCCCACGCGGGCCCGGCTCACCGCGGGCAGCGTGATCACGCAGGACCATGCCGCCGACGCGGTGGAGCTGGAGAAGGTGCTGAACAACCTGCTCCCGCTGCTGCGGGCCTCGGAGCCGGACAAGCTGTCGGTCACGCTGACCGCGCTCGCCCAGGGCCTGCAAGGAAACGGCAAGGAACTGGGCCAGACCCTGGTGGAGCTCAACGCCTACCTGGCCAAGTACAACCAGCACCTGCCCGCCCTGGACAACGACATCAAAGCGCTGGCCACGTTCTCCAGGAACCTCAACCAGGCAGCGCCCGACCTGGTGCAGGCCCTGGCCGACTTCACCGTCACCAGCCAGACGGTCGCGGCCGAGCGGGCCAACATCTCTGCGCTGTACAGCACGGTGACCACGGCCTCCGGTGACCTGCAGGCCTTCCTCGACGCCAACTCGTCCAACATCATCCAGCTCAACGCGGCCAGCGTAGGCACGCTGCAGATCCTGGCCCGCTACTCCCCCGAGTTCCCGTGCGCGCTCAGGGACCTGGTCAACTTCGAGCCCGCGGTCGACAAGCTGCTCGGCAAGGGCACCAACCAGCCCGGCCTGCACGTCCAGGCGGTCGTGGTCCCGCCGCTCGGGCCGCACAACATCGGCCGCTACGTGGCCGGCCAGGACACCCCCAAGTTCGGTGACAACCTGGGGCCGCACTGCTATTCGATCCCGTTCAAGGGGATCACCCTCAACGACGGTGCCGCCCCGTCCAACGCCGCGGCCACGTCCGTTCCCGCGGGCCCGCCCGGCAAGTCGGGGCGGGCGCACCGCACGCAGCACACGGCCAAGCAGGCGCACACGACGGCGGCCCGGATCGCCGGCTCTCCGGCGGAGAGTGAGCTGGTCAGGGAACTGACCGGGATGGAGCTCGGCCGCTCCCCCGCCCTGGTCCCCGCCTGGGGCAGCCTGCTCACCGCCCCGCTGTTCCGCGGCACCACGGTGGACCTGAGGACCCAGGCATGAAGCGCAAGAGCCTGGCTGGCCCGGTCATCAAGTCGGTGATCTTCATCGCGATCACGGCCACGATCACCGCGCTCCTGGGCATCAGCATCGCCCACAGCGGTGTTTCCGCAACGGTCGGCTACCAGGCGGTGTTCTCCGACGTGACCGGGCTGAACGTGGGCGACGACGTGGATATCGCCGGGGTGCGGGTCGGCGACGTCACCTCGATCGGCGTCTACGGGCACAACAAGGCGCTTGTCGGCTTCGCCGTGCAGTCCGGCCGGACGCTGCCGGCCTCGGTGACCGCCACGATCAAGTACCTCAACCTGGTCGGGCAGCGCTACATCGAACTCGGCCAGGGCACCGGGCCGGTGGGCCGGACGCTCCCCCAGGGGGGCACGATCCCCGAAACGCACACCACCGCGGCGCTGGACCTGACCGAGCTGTTCAACGGGTTCCAGCCGCTGTTCCAGGCGCTGTCCCCCCATGACGTCAACCAGCTTTCCGCCGAGATCATCCAGGTCTTCCAGGGCGAGAGCCCCAACATCACCGCGCTGGTTGCCAGCGTGGGGTCGCTGACCACCGCCCTGGCCACCAGGGACCAGGTCATCGGCGCGGTGATCGACAACCTGAACTCGGTGCTGCACACGATCGGCACCCGCAGCGGCGAGCTGTCCAACTTCGTGAGCACGCTGCAGGAACTGGTCTCCGGGCTGGCCGCCGACCGGCAGCCGATCGGCAGCGCCATCTCCGCTATCGCCAGCCTGTCCAGCGCCACCGCGGGCCTGCTCCAGGTCTCCCGGCCGCCGCTGAGCGCAACCATCACCCAGCTCGGGCGGGTGGCCGGCAACCTCGCGAACAACACGCCGACGGTCAACACGTTCCTGAAGAACCTTCCGGTGAAGATGTCTGAGATCGCCAGGCTCGCCTCCTACGGTTCGTGGCTGAACTTCTTCATGTGCGACGCCCTGGTCAGCGGGGTCAAGGAGAAGTTCGGCCCCGACCCCACCGGGGTCCCCGTCACCGCCGCGAGGTGCAAGTGATGAAGCCCTTGTCCGAGCGCAACCCCATCGCCATCGCCATCGCCGGCCTGGTGCTGCTTGGCCTGCTCGCATTCGCCGTCTTCGACTCGGCCAACCTGCCGATCATCGGCGGCGGCACTGGGTACACCGCGTACTTCCCCGAAGCTGCCGGGCTGCAGGCCGGGAACGAGGTGCGGGTCGCCGGGGTCATCGTCGGCCGGGTGACCGGCATCTCGCTGGCCGGCAACAAGGTCGCGGTCACCTTCAAGGTGAAGGGTGCCTGGGTCGGCGACGAAACCACCGCCGCTATCAAGATCAAGACCCTGCTCGGCGACAAGTTCCTGGCGCTCGACCCCGTGGGCACCCAGCCGCAGAACCCGGGAACGCCGATCCCGCTGTCCCGTACCACCGCGCCTTACGACGTGACCCAGGCGTTCAACGGGCTCGGGCAGGAAGTCACCCAGATCAACACCGTCCAGCTCGGGAGGAGCCTGCAGACGCTCGCCGAGGCGTTCTCCGGCACGCCGCCCTACACCCGCGCGGCGCTGCGCGGGCTCGCCTCGGTGTCCCGGTCGATCGCCTCCCGTGACGTCCAGCTGGCTGGCCTGCTGCGGGGGGCCAGGAACGTCACCGGGGCGCTGGCCGGCCAGAATGCCAAGTTCGCCAAGCTGCTCGGGGACGGCAACCTGCTGCTGGCCGAACTGCGCCAGCGCCAGGCCGCGATCCACGCGTTGCTGACCGGCACGCAGGCGCTGGCCGTCCAGCTGTCCGGCTTGGTCACCGACAACCAGGCCAAGCTCGGCCCGGCGCTGACCGAACTCAACCGGGTGACCACCGTGCTGGCGGCCAACCAGGCGAACCTCAAGAAGGCACTGGCGCTGGCCGGACCTTACTACCGGCTGCTCGGCAACGCCCTGGGCAACGGCCGCTGGTTCGACACCTACCTGTGCGGTGTCGTTCCCAAGTCCTACCTGCCGCCCGGCACGGGCCCCTCGACCGGGTGCGAGCCCCCGAAACCCTGAGGTCCCGATAATGATGACAATGCGGATCGGCGGCCTGCTGCGGACGCGGCGGGACCGGCTGGTGCTCGGCGCGGGCGCGGTCATCGTGGCCGCGGCGCTGGTGGTCGGCGGCGTCCTCGTATACCACGCCAGCCACAAGGGCACGCAGGTCACGGCGTACTTCAGCGGGACGATCGGCGTGTACCCCGGCTCCACGGTCCGGGTGCTCGGCGTCCCGGTCGGCACGGTCGACTCGGTCCAGCCCCAGGGCACCGAGGTCAAGGTCACGATGACGGTGAACTCCGGTGTGGCGGTGCCCGCCGACGCGACAGCCGTGGTGATCGAGCCCAGCGTGGTGGCCGACCGGTACGTCCAGCTCACCCCCGCCTATACCAGCGGCCCGCAGCTCACGGACAACGCGGTGATCCCGGTGAACCGCACCGCGGTGCCGGTTGAGGTGGACCAGATCTACACCAGCATCAACCGGCTCACCCAGGCGCTCGGGCCGAACGCGCTGAACAAGAACGGCGCACTGTCCGAGCTGGTCAAGACCGGCGCGGCCAACCTGAACGGCAACGGGGCCAACCTGCACGCGATGATCACGCAGTTCGGCGCGTTGTCCAAGACGCTGGGCGACAACTCGGGCAACCTGTTCGCCACCATCACCTACCTGCAGCGGTTCACCTCGATGCTGAAGGCCAACGACGGGCAGGTGCGGCTGGCCGAGCAGCAACTCGCCGACGTGTTCGGCTTCCTGGCCAGCGACCGGCAGGATCTGGGCGCAGCCCTGCACGAGTTGTCCATCGCGCTCGGCCAGGTGCAGGGATTCATCGCGAACAACCGGGGGCTGATCAAGACCAACGTCACCAAGCTGGCGGCCATCACCCAGCTCCTCGTCGATGAGAAGGCGTCGCTGACAGAGGCCGTGAACACCATCCCGCTGGCGGTGGACAACGTGGTCAACGCCTATGACTCCACGAACCACACGCTGGACGGCCGCGGCGACCTGAACGAGCTGAGCATGGGACCGGGCGCGAACGACCTGACCGCTATCACGGCGGGCGGCACGGGCACGGGCGGCAGCGGGCCGGCCGGCGCGGTGCCGCTGACCCCCTCGGCGCTGCGTGTGGTCCCGCCGCTGCCATTGCCGGCTGTGGGCTTGTACGGCACGCCCGAGGCTGTGCAGGCGGGAGGCCGCTAATGCTTTTCGCTGCCATACGCAACCCCGGGGCTGGCCGGTCCCCGCGGCACATCCGGATCACGGGGCTGGCCGCCGGGGTGATCGCCGCCGTGACCGCGGTGTGCGTCGCGGGGTGCAGTTCGGGGGGGTTCAACGGGATCTACAGCATCCCGCTGCCCGGCGGCGCCAACCTGGGCCCGCACCCGTACCAGGTGACCGCGGAGTTCAGCAACGTGGTCGACCTGGTGCCGCAGTCCTCGGTGAAGGTGAACAACGTCTCGGTCGGCAGGGTGACCCGGATCTACCTGCCGCCACACGGCTGGACCGCGCGGGTGACCATGGAGATCAACGGCAGCGTGCGCCTGCCCGGCAATGCGATTGCTCAGGTGCAGCAGGCCAGCCTGCTCGGCGAGCTGTACGTGGGACTGTCCGCGCCGCCGGGCAGGCCGCCGGTGGGCCGACTGCACAACGGCTCACTGATCCCGCTGGGCAGCACCACCACCAACGCCACTGTGGAGGAAGTTTTCGGCGCGCTGTCGCTGCTGCTCAACGACGGCGGGCTCGCCCAGCTGCACGTGATCACCACCGAGCTCAACGCCGCGCTGGCAGGCAACGAGCCAGAAATCCGCGCGCTGCTGAGCCGGCTCGGCACGCTGATCGGCAACCTCAACGACCACCGCAAGGACATCGTCAGCGCGCTGGACGGGCTGGACGCGCTGTCGGCCACTCTGGCCGCCCGCAACCGGCAAATCGGCCATGTGCTCGACCACATCAACCCCGGCCTCGAGGTGCTGTCCGAGCAGCGCACGCAACTGGTCACCATGCTCAACGCGCTGCACCGGCTCAGCGGCATCGCGGTGCACACGATCAATGCCAGCGAGGCCAACTTCGCCGCCAACCTGCGCGCGCTCGCGCCAACCCTGCGCAATCTGGCCGATGCTGGGCAGAACCTCCCGCTGGCCCTGCAGGTGCTGCTCACCTATCCGTTCACCGACCAAGTGCTCAAGGACATCAAGGGCGACTACATCAACGCCTACCTGTCCATCCAGGCCGCCCCGGGCACGACCGTCATCGCGCCGGTCGTGCCGCACCCCGCCCCCACCCCCACGCCGACTCCGCAGGGAGGTGGGCGCTGATGCTGACCCGCGCCACCAGGATCAAGCTCGTGGTGTTCGGGGTGATCGCCGTCCTGGTGATCGGCTACACCGGGTTCCACTACGCCAGCCTCGGCCGGCTCCTCGGCCTGCGCGGTTATTACACGGTGCAGATGGAACTCGCCAGCGCGGGCGGGATCTTCCCCCAGGCCGACGTGACCTACCGCGGCGTCTCGGTGGGCCGGGTCGGCGTGGTGCGGCTCACCCCGACCGGGGTCGAGGCGGATCTGAACATCAGCAACACCGCGCCGCCGATCCCGGCGGACCTGCACGCCACCGTAGCCAACCTGTCCGCCGTCGGGGAGCAGTACGTCGACCTGCGGCCGGCCACGAGCAGCGAGCCCTACCTCACCCAGGGCAGCGTGATCCCGCGCCGCGACACCACGCTCCCGCTGCCGGTGACCAGCCTGCTGACCAGCGTCAACGAGCTGGCCACCTCGGTACCGCTGCCCGAGCTGCGCATCGTGCTGAACAACCTGGCCATCGGGTTCGGCGGCACGAGCACCAGCCTGCAGGCGCTGATCCACGGGCAGAGCAAGTTCATCCGCGCGTCCGGCTCCGCCCTGACGCAGACCACCACGCTAATCGAGGACGGCCAGACGGTGCTGGCCACCCAGAACGCCGAGGCGGCGGCGTTCCGCTCGTTCGCCGCCAGCTCGCGGCTGTTCGCGGGACAGCTCGTCGCCTCCGACGCCGACCTGCGCCGGCTGTTCGCGAACGGCGCCCCGGCGGCGGTTCAGGTCTCCGGCCTGATCACCGACAACACCCCCACCCTTGGCGCGCTGATCGCGAACCTGCTGACCACCGCACAGATCACCCTCACCCGCGGGCCCGCGCTGCAGGAGACGTTCTCCGCCCTGCCCGCCGCGATCGCCGCCGGGTCCACGGTGATCACCAACAAGGGTGCGCGGTTCGGCGTGGCGCTGACCTTCTTCAACCCGCTGCCCTGCACAGCCGGGTACCAGGGCACGAAGGTCCGCAACGGGCTGGACACCTCGCCAGGCCCGCCGCTGAACACCAATGCCCGGTGTACCTCGCCGGTGAGCAGCGGGATCAACGTGCGGGGCTCGGCACACGCCCCGGCCCCCGCGGCCGCATCCCCGATGGCCGGACTGCTGGGGCTGTCACCATGAGCCTGGCCCGAGCGCTCCAGGTCATCGCCTAGGGTTTGTGCGCATGACGACCGCAAGCGCGACCACGAAACCGGGCACCCGCGGGTGGCTGGCCGAGCCGCTCGTGGCCACCGCCCTGGTGCTGGCCGTCCTGGCCGCCGGGTTCGCGGCCTGGTCGGGCTGGTCGCTGTACCAGGCGTCGAACGCCGGCCCGCCCGCCGCCGCGCAACTCCGCGACCAGGTGCTGCAGGCGGGTGAGCAGGCAGTGCAGAACTTCAACACGCTCGACTACCACAAGGTCGCCGCGGGCCTGGCGCTGTGGGAGCAATCCTCGACCGGGCCGCTGCACGCCGAGATCAGCGCTGGCCGCAGCCAGTTCACCCAGCAGATCCAGGCGACCAAGACGGTCACCACCGCCCGGATCCTTGACGGCGCGCTCACCGCGCTGAACCCGAAGGCCGGCACCGCGAGCATCATGGTGGCCGTGCAGATCACCGTGACCCCGGCCAGCGGGTCGCCGGTTACCAAGCAGAGCCGCCTGCTCGGCACGCTGACCAGGACTCCGTCCGGGTGGAAGCTAAGCGCGCTCGGCCAGGTCCCGGTTGGTGCGGCATCACCGGGCAGCGGGAAGGGCTCCAGCGGTGGCTGACAAGGACGTCAAGGTCACCGAGGCGGCGCGGGACGAGGATGCCGACCTGGTGGGGGGCGCGATCGCGGAGCGGGCCCAGCCCACGGACACGACGCCGGACGCACAGCCCACGGCCGGCGACGCCAAGCCGGCCGACGACAAGCCAGCGGAGGGCACGCAGCCGGCCGACGACACGAGGCCGGCCGACGACACGCAGCCGGCCGACACGCAGCCGGCCGACGACACGAGGCCGGCCGACGAGACGAAGCCGGCCGAGGAGGCGCAGTCCGGGCGCCGGAGCTGGCGGATCCCCGCCGCACTCGGCGCCGTCACGGTCGTGCTCGCCGGGTTCGGGGTGTGGGCGACGCTGCACGCAAGCAGCCTGCGCAGCGATGCCGCCGCACAGGCCAACACGGCGCTCACCGACAGGGCGGCCACCGCCGCGGTCCGCCGGGAGATCTCCGCCGCGGTCAACACGATCTTCTCCTACAACTACGCCGACACCGCGGCGACCAGGCGGGCCGCACAAAGGGTGCTCACCGGCCCGGCGGTGCGCCAGTACAACACCCTGTTCGCGCTGGTGACCAAGAACGCGCCGACCCAGAAACTGGTCGTCACCACCAAGGTCACAAACACCGGGGTGGAACTGCTCAACGGCAACAGGGCCCGGCTGCTCGTGTTCGCCAACCAGCAGGACACCAGGGCCGGCACCGGCCAGACCAGCTACGCCGGAGCGATGTTCGCGGTCACCGCCCTGCGCCAGGGCGGCCGGTGGAAGATTGAGAACATCGACACGTTCGGCAGCTGAGGAGAGCGAGTCTCCCGTGACCGGTTTCGGGCGCGCATGGGCCGGCCGCTTGCTCCCCGCGGCCGCGTGCCCGGTGGTTCTGGCCTGCCTGCTGGCGGCGTGCGGCAGCCAGCAGCCAGTCACCGGCGCGGCCAGGTCCGCCGGTGACGCCGTGGCCTCCCCCGCCGCCGTGCGGACTGCCGACCCGGCCACGGCCACCCCCAAGGCCAGCCCGAAGCCGACCGCGGCGGCCAAACCGCTCGCCGGGATAACCGTTGGCATCGACCCCGGCCATAACGGCCTCAATGGCACCGACCCCGGTTACATCAATCACCTCATTTGGAACGGCCGGGAATCCGAGACATGTGACACCACCGGCACTCAGACCGCCGGTGGGTACACCGAGGCGCTGTACAACTTCAACGTCGCGCGGTATTTGCGGGCCGCCTTGCGCGCCGATGGCGCGCACGTGGTGATGACCCGGCCGAACGACCATGGCGTCGGGCCGTGCGTGGACCGCAGGGCGCAGATACTCAACCGTTCGGGCGCGCGGGTGGCGATCGACATACACGCCGATGGCGGCCCTGCCTGGGGCCGCGGGTTCACCGTGCTCGAACCGGTGGCCGACGGGCCCAACGACCACGTGATTCGCGCCTCGGAGCGGTTCGGCGCGGACGTGCGCGCGGCCCTCCTGGCCCATACCAGCATGCCGGAGAGCGACTATTACGGCAGCCACGGCATCGAGTTCCGCAGCGACCTCGCCGGTCTCAACCTCACCACGGTGCCGAAGATACTGATCGAGAGCGGCAACATGGTCAACGCGACCGACGCCGCGCTGCTGACCTCGCCCCGGTTCCAGCGGCAGTTCGCCGCGGCACTCCTCGCGGCGATCCTCACCTTCCTGCACAAACAATAGTTCGCCCTTCCCAACCTTTAAACGCAGTGTTAGCCCGGGGGACGACCCCCGGAACCCCGCTGGGTATGCGGCCGTGCGCTAGAGGTGACCATGAATAAATAGTGACCGGCGATAGAACCAAATGTTTGACATGAATGGGATTGTCTTGGGTTGACCGGCGTGATGGCATTGCTTCGTGATGAAGCGGTCGCGCTGGGCCCGCCACCGTATGGCGGCACTTACCTGCATCGGAGTTCTTGTCTCCGGCCTGATCCTGCCCGTGCTCGCCACCACGGCGAATGCGGCCACCGCGGGCGGGCTGGGCCCGCCGAACACGTTTGTCGGCACCGGGCCGCTCGGCGTCGCCCAGTCCGGGCAGACCGCCACGCTGCTGCCCAATGGGAAGGTACTGGTCGCCGCCGGCGGCACCACGAACGCGGAGCTGTACAACCCGGCCACCCGGACCTTCGCCCCCACCGCGAAGATGCCGCTGGCGGTCAGCGGCGCCACGGCCACGCTGCTCCTCAGCGGGAAGGTGCTGGTGGCAGGCGGGGTGCACGGCTTCCATCAGGTGACCGACGCGGAGCTTTACAGCCCCGCGACCGGCACCTGGGCCGCGACCGGCGCGATGAACGTGGCGCGGTCCGGGCAGACCGCTACCCTGCTGCCCGACGGGCAGGTGCTCGTCGCCGGCGGCGGCTGCAACGGCAGCGGGTACGGCTGCGATGCGGGCAGCTTCGAGGCCGCCCTTCGCAGCGCCGAGCTGTACAACCCGGCCACCGGGACGTGGACGAAGACCGGGTCGATGAAGGATGGCCGCGAGGACTTCACGGCCACCCTGCTGAAGAACGGCCAGGTGCTCGCCGCGGGTGGCTTCAACAACTGCGACGACGACTTCTGCAGCGACATCAACACCGCGGAACTGTTCAACCCGGCGACCGGGACGTGGACGCAGACCGGGTCGATGCAGGGCGCCCGCGAGCAGCAGAGCGCGACGCTGCTGCCCAACGGGGAGGTGCTGGTCGCCGGCGGACTGAACGAGGGCGGCTTCTGCTGCTCACAGTTCGAGTACTCCACCGCCGAGCTGTACAGCCCGGCCACGGGGACCTGGGCCCCCACGGCCTCCATGGCGGCCAAGCACGCGGGCCAGACCGCCACGCTGCTGCCTAACGGCTGGGTGGTAGTCGCGGGCGGCGGCACTTCGGTGGCCGAGATCTACGAGCCGGGCCCTGGCATCTGGGTGTCGCCCGGCGCGATGAGCACCGCCCGCACCCACCAGACGGCGACGCTGCTGGCCAATGGGCGGGTGCTCGTGGCCGGCGGTGACGGCCCGGACGGCCGGCCGCTGTCGACCGCCGAGGAGTTCCTGACCGGCAACGGCCCGCTGGTCACCGTCACGCCCGGCTCGATCGCGTTCGGCGGGCAACTGGTCGGCACGGTCAGCGCCGCGCACTTCTACAAGGTCACCAATGCCGGCACGGCGAACCTCGTGGTCACCGGGGCGACGGTGTCCGGAAAGAACCCGGGCGACTTCCGGGTGCACACCGGCTGCGCGGGCGCCCCGGTGCCGCCCGGCGGCACCTGCACCGTGGCGGTGCGCTTCGTCCCGTCGTCCACCTCCCTGCGCTCGGCGACGGTCGCGGTGTCGGACAACGCGCCGCTCGGCCCGCAGGGCGTGCCGGTCACCGGGTTCGGCGGCGGGCCGGACGCGTGGACCCCCGTCGGTCCGATGACCACCGCCCGCGAGCACTTCACCGCGACCCTGCTGCCCGGCGGCAAGGTGCTGATGGCCGGCGGCCAGACGGTGACCGGCGGCAGCCTTGCCAGCGCCGAGCTGTACAACCCGGCGACCCGCTCTTTCTCCGCCACCGGGTCGCTGAACGCCGCCCGCTCCGACCCGGCCGCGGCCCTGCTGCCCGGCGGCAAGGTCCTCGTCACCGGCGGCATAGACGAGAACTTCGCCGCGCTGTCCAGCGCGGAACTGTACAACCCGGCAACCGGCACCTGGGCGAACACCACGCCGATGAACGCGGCCGGCAGCGGCCTGACCGCGACGCCGTTGCGTAACGGCCGTGTGCTGGTGGCCGGGTTTGGTGGGACGACGCCCGCAGAGGTGTACAACCCGGCCACGGCGACCTGGACCAACACCGGCCCGCCCGCGGTCTCACAGGGCGGCTTCCTCGCCGCCACGCTGCTGCAATCCGGCCAGGTGCTGGTGGCCGGCGGTGGCACCGCGGCCGCCCAGTTGTATAACCCGGCCACGAACGCCTGGAAGGCGACCGGGTCGATGAGCACTGCCAGGCAGGATGCGGCCGCGGCGCTGCTGCCCGACGGGGACGTCCTGGTCACCGGCGGGGCCACGCCCGACGGCGGCGCCTCACTGGCCAGCGCGGAGCTGTACGACCCGGCCACCGGGAAGTGGAGCACCACCGGGTCGATGAACGACGCTAGGTTCGGCGCGGCCGCCACGGCGCTGCCCGATGGCACGGTGCTGGCCGCTGGCGGGTGCAGCACGTGCGGCAACCAGCCCGCGCTGTCGACCGCCGAGGTCTTCAACAACGGCTTCTGGTTCCCGGTGCACTCGATGACCGAGCCCCGGGTGTTCCAGACGGCCACGGCGCTGCCGGGCGGCAGCGTGCTTGCCGCCGGCGGTGGGCCGACCTACTACGCCGCGGCCGCCAGCAGCGCCGAGGTATTCACGCCGGTCCTGATGTCGCTGAGCCCGGCCAGCGGCGCGGCGGGCACCAAGGTCACCGTCACCGGCAGCGGCTTCTACGCCGGCGAGACGGTAACGCTGCTCTGGGACAGCATCACGGTGCTCGGCCGGGCCAAGACCACCGTCACCGGCAGCTTCAGCACGACGATCACGGTCCCCACGGCCACGGCCGGGGCGCACATGATCACCGCACAAGGCCGGCGCAGTTTCGCCGGGACGAGCGCCACGTTCACCGTGACCGGCTGATCCGCTAGGTAAACCGGACCAGCTCAGGGTGCTGCCCGCCGTTGCGGCGGACCAGTATCTGGTCCCCTGCTGCCCGGCAACTGTCCACGAATTCATAGAGGGTCAACGCTCGGTTGACGATATCGGCGACGCTCAAGCCTGAGCGTTCCTGGGTCCGCCGCAGATCCCTTGCGGCCTGGGCGATCAGCCCGATGCTGATCCTGAGCACGACGGAATTACGCGTCAGCCCATCTGTGGCCGCCACGACACTCTCATCCCCTTCTCCTCACTGCATGGGTCGGTAGCCCCGCACTCGATCCCCCGTTGGCCAGCGCTCCTATGGCGACCGGCCCTACTATTGCCTGCTAATTGTAGCGCAACTTGCAGTGAAAAGCTGTTATCCTTACATGCAGGGCACAAAGGTACGAGTCACCAGCACCACGATCGGCGTGAAGCCGAGAGGAGGGCCACCAGGAGGTAGCCTGGTCAGCACCGGGGCAGCATCCGGCCGGCCGAGACCGCGGCCAGCTTGTCCGGGTTGGCCAGCAGTTGGATCGCGGTGATCCGGCCGGCCGAGACCGTCAGCGTCAGGGCGGCGATAGCCCGGCCGCCCGACGTGATCAGCGTGCCCGGACTGCCGTTGATCTCGGCCGCTGCCAGCGTCAGGTCGGAGATGTCCATGCCCATGTAGGGCCGCACGGCGATGGCGGCGAGGAACCGCGCCGCCTTGGCAGCCCCGACGATCGGGCGCAGCGCGGCGCGCGCCTTGCCGCCGCCGTCGGTGAGCAGCGTCACGTCCGGCGCGAGCACGGTCATCAGGCCCTCGATATCGCCGCCCGCGGCAGCGGCGAGGAACCGCTCGGTCACCTCACGCTGCTGGTTCCAATCCACGTCAAAGCGCGGCCTGCGCGCCTGGACATGTTCCCGCGCCCGGTGTGCAAGCTGCCGCACCGCGGGGGCGGACCGGCCGAGGGCGGCGCCGATCTCCGCATGCTCGAAGCCGAACACCTCACGGAGCACGAAGACCGCCCGTTCCTCCGGCGTCAGCGACTCCAGGACCACCAGCATGGCCACCGACACGGACTCGGCAAGCTCGGCACGTTCCGCGACGTCCGGGCCCGCCTCGGTGAGCAGCGGCTCGGGCAGCCAGGGCCCGACGTAGGCTTCCCGCCGGGAGCGGGCCGAGCGGAGCCGGTTCAGCGCGGTGTTCGTGACGACCCTGGCCAGGTAGGCACGGGGGTCGGCGACGTCGGCGCGCGGCGCCGCCGACCAGCGCAGCCATGCATCCTGGACCGCGTCCTCGGCGTCCGCGATCGTGCCGAGCATCCGGTAGGCGATGGCGAACATGAGCCCGCGGTGCGCCTCGAACACCTCCGCGTCGGTCACGCCGGCCGCTGCCCCGTCACGCCGGCCGCTGCGCGGCCACGCTGCCCGCCACCGGTATCTCGCACCTGTCCTTGAAACCCTGCGCGGTCAGCCCGAGTGCCGAGTTGATCCGCGACCGCAGGTTCTCCACGGCCACGATCGCGGTGAGTTCCACCAGTTCCGCCTCGCGGAGGTGGGTACTCAGCCGGGCCACCATCTCGTCGGTGACGCTCGGCGGCGTGTCCGTCATCGCCTCGGCGTACTCGAGCACGAGCCGCTCCAGTTCGGTGAACACGTCGCTGTCGCGCCAGTTCGGCACGGCGCGGATCTTCTCCGCGGGCACCTTGTGGTTCATCGTGGCTTCCCAGTAGCCGAAGTCCAGGCACCAGGCGCAGCCGATCGACGCGGCCGCCGCCATGACCGCGAGGTCCTTCAGGCCGTGATCCAGGGTCCGCCACCGCTCCACGCCCAGCTCGAAGAGCGCGTACGAGCGGCCGACCTTCATGTTGTGCCCGAGGGCGGCGCCTGGGTCGGGCATCACCCCATATCTACGGCGGGCGAACCGCGTGCCGATCCGGTAGCTCAGCGTCTTGGGTGGGTCCAGCGAGATGCGCGCCATATCCGGTGTCCTTTCCTGCTCAGCGTGCGTCCTCACCCACCTTCGACACGCGAAACCGCCCAAGTGTGACAGTACTGGTCTGGGGGAGCGACCCCCCTGGAACCCCGGTGGCCTGAGGCCCCCGCGACTCCGTCGCGCCGGCCTCGGCCGGGGGCGGCCACGGAACGGATTTCAGGCCGCGTAGGTGCGCAGCAGCCGGAGCGCGGCGGCGCCGTGCGGGCCACTGGCTGTCAGCCCCGACCGCTCGGGGGCCAGCCGCTGGGCGGCTACCCGGCAGAAGTCGCCCGCAGGGCCGCTGATCGCCGATGCCGCGGCGTCCGGCCCGAACTCCCAGGACGTCGCACCGTCCGGGGCGGTCAGATCACACCGCACGTCCTGGGCGCCCTCGCCGGCCAGGGCGAACGCGTACGGCAGCGTGCGGTGCGCCAGCCAGGCGATGTGCCGCAGCCGGTCGGTGTCGGGAAAGGCGATCTCCAGCGGCCCGGTGATGTCCAGGCCGTGGGCCCAGTGCTCGGCCAGCCGGGTGGTGGCCAGGGTGGCCGGCTTCATCGGTGCCTCCACCCAGGACAGCGGCTGCCCTGAGTCGGCCGAGCGCAGCGCGCGCAACGCCGCGCGCCGTGCCTCGCGCCACCGCTCGAAGACCATGGCCGGCTCCGCGCGCTGCGCCCTGACCATGTCGTCCGCGATCTGGTCCACCGTGGTCCCGGAGTCGCGGGCAGGGCGCAGCGCGGCGCCGCCGACGCTCGCGACCACCGCTTCCTCGGTCTGCGCGAGGTGCAGCACAACGTCGGTGACGCTCCAGCCATCGGCCGCCGACGGCGCCGTCCACTGGTC
>Ga0207665_10001038_pt1 | contig 18711 bp, 18 predicted proteins | sample LARL112metaG_FD_184351 | JGI IMG/M metagenome (GOLD analysis project Ga0207665, IMG submission 184351) | Corn, switchgrass and miscanthus rhizosphere microbial communities from Kellogg Biological Station, Michigan, USA - LAR L11-2 metaG... | ecosystem: Host-associated > Plants > Roots >...
GTCTCCCCCGGACCAACCGAATGGTGCCGTGCCCCTTGTGTGGATAGTCGATCCAATCGATGGCACCCGGGCGTTTATTTCCGGAAGCGCCGACTGGTCCATTTCCGTCGCGCTCGCCGAGCACGGCCGGCCGCTGATCGCAGCGATATACGTGCCCGTTACTGACGAAATGTTTCTCGCTTTGCACGGCCAGGGCGCCGTGCTTAACGGCGCACCGATCAGAGTGTCGGCCGGCGCAACGCTCGCCGGCGCCCGTCTGGCCGGGCCCAAGCGCTTCCTGGACCGGCTGTCCGCCATCAACCCGGGGATAGTGGCCCAACCAAAAGTGCATTCGCTGGCTTTGCGGATCGCCCGTGTTGCGCACGGCGCGCTCGATGCAGCGTTTGCGGCCGGCGGCAGCCACGATTGGGACCTTGCAGCCGCCGATCTTTTGGTGCACGAAGCCGGCGGCGCGCTCACGGATTTTGCCGGCCGGCCTCTGACGTACAATGGGCCGGAGGCCACATATGGCGCGCTCATCGCCGCCGGTCCTGTGCGTCACGCTGCCTTGATCGAGCTTGTGCGCGACCACGAAACTGAATTCGCGTAGGCTTGCCCAACCGCGGAAAAATCACATCGGGGATTAATCAGGGATTCGAGCCATGGCTGCAGAATTGCCGACCGCGAAACCACAACTATTGCATCTCGTCCTTGGCGGCGAATTGACCGAGCTTGGCGGCAATGAATTCAAGGATCTCGAAAAGGTCGACATCGTCGGTGTGTTTCCGAACTATGCCAGCGCCTATGTCGCCTGGAAGGCCAGAGCACAGCAGACCGTTGATAACGCTCACATGCGCTACTTCATTGTCCATCTGCATCGGTTGCTCGATCCCGAAGCGAAAGACCGGTCGGTACGCTGAATGTTGATGCGATCGTTCAGACGGAAAATTGCCACTTCGCCGGCCTTTCACGAGACTGCCGGGGTTATGGCAGCCTGGTATCTTCGATTCGTGTGGCGCACCACCCGCGTGACGATCGAGCCGCCGCACATTTACGATGAAGTCGAAATGCCGGCGATTGTCGCGATGTGGCACGGGCAGCATTTCATGGCGCCATTCATCAAAAAACGCGACAATCCGCGCCATCGCACCAAAGTGCTGATCTCACGCCACCGCGACGGGGAGGTGAACGCTCGTGCCGCGGAACGGCTTGATATCGGCACCATCCGGGGCTCCGGCGCGCACGATGGCGGCTTTCACCACAAAGGTGGGCCTGCCGCATTTACGGAGATGCTTGAGGCTTTGAAGGATGGCTACAATATAGCGATGACCGCCGATGTTCCAAAAGTCGCGCGCGTCGCCGGGCTTGGAATCGTGAAACTTGCTCAGCATTCAGGTCGGCCGATCTATCCCGTTGCAATGGCCTCGAGTCGTCGCATCGAGCTCGACAATTGGGATCGCTCGGCCGTCAACTTGCCATTTGCACGAATGGGAATCGTCGCGAGCGAGGCTATTTTTGTGTCGCCCAACGCCGACCGCGAGGCTCTGGAAGCGGCGCGGCAAAAGGTCGAAAGTGAGCTCAATCGGGCGACGGCCCGCGCATACGAGATCGCCGACAGGACCGGGGGCAAGGTATCTTGAGTGGTAAGTTGCCGACTGGGTTGCGGATGTATCGGCTGTTGTCGGCAGCGGCCGGTCCCTTCACTCCCATTTTTCTGGCGCGACGCCTCAAGCGCGGCAAGGAACATCGTCAGCGCCTGCCCGAGCGCCGTGGCGAAAGCCGCATTGGGCGGCCGGAAGGTCCACTCATCTGGTTGCATGGCGCAAGTGTCGGCGAACTCGCCAGCGTCCTGCCACTGATCGACCGGATCAGAGCGCGTGGCTTCGGCATGCTTGTCACAACGGGAACTGTGACCTCGGGTGGCCTTGCCGAACAGCGCCTCCAGCGCGGCGTGATCCATCAGTTCATTCCGCTCGACATTTCGCGGTACGTCCGCCGGTTTCTCGAGCACTGGCGACCCGACCTCGCCTTGTTCGTGGAATCGGAACTCTGGCCGAATCTGATGATCGAGTCATCGACGCGCGGCATACCCATGGTGCTGATCAATGCGCGCCTTTCCGAGAACTCTTATCAGCGTTGGCGCCGCGCACCGCGTTCCATCGCCGATCTCCTCCGGCGCCTTGATCTCTGCCTGGCCGGCACTTCATCCGATGCCTTGCGTCTGAGCGATCTTGGCGCATCGAACGTCGTCACGACCGGCAATCTCAAACTTGACGCACCGGCACCGCCAGCCGAACCCAGGGCGCTTGCGGAACTGCAGAATGCGATCGACCGTCGGCCGGTCATTGCGGCCGCCTCGACCCATGCCGGCGAGGAGGAAGCGGTTATCGAAGCGCATTCGCGCTTGCGGCGGAATTTTCCTGGATTGCTGACGGTGATCGCACCACGGCATCCGGAGCGGGGCCCGGGGATCGCCGACGTTGCAACCGGAGCCGGTTTGCCTGTCGCTCTGCGCTCGCGCGGGGAACTACCTGAGCGCGAGACCGAGATTTATGTCGCCGACACGGTCGGTGAGCTTGGTCTGATCTATCGTATGGCACCGGCGGTATTTATCGGGGGCTCGTTGATCAAGCACGGCGGTCAAAACCCGATCGAGGCCGCCAAACTCGGCGCGGCAATCCTGCATGGCCCACATGTCTGGAACTTCGCGGAAATCTATTCGGCGCTCGACAAAGTTCACGGAGCGGAACGGATAGAAAGCGTGGACCGACTCGTCGCGCATCTGGCCGCATGGTTGAACGACCCCGACGCGCGTGCCCGCGTGGTCGCGGCAGCAAATGGCGTTGTGGAGAACCTGAGCGGGGCACTGGAGCGCACGCTCGCCTCTCTCGACCCTTATCTGATGCAACTGCAGTTGCAGCAGCGGGCTAGCCATGCGTGAGCCAGCTTTCTGGTGGCGCGACGCCGGCCTCACCATGAGGGCGCTCGCGCCGCTGGGGCTTACTTATGGCGCCGTTGCAGCACGGCGTATGGCAGCGAAGGGCACTTCCGCCGGGTTACCGGTCATCTGCGTCGGCAATTTCACGTTGGGTGGCGCCGGCAAGACACCGACGGTGATCATGCTCGCACGAATGCTTGCCGACGCCGGCATGCAACCGTTTTGCCTCAGCCGTGGTTATGGGGGAAACGTCGCCGGTCCAAAGCGCGTGGATGTTCACGCTGACAGCGCCACCCAGGTTGGCGACGAAGCGCTTTTGATCGCCCATTGCGCGCCTGCGGTCGTGTCGCGGGACCGCGTTGCCGGCGCTGGCTTTGCCCGCACGCAAGGTGCGGGGCTGATCATCATGGATGATGGCCTGCAGAATCCGTCGCTGCGGAAGGATTTTACACTTGCGGTTGTCGACGCGCGTCGCGGGGTCGGCAATGGGTCCGTGTTTCCAGCCGGACCATTGCGCGCGCCGATGGCCGCGCAGCTTGAACAGACTGATGCGCTGCTGGTGGTGGGCGAAGGTCTCAACGCAGAACCTGTCATTGCTCAATGCCGTGCCCGCGCGCTGCCGATATTCCACGGCCGCCTCGTTCCCGATCCCGACAGCGTTACCGCACTGAAAGGCCGCAGCGTTCTGGCGTTCGCAGGAATCGGCGATCCGAACAAATTTTTCGCAACTGCGCTCGATGCCGGCATCGCGGTCGCTGAGCGGGAAGCCTTCGATGATCACCACCGCTACACGGCCGAGGAAGCCGCGGAGCTGATCATGCGAGCCGAACACAGCGGACTTGCGCTACTCACCACCGAGAAGGACCGCGCTCGGATGACGGGCGAACACATACTCGATGCGCTGGCGGAGCGCGCGCATGTACTGCGCGTCACCATGGTCGTTGACGAGATGGATGAATTGCGCCGGTTCGTGCTGGCAAAGCTACGCGGCTGAAAGATTATTTCGTCGCCGCGCGAAGACGCTGCAAGACCGCCTCGGGCGTCGCATAGGCTTCTTGCAAATCGACGCTCCAGTATTTGAGCTCCTCAAGCGGAATCGGCACGCCGGTTACAGAGCAGCGGACAAATGCACCTGGCCGAACGACGCGGAAATCGCCGTCAAGATATTTTACTTCCGCCTCGCCATTCATCGGCGGATTGCGATCATAACGATTGAGCAAAAGCGGCCTCCAATGTCCGGCGCCCACCTAAACATAGTCGGTCGGCCCTGTGAGCGAAACCCTTGAATATCGTTATGAGCCGAACAAAGTGCCCTGCCCACCCGGGCCCTCGCCACCGCCACGGCTTCGCACCTTGCTTTTTGGCTGCACGGCATGTTCGCCATCGGCGGTTGCCCCAATTCGCCCATCGGCAAACTCGATGTCGAGCCGCGCCCCCACTCCAACCGCGCCCGCGGAGCGCAGCGGATGCCCTTCCCCATCGCGGACCAATGCAAATCCGCGCGAGAGTACCCCTTTGTATGAATAGGCCGTCAGGAGCTGGCCCGCACTGCGGAGCCGTTGATCACGGCGGTCCTGTGAAATGCGAAAGGCACGCCGGGCCCGGCCGATAAAATTCTTTGTCTGCTCGTCACAGCGCTCGATACGGTGCGACAGAAGCCGTGGAGACAGGCGAGACGCCACACGTGTCAGATGCGTGTGATGGATTTGCGCGTTGGCGCGAAGTGCTCGAGGCAATCGTCCGGCGCAGGAATCGAGGCGCTGGCGAGGTACCGACAACAGGTCATCGAGCGCCGGCATCGCACGGCTGAGCAAGGAGAGCTCCTTGCGATGCCGATCGACATTGCGCTTCCAGCAGGCATGTTTGCGCGCACCAAGGTTGGACAGAGACACCATGAGCTCGGCGCGAACCGGCACGGCAATTTCCGCGGCAGCCGTGGGAGTCGGCGCGCGGCGATCTGCTGCGAAATCGATCAGAGTGATGTCGGTCTCGTGCCCGACAGCGGAAATAAGCGGAATCATGCTGGCAGCTGCGGCGCGCACGACGATTTCTTCGTTGAACGACCATAGGTCCTCGAGCGAACCGCCGCCCCGCGCAACGATGATCAAGTCAGGGCGCGGTATTGGGCCAAGCTCGGGCAATTCGTTGAGCCTGCGAATCGCGTTGGCGACTTCCGCTGCGGAGGTCTCACCCTGCACGCGTACGGGCCAAACCAGGACCCGGCGCGGAAAACGGTCCTCGAGCCGATGCAGAATATCTCGGATCACCGCGCCCGTCGGCGAAGTCACCACGCCGATGACTTTGGGCAGAAACGGCAGGAGTTGCTTGCGCGCCTCATCAAATAGTCCCTCCGCTGCAAGCTTCTTCTTGCGCTCCTCGAGGAGCTTCATCAGGGCGCCAATGCCGGCAGGCTCCAGCCTGTCGATGACGATCTGATAGCTGGAACGGCCTGGATAGGTCGTCAGGCGCCCAGTGACGATGACCTCGAGCCCCTCCTCGGGTTTGACGCGCATACGGCCAAAGGTGCTTTTCCAGATGACGGCGTCGAGGCGCGCGCCTTCGTCCTTGAGAGCAAAATATGCGTGACCGGAGGGCTGCTGGCCCTTGAAGCCGGAAATCTCACCGCGGACCCGCACGTAGCCGTAGGCCTCCTCGACGGTGCGTCTGAGCGCCGACGAAAGCTCCGAGACGGTCCATTCCACAACGTTATCGAGGGCAGCCTCTGTCATCAGTGTCGAATCTCTTGCGGGCGCAAGGCGCCATGCTACACCAAACCGCAACCAGTCCCTAAAGGCCGCCTGCGCGTCTCATGAACATCCTCATTCTTGGCTCCGGCGGCCGTGAGCACGCGCTCGCCTGGAAAATCGCCGCCAGCCCCCTCACCGACAAGCTCTATTGTGCGCCCGGCAATGCGGGCATAGCACGCGAGGCCGAATGCGTGGCGCTCGATCTCGCCGACCACAAAGCCGTCATCGCGTTCGCCAAGGACAAGAACATCAACTTTGTCGTGGTCGGGCCCGAGGTGCCTCTGTGCGCCGGCATTGTCGACGATCTCGAGGCCGCGGGGATCAAGGCGTTCGGTCCAACCAAATGGGGAGCGCGCCTCGAAGGTTCAAAGGGCTTTACCAAGGATCTGTGCAAAGCCAACAATATTCCGACCGCGGCCTATGAGCGCTTCAAAGGCGCGAGCGCTGCAAAGGATTACGTGCGCAAAAAAGGCGCGCCCATTGTCGTGAAAGCTGACGGGCTTGCCGCCGGAAAAGGCGTGGTCGTTGCGGAAACCGTGCAGGAAGCCGAGGCGGCGATCGACATGATGTTCGGCGGGGGCCTGGGAACGCCTGCATGGGAAATCGTTATTGAGGAATGTCTCGTCGGCGAAGAGGCTTCCTTCTTCGCGCTTTGCGACGGCGAGACTGCGATACAGCTTGCTTCCGCGCAGGATCACAAGCGCGTCGGCGATGGCGACAAGGGACCGAACACGGGCGGCATGGGCGCATATTCGCCCGCGCCGATCATGACCGAGAAGATGAACCGTCGCGTGATGGAGGAGATCATTCATCCCACCGTGCGCGCACTCAAACATGCCGGCGCGCCATACAAGGGTGTTCTGTTCGCCGGCCTCATGGTCACGAAAGATGGACCCAAGCTGATCGAATACAATGTCCGCTTCGGCGACCCCGAGTGTCAGGTGCTGATGCTGCGTTTGATGTCCGACCTCGTCCCGGCCTTGCTGGCCGCGCGCGATGGACAGTTGAAGAATTTCGATCTGCGCTGGTATCCGGACGCGGCGCTTACAGTCGTGATGGCCGCCAAAGGCTATCCAGGCAGCTACGACAAAGGTTCGGTGATTGAAGGACTCGACGCCGCGGCACAGGTCGACGGCGTGGAGATTTTTCACGCCGGCACCAAGGCCGACGGCAATCGCATCCTCGCCAACGGTGGACGCGTGCTCAACGTCTGCGCGCGCGGCAAAAACGTGCGCGAGGCGCAGCGCCGCGCTTACGCAGCCGTCGACCTCATCCGCTGGCCCGACGGATTCTGCCGTCGGGACATCGGCTGGCGCGCGATCGAACGAGAGTAAGTTCCCGCCCGAGCGCCCTCTCCCACAAATAAGCCCCGTCAAGTAAGGTGTTTTCATGCCCGATCTGGCCGACCTTTTTCCGGGTTTTGCTTCGCACTGGATCGACACGAGCGCCGGAAGAATCTTTGCGCGCGCTGGCGGCAACGGCCCGCCACTTTTGTTGTTGCATGGTTACACGCAGACAAACGTGATGTGGCACCGCGTCGCTCCGGTACTCGCGAAGCGCTTCTCGCTCATCATCGCGGATTTGCCCGGTTACGGCTGGTCGGATGTGCCGCAGGCCGACGAAACACACGCGCCCTATGACAAGCGCTCGATGGCGAAGATCATGATCGAGGCGATGGAGCAACTCGGCCATGTGCACTTCAGGCTGGCCGGCCACGATCGTGGTGGTCGCGTTGCATATCGGCTCACGCTGGATCATCCCGGCCGCGTCGAGCGATTGGCGACGCTCGATATCGTTCCGACCTACGAGATGTGGCACCGCATGGATCGCAACCTGGCGATGAAGGTCTGGCACTGGCCTTTTCTGGCGCAGCCGGAGCCGCTGCCGGAGATGCTGATCTCGAAAGCACCGGTCGAATATCTGGAATGGAAAATGGCCAGCTGGACGAAGGCCAAGAACCTGTCCGCTTTCGATCCTCGCGCGCTCGATCACTATCGGGCAGCGTTTGCCGATCCGTTGCGCATCCATGCCCACTGCGAGGACTATCGTGCCGGACGCTATGCCGATCTGGCGCAAGACGAAGCCGATCGCTCGGCCGGTCGGACGATCACATGCCCGATGTTGGCCTTGTGGGGCGGTGTCGGCATTGCGTCAGAGACTGGAGGGCCGTTGAAGATCTGGCAAGAATGGGCCCCGCAGGCCGCCGGCAAGGCGGTTGACTCTGGCCATTTCCTAACCGAGGAAAACCCCGAGGCAACCGCGGCGGCGTTGTCTGATTTTTTCGCCGACTGACGTAGGAGACCGTGAATGCATCCCGTGCTGCGGCTTTACGAGGACGTGCTCGCAAGCGCCGAGAAGATCGAACTCAGACTGCCGCCCGTGCCGCGTTTTATCTTCGTTGTGCACGGCTCCGCGGCTATCGGCGAGGAGACGGTGCGTGAGGGCGAAGCGTGGCAAGGTGATACGGCAGTCAAGATCAAGCCCGGTGCAACCGGAGTCACATGCTGGCGCTGGGAGCTCGCGCGCGGCGATCAGGGCAGCACAACGGCCAACGCGCCCGGCATGGTTACTCATGAGAAGCTGACCGCTTTTCTGGAGACACTGCCGAAAGGGGATTTGCTGATGCGCGGCGACAGCGTCGCCTTTCCGCCCGGCGGCTGCGCTTACCTTCATCGCCATCAGGGCCCCGGCATCCGCTGCCTGATCGAGGGCGGCATTCGGATCGACACGCACGGGCGCTCGACCTCGTTTGGTCCCGGCGGTGCGTGGTATGAATCCGGGCCGGACGCCGTGTTCGCGCAGGCGTCGTCCGACAAGCCGAGCCGCTTTATTCGCGTGATGATATTGCCGCGCGAACTTCAGGGAAAAAGCTCGATTCAATACGTCAACGAGGAGGACAAGGCGAAACCGAAGTCGCAGCAATACAAGATTTACGCCGACGCTCCGATTTCCTTCGGAACGCGCAAATAATCCCGTTGCGGCGATGACATCGGTCGACCGCCAGCAGGCTTTTTCGGGAACCAAAGATGCAGCACCGGCGCTGCGCATCGATGTCGCACAGCTTGAGCGTTATCTCGCTACTCACATAAACGGCTTTGCCGGGCCGTTGTCCGTCAGGCAATTCAAGGGCGGTCAATCAAACCCGACCTATCTCCTTGAAACACCGGGCCGGCGCTACGTTCTGCGCCGAAAGCCACCGGGGAAATTGCTCCCATCGGCACATGCCGTCGATCGCGAATACCGCGTGATCAGCGCACTGCATTCGCAGAACTTTCCTGTCGCCGAACCGCTCGTCTATTGCGCCGATGAAAGCGTGGCAGGGACGGCGTTTTACGTCATGGGCTTCGTCGATGGCCGTGTTTTCTGGGAGCCCCAGATGCCCGGCTCAAATCCCACCGAGCGCGAAGCCGTCTACGACTCAATGAACGCGACGATCTCGCACTTGCACGGACTCGATCCTGGCAAAATCGGGCTCGGCGATTTCGGTAAAGGGGAAAACTACGTCGGCCGACAAGTCGAACGCTGGTCGAAGCAATATCGGGCGTCCGAGACAGAAAAAATCGACGCGATGGAACGACTGATCGACTGGCTCCCGAAACATATTCCGCCAAACGCATCAGTCCGTCTGGTGCATGGCGACTATCGTCTCGACAATCTGATCATCGCGCATGAGCAAGCGAAAATCGTCGCCGTGCTCGATTGGGAACTGTCGACGTTGGGCGATCCCTTGGCCGATTTCAGCTATCACCTGATGGCCTGGCACATGCCGCATTCCGAGAGCGCGGCGGGCACGGCCACTCTCGTCGGTCATGATCTGCGCGCGTTGGGTATTCCGTCGATGAGCGATTATGTCGATACTTATGTCGCGCGCACGGGACTGGATCCACGCCCGCATTTGTCCGTCTATCTCGCCTACAATTTCTTCCGCATCGCCGCGATTTTGCAGGGCATCATTGGCCGCGTGCGCGACGGTACGGCAACGAGCGAATTTGCACCGGCAAAGGCTGAAATGATCCGGCCGCTTGCCGACAAGGCCTGGAAATTCGCAACGCGTGCCTGACACGCTTTGCCAAGGTCAACAAATTCTTTCGCTACTCGCGCGGATTTTCCATGCGGATGATGCACATCATTGAGACTGGCGCGGTTAAGTTGTCGCCGCCATGGCGAAGACCGACACAAAGCCGAAGTCGTCCGCGCAGCAGGCCAGCGAACGCGAGCCCGTCGCGGCGCCAATCGTCCGGCAGGCTCCGCCGCCGCCCGGAATGGGCAAGCTCGTCGACAAGACGGCCTAATCAAATCGCCTGAAAAACTATCGGCGCGCCTGAAAGAAGCTTTTCAGGAGCTCGCCGCATTCGCTTTCGTTGATGCCGCCATAGACCTCGGGCCGATGGTGACAGGTCGGCGCGGCGAAGAAACACACGCCGTGTTCAACCGCGCCACCTTTGGCGTCGGCGGCGCCGAAGTAAAGCCTGCGAATGCGGGCGAAGGACATCGCCGCCGCGCACATGGCACACGGCTCCAGCGTGACGTAAAGATCGCAATCCGTGAGGCGCTCGCTCCCAAGCGTCGAGGCCGCGGCACGAATGGCGATAAGCTCGGCGTGCGCGGTCGGGTCGTGATCAGCGATCGTCCGGTTGCCGGCCCGCGCGACGATGGTCCCGTCCCTCACGACAACGCAGCCGACAGGAACCTCGCCCCTCGCGCCCGCTGCGCGGGCCTCTTCGATGGCGATGGACATGAATGTGGGCGATGGCATGCTCAGTCTTGATCAGTCCTGGACGGGCTTGTCCCGGCCTTCCACGTCTTCTATGCCGCTCCGTGTATAAAGGCGTTGGCGAAGAAATCCATATGGCAACACCTCCCCCAAAGGAAAGGCCCGGCGAGCGGATCGCAAAAGTCATCGCGCGCGCTGGCCTTGCGTCCCGGCGTGAGGCGGAAGCGTGGATCGCGGCCGGACGCGTATCGGTCAACGGTGAGATTATTTCTTCGCCCGCTCTCAATGTGACATCGTCGGACCAGATCGCGGTCGACGGCACACCCTTGCGAGCGCACGAACGCACGCGGCTTTTTCTCTATCACAAGCCGCGCGGATTGGTGACCACGCATTCCGATCCGGAAGGGCGAGACACGATTTTCCGGGCGCTGCCAAAAACACTTCCACGGGTCATCAGCGTTGGACGACTCGATATCAATACCGAAGGGCTGTTGCTGCTCACCAACGACGGCGGCCTGGCGCGCATATTGGAATTGCCGGCAACCGGCTGGCTGCGGCGATACCGCGTGCGGGCCCTGGGACGCGTGCAGCAAGAGGCGCTCGATCGTCTGAAAAACGGCGTCACCATCGACGGAATGAGCTACGGTCCGATTGAAGCGACGCTCGACCGCGAACAAGGCGCGAATATCTGGCTGACCTTTGCCATCCGTGAGGGCAAGAACCGCGAGGTCCGCAAGGTTCTCGAATCACTGGGCCTGAAGGTGAACAGGCTGATCCGTGTCGCTTTCGGTCCTTTCGACCTCGGAGACATCGACGACGGAGCAGTCAGGGAGGTCGAAACCACCGAGCTGCGCACGAAACTGGGCGAGCAGATCGTCGCCGAGTCCAATGCCGACTTCGACGCGCCGTTGGCCGTCGACGAAACGCGGTCGCCTTCGCGCCGGCCGGATCGGGAAAAGCGGCGCGAAACGCGCGAACCTCAACACCCCGACAAGAACACAAAGCGTCCGCCTGGCCGCGACAAACACAGAGCCGGCCGGCGCGACCGTTCGGGCGGGCCACGCCCCTCGAGACCGAGATAATGCGCATTGTCGGCGGCAAGCTTCGCTCCCGGCCGATTGCAGGGCCGAAGTCCGACGCCGTGCGCCCCACGAGTGACCGGCTGCGCGAAGCGCTGTTCAATATTCTCACGCACTCGTATGGCGACCCCGTCACTGGCGCGCGGGTGCTCGACCTGTTCGCCGGCACCGGCGCGCTCGGAATCGAGGCCATTTCGCGCGGCGCGGACTACGCGCTGTTTGTCGACGAGGGCGTCGAGGCGCGCGCATTGCTGCGCGACAATGTCGAGTCGCTGGGGCTCGGCGGTGTCACGCGGATTTTCCGGCGTGATGCAAGCAGGCTCGGGCCCGCGCATCCGCTTGATCCGTTTTCGCTGATCTTTCTCGATCCGCCATACGGCAAAGGCCTCGCGGAAAAGTCGCTGATTTCCGCACGCGACGGCGGTTGGCTGATGCCGGAAGCCCTGTTGGTCGTGGAGGAAGCGGCCGATGCCGGGTTCAAGACGCCCGAGGGATTTGTTGAACTGGAACGGCGCCGTTACGACGACACCGAGTTCGCTTTCATCCGGCTGATCTAGATTATCGCCGCCCGAACAGCCGCTCGATATCGGTGAGCTTCAATTCGACGTAAGTGGGCCGGCCGTGATTGCATTGGCCGGAATTGGGGACCGCCTCCATCTCACGCAGCAGCGCGTTCATTTCCTCCGGCTTCAGCCGGCGTCCCGCCCGCACGGAGCCATAACACGCCATCGTCGCCGAAACATGCATGAGGCGTCGCTCCAGCGGCAATGCGTCGTCCCATTCCGCCGCGTGCTCCGCAAGATCATTGATCAGTCCGCGGACATCGACATCGCCAAGCATTGACGGCGTCTCGCGCACGGCGACGGCGCCAGGCCCGAACGCCTCGATTACCAGCCCAAATCGCGCGAGCTCTTCGGCGCGGGCGGCAAGGCGCGCAGCATCGGCCTCGTCCAACTCGACGATCTCAGGGATGAGAAGGATCTGACGTGCAACCCCTGTTTTTTCGATGGCCGCCTTCATGCGCTCGTAAACGATACGCTCATGGGCGGCGTGCTGATCGACGATTACAAGCCCATCGTGCGTCTGCGCCACGATATAGGTTTCATGCACCTGCGCGCGCGCAGCGCCGAGCGGGCGATCGATTTGATCCGCCGCGGGCTCGAAGCGCGCAACGGCTGCGTCCGCAGCCGGCTCTCCGACATCGAACGCCGCCTGTGCGGCCTCGGCAAAGCCGGCCGCGGCCCCGCTCCTTGTCGGCGCAAAGCCTGCCGGCCGCGCCGGCGACCGTCGCCAGTCATAGGCGCCCCGACGCGGTGCAGCGGCCGGACGAAAAGTCGCGATCGTCGCGCTACCGCCGGTCGTCGCGGCACGTTGGCCTTCACGCACCAGCGCCTCCTTCAGCGCGCGCACGATCAGCGATCGCACGCGACCGGCATCGCGGAAACGAACCTCGGTTTTCGCCGGATGGACATTGACGTCGACCTCGCGCGCATCGAGCGACACGAACAGCGCAAGCACCGGGTGTCGGTCGCGCGGCAGATAGTCGGCATAAGCGGCGCGCACCGCGCCAAACAGCAATTTATCGCGTACCGGTCGTCCATTGACGAAGAGATACTGCCCGAGCGAATTCGCGCGAGAGAGCGTCGGCAGCCCGGCAAAGCCGGTGACGCGTATGCCCTCCTGCCCACCGTCGATGGCAACCGCATTGGCGCGGAAATCGGGCCCGAGCACATCGCCAAGCCGGACAAGGTGGTCGCCGTCGGCTGCGGGTCCCCACGTCAATGGCGCCCGCTCTTCGCCGGCCAGCGTGAAGCTGACGTCGGGGCGACTCATAGCCAGCCGCCGAACGACATCGCGCACAGCCTCGGCTTCGCTGCGATCGGCCTTGAGAAATTTCAGGCGCGCCGGCGTTGCGTGGAACAGATCGCGCACTTCGACCGTGGTTCCGTGCCCGAGGGAAGCTGGCTTTGCCGCCGACTTCTCGCCAGCGTCAACCGTGATGCTCCACGCGTGTGGCTCGTCGGCGTGGCGCGTGGTCATCGTCAGTGTAGCCGCAGCGCCAATCGAGGGTAACGCCTCGCCACGAAATCCAAGCGTGTGGATCGCCAGCAAATCGTCACTATCGAGCTTGGATGTCGCGTGCCGCTCAACTGCGAGTTCAAGATCGGCGCGGGTCATACCCTCGCCGTCATCGGTGACGCGGATCAGCCTGCGGCCTCCACCATCCGTGAGCACATCGATCCGGCGCGCGCCGGCATCGAGCGCATTTTCCACCAGTTCCTTGACGACGCTTGCCGGCCTTTCAACCACCTCGCCTGCGGCGATGCGGTTGATGACAGCCTCGGATAACTGACGAACGGGCATTGCTTGGACCTGATCCGAATCGCAGCGACTTTACCGGCGCATCGCGACGGCTGCGAGACAGGGTCGCCAACTGCCCCCGCTATCCCGGGTCTAATCCAAATCTAATCCAAGCCTAATCCAAGCCTAATCCCATCCCGGCTTGCCCCGGCGCATGCTTTTGATGCCGGCACGGTGCTTTTTGGACTCCAGCCTTTCGCGGCGTTGGGCCTTGGGCACTTTCGTCGGGCGCCGCGGGGTCGGCCTGACCGCGGCCTGCCGGATCATGGCGAACAGACGGTCGCGGGCATCCGCGCGGTTGCGTTCCTGCGTCCGGTGCTGCTGAGCGACGATGACAATCACGCCCTCTTTGGTCAGCCGCTTGCCTGCGATGCGCATCAATCGCAGGGCGACATCGTTCGGCAACGCCGGCGAATGCCGGGCGTCGAAACGGAGCTGCACCGCCGATGAAACTTTATTGACGTTCTGCCCGCCCGGTCCGGAGGCGCGCACGAATGATTCCGAAAGTTCGGATTCATCAATGGAGATCGTGTCGGTGATACGGATCATCCGGCGTCACGACATCAAATATTTTTTCGCAAGGACCTTGCCTTCTTCCACCGCCGGCTGGTCAAAGGGATCGACGCCCAGAAGATGCGCGGCAATGATCGTCTCCAGCATGAAATGCATCATCAATTCACCGAGGGCCGCCTCGTCGAGCCGACTGATGTGAATCGTGCGCACCGGACAACCATTCTTCGCCAAAGTTTCGGCAGTCGCGCGGCCTTCAGCGGCAACCAGATCGCCGATGCTCTTGCCGGCGAAGCCAGGCTCGCCCGCAAGCTTTGCAAGATCGCCGTCCATGGACGGACCGCTCCCAGCGCCATCGGTCGTGATGACGGTGAAGAGCTTGTCGCGCGGACCGCTGATGAAGAGCTGCAATTGGCTGTGCTGATCGACCGGCCCTAGTGCGGCAACAGGCGTCGTACCTTTGCTGTGTTTGCCAAGGCTTTCGGCCCACAGCTGCACGTACCAATGCGTGAAACGTTGCAAACGGTCGCAATAGGCCATCAACACCGTGATGGCTTTCCATTTGCTCTCGCAGAGACCGATTGAAAGCGCGGCGCCGACTGCTGCCGGAACCTGCGTCGCCGGCTTCTTCGCGAGAATTGGCGCCAGCGCGATAGCCGCGCCGTCACGCACCGCTGCTATGTCGAGGCCCAGCATCGCTGCCGGCAGCAACCCAACATTCGTCAGCGCTGAATAGCGCCCGCCGACGCCGGTGTCGTGATCGAGCATGGGAACGCGGAATTTGCCGAGCAGATCACGCAGTCCGTTCGTCTTGCCGGACCTGGACGGCTCGCTGATTCCCAAAAAGATATCGGGGATGCGTGTCTGCAGCCCGGCCTCCCTCAATGCCGACAAAGCGGCGATGGTCTGCATCAAGGTTTCAGCGGTGCCGCCTGATTTGGATATCGCGACGAAACGCGTGGTCGCATGCGGCAACCTCGCAAGCAGTGTTTCAAAGCTGTCCGGATCCAGATTGTCGATGAAGTGCAGTTGAGGCGGTGGACGAAACGCACCAACACCCGGGACGCCGAACCCGGCAAGTTGCGCCAAGGTCTGACCGCCGAGGCTGGACCCGCCGGTGCCCAGAATGACGATGTCTGTCGCCCGGTCCGCCAACTGGCGTGCGGTATCGCGGATCGCCTCGAGGTCGGCGTGGGTTTCCGGCAAGCGCAGCAGAGGCAACATGCGATCGGCGTGGCGGGCCCGAATCCATTCAAGGGCACTCTCGGCGCGCGTCAAAGCGGTTTTCAGGACGTTGGCACCAATGCCGTGCGACCCAACCTTTTCTTCACGCGCGTTCTCGATCGATTGGACGATGTTCATGCCGGTATTAGCCTAGAGTCGCGCGAAACGCGCAACGGCCGAAACCAACCCGAACGTTATTCCGTGGTTCCGCTCGACGTAAGGCCTTTTGGCTTGCCGGCAACCGTCACCAATAGTCCCCCGCCATACAGGCGCTTGGCGACCCGCTTGGCGTCCTCGATCGTCACTGCATCGATCAGCGCGCTACGCCGTTGAACGTAGTCGATGCCGAGATCGTCAATCTGGATCTGGGTCAACTGGGCCGCGATCTTGCCTGAGGTGTCGAGTGACAGGGCGTAGGAGCCCTTGAGAAACGATTTGGCGGCGGCGAGTTCTTCCGGCGTCGGGCCTTCCTCGGCCATCCGTTTGACTTCCTGTTCGATCACCGCCAACGCATCTGCGGTGCGGTCGGCCCGCGTTGCGGTGCCGCCGAGCATGACCGCGGCCCGTCGGAACCAGACCAGACTGTCGGAAACGCCATAGGCAAGTCCGCGCTTTTCGCGCACCTCCCTGTAGAGGCGTGACGAGAAGCTGCCGCCACCCAGAATATGATTGACGATGTAAGCCGCCATGAATTCCGGGTCCTGGCGGGCAATGCCCTGCCCGCCGAAAGTGACGACAGCTTGCGGAACATCGACATTGATCACGATGCGTTTGCCGAGACCGGTCGGCGTGGCATTCGCTATCGGCTTGAGATCGTTCTTGGCGGGCAATGCACCGAAAGCGCGGTCGATCAGCATGCCAGCTGTTTTGGCATCGACATCGCCGACGATAGACACCTTCAATTCGTTGCGCGCGAACACGCGGCGCACGTATTCGCGCAAATCGGCCGCAGTGATACGCGGTACCGATTCAAGAGTGCCTTTGCTTTCGCGGCCGTAGGGATGATCGGGGAAAGCGGTCTGCCACCAGCGGCGACTGGCGAGGTCATTGGGATTGGTCGTATCACGCTGAAGCGTGGCCATGGTCTGCCCGCGGATCCGGTCGATCGCATCCGCATCGAAGCGCGGGTTCGACAGCGCAAGGCGTAACAGGTCGAACGCTTCGTCCCTGTTGTCGTTCAGCGTCCGCAGGGAGCCGTAGATGTAGTCGCGCCCAACCTGGAAACTCATTTCAATGGCACGATTTTCCAGGCGTTCATGAAAGGTCTTGCCGTCGAGTTCACCGGCGCCTTCGTCGAGCAGATCCGCAGTGAGATTGGCGGTGCCCGCCTTGTCGGCATCGTCCTGTGAGGCGCCGCCGTGGAACGCGTAATTGAGCGTGACCAGCGGGAGAGATTTTTCGCGTACCAGCCAGGCCTCGATACCGCCGGGGCTGACAATCTTTTCGATCGTCATCGCCGAAGCGGCATTTGTACTCGCAATCGCGGCAGCGGCAGCAAAGAAAATGGACGCAACTAGCCGGATCATGAGCGCTTCTCCGCTTGCGGGCTTACATCTTTGACCAAATAGCCTGTAACGGAGCGCCGTTTGTCCAACCATTGACGCGCGGCATCCTGCACCTGCTCCGCCGTGACAGCCCGAATGCGGTCCGGCCAATTCTTGACGTCGTTGACAGATCCACCCGTGGTCAGCGCGGTTCCATACCAACGGGCCATGCTGGCCTGATTGTCCTGCGCATAGACCGCGTCCGCGATCAGTCTGGTCTTGGCGCGCTCCAGCTCTTCCGCCGTCACGCCTTTCTCGATCACCTGTGCGATGATCGCATCGGTTTCCGCTTCAAGTTGCGGCAGCGTAACGCCTGGACGAGGCGAGCCACCGACGGTGAATTTCGACAGGTCCAGCGTGCTCGCGTCGTACCAGGCATTGGCCGCGACAGCGACTTGCTTGTCGACGACGAGGCCGAGATAGAGGCGGCTGTTTGAACCGCTGCCCAGAATATGGGCGAGCACTTCGAGCGCCGTCGATTCCCCGCGCTTTCCGGTCACGAAAGACGGCACGAGATATTCGCGCTGCAAGGTCGGTATTTCCGCACGGGGATCCGCAAGGGTCAGTGTCCGCGCGGCCACCGGAGGCGGCTCCTGCGCACGCACGCGCGGCGCAATGTTTCCGTGACGAGGAATCTTTCCGTAGGTTTCTTCGGCAAGCGCCCGTGCCTTTGCCGGATCGACATCGCCGGCAATCACGACGACGGCGTTGTTTGGCGCATAAAATCGGCGATAGAATCCGATAGCATCATCGCGAGAGAGCTCTTCCATCTCGTGACGCCAGCCGATCACCGGCTTCCCATACGGGTTGTTTAGATAAAGCGCGGCATCGATCTGCTCGCCGAGACGAGCGCGGGGATTATTTCCGATGCGCTGGTTCTGCTCCTCGAGAATGACATTGCGCTCGGGCAAAACGACGTCGTCCGTAAGCTGAAGCCCGGTCATCCGGTCGGCCTCGAATTCCATGACCGTCTTGAGTTGATCGCTCGGAACGCGCTGGTAGTAGCCCGTGTAGTCCTGCGAGGTGAAGGCGTTCTCCTGCCCGCCGATACGCGCGACAACTTGCGAGAATTTTCCCGTGGGATTCTTCGCCGTACCCTTGAACATCAGGTGTTCAAGAAAATGTGCCAATCCTGACTTGCCCGGCGTCTCGTCGGCTGCGCCGACTTTGTACCAGATCATGTGCGTCACCACGGGCGCGCGGTGGTCCGGAATGACCACGAGCTCAAGTCCGTTGGCGAGAGTGGAGCTGGCCACCTCGGGTCCGGCGGCGAGCGAGGGCGTTGCGATCGCGGTGACGAGCGCAATCAGCGTCAAGTTTGTTTTAAAGAGCACGTTTTTGGGCCTGAATATGTTGCGATCGTGCGTCAGCACGAAATCGGATGGCGTCGCCCACCACAAAGCAAAACTTCATCTACAGCTGGCAACACTACTTCACCGGCTCGGAATGCGTCGTGTAGTAGTCTGTTGCCTTCGGCGTCGCATTCTTGCCAATGCCATACGGCTGATCTGGCGAAGGCGTCTGGTACCCGGGCGGCGGATCGGTCAGCGAATTGCGTGGCGGTTCGCCAGTGAACTTCGCTGCCTCGTCTTTCTTGCCGTTGAACATGCTGCCC
>Ga0207665_10001040_pt1 | contig 18666 bp, 16 predicted proteins | sample LARL112metaG_FD_184351 | JGI IMG/M metagenome (GOLD analysis project Ga0207665, IMG submission 184351) | Corn, switchgrass and miscanthus rhizosphere microbial communities from Kellogg Biological Station, Michigan, USA - LAR L11-2 metaG... | ecosystem: Host-associated > Plants > Roots >...
GCCCGCTTGGGTCCCAGGCCAAGTGCCCACGCGGCAGTATCGCCGGGGACCGGCTCGAACACCCCGCCCGGCCGCAGGCCGCTGCGTTCCGCCCAGGCGGCGGCCGGACCAGGCGCGTCACCGGCGTCCGACATGCTGCTCAACAGGATGGCGCCGTCCGCGGTAGCCACCCGTACGCCGTCCTCGTCCCAGCCGACCACTTCCCCCGCCACTCCTGCGGCGCCGGCGCTGTCCAGGGCCGAGGCCCACAGCATGATCTTCCGCCCGGCCAGGAAGCCGAAGGCGCCCGGATAAGGCCAGGTGAGGGCGCGAATCCAGTCGTGTACGGCGCGGGCCGGCCGGTTCCAGTCGGTTATCCCCATCCCGGGCGTGCGCTTCGGCAACGGCGGGCCGTCGGCGGGTCCCTGCGGACGCCGGGGCGCGGTGCCGTCGAGCAGCGCCCGCAGGTGCCGCCCGAGCATGTCGGCCCCGGCCTCGCCGACCTTGGCGTAAACGGTCGCGCAGGTGTCATCGGGGCCTATCGGCACGGCCTGCTGATCGATGATGTCGCCCGTGTCCGTGCCGGCATCGAGGTACATCATCGTGTTTCCTGTCCTGGCCTCACCGCGCAGGATGGCCCAGTTCACCGGCGCGCGGCCACGGTAGCGTGGCAGCAGTGAGGCATGGAATCCGACGACGCCACGAGGAGGCACGCCGAGCAGTTCGGCGGACAGCAGCCTGGTCCATCCGGTCACGACCATCAGATCGGGTCGCAACTCCCTGACGTGCCGCACGGAGCCGGCGGAATTGATGTCCGCGCAGCGGCGCACCTCGATGCCGTGCGCCCGGGCCAGCGGCTCCAGATCGACGAAGCCGGACGTACTGGCCGCACGCTCGGCAGGCAGCGTCACCACCTCGGTGATTTCCACTCCGCTGTCGATCAGGACGCCGAGCGCCGGGACCGCTTCGTGCACCGTACCGACGAAGATGACCCGCTTTCCGCTCATTGGACCGCCCCCAGGATGTACGCGACGTTGGCGGCGCTGCTCGCCTGACGAAGCGGCGGAGCGCCGATGACCTTATCGATGAGCAGGGTCAGCGCATACTGATTGGCTGGCTTGGTGATCTTGACGCCGGAAAGTCCCAGGGCCATGAGAACGAACGGCACCTGCTCGGTCGTATCGCCCTCGTCGAAGACCACGACGATGGCCAGCCGCCCCGATCGCCAGTCAGGACCTGCCATGAGCACGGGAACCCAGCTCCGCAGCCATGCGTCCGCCTGTGCGGGTGTTCCATTGTGGCCGTCATGCAGCAGGTTCGGCGAGATAAGGCCGATCGAGGGAAGGGTGCCGGCGCGCACGTCATCGGCGAGCGCGCCGCTGGCCGGCGTGCCCGCCGGCACGTCATGGGCCCGGCAGCTCGCCGCCTCGCTCGGGAAATACGCCCACGGGTTGTGGTTGACGTCGTATTGGCCGTCGAAGCCGTGATCACATGGCTGCGACATGGACTCCTCGTAAGCCTTGGCCGTCTTGCCGCGGGAAAGGGCCTGCCCGAAGACTGATGGTCCCGGATACGTACAGCCGGCCGCCGGCGGGCAGTCCTGCGGCCTGTTGAAATCGGATCCGCCGAATATGGCCAGGTAATTCGGCAGGCTCGGATGCGCCACGTCGCTCCAGTCGGTTGCGTACGCATACCGCTGGGCCAGCGTCCACAGATAGGGCATGCCGCCTGGGAAAATCTGCTGGATGCTGTGGTTCTCCTCCATGACTACCAGGATCTTGCGCAGCTGGCCCAGCCCGGCAGCGGAACCGGCGGCCGGCTGGGTGCTGGCGTGGCCGGCCGCGGAGGTGGCGGCCGTGGAGGTGGCGGCAGCGGTTCCGGCCACATGACCGGACGAGCAGCCGGCCAGTAGCAGGCTGCCGGCCAGAACAGCGCCTGCCAGGCGCGCGCTCACTCGGAAATGGCCGGTCAGCGCGGCGTGGTGGGGATGCCTCCGGGCCTGGTAGCTCATCCCGCCGAGTCTGTCAGCCTGTGCGCTCGGGCGGCTCCGGCAATCGACGTAGAAGGAAGCTCGCAGCTGGCCGAGGCGACCGGCGCTGGCTCGGCCATACGGTGAAGGCCTGATTGCGCAGGTAAGAGGGGTGAACGGTGGAATCCAGCGAGGCGATCCGGAGAATTTTCTGGCGGCACCGGTGGCTGCTGCTCTCGTTGATGATCCTGGCCGCAGCCGCCGTGGTTCCGCTGAGGGAGCACCTGCCGGTGAACTACACCGCGACGGCGACCATCCAGGGCCAGGGCACGACGCCGGACGCCGTCACTCAGGTGCAGGCCATCCAGAGCCGGGTGAGCGCCGTCGCCACCTCTCCGGCCCAGGTGCAGACGACGATCACCCAGGCCAAGGTCAACCGGGATGCGGTTAAGGTCGCGCGGCACGAGATCTCGGTGGCAGCACTGGGCAGCTCGGCGATCATGGTTCTGACGGTCACCGATCCGAGCCCCCAGGTGGCCGTGGCCCTGGCCGGGTCGCTGGCGAAGAACGTCGTCAGCGAGCTGAATCAGCTCGGCATCAGGGACAACCCCGAGCTCGCTGAGCTCAACAAGACGAACTCAGGGCTCGTCAGCAGGCGCGATCAGCTGCTCTCCCAGCTCGGTTCGGCCAGGTCGTCGAACGCGTCGACCAGCGTATCGGTGCAGTCGCTGCTGTCGCAGCTGGGTGCGGTCGAGCAGGAGCTGGCTAACAACCAAGCTCAAGCACAGCAGGTAATCACCACCCTCACCACCGAAACGGGCGCGTCCGTGGTCAGCGTGCCGACCGCCGCCGCCGGGGCGTCGCGGCACGTCGCGGTATACGGGGCGCTCGCCGCGCTGCTGGGCCTGATCCTCGGCTTGCTGATCGCCACGATCCGTGAGGTGATCCGGCCGACGGTGGCGCAGCCGGGGGCGGGTGCCAGGGAACTCGGCGCCGTACTGTTCGGCGGCTGCGACGCACGCTACCGCAAGATCATCAGGATTGACCCGGACCTGCCCGATCGCCTCAACCTGGCCGCCCACCGGGCCGGAGTCGTCACGGTCGTGCTGACCGGACCCGGCTCGCGAACCCGGCTCGCCGCGCTGGCCGCCCGGCTGCGCGATGCGCTGCCTGCCCCGGAACGGGCCGACGAGCGCGGCGCGGGGGCGCGGGCCACTGCCCGCGTCGATCACCTCCATGCCGACGCCGACCCGGGCCCGAATGGCGACGTGCAGCGCCCGGCCATCGTCCACGGCGGGCACCGCCCGGTCGGCCTGGCCACCGACCGGACGGCCGACATAACGACGGCGTGGCCCGCCAGGTCGCACGAGCAGCGAACGGTCGTCACCCTGGATGACATCCGGCTCAGCGACCCGCCGGACGACGCCGCCCTGGTGGTCGCCCTGCCGACGTTCGCGCCGCACAGTGCGCTTGACCAGGCGGCAGACCTCGGCGTCACCGCGGACTGGCCCATTCTCGGCGTCATCGGCATCAGGCGCAAAAGCTGGCTGGCCACCCAGATCGCCCGGCTCACCGCCCGGCCTTCGGTTTCGTCCGCTGTCCATGGACCGGCCGTCGGCGTGCCGCACGCGGGTGTACCGGACACGCGGCCGCTGGATGCGCCGGCGCCCGAGGAGGAGGAGACCAAGACGGTGCCTTGTTTGGGGGCAGTGGACGAAGTTCACAGGGAGCGGGAAATTCACAGGGAGCGGGAAGATGACTGATCAAAGGGTCACTGGTCGTGGCCGGCTCGGCGGGTTGAAACGGTGGCCGCGCAGCCGGCAGCCCAGCATCGGGCTCGCGACGCTTATCGTCGGCGCCGGATCCGCGGCCCGTACGGTCATGCGAGACCTGCGGAGCTGCCCCGACTACGGGCTGCGGCCGGTCGGCCTGCTTGACGATGATCCCGGCATCCGGTCGGTGTTCGGGACGCCTGTCCTCGGCGCCCTGGCCGACCTGCGCCGCGTCGTCCGCGAGCAGCAGATCCAGGTGATCATCATCGCGATCCCCTCGATGGCGCCAGCCGCGCTCAGCGGCCTCATCCGCGCCGCGGCCGACACCGGCGCGCACGTGCGCTACCTGCCGTCATTCCTTTCCGCGCTGGAACGCGCGGCGCGGGCGGCAGACATGCGCACGGTCAGCTTCAGCGATCTGCTCGGCCGGACCGAGCGCCGGATCCTCGAACCGTCGGTACAGGCCATGATCTCTGGCGCGCGGGTCCTCGTCACCGGGGCCGGCGGGTCGATCGGCCAGGAGCTCTGCCGGCAGATCAGGAGCCACGACCCGGCGTCCTTGCACATGCTCGATCACGACGAGTCGAACATGCACACGCTCCAGCTCGAGCTGGACGGGCGGGCGTTGCTGGACAGCGCCGAGATCGTCATCGCCGACATCAGGGATGAGACCCGGATCCAGCAGGTGTTCCGCACGGTCCGGCCGGATGTCGTCTTCCACGCCGCCGCTCACAAGCACCTGCCGCTGCTCGAGCGGCATCCCGGCGAGGGCGTGAAGACAAACGTGCTCGGGACCCAGAACGTGGTGCAGGCCGCGGCCGAAGCCGGCGCCGCGCGGATGCTGCTGATCTCCACCGACAAGGCGGCCGAGCCCCGGTCGATCCTGGGCGCGACCAAGCGGCTGGCCGAGATGGTCGTGCAGGCCAGCGCCGACGGCACGATGCGCGTCTGCTCGGTCCGCTTCGGCAACGTCCTCGGCAGCCGCGGTTCGCTGCTCGCCGTGATCGCCGACCAGATCGAGCACGGTGAGCCGGTAACCGTCACCGATCCCGACGTCACGCGGTTCTTCATGACCGTCGAGGAAGCGGTGGGACTGGTCCTGTCCGCGGCGCCGATGGCGGAGTTTGGCGAGACGTTCGTGCTGGACATGGGCGAGCCGGTGCGGATCGTGGACCTGGTCCGCCGGTACGCCGAGCAGCTCCGGGTGCCGGATGTGCAGATCCACTTCACCGGTCTGCGGCCCGGGGAGAAGCTGCATGAAACCCTGTTCGGCGAGCGTGAGCGGCGGCTCCCCACCGTCAACCCAGCCATCTCGGCCACCCGGCCGGGGCCGCTGCCCGGCGACTTCACCGGTTCTCTCGACAAGCTCTACGCCGCGGCCGCGGACGGAGATGACGAGCTGATCCGGATCCTGCTCGGCGAGCTGGTGCAGGAGTACCGCCCGGACCACGGCATGGCGGCCGCATCGGTGCCTGCGGGGACGCTTCCCTCAGGCCCTCCCGCCATGGCGAGCCCGTACCCGGATGAGTTCTGATGCGGGGCCTGCTGCACACCGCCGGCGAGCGGGTGGAACTGACCTGCGCGGTGCCATGGATAGCCGACATCCTGACCGAGGGCACGGCCGGCCAGCTCACGGTCGCCGACGGCACCACGCCGGATGTCAGGGTAACGGTCGAGCGCGGCTCCGCGGCGTTCGACGTCACCGGCTGGCGGGTGCTCACCCGCGGCGCGTGGTGCCGTCGGGGCCAGGTGGTCATCTCCGATGCCTGCTCGTCCGGCCTCGACCTGCAGGTGACGGCGGGCGAGCCCAGCCTGGATGTGGTGGCCCGCTGGCGGCCATCTGGCCGGGAACGAGCCGCGGCGGCCGTGCTGCGCGCCCGGGCCCGCCTGCTGCTGCGGGCCGTCCTGCTCCAGTACCCGGCGCTGTGGCGGAGCCAGCAGCGAGGCCGGGCACCGCTGCACGCCTCGGTCTGCAGCCTCGGCCCCGCCGAGGGTTCCGGGGGCCAGACGGTGATGCTGGCCGGGCCCGGCGGCATCGGTAAGTCAACGCTCGTGCACGGCGAGTTGCTCAACGGGGCGGCGTGCACCTGCGACAACCTTTGCGTGAGCGACGGGCAGTACGCGTGGGGCGTGGTCGAACCACTGCGGCTGCCCGCCGAGGTACACGGCGGCCAGGGACGGCGGATGCCGTACGGCCGCCGGGAAGCGGCGTGGCCGCGACGTCCGGACCGGCTGCAACCGGACCGGCTCGTCGTGCTGGCACGCGGCGGTAAACCAGCGGTAGCTCCCCAATCCCACTCGCTGGCGGCCCGCCATCTCGTAGCCGGCACCTACATGGCCGGGGAGTTGCGCCGCTACTGGGCGTTCGCGGCCACGCTCGCGCTCGGCACCGGCCTAGGCGGCAGCCATCCTCCGGTGCAGGCGATCGCGGACACATTGAGCAGCAGGCTGCCCTGCCTGCAGGTGACCCTCGGCGACCATCCGGGGGCACCGCTGCGCGAGTTGCTCGCCACCACCACGACGGAGACGGCCACGGGGGTATCGGCATGACAGGCAACGCCGTAACCGGCAGCAGGCTTCGGGTGGCACAGGTCATCACACGGTTCATGGCCGGCGCGGGCTGGGTGGCGCTGAGCGGCGCGCTGGCGCTGGATCCTGACTGCTTCGAGGTCGTGTTCATCGCCGGCGAGGCCGCCGATGACCTGGTCACGAAGGCGCGCGAGGCCGGCCACGAGGTGGTGCTGATGCCGCACCTGCGGAGCGAGATCGCCCCCGCCGACGACCGCCGCGCCCTCGCTGATCTCCAGGCCTGCCTCAACGGCTTCGATGTCGTGCATACGCACAGCTCGAAGGCGGGCGCGCTCGGCCGCACGGCCGCGCACCGGCTGGAGATCCGCCGCATCGTGCACACCTTCCATGGGTTCCCGTTCCATCAGTTCCAGTCCTGGCCGCGCCGGACGGCCTATATCAAGATCGAGCAGTGGGTGGGCAGGTACACCGACGTCTTCCTCGCCGTCGGCCCGGCCGTCGCGGCCGAGGCCATCACCCGCCGGATCGCACCGGCGGAACGGGTCCGCACCATCGGCGTCGGCGTGGCCAAGACGCCGGACGCACCCGGTGCCCATGAGCGGGCGAAGGCCCGCCGGGTTCTCGGCGTGCCGCCGGGCATGCGCGTGGTGGGCACGGTCGGTCGGCTGGCCTTCCAGAAGGCGCCAGAACACTTCGTCCGCGCGCTCGCCGGGCTCGGCCGCAGCAACGTATTCGGCGTCTGGATCGGCGACGGGCCGCTTCGCGCCAAGACCGAGCGCCTCGCCGGACGATGCGGCCTGTCGGGCCGGATATTGTTCACCGGCGAACGCGCCGACGTGGAGACCCTGCTGCCCGGGCTCGACGTCTTCGCGATGGCCAGCCGGTACGAGGGACTGCCGTGCGCCATAGTCGAGGCCATGGGCGCCGGGCTGCCGGTCGTCGCGACCGCGGTCAACTCGGTGCCCAACGTGGTCATCGCCGGGGAGACCGGCCTGCTCGTGCCGCCAGGACGGCCTGAGCTGCTCGGCCGGGCCATAGGCTACCTGATCGACCATCCCGCCGAGGCAGCCAGGCTCGGCGCGGCCGGCCGGGAGCGGCTCGGCGCGGAACTGGCGCCGGATGCGCTCGGCGCCGTGCTCAGTGAGGCCTACCTGGGTCCCGGTGCCGGCGCTTCGTCCGCGCGATCCGAACTGGCCTTGTCATGACGGCGCCTCGGGTGCCGTTCTGCCGCACCGAGATCACGCCGGGAGCACAGCAGGCGGCGGTGCGGGTGCTGGCCAGCGGCTGGGTGACGACGGGCGCCGAGTCGTTCGCGTTCGAGCAGGAGTTCGGCGCGTGGGTGCAGGCCCCGTATACGGTCGCTGTCAGCTCGTGCACCGCGGCCATCGAGATGGCCCTCACCGCCCTCGGCCTTCCCCCGGGGGCGCCGGTGCTCACCCCGACGCTCACCTTCTGCGGCGCCGTCCAGGCGATTGTCCACGCCGGCCTGCGGCCGGTCCTGGTGGACACGGACGAGGCGACGCTCACCGTGTCCGCGGAAGGCGTGGCCAAGGCGGCCAGGAACGGCGCCGCGGCCATGGTGATCCAGCACATGGCGGGCTATCCGGTCGACAGCGCTGAGCTCGCGGCGGCGGCGGGCATACCGGAAGGAAACGTGGTGGAAGACGCCGCGCACGGCCTGGGCGCCACGGTCGGCGGACAGCCGGTGGGCAGCTTCGGCCGGGCCGGGTGCTTCAGCTTCTACGCCACCAAGAACCTGCCCATCGGCGAGGGCGGCGCGATCACCACGACCGACGGCGGCCTGGCCGAGCGCTGGCGGCGGATGCGCCTGCACGGGATGAGCGGCGATTCCTGGCGGCGCTACCACCGGTCAGGCACCTGGCGGTACACGGTCGAAGACGCCGGGATGAAGGCCAACCTGACCGACCTGCAGGCGGCCATCGGCCGCGAGCAGCTGCACCGCCTGCGGACCTGGCAGCGGCGCCGGACGGCCATCGCCGCGCGCTACGACGCGCAGCTCGGCAGCGTCCGCGGCCTCGGGCTCCCGCCGCGCCCGGCGGCGGACATGCACGCCTGGCATCTGTACATCGTGCGGATTCACCGCCGGGCGTTCGGGATGGACCGGGACATGGTGTCCGAGCGGCTGGCGGAAGCCGGCATCGGCACGTCCGTGCATTTCATCCCGGTTCATCAGTTGCCGTACTTCCGCAACCTGCTCGGCTGGGACGCGTGCAGTGAGCTGCCGGTTGCGGACCAGATCTTCCCGCAGCTGCTCTCGCTGCCGTTGTATCCCGGGCTGTCCGATTCCGACGTGGACCGCGTGTGCGAGGCACTGGCCGGTCTCGCGGCCCGAACCGCCTGAGCCGCATCGGCGGCAAGAAGGGAACGAGATGGAGATAGAGGTCCTCACCGGCTCGCGTGATGCCGGGGACCGCCAGTTCACCGTGTTCGACAGCCAGGCCGCCCCCGCCGATGAGCGCATGCTGGAGCGCCTCGGGGAAGGCACGGACGATGCGGGCCTCGCGGCGCCGCCCGTGGTGCTGCCGGATTTCTGCCACAAGGCGAAATCGGAGATGCCGTCGAGCATCGCGGTCGCGACCGCGGGGGAGATCCGGCCGGCGCTCACCGATGCCGCGCTCAACTGCGGGATGGCGCTGATGACGCTGGATATCGAGCGGCCGCCGGCCCGTTCGGTCACGGACTTCTACCGGCAGGTCGCCGAGCGGTTCCCCAGCCCGCCGAACTGGCGCAGGGAACTGACCGCTCGCGACGTGCTCCGGGCCGCCACCGAAGGCGCCGATTTCGCCGCCGAGCGGTTCGGCCTCACCGGCGACGAGCTCGACCGCATCGAGGAACGCGGCCGGCTTGACATCGACGCCTACGGCGGCGCGGCCCGGGCCGCCAGGGAACTGCCGTGGCTCATCGTCCAGATGAGCCGCCTGCGCTTCGGCACCATTGGGCCGAGCACTCACTTCCTTGAGCTGCAAGAGGTCGAGGACATCCTCGATCCAGCCGCGGCGGCCGAACTCGGCATCCGTCCCGGGCAGGTGACCGTCCAGTTCCACAACGGCGGTGGCGTCCTGACCGGCCAGCTCGGCGCGCTGTACGCCCGGCGCAAGAGCGCGTCCCGCATGCTTCGTGCGGAGATGTCGGTGCAGAAGCCGCTCTCCCACCTGCTGCCACCGCGGTCAGGGCTCAGGCAGCGGCTGGCGGCCTACTTCACCGCGGGCTGCCCCGCAGTTCCCGTTGACGGCGATGACGGCCGGCGGGTCCTGCTGGCGACCAGGCTGGCGATGAATTACGGCTTTGCCTACCGGATGGCCACCTACGCCGAGCTGCGCCGGATGGCTCACTCGGCGTTCGGGACGACCGCGCGCCTCGTCGTCGATTCGCCCCACAATTCGATCTACGAGGAAACGGTGGACGGAACGCACGCGTTCGTGCACCGGCACAACGCCTGCCGCGCCTATCCGGCGGCGCTGATGAAGGACCACCCCGCCTTCGCCAGGACGGGCCAGCCGCTGCTGCTGCCCGGCACCAACCGCACCTCGTCGTACCTGTGCGTGCCGCAGGACACCGCCCACCGCAGCCTCTACACCGCCTGCCACGGCACCGGCAGCATCATCTCCGCCTTCGAGCGCTCCGGCCGCTCCGGGCCCGACCCAGCTGGCCGGGCCACGGCCCGCTACCGCTACGACGGCGCTGCCCCCGCCGAGGTGCCGCATCTGGATGACCGCGGCGTCGACGAGGCGCTCGGCATCCTGACCGGACACGGCCTGGTGCGGCCGGTCGCCCGGATGCGGCCGTTCGCGGTGCTCACATGACCGCCGCGGCGCCGATCGATGACGCCGCCTGGGCGGCCTTGCTGCCGGGCGGAACGGTCTGGCTGGCCCGGCCCCCGCGCCGGGCCGGACCCCAGATCACCGCGGCTAGCTTCGCCGCGGCCGCCGCCCCGTGGGCGCTCCGCTCCTGGCCGGAGCCCCGCCTCCGCGCGTACGTCGCGGTGCCGTCGCGACGGCACCCGCTGATCGTGGCCAGCTGGGACCGGGCGGTGCTGCGCTACCTCGCTGACGCCGTGCTGTCCGTGCCGCCCGGCGTCGGCCAGGGGCGCAGCATGATCCTGACGGCCGGGCTCCGCATGCTCAGGTACCGGGGGTCCTGGCGACTCGCGGTCCTGCTCCGGGCCGGCGGAGCGGTGCTGGTCGGGCGGCCCGGATGACCATGGCGCCGCCGCGGACACTGGCCGGCTTCATCGATCAGGTGGGGGGCCGAGCCGCCTGCCTGGCGGTGTCACGGGACCCGAACGCGAAGGTGACCATCCTGCTTTTCCCGCCGGGTGCGACACGGCCGGCCTACGTTGCCAAGGTGCCGACCACCGACGCGGCGGCGCGCAGCGTGGAACGCGAGGCAGAGCAGCTAGCCGGCGTCGGCAGCCGGGCGCTGGAGCCGGTCAGCACGACGATCCCGAAGGTAGTCGCCACCGTCGAGCACCTCGGCAGGCCCGTGCTGATCATGACCGCGATGCCCGGGCAGTCGATGCTCGCGGCGTACCACTCATGGCGGCACACGGCCCGGCGCGCGACGGTAGCCGCCGACTTCGCCGCCGCCGGCGGCTGGCTCGCCGGACTGCACGGCACAGCCGCCGGGAACGGCCATGCCAGCCTGGCCCAGCTGCTGGACGGAGCCGCCGACGTGATCGGCCGCCGGTTCGGCCGCCGGCCGGATGTCGATGCCGACCTGGCTGATCTGGCCGGCCTACGTAGTCGCCTGGCCGGGCACCGGACGCCGCCGTCCGTCGTGCACGGTGACTTCTGGCCGGGCAACCTGCTGATCGAGCGCGGCCGCGTGCTCGGGGTCATTGACTGGGAGAGCGCACGCCTGGCCGGCACGCCCGCCTGTGATCTGGCCCGGTTCGTGACCTCTTATTCCCTGTACCTCGATCGCCACACACGTCCCGGGCGCCGAGTGGCCGGTCACCCTGGACTGCATGCCGCTCGCTGGGGAGCCGGCGTGGAGTACGCGATCAACGGGACCGGCTGGTATCCGGACCTGGCCCGCTCGTTCGTGATGACCGGGCTGGAGCGGCTCGGCGTGCCCGCGTCCTGCTGGCGCGACGTGCTCCTCGCCGATGTCGCGGCCGCCGCGGCCGCCGCGGATCATGACGAGTTCGCCTGGCATCAGCTGATGCTGTTCCGCCGGTTGACGGGACGCTGCTGATGACGATGAACACGACGCGGCTGGCGAATCCGCCGCAGAAGGCACCTGCCCCGCCGACGCGGGGCAGCGCCGAGCGCGCGGCCGTCATCACCATGGTCGTCGCCGTCGTCTTCCAGCCGATCCTGCACCCGACCGGGCCCGGCAACAGCTCGCCGGTCGACCTGTTCATCGTCGCCGCGATCGTCCTCGCCATGGTCTGGCTGGCCGGAACCCACCGCAAGCTACGCGCCCCTTACGTCATACCCGCGGCCCTGTTCATCGCGGCGGGTGCGGCGTCCGGCCTGGTTTCGCCGCTGCCCACCACGGCACTGGTCACAGTGACGATCGACATCCTGCTGTTCGCGTGGTGCACGACAGCGGTCAACGTTCTGGCCGGGCCACGGGCCATGCGCTACGCGCTCGTGGCCTGGAGCTGGTCCGGCATCGTCTGGGCGGCGATCTTCATTGCCGCCTGGCTCGGTCATGTCACGGCGCTTGAAGGCCTGAACGCCGCCGAAGGCAACCGGCTGGCGTTCACCTTCGGCGACCCGAACTACGCGTCGTGGTTCTGGGACAGCACCATCTTCGTCGTCTACACCTCGCACACGCCGAGCAGGCGGTGGATGAGGTTCGCCGGCTACGCCATATTGCTGTGGGCGCTGATCCTGACGGAGTCGAACGGCGGTGTGCTCGCGCTCGGCGTCGGCGTCGCGTTCCTGCTGATGGTCAGGAACTACCGGCGGCACGGCTGGACCGGGGCGATCGCGGCCGGGCTGGTTATCGGCCTCGCCGTCGGCACGTTCTTCACCGTGCTCCCGCTGAACAAGCTCAGGAACCTGGCCGCGAGCAGCAACCAGCCACTGCTGGTCAACTCCCTCGGCCGCAGCGCGCAGAGCAGCAGCGAGCGGAGCCTTCTCATCCAGGAGTCGATAGAGCTGTACCAGCGCGGCGACGGCCTAGTCGGTCTCGGTCCGGCGAGCACCAAGCCGTTGCTCGCCGCCGGGCTTTACCCGTACGCCAACGAGGCCCATGATGACTTCCTCGCGGCGCTGAGCGAGCGAGGCGTGCCCGGCTTGTTCGCGCTGCTGCTGCTCGGCGGGTGTGTCATCGCCCGGGCGTCACCGGTTCTCCGGCGGCCGCTGTCGGCGCCGATGGCCGCGGCCGTGCCCTATCCGGCGGGCATCGTGGCCGGCCTGCTCGCGCTGGCCGTCAACTCCGTCTACGAGGAGATTCTGCACTTCCGCCCGCTGTGGCTGCTCTTCGGCATCGTCGCTGTGCTCGGCCGTGATGCATGGCGGGTACATCGGGCTAGCCGGCTGCGCCGGTTTGCCCGGCTGCGCCCGGCCGCCTTCGGCTGGTCGGCGACCCCGCAGCCGGGCCAGGCGCACGGCGGCGATGGCGCCGTGCCGGTGAGCCTGCGTCGTCCCCCGGTTCCGCCGGTTCCGGCGGCTAGCTCCGCTACCGCCGGTCAGCACGCCTCACGGTTGCTGTCCAGGCACGCCCTCACGAACCTGGGCGCGCAGGGCGGTGCCCTGGCGGCGGTGTCGATGGCCAGCCTGCTCGTGGCCCGGACCGGCGGTCCCACCGTGGTCGGCGAGTATGCGCTCATCCGCGTGCTGCCCTGGCTGTTCGGAGTCATCTTCTCCTGCGGCCTGCCGACCGCCTCGGCCTACTTCCTGGCCGGCGACTACGGCAAGGACCGGCGGGTACGGCCGACGCTCACGCTGATGGCCGTGGCCGGCGCGGCCCTCGGCTCGCTGGCCTGGCTGGCCTGCGCGGTCCTGTTCCATCACGTGTTTTTCCGGCCCATGCCGGTCTCGCTCGTGTTCGTCACGACCGCGCTCGTCGTCACCCAGCTGTGGACGGTCACGGCCAAGGGCTGTTGTCAGGGCGCCGGGGACATCACCGGCGCGAACCTGGTCATCGTCGCGGAAGAACTCTGGTTCGTCCCGGTCTACCCGGCGGTGCTGCTGACCGTGGGTTACAAGGGGATCACCTCGGTCATCATCGCCCTGATCATCTCGGGATCACTGGCCACGCTGACCGGATTGGTCCGGCTGCGGCAGCGCGGGTTCTTCCGCGGCTGGGGCCGGCCCGCGCCCGCCCTGGCGAAGAAGATCGCCGCCTTCGGCGGGCGTGGCCAGCTCGGCAACATGCTCTGGCTGATGAACCTGCGGTTCGACTTCATCCTGCTCGGCGCGCTCGCCGGGCCCGCGGAGCTGGGGATTTACGCAGTCGCGTCCAAGTTCGCTGAGCTCATGCGGCTCTTCCCGACCGCCCTCAACTACGTGCTCTACCCGCGCTTCGCGCGGCTCGGCGCGCGCGAGGCGGTCACCGAGGCCCGGCGGCTGTTGCCCCGGTCGACCGCGCTGACCCTCGTCTTGACGCCGATTCTGGCGGTAGCCACCTACATCGCACTGCCGATCCTGTACGGCAAGACGTTCCAGTCGGCGGTCAGGCCGGCCGAGATCATCATCATCGGCCTGTCGGTGGAGGGCGCGGCGGCGGTAGCGTCCGCGTTCCTGGTCGGCCGGGGCCGTCCCGGGCTGAACTCGGTGGGCATGGGCGTCGGCGCTACCATCACCGTCACGCTGGACGTCATCCTGATCCCCCGCTACGGCGCGCTCGGTGGTGCGGTTACCTCGGCTGTCACGTACCTGACCACCACGATGGTCCTCGTCCTCCTCGCGCGCGGCCAGTTCGGCGCGATCGCGCCGGCCGACGGCCATGAGCAGATCCGCGCGGACTCCGGGATGCGCCGTATGGTCGACGTCCTGGTGGCCGGGGTGGCCCTTGCCTTCATCAGCCCGGTCATGCTTGTTCTCGCCGCCGCCGTGCGGCTCACCAGCCGGGGGCCCGCGTTCTACCGGCAGGTGCGCGTGGGCCGGTCTGGTGAGCGCTTCGCGATCATGAAGCTCCGCTCGATGGTGTCTGGCGCCGACCGGGTCGGCCCGCTGGTCACCAGCGGCAAGGACTCCCGCGTCACCGCGATCGGCGCCTTGCTCCGGGCCACCAAGCTGGATGAGCTGCCGCAGCTGATCAACGTGCTGAAGGGTGACATGACGCTCATCGGTCCCCGGCCGGAGGTGCCGCGCTTCATTCCCTGTTACGACGACGAAGAGCTTGAGATCCTGACCGTCCGGCCCGGCCTGACCGGACCCGGGCAGATCTTCTACACGCAGGTGCAGCAGGCAACGGTCCTCGATAGCGAGGATCCCGAGCAGCACTACATAACCCGTGAGCTGCATCCCAAGCTGGCCATCGACCTGGACTACGTCCGGCGCCGCTGTCTCCGGTTCGACTTCTTGATCGTGATCCGCACCGTGCTGCTGCTGACCAAGCTCGGCAAGCCCATCGCCGCGCCCCAGCAGGTGCGGGAACGGGCCAGGGCAAATCTTGCCCGGGCGGCATCGGGCGACACGTCCCGGACCCCCGGCTACCGCGACCGCGCCGCCTCCCCGCGAGAACGAGCCGGACGATCAAGACCGGAACGGGCCGGATGACCAGCTTCTCCGTCGCTGACGGTAACTCTGGCCGCAGGCCTGCCCTGAGGCCCGCGGCCACGGCCTCAATGGCACTGTGGCAGCCGAGCTTGACGGTCACGTTCCGGATATGCGTGCGGACGGTGTTGGGCGACTGGTGCAGTTGGTTCGCGATGGCGTTGCGGTCCAGGCCGCTGACCAGCAGGCACAGCACCTGATGTTCCCGCGCGGTGAGTTGCCCGATGGGCTGCCGCCGTGACCGCGCCGAACCGGGACAATCGGCCAGCAGCTTTCTGAGCAACTGCGCATTCAGCCAGGAACCGCCGAGCCGCGCGGCCCTGACCGCGCAGATGACTTGCTGGACCGACGCGCTCTTGGGCAGGAAACCCGCCGCCCCCGCCCGGATGGCCTCGACCGCCGTGGCGGTATCCGCGTAAGCGGTCAGTACCACGACCGCGGGCGGGGACGACATCGCGGTCAGCCGCCTGGTGAGATCTATCCCGTTCGCGCGGCCAATGCGGACATCCATGAGCACCGTGTCCGGCGTACAGGCCGTCACGGTCGGGAGCACTTGATCGGAGTTGCTGATGGCCATGGGCTCGAAGTCCGGTTCCGCGGCGAAGACCGCCTCCAGCCCCTGGCAGAAGACCCTGTGGTCATCGACGATGACCAGGTTCGCGCTCATTAGCCGCTGAGAACGCCCGGCTCGCCCCCGGCCCACCCGGCGGAGTCGCCCGGAACCGCGATGATCCCCTCCTTGACGGCATAGGCGACGGCCTCGAGCCGCGAGTGCACTCCGAGCTTGATGAGGATCGAATCGACATACGTGCGGGTGGTCGACAGGCGCACGCCCATCGACCTGGCCATGCCGGTGGTGGACTCGCCGCGTACCAGACGAGCCAGCACCTCATGCTCGCGCGGGGTCAGCGACTCGGCCAACGGGGGACGGCTCGCGCCGCTCCTGATGCGCCGGCGGGCGGCCTGGGCCGACAGCGAGAGCACAGCCACTCCGGCCGATCTCCTCGTCGCCCGGGCACAGGCACCGTTGAGCACCCGCATGAACTCGACGAAGTCGTCGGTCTTGAGCGCGGCTCCGTGAGCACCCGCGGCTATCGCGATGTCCAATCCCGCCGATTCCGGAGAATCCGCAAGCACCACGAACGCCGTCCCAGATGCTACCGCCATGGCCTTCTCGAGTGCGCCGGGCTCGCAGGCGAGATCGGCGTCGAACACACAGGCGTCGGCCTGATCGCGCGCAACTATCTCGGTGGCGGCGTCGAGCACGGCTGCGTAGCCGACGACCTTGTGGTCTGATCGGCGCAACAGCGATTCAAGGGCGCCGGCGAAGGCACGATGGGGGTCTGTGATCACAATCCTCAACGAGATGGTCCTCCTTCGTATCGAGCCGCCCGCGAGTTATTCACGCTGGAGTCGCATGGCGGCTCAATGACGGGAGCAGCAGGCAGGTCTAATTGATCCAGTACTTGCGCGCATATTGTCGTGATCTGACTGGCCGCAGCGGTAATACGCCGCAGCTGGCCTTGCAGCTGTGACTCAGGAGTAACAGCCGGGCCTGCCTCCATGTCGGCCGCCTGAGCGAGCAGCCCGATCGTGGCAGCCGACTCCAGTAGGTCATGACACAACTCGCGAACCGGGATCGATAGTGCGTCATCGTCCGCATGGCAACGTGCAGGGTCGCCAGTATCCGCCACTTTCGCCCCCCCTCCCGCCGTCCAGGGCGCTTGCACTCGCGGCATGAGTCTGGCGCAATGCTGCACCAGCTTTTACTATTTTTCGCGGAGATTACCAAGACGAACACCCTCATCCGACGTAGGCGATCTGCGTCAGCCGGGGCGGTCGCCCGGATGAGACTGCGATCGGCGGCGGACCATGGCGATGGCCTCAAGGGTGGAATGGGCGTCAAGCTTGGTCATGATGTTCTGCATGTGGGTCCGCACGGTATTGACAGATATATTCAGGCGCGCCGCCGCCTCGCTCCGCCCGGCTCCGCTGGCCAGGCAGTCCAGCACCTGGCGCTCTCGGAGGGTGAGCCTGGCGGCCGGCATGTCATCGTTCCTGCTGTCCTGCTGGTGAAGCAGCAGGGACAGCACGTTGCCTGTCTCCGCGGCCGGGACCCAGGTCTGGCCGCGGGCAATCCCGCGCAGCGCTTCCAGCAAGTACTCGACCGACTCATCCTTGCGGATCCATGCGGCCGCGCCGGCCTGGATCGCTGCCACGATCCGTTCGGGTTCTGAGGTACGGCTGAGCATGACCGCTCGGGTATGCGGGCTGGAATTCGCGTCGCACAAAAGGTTCGTCGTATCCCCGCCCAGATCAGCGTCCAGCAGAACAATGTCGGCGCAGCCCCCCAGGGCCGGCCCCGAGCTAGCCTTCGCTACCGCTACGACCTTGATGTCGTCTTCTGCGTCGAGGCGGATTGCCAGCGCGTCGGCAAACGTCTGTTCCTGGTCGACGATGGCCACGGTAATCACAATGATGGCTGAATTTCCTGACCAGTGAGCAGGTTCTCACTGGTGGCCCGGAAAGCGGCCTCGAGTCGGGTATGCACCCCCAGCTTTGTGAATATATTCTTTACATAGCTGCGGACGGTACTCGTCGAAATATCCATTTCACAGGACATCTGAATGGTGCCCTGGCCCACCACGATCCTATGCAGGATCTCCTTTTCCCGTGGAGTGAGATAGTATGCGGAATTTGTGCTACGCGTTCCTTGGGCTGGCACTGGACGCGCTAGCAAGGAATCGAATACCACGCCGCCGGCCGCGATCATATCGAGCGCCGAGACGACATGGTCGACATTGTGGTCCTTGCGCAGGAACCCGGCGACACCGATCTGCTCCGCCGTCGACCGGGCCGCTGGATCGACCATGCCCGAGAGCACCAGAACCGCGGTCCCGGGGTAGAACGTGCGGATCATATGCGCCGCCATGAGGCCGTCCGGCGGGTCAGGAAAGCGCAGGTCGAGCAGGCAGGCGTCGGGATGGTGGGTCGCTACGGCGGCGATCCCCCGCCTGGTGCTCGTGACGGCCGCCAGCACCTCGTGGCCATGCCGTTCGAGGACAGCACCCAGTGCTTCGCACAGAATCCGGTTGTCATCACACAAAACAAGCCGCATCGGCCCCGCTCCTTCGGCCGATAACTTAACCGCCGATAACTTAACCGCCGACAGCCCAAACCTCGGGCAGCCATAGGCTGACTCGTACTCCGCCGCGCGCCCCGCGGCCGCATTCCACCTTTCCGCCGTACCTGATGACGTTGCTCGCTACCTCCGCCAGGCCGATGCCGTGCCCCTGCGGGATCTTGCCGAAGCCAGGGCCGCTGTCCTCGACCATGACCATGATCATGCTCCGGTCGCGCTTGATCTCGACGGCTACCACGCCGGATGGTCCCGCGGCTCGGGTCGCGTTGCTTAGCAAATTCGAGATGGTTCGCCGGAGGATGACGGGATCCAGCGCGCACGGGACCGATCCGGGAGGTGATGTCACAGACAGGTCGCCTGGCCAGGTCAACCGGCAGGCCGCGACGGCCTCGCTGACGATACCCGCCACGTTGACGGGGCCGTCGCGGGCTCCCTTCACTTCGTTCTGATGGCACTCGGTGCGCAAGCAGCCATTGATAACGCTGGCCAGCCAGTCGGCCTGCCCGGCGATCTGCTCAAGGCGTCGGCGTACCTGTGTGCCCAGCCCCGGAGCGGCCAGCGCTGTTGCGGCGGTCTCGC
>Ga0207665_10001042_pt1 | contig 18657 bp, 12 predicted proteins | sample LARL112metaG_FD_184351 | JGI IMG/M metagenome (GOLD analysis project Ga0207665, IMG submission 184351) | Corn, switchgrass and miscanthus rhizosphere microbial communities from Kellogg Biological Station, Michigan, USA - LAR L11-2 metaG... | ecosystem: Host-associated > Plants > Roots >...
GAACGAGACCGCCATGATCAAGGACATCGCGGCCAGCGCGGGTGAACTGCTGGAGGCAGGCGGCGCGAAGAACATTCACACCTACGCCGATCCTCCGCGCGGACGGTGGGCCGTGCATGAAGCCGGCATCGCACGTATGGGGAATGATCCGAAGAAGTCGGTGCTCACGCAGTTTCAGCAGACGCATGACGTGAAGAACGTGTTCGTGATGGACGCGGCGGGGTTTCCGTCGAATCCGTGCCAGAATCCGACGCTCACCATCATGGCGCTGTGCGTCCGGTCGTGTGACTTTCTCATGGACGAGATGAAGAAGGGCAACGTATAGCCTGGACGTGCACTTGCCCAGAAATTGTCAGCGCTTCGATTTCCACCGGGCGGGCTGTCAATTGAGCAACGACTCGCCTACAATTCCGTTCTAATACTTCCTTTCATCCTAAATCCAGAGGGCCGTATTCCATGTCGGCAGGCACGACGGCGGACGACGTTCTTGCAAAACCCGGGAAGGCTGCGGGCCCGTGCGCGATGGTGATCTTCGGCGCATCGGGCGACCTCACCATGCGCAAACTCATCCCTTCTTTGTTCAATCTCGCGAAGGCGGGCCTGCTTCCGAAGGATTTCGCCGTGGTCGGAACTGCGCACGATGACCTGAGTGAAGAGCAGTTTCGTACGCAGGTCACCCAGTTCCTCTCCGCCAGCGATCGCCAGGGCGATACGTGGAACTGGTTTTCGCAGCGCCTGCGCTATCATCGCGGATCGTTCAGTGATCCTGCCAACTTCACGTCGCTAGCCGGCCTGCTCAAACAACTCGATACTGAATTCCGAACGGGTGGGAGCTATTTGTTCTATCTGGCGACCGCGCCCAAGTTCTTTGCCCCGATTGTGCAGCAGCTCGGCATTTCAGGAATGGCCGCAGAAGAAGAAGGGAAGTGGCGCCGGGTGGTGATCGAGAAACCTTTTGGCACGGACCTGGAGTCAGCCAAGGCGCTGAATGTGCAGATCAAGCAAGTGCTGAAGGAAAACCAGATCTACCGCATCGATCATTATCTGGGCAAAGAAACGGTGCAGAACATCATGGTGTTCCGGTTCGATAACGCGATCTTCGAACCCATCTGGAATCGGCGCTACATCGATCACGTGCAGATTACGAATGCCGAAACCGTGGGCGTCGAGCAGCGTGGCGGATACTTTGACAATGCGGGCACCTTGCGGGACATGGTGCCGAACCACGTCATGCAGTTGCTCAGCCTGATCGCCATGGAAGCGCCGATCTCGTTTCAGGCGGACGCGGTGCGCAACGAGCAGGCCAAGGTGCTGCATGCCATCAAGGCACTGGATTCGGAAGACGTGCTGCAGAAAACGGTGCGCGGGCAGTATGGTGAGGGGACGATCGGGGAGCAGCAGGTGCCCGGGTATCGCACCGAGTCCGGCGTGTCTCCAGAGTCTCGCACGGAAACGTTCGCGGCCTTGAAGCTGAACATCGATAACTGGCGCTGGGCGGGAGTGCCGTTCTACCTACGAACGGGCAAGCGGCTGGCAGAGCGGCATACCGAGATTACGATTCATTTCAAGACGACGCCCTTTGAGATTTTTCAGCACGGGCCGATCAAGAAGCTTCACGCCAACCAGCTGGTGATCCAGATTCAGCCGGCGGAGGCCATCTCGCTGAGCTTCGGCGCGAAGATTCCCGGGCCCATCCTGCGGGTGGGGTCGGTCGACATGAGTTTCGAGTACACGAAATATTTCAAGGCTGAGGCCTACACGGGGTACGAGGTTCTCATCTACGACTGCATGAGTGGAGATGCGACTCTGTTCCAGCGGGCCGACATGGTGGAGGCGGGGTGGCGAGTGGTCGATCCGGTGCTCGACGTGTGGAAGGTGCTGCCTCCCCGGAAATTTCCGAATTATGCCGCGGGCACGTGGGGGCCGAAGGAAGCTGACGATCTGATGCTGCGCGACGAGCGTGAATGGAGGAACATCGGAGCATGATTCTCGCAGGAGAAATTGGCGCAACCAAGACCCGTGTTGCAGCGTTCGAAAATGACGGCAACCGGCTCAACACAGTGGTTGAGAAGACGTATCTCAGCCAGCAGGAGAGCAGCCTGCCGAATATCATTTCGAACTTCGTGAAGACCGAAGGCATCCCGGTGCACAGCGCATGTTTCGGCGTGGCCGGACCCGTACGAGGAAAGACGTGCAAGATCTCAAACCTGGCCTGGACGATTGACGCCGACGAACTGGCCGGCCTGCTCAAACTCAAGTCGGTCGGGCTGATCAACGATCTCGAAGCTTATGCTTACGGCATTGACGGATTGGATTCCAAGGACTTCGTCACGTTGAGCGAGGGCCACGAAGACGCGATTGGCAATCGCGCTGTAATTTCCGCGAGAACAGGTTTGGGGGTGGCCGGTCTCTATTGGGATGGGTTCCGTCATCACCCGTTTGCCTGTGAAGGTGGACACAGCAGCTTCTCTCCGGGCAACGAACTGGAAATCGAGCTTCTACAGTATCTGCACAAGAAACACGGCCGCGTGAGTTGCGAGCGCGTGCTTTCGGGGCCGGGCATCAAGAGCATCTACGAGTTTCTGCGTGACATGGGAAAAGAGCAGGAGCCTGGTTGGCTGAAGGACGAGATGGGGAAGGCTCCGGACGGGCCGGCCCTGATCTCGCGACTGGCGCTCGAGAAAAAGGCACCCATCTGCGAAAAAACGCTATCGATCTTCGTAGGAGTTTACGGCTCGCAGACCGGAGACTGCGCATTGACTTTCATGAGCACGGGCGGGATTTTTATCGGCGGTAGCATCGCGGCGAAGATTCTGCCGTTGATGCAACTTCCGACGTTCATGGAGTCATTCCTGGCGAAGGGTCGCATGCAAGGTTTGCTGAGCGATATTCCGGTGAAGATTGTTCTGAACGATAATTCCGGAATGGTGGGTGCGGCGCGATATACCTTGATCCAGAAGGCGTTCAGGAGTTAAGGGAGAGCAGGGTGCATGCAGTTGGGCTAGCTTCCGTGCTCCAATTGGTTTTGATACTCGGCCGCGTTGAAATGGCCTTGGGAAGACGCAATCAGGCCATCGGATCCGATGCGCCATTTTTCAAAGCCGCTGACCTGAACCTTGTGCCCGTTTCCTCCCGGACCACTGTTTGTGCCTGTCAGGGTCCAATGGTACTCCGTACTGTCAGGCTGAATTCGGAGATCGTTCATAGCAAGCTTCAGGTCGGGAAACGTAGTCATGAAAGACCGAGTGAGTTCGGTGATCTCTTTCCTGCCAACGGTCGGAGTTCCGCCGTTGACAGACAGCGAACCGCTGGGCGAGAAGAACGATGCCACGCTCTCGGGGTTTTGGCTACACCAGGCTGCGGTGTAGCGCTCTGCGAAAGCCCGTAGTTTGTCGGCATCCGGTTGCATTTAAGAACGATCATGCGGCAGGCCGGAACCACTTCTGTCGGCAGGATTACGCGCAGCTACATCGTGACTCAACCTTCCTGAAGCCACAGGGCTCAATTGAAATAGCCGGGTTTTGAAGTTTCGTGGAATCTTTTCTGATTTAGATACAACCTCCACTGTTGTTTGCTCAGATCGTGAGGGTTGAGTGACCGCAACAACTAGAAAAAACGCAGCGGCAAAGACGACGTAGGACTTATTCATGGACTCTCTCAAGAATGACAGTCGCTTATTACAAACTTGCGAATCGTGAGCTATTTGAAGAGGTGTTTGTGACTGCAAATGTCTGAGAGGTTCTTCGTTTCCAAAACGGTGAAGACCGCCAACGGTACTCGCTTGCATAGTGCTGGGCGCGGCTGACTAAATATTCTTGAACACTGCGTGCGATCCACGATTTATAGCTGTTTAGAGCGGCATCTCCAGTGAGAAAAGACTTGATGACGGACGCAGCGTGAGCGCCCGACTGCAAAGCGTGATGCACTCCCAGGCCAGACAGCGGATCATGGCTGAATGCTGCGTCGCCGACTGCGCACCAATGTTCTCCGACTGGGGTGGCGCGAATGACCGTAGCAGCAGAGACGATCCGCAATTTCGAAAGATCCGCGCCGATTTCGAGTCGCTCACGCGCGTACGCCGTCTGATTGAGGCGACATCGCCATAAATCCGAAGTTATTTGACAGCCTCCGCGATATAGATCGCTGTCCGTCATGTACGCAATGGTGGTTTGGTCGTGTGGGAGGTTCGCGGAAGAAAACCACCCATCGCTCACCGATTCCACGGATAGGTATGGGGAACTACTACGGGATTTTCCGGTCCATACGACAGCAATGAGCCGGTCGTGCACGATTCGGGGCGAGAGGGGGCCGAGCCAGGGCGTTCCAGTTCTGCCTGTTGCATCTACAAGGAATCGGCAAGAACATGCGAATCTCTGGCCATTACGAGTGAACTCGAATACCCAACGTTTTCTGTTTCGCCTCGGCACGCTTACAAGCCGCGAACCCGGGCAGACGGTTGCTCCCGCTTTGCGGGCAGTCTCGGCCAGCATACGGTCGAATGCGGCGCGGTCAACGTGCCAGCCGGCGCCATGCACTCCAAGCCAATAGTCAGTTACACGAGGTTTGCGGCTGCCCCATACCGATAAGACACCGTTGGCGGATTGGCGTATACGAGAATCCGCGTGACGAGCTATTCCCAGTTGAGCGAGGTATCGGGAGGCATGAGGCGATAGGGTTTCGCCGAGACGAGGAGCGCCATACTCGGATGCTTCCAGCAGCAGAGCCGAAATGCCGGAGCGGACAAGTTGTAGAGCGGTGATGCATCCGGCAGGACCCCCGCCGATTACAGCCACGGCATAATCGCTGGGTCTCATATTCGCGATCTGACAAACCGGACTTTCCTTCGAGACTTATGGCGCACGTGACTTGCCCGTTGCACTTCGACAACTCCGTGGGCGACGGGTTTGAGTAGTCCGAGGCGCCACCAGTCGTCGATCATTTCCCGTGCGCTGATATCCGTTTTGTTCCCCTTGAAGTCTCGTGCCCAGCGCACTGGTGGTTTCGTGCGAGCCCGACGAACATCGATCGGGCGCTGCGCTGGCCACCAAACGAAAGGCAAGTCGCCATCGCTACAATCCACGAAATCGGTCTGCCAAGGCAATGACATCTGTTGCGTGACATCCCCCGGGTCTACCCGATCCGCATCGAGGCGAAACGGTTCGATGTAATGGAACTTGTCGCGAATATGGAAGCTGGTTTCGATGCCGGGATAAAAGGCGGCTCCGACGCATGCTTCCAGGGCCGCTCGGTCGAGGCCCTCTGGCGTTACCCTTCTTGACCGGTTGCGACGCGTTGGACCGCCGAGGAAATTCCCATTGGCCCATGCCGTCATCAATTGATACTGATGTTGCGTCAGGGTTGCATTTACGGGGTTGGGATTATTCTGGTCGTCATCCATGAAGTAAAGATCCGACCATATGTATGGCATCTTGCCGGTGCCTGATCCCGGTTTCCTGGGGTGGCCGGAGGGACGACGGAACTGCCTGAATATATGCAGTCGCAACGGCTCAAAGATCTTCCGCGGTTGTGAAAGGCGCGCGAAGTCAATCTCGTTCTCGTGTCCAACCTCAGCTCTGGCAAATACCCACTTCATTTCGTGGGCTCGCCTCAGAATTGGATAGATGTCTTCAGTAAATGAAGGCCTGGATCTCTGCGCGAGAACGCGTTTCAGCCAGCGCGAACCCAGCCAACGGTTTAGACGTTTATCCTCAAGCGCCTTTTGATAGAGCACGTCATATAGAGTAACGACACTCTCCAGGGACGGCGCGTACTTTGGAGGAGCGACCAGAACCCATGCGGTATCGGGTTCAGGCGGAGTATGAGATTTCCCTGATTTCCAGGTGATGGTGGCGCGCACGGGACCATCCGAGGTGTCGTCAAACCATCCGTCGTGGTTGGCGAAATCATCCCCTGGTTCGTCCAGTCCGGTTCCAGTCGCGGTGTCGGACTGGCCATGACCTCCGAGGACCAGTAGCCTGCCAGCCTCGTCTGTCAGCAACGTCCCAAGCTTGAGTGGTTCAGAAAACCTCTCGTTCATGAAAGTGGCACAACGGATATCCACTTTGGTGTGGTTGGCGCCCTCGATGTCGGTGGCTCCCCCGTCGAGCACCAGCAGATCTCTTCTTACGCCCTCATTCCGATAACGCGCAATCGGATGGAGCACACCCTCGAAGCGTCGCCCCGCTGCTTTGGTGTTTCTTAAATGTACGGTCCACCGAATGCTTTTGACCCTCGGATCATGGCTGGTAATCTCGCCGATGACCTCGTCGTTCCCGTCGTAGGCGAACAGATGGAAACGTGCGGCTTGGCGTTTAAGGCAGTGCTCCTTGTCGCGATACCGGCTCACTGCCGGCCAGACGCCGGGCACTTCCGGACCTAGGAAATACTCTTCAGGACTGTTGCCCAATCTGGCTACGCCGATTGCCGGATGGATGCGAATCTTTCTGATGGGCTTGTTTGTCATTGGCAGGTGGACTCAGCGTTGAACGCGCCGGTTGCCCTCCTTCCAAACGTAGTCCCCTGAAGCAGTAGCACGCTGCTCGACTGAGCGTTTCCTGCCGCGATCGAACGTTTCGATCGCTTGCAGCAGGCTGTACCTTTGGTCGTGCGGCATAGTTTTTGCCTTCAGCCTGTGCACCAGTTCCAGCGATCCCTCAATCAGCACTCTCTGCTGGTCCCAGCGCTTGGTGTTATCTGCTGGGAACTGTACGGTCTCGAAGGGTGCGCCGGCTCGCTTCTCCGAATTTCCACGATCTCGGGGAAGGTTGGGGAGAAGCTGGCCAATTTGCTTAAGAAACTCCATTTCGTTGCGTGAGGCCCAAGTGATCAGTTCGGTCCTTAGTTTGGGGTCGCGGACGCGGCTGGTGGAGAGCGCTAACAGGATGTCGAGCAGCAGCATCTGATAGCGGGCGTTAAACAGCTTTGCCCACAACTGAGTTTCAGGATTAGTGATTGCCTCCGCACCCGGGCTGACAGGTTCTGTTCTATGGCTGTCGCGAACGAAAGGATTCAGCGGGACCCTCCGGGCAGCGGCGGTCAGGTGCGGATGACTCGTGAGCTTGTCATAGATATCGAGAAATCTGCAGAAATGCGATTCGACGCCCGCACAGTCCCCCCCGCCAGGCCCTTCCCCTTGAAGCATGATCCAGTGAATTGCCCTGAGGGCGCGAGATCGAGGATCGGTATCGCCCACGCGGAGACTGTCCTCATACACTTCCCACTCCTCACGGTTTGCTGCGAACTCACTGTACTCATCGATCGCTACAAAGTCTGCCTTCTTGACATGAACGCCATCAAGTTTCAACCAGCTCATACACCCCCTGATGGACTGTGGCATTTGCCATGCGGAACGGGAAGCGTCGTTGGGCAGAAACAACCAATACAACACGGCGTAGAGAACACCGACGCGGTTGACCTTGGTCTTCGATGTCGCATCTACGCGCCTTAGGACATTGCTCAGGCGTGCCCTGATGTGCTTATCTCTTATTTCCTCGGTAGCGGGAGCCTCGGTTGCCACATACCTGGCCAGCGATTCCACTCCAAACTTCTCGAAGCGGACGGGAAAAGGGTAAGCATCGGGGTGGTCGGAGAAATTGTTCTCGCGGTTGACATAGACTTCCGCGCCCAGCGATATCAGAAGATTTTGCACGGTGACAAAATGAGCCATCTCCTGCCGAGCTATTAAACGCAAATCGCGTTTCCAGGCATCAACAATCTGAGTGGTCTCGTCGCCATCGCCTTGGCCAAATGCCTCGTCCAACGAATAGGCCGCATAGAGGTACTGCACCATCAGAGCATGTTCGATTTCAGCGGCAACTTGAAGGAGATAGATTGCCTTCAACCGTGCGGTGCGTCCCGGGACAGAAGGCAGGCCCGTCTTGCGTATCTTTTCTCGCCAGTCCTGCTCCCCGGGTTGGACAGTCCTGCGTTTGGGCACGGAAACCGGTTTCGCCGGCCTCCTCCAGCTGACTCCCCACATTCGGCTATTGATTGTCATGTCGCTTGGAAATCAGACGTGGATTTTGGTCACCCCGCCCGCGTGTTTGAACTTTGTGAATACCAATCCAGCTGGTTTAACTGCGCGCCTACCCCGTGGCCGCCCCGGTAAACTGCGTGGCGGTCGCTGGTTTCGTCTCAAGAACTCAGTCCGGCTCGCGAAATCGGCCATGTTCCGCCAATCGCGATTAAGGTGTGGGCGCTGTACCTCGCTCCGCCTCCGCGTTGTGAATGATTACGCCGGCGTCTTGGTTTTGAGCGACGGTCTAGCTACCCACCACGACCACTGACAAATCGACGATTATGCCCCGTTGTCTTTGAGTCTTAAGCCAGGCCTGCGGCCGTAATCAGATCAGAGATCCCAAATTCTCCTTTCAGACCAGAAGCGAATGGGGCAAAATTGGACGGTTGCTTCATCAGCGGACTCCATCCCGGCCATTGTGACAAGAAAGAGAATCGGTCACCCAATATCAACCCGACCAGAACTTCCGTCACAATACGTCCCCCCATCGGACCGAGTTTCACGTGGATGGAATTCTTTGCATTGTCATCGCCTTTCTTACCCTTCGCCGCTTTGGCCCACTCGTGTTGGGCTTCTGCCAGAATGTAGAACCATAAAGGCGCGTTGTCCTCAAACCGGCCCGCAAGATCGGCGATGGCCTTATTGTCTTTAAGGCCATCCACATTCGCTTTTCCCACTCTCAACTCCGCATCAGGGATCGGCTCAATGTCCATCTTGCGGGCAACCGTCTGTCCTGATGGCAGTCCCATGGCTTTTCCGCGAAGGAGATTGCGCTGAGCTAACTTGGCAATTTGGTTCTCTTGAGTTTTTGGATGTCCATCGCTGTCCATCTGAAAGTCACCCTTATTGCCCGCATCATCAGGCACGGAAAACTCTGGCAAAAATGCCAAGGGGTTCACCAAAGAACTGTCGATCTTGTAGGATGGCTGAACCCGCCCGGGACCCAGGTTCTTGGGATCGTCTAGTTTTCGCCCAAACTCAAAGAACAACCGCCAATCAATCGCCCAAATCGAAAGAAAATCCCGAAATCCATTCAGGGATTGATCGCGCAAAGCTCCAAAGATGAACTGCCGTCCATCCACTCCCCGCGTCTTCTGCTCGTCATTCCCAACCAGCTCTTTGTTGAGACGATAGATCGGGCGGACCATCGAGTGGCCGAATCGGTAGGCAGCCGCAGCAAACTCAATCGGCATGAATGGGTCGTTCTTCCACTGGAAGAAACGCAAGTCCGGCTTGTCTTTGTAGATGCTCGTCCTGTTTTTGAGGTGCGGCAACACCAGATGCAGGGTCTGCTCACCCACGATCTTTGGAAGAAAATCATGGAGCACAACCCATTGATAGTGCCAGCGCACCAGGCGCTGAACATCCTCAAACTTCAGGGTTTTCTGCGGTAATCTGTTTGCGACAGCATTGTGAAATTGCAGAAAGACGCCTTGCAATTGCGACACAATCACGTTCTCGTCGTTACGTTTGTCTCCTATGATGGCTCGATGTTCGACACGCGGAAGGTCCTTGGCATTAGTCGACGCTCCATTGCGAGTAAGATCGCTGCCTAGTAGAAATCTCACACCATCCGACGCAAACATATATGGCTGGTCCGCTGGGCCGCGGCCGTATAGATTATCGAGATCCAGTCTGGGCGTGCGAAAGTCGACCAATGCTTCCGGGTCATTCTGCCTCTGCAAACTGCTGGCCGGATCAAAAGTAATGTCATGGTCGATGAACTGCCCGAGATAGGTATAGCCAGCAGGGATTCCGAGGTTCTCCTCGTCGTCGAGTTCAGTTTCCGGAGTCGCCTTAGGGATCAGACGTCCCTTGTCGTCCCGTTTTGGCGTGCCGTCAGGCTTGGTCACAATTTCAGGATCTGCGGTCATAGCATCGGCCAGAAGTTTCAAATCGTTGTCTTCAAAAGCCGCCGCCGGCAAAGTCCTGAACATCCTCCCAAACAGTCCCTCGAATTGGGGGGACGAACTTGGGGAGTCGGCACCCCGCAGACTTCCATGCCCACCTTGTGGCCGGGCCCAAGGGGTTAGTGGTTTGGTAGGATTCTTGATTTCATTAGCGTTCGTAATTGCCATTGAATGACCTCCTCGAGACTAATTCGCTTAGCTAACTGGGCGATCTGAAACCCACGGTTTTGCACGCCGATTCCAGTAGTTGATTGTTTCCTTCGAGTTGGTTACTAAGCTGTCGTTTCGTGCTGAACCGAAGGGACATCGTGCGTAGATGCCAATCCAATCCCGGGAAAATTGCACAGGCGCTGTAATGCTGCTGCGACTCGCGCCAGACTCACCGGCGCATCTGGTGACGCAGCTAGAGCCGCTGAGAATGCCGAGAGCTCGGTCAGTCTTTCGGCTACCAAGAGCTGGGCAGTGGTTGCATTTACCGGTAACAGCACGTGCCGCGTCAGTCCAAAAGGAGGCCCCGCTGTACGGGCTGGATTTTGAGCCGCCGGCAGGGCGCTCAGCGCTTCTCCGAGAGGCTTTATGACAGTAGCCATAAGAATGATGGCTCCCTGTCCCAAAGTCCGGCGCAAGTCGAATTCTCCGCCGGGTGCGAAGGTATAACTGAGCATGCGCAGCATCAGCGAATAGAGACCGTCAAATAGCCGGGCCACGTCCGCAGAGTAAGCATTTTCAATGAGCGAAGCGCGAGATGCTCCATAAGCCTCGGATCGGTCCACCGCCGGATTACTCAGAGTCGGATGAGCCGGCGCAAATCGAGGATTTCGTTTCTTCTGATGCTTCAAGGCATCGCGAAGGGCAAGAAAGATGCCGAAGTGGCAGTCGTCCCGATCTTGTCCAGTACCTTCGCCTTGGTGAGTAACGCGATGAATGGCTTCGCGGGCGGAATCCACATCGACGACGCGAACGATATCCGGAAAGTCGACCAGATCCGGCCCGACCTGGGCGGACGAATCCCCAATGATTGCAGTGGGTAATTGGACAATTCCGTCTTCGATTGTGTTATAGAGCTCGCCAACCGTTCTGAAGCTGAGGCTAGTGTCGGCAGCCCGCGGCTTTATTATTTCCTCAACAAAGGAATGCTTTTCCAGCAACTGCGTGGGTTTCTCGTAGCCAATGAACCGGTCGAGGGCGGCTTCCCCGTATGGCTCAAGGGCAAGCCGCATGTGTATCGGATAATATCTTGTGTCCTGAGGAAAATTCGGACGCAGATAGTAAGGGGTGCCTCCTAAAGCGGTTAATAGATTCCAGGCCTGCGCCAGGTGGAGCATTTCCTGCGAGGCGACAAAGTAAACTTGAGCTGCCCATTGCCGCACGAGCGGAACTTCCTCAGGTCTCACTTCCTCCCCCACTGGTTCCTGGCGCAAAGACATTGCCGAATACAAGTAAGAGCACGCCAGACCATGTTCGAGTTCGCAGGCCTCTGTCAGCAGACGAAGCAGGTCGGATCGGGAGCGAGATTCTTGAATCGCCATCAATGGGTCTCCGATGCGTTCGCGGGAAACTGCGACAGAGTTGCCACGATGTTAGTTGCGGCACGCAGCGCCAGAGCCGCGATCGTGATCGTGGGGTTGGCGGTACCACAGGTGGGAAAAGGGCTGCTGCCGACGATGCAGAGATTGCGATGATCATGCGAGCGAAGGTCGGGATCCACCACCGAAGTTGCCGGATCAAATCCCATGCGGCAAGTGCCCATCACATGGCCGGCGCCCGAGTAGTGCCGGGGATCGCGGTCCACAACGGTAGGAGTCGCACCCAGGGCCCGCAAGATTTCCGCAATCACATCCAACGCCGGACCAAAGGCCGATCGCGTGTAATCATCCGTGGCAAAGTTAATGGCCGGTCGTGGAAGTCCGGAAGCATCCTTCAGATCGGACAGCGTAACCCGATTGTCTGGGTTTGGTAGGACCTCGATCGAGCAACTGACTCGCACCTGACGCGATACGTCGTGAAACAGGCGCGCTCTCAGTTCTTTGCCGAATAGCCCCTCAGCCTGGACCAGATGAGCAACGTCGTTGTACGGCGAGCCGGCACGGCTCCAGCCATCATTGCCCAGAGACAGCCGAAAGGCCCCGCGGCGATCGCGAAACGGGCCATCGCGAAAAGTCTCGATTCCAGAAGTCGAGGGCGGGCCGCGAAACGGAAAAACGGGGTCGATCGAAGTGGCCAGGACCGCCTTCTGCAGGTGGTCCATTAGATTCCTTCCTACCTGACCGCTGGAAGAATTCGCAACTCCTTGTGGTGCGCGATCGCTCTTGGACATAAGCAAGAGCTTGGCGGACTCGATCGCATTCGCCGCAAGCACAACGATTCGGCCGGACACGGTACCTTGCGTACCGTCCCACTGCTTGTAGTGAACCAGATGAATCGTGTTGTCGTCATCGACGTCAAGGCGAGTCACCACACACTTCTCGCGCAGTTGTGCGTTCTTCTTGAGGGCCTTGTTTACATGGACCGAGGCATCATACTTGGCGCCAATGGGGCAAATAGGGACGCAACTTGCATTGCCAGCGCAAGGCGGACGTCCGTCGTATGCTTGCGAATTTCGCGCGGAAGGCGTGCTCAGCACCGCTACTGTTTGTCCCGCGATCTGCACCGAACTCAGTTTGCGGGCGGCCTGCAAATCTGACCAACTCGGCCAGATCTTACTCATGGGAAATGATTGACTCCGAAACGCCCCATGCACATTCTTCCACTCCGCGTCGTCCCCCGCCACGCCCAGGGCCTGTTCCGCCTTGCAGTACCAGGGTTCAAGATCGGAGTAACCAATCGGCCAATCGACTCCTCTTCCGTACTCGGTCTTCAAGCGAAAGTCGTTCGGCAGCAAGCGTGGGGTGTGTCCCAACCAATGCCAAGTGGACCCGCCGACGCGGCGTTCGTAGGTGCTCAGGTATTTTTCGGGATGGTTCCCCTGATCGTAGTAAACGTTGAGTGCGTTCTTGCGATCTTTCTCGTCGGCGGGTTGTTCGGGTCCGGGAATCTTTTTGGGATCGCTGGGCGTGTAAGGCGTGCCAGGAAAATTCTTGATGGTACGTTGCGCCCAATTCCAGACTAGCAAATCGCGGTCGACTCCAGTTTCCCCGGCCTCCAGCAGGAGAACTCGAACATCATTGTCGCGCAGTGCATCCGCAATAAGGGCGCCCGCTACGCCGGAGCCGATGATCACAACGTCAAAAGTGTCCTGTGCCGGAATCGAAGTCTTAGCCTTACTCATGCTCACATCTCCGGAGGATACTTCCAATGCCCGAAGTAGCCGTTCGAAAGCGTGGGAGGATGGGCGCCGATCGCTGTCCAAACCAGGGCCCGGTAGTAGTGATCCGCAGACGTCATTTCCCAATCCCCGCTGCCGGGATTCTGAATTCCCCCGATATACCAAAGCAGGAGGATCGTTTTAGCCAGAGGGCCCAGTTTGGGATCTGGGAGAAGCCTATCTTTAACGATCTTTACGGGATCATCGCCAGCTTTCACCCGTGCCTGAAAACGATCCAGCAGCGTATCGAGGTCCGCCCCGGCCGCGTCGCGTACTCTTTCAAGGTACTGTTCGGCCAGGTGGACGTCCAACTCCTGTGCTGCCAGGACTCTCGACAATTGCAAGAACTCGTCAAGCCGGGCCCCTTTCTTGTTCTCCTTCTTCAAGGGCGACTCTCCCATCCTGGTAGTGGTGCGGTTTGCCGCTTCCGCGACGGCGTCATCCTGGGCGGATGTGTTTTCACCGGGGCGAAGGATCTCTACTTCTGGGTAGTGATTTTGTACTCAGATCTTACCACTGGACCGGTTGCCGATTTTTCGTCACCGTCGACGGCATTTCGTGGAAAACCAGGTCTTTAGCGTTTACCAGAAACTTACTTTGCGGGCTCACGAACTCATCCAGGAGGCGATGCTTCGCAGCATGCACACCTTGACTGAGAAAATCAGCCGTCTCAAAACAATCGTCTGGTTCCATGGCGAGGTAGCCCTTGAAAGAACCCTTGACCATTTTCGCGACTACCGCCACTCCGAACGTTGAACGGCGTCGGAATAGCTTAGGCATCATCACCTGGCCTGGGTCGTGCGCCGGATCGGCAGGGCCGCCCTTTCGGAAAACCATCGTTGGGTCGAACGGTGACAAATCGCTGCTGGCCTTTTTCCAAATTCCAGCCTTGTTCTTGCGGGCAGTTTCACTGAGCTGGGTAAATGTGTCGATCTCATCCTTGGTCATGGAAGAGTAGAACGTCGGGAACGCCCAACCGCTCTCGCACAACCACTGATTGGCATCTTGTTCCTTACCGCCAATCGTTACAATGATATCTCCGATGAACCGGCCGAAAGTATCGAACACATCGCCGGGTTCGTCCACCTGCGTACGGACCACACACTTGATTGGGCTGGGCCCCGCTTTGCTCAGGAACCCGAAGAGTTTCGTCGTAGCTGTCTCGCCGAAATGCTGACGGAAGTTCCCGCTCGCCTTGTTGAAAGCCGCCCTCTGGGTCGTGCTTGGCTTCTTCTTATTCAAGGTGGGCGCGAGCGGACGGTAATGAAGTTCCGGGGCATCGATGGCTTGAAGACGGATGGTGACTCGCCCTTTGTTGTCGATGGCATCCTTGGTCACTTTTCCGTGGACCTGCGCACCTTCGAACGCGTGAGTGATCTTCGGCGCGGCGCCGGGATGAGCGGTAAAGCGAAATGCGTCAGGGCCAGACACTTGCACCTTAACTGTGTCGGCGTCCGACTCTCCCGAAGGCCAGAATTGGGTTAAATCGATTGTGCCGGTGAGTTCGAGCACTCCCGTGGGCATGATCTTTGTCCTCCTGCAGTGTTCGCTAGACCCGGAGCTTTGGCCCAACAAGCGAGGGAATGAACCAACCTTCCGGCGGCGATCTCTTGCCCATTCACCTACCGCATGGAAGACCGCGGGGCGTAAGCACGCAAGGTTGCTCAGGGCGAGAGACAGTTCTGGGAACCCGCCCCGAATAGGCTTCAAGGTCTAACTCCACTGCGATACTTTGTCAATTATTAATTTGCCTTGTTACGAATCACGAACAGGTTCACGTTTCAACGTGAGCAATTTAAGCCATGTTCGCGACGGGTGCGTCGTGGAATCCTCTTTTTGATGCACTTAAAAGATCGATATAGCCGATCATTGCATCGCGTAAAACTCAGGTCGATGAAGGACTTCGCTGCGAGTTCGTCGGATACGTGTGTTTGTCGCCGTCAAGTTACTCGGAAATATGAAGGGCTGCGTCCTATCCTCGCGCTGCAGAAGCGCGTGAAGCGTTGCGAGACCTGGAGCTTTGCGTGACGACTCAATGCGGCAAGAATTTTGCGATCAGCGCGCTTTCTCAACTCGAATTTGCGCTTTCTTGCATGCTCCCGTTTCCAGAAACGTAGCGCTCGATCATCTAAGCGATTTCTCGAATCTATCTTGCGGCATGTCTGGAGTTTCTTCCTCTAACGGGCCCGCGTCCAAAATGTGATTAAGAACAAGTTCTGTGCGAGTACCAATTTCAGCGATGTTTCACTGAGTGATTGTTGTTACTCTGCAACAACAACAGATCGCAGGTTGGAAAGAGCAGCGATGCGAAATTGCCCAGCGACCGCAGGGCACTTAAGAATCTCAGCCAAGGCGCGGGAGAAGGCTCGGCAGCCTTGTAATTCAATGTGATTCTTGTCCGCGACACAAGATAGCGACCACAAACTCGGCCAGCTCATATTGTTAATATGTTTAGTTACGATGTCGGATTCACATTGTGAACGAACGCAATTTGACCCATCTACGGACCTATGCTACTTTTCGCTGTATTTCGGAGTGCCCGACACAGGGGTCTCTCTTCAATGGCAAGCGGTTTCATCACGATTCCGGATTGGTTTTCTTTTGAGAACCAGGGCGCTGGAGTCGCTCTAGCAGACCTGACCGGCGCCGGTGCACGCGACCTCATCGTGCTGATGGTCGATAACCCGCCGGGTCAAAACCGAGGTCTGTACCGGGTCGGGAAAAAACTTGCCGCGGATGGGACGGCTACGGGTGGATGGACCCCTTGGATGGAGATTCCCGATTGGTTCCCCTTTGAGAACCAAGGCGTCGACGTTGCGGTAACCGACCTGGACGGTGACGGTCGCCCCGAGTTGATCGTCTTCATGATCGACAACCCGCCGGGCCAGAATCAGGGTTACTACCGTGTCGGCCGAAAGCTCGATACGAACGGTGCCGTTACAGGCGGCTGGGGGAATTGGACGCCGATCCCTGACTGGTTCTCTTTCGAGAATCAAGGCGGCGGAGTGGACGTAGCCGACCTTGACGGCGACGGTCGCCCGGAGCTCATTGTCTTCATGATCGATAGTCCCCCAGGGCAGAACCAGGGCAAGTACCGCGTTGGCCGCAAGCTCGACGCCACAGGCGCCGTTACAGGCGGCTGGACCCCTTGGCAGGACGTGCCGGACTGGTTCTCTTTCGAAAATCAAGCAGGAAGCATTGCAGTCGCTGACTTGGGGAGCGGGACTCCCGACATCATCGTGTTTCAGGTCGACAACCCACCCGGAATCAATCAAGGCTTCTACAAGATTGGCAAAAAGCTCGACGCGGAGGGTCACGTCCAAGACGGGTGGGGTTTCTGGACGGTTCTTCCGGGCTGGTTCTCTGCAGAGAACTCGGGCGGCGGTGTCGCCGTCATGGTGGTCGACGGCAAGCACGAATTGATCACGATGCTCATCGACAATCCGGTCGGCCAGAATGTGGGTCTCTACCGGTTGCTCGACCTGGACACCGACCCGCCGAAAACCGGCGTCTGGGACGACGCTCCGTTCACCTCAGAAGTCCTGGCGGTCCATGCCGCTGCGCTTCACACCGGCAAGGTGATGTTTTTCTCCGGTTCCGGCAATGTTGCGGTTAGGCACGACAGTCCGGACTTCGGCAGCATCCCCCAAAAGATATACACGAGCGTAGTGTGGGATCCGAGCGTCACTCCTTCATCTGGAGGCGACGAGAACTATTTCCACCCGATCGCGATCAAGGGCGACGACGGGAGGGTCTTCGATTTCTTTTGCGGCGGGGATAGCTTTCTGGCTGATGGGCGATTGCTTTCCGCGGGCGGTACGGAGGCCTATCCGGGCCACGTTTCCGGCCGTCCCGACGCGGTCATATTCGATCCCGGAACCCAGCAGTGGTCGCGTGCCGCACACATGGCCCATGGCCGCTGGTATCCCACCTTGGTGACGCTGGGAGACGGCCGGGTCTTGGCCGTAAGCGGTCTGGACGTGGACGGCAATCTCAATACAACGGTCGAAGTGTACTCGCCGGACGCGGACAGCTGGCAGGCGCTGCACCTCCCTGGGACCTTTCCCGGCCTGCCGCTCTACGCCCATCTTCTCCTTATGGCGGATAGCCGACTACTGTTTACCGGTGGACTCGTCGAGGGTCCGGACGTCGCGCTCGGCCCCTGTCTTATCGATATCGCTCATGGCCAAGTTGGGCTGACTCTACTGGATGGGCTGCGAGTGCCCGAATCGCGCAAGCAATCTGCCAGCGTGCTGCTGCCGCCCGTCCAAGATCAGAAGGCGATGCTCATCGGAGGCGGCATCGGCGATGAGGGCATCGTCGATGCCACTGCCGCGGTCGACGTCATCGACATGCGTGCGGCCAATCCGCGCTTCACAGCCGCAGCGCCAATGAATCTTCCGCGGACACACGTGAATGCGGTGCTCCTCCCGGATCGAACAGTGCTCGTCACGGGCGGGGGATTGGCGCGGGAGAGCCGGCTTACTCCTACCCTTGCGGCCGAGATCTACGATCCGGCGAACAATACGTGGACGTTGGTTGCGTCTTCCAAAATTCCCCGCCTCTACCATTCTGTTTCCTTGCTGCTGCCCGACGGACGCGTCGTCTCGACGTGCGGAAACCCTGCGCAAGGCACGCACGTCGAATGGGGCAAGGATCCGCTCAATGAAGAGATGCGGATCGACATTTACAGTCCTCCGTACCTTTTCAAAGGCCCTCGCCCCATGATCGTTGCCGCTGCCACGGAATGGAGTTATGGTCAAACCGTCGACATCTCCTCACCGCAGGCGGGCAGCATTCGCTGGGCGCATCTGATCCGTTACGGCGTGACCACGCACTCGTTCAACACCGGGCAGCGACTCGTCGACCTCCCGATCATCTCGCAGGCCGGTGGCGCGGTTCGGCTCACGCTTACGAGCGAGCCGAATATTGCTCCGCCCGGCTGGTACATGCTTTTCCTGACGGACAAAAACGGGGTCCCGTCCGTGGCACATCCGGTGCACGTTTTCGGAGTGTGACGCGCGCCCCAGTTCTGCATCTCTGCATCGCCGGTTTCCCGGCGCGCACCCAAGTTTTTTATGAGTCCGCGGCGGCTGTCATACCACGCCCCTGCTTTGATTTTTGAGTCCGGTGCGTCTGCCAGTTTCGCCTTGATACTTGACAGCTTATCTAGTACTGGCTGTGAAAATGTGTAAGTAAATATGTCGGTTTTGAAGATTTTCCACTGCTCGCAGGTCGCAAGAATAGCGCGCTATTACGGTGATGGCTCTTTCACCCACCTGTGCCGTTTCGTCTCTTTTTCGTCAGGTGGATTAGCGTCGGCGAGGGAGTCCCTTTGCCGAGGCCTCGGATCCAGGTGGTTCACGGAACGGTTCCACAGAAATGCGCTCGTAACACACTTCCAGCACGGTCAGGTATTCTGTGCC
>Ga0207665_10001043_pt1 | contig 18654 bp, 19 predicted proteins | sample LARL112metaG_FD_184351 | JGI IMG/M metagenome (GOLD analysis project Ga0207665, IMG submission 184351) | Corn, switchgrass and miscanthus rhizosphere microbial communities from Kellogg Biological Station, Michigan, USA - LAR L11-2 metaG... | ecosystem: Host-associated > Plants > Roots >...
AGTGAGGGTCGGAGCCGAAGGCCCGTCGCCTCGCCCCTGCTGGCCATGACATTTCCAGCACTCCATCTTCTGGAACAGTTCGCCGCCATGCGCGATGCTTTGCTCAGTAACCGCTGGCTCGGACGGGACTTTGATAGGCTCCCCGGCCTTCTCGCTCTGCCAGCGCGGTGAGAACGTCTTGATGTACGCAACGAGGTCGATCCGATTCTGCGCAGGTAGCGCGTCCCAGTGCGGCATGTTCGAGTTCGTGAAGCCGCGTGAGATCGCGTTATACAAATCCTGATCGGTTGGCAGGGTTCCCGTCGGTGTGGAACGACACTTGAAGGTGGCCCCAACGAAGTCGCGGGGCTTGGGATCAATCCACTGCGCATTGTCGCCATTCCCGTCGCCCAGTGGGCCGTGGCACCCGAGGCAATAACGACGGTAGAGCTTCTTTCCGTTGGCCGCATGCCCGGTGAGATTACCGACGTGAGCCTCTTGCGCGATCGACGGAACCACCACAGCAAGGGCCAGAACGATGCTACCCAGATACCGCTTCGAGACTATGCTCATAGATTCACCGTTTCCGTATCGAATCCGCAGACTCTAACTTGGTACTGCCGACTTCCCTAGTAGTCGAAATCGAAGCCCAGCATCAGGCTGCGGTTGATAAGGTCCGTGCCCGACGGCGCCTGATTACCCATCTTGGCTTGCGAGTATTCATTGTGAAACGCAAGTCCGGCTCGACTCAGCATGATCGGATACCAGCGGTAACCGATGGTGAACGAGTCCACATTGCCAAGATTCGGCGTTGCGGCCAAGTCAGGATTTGCTTGCCTGGACATGTGCACCAGTTCATACCTGCCAGTCAAAATGAGCTGCGGGTTTACGGTGTAGTGTGCCTCCAGAAAACCGCCATTCCAAGTTGGTCCGACGGCACCTGGGGGTAACCCATTGGGATCATTGACCGCTACCCCATTTCCCAGATAAACGTTGTCTTGGCCGTGCAGGTAGAAGGTCTCCACATCGAAATCTTTGATGAACCACCAGCCGTAAGCGCCTATCCTCGAAAAGCTACGGTTGCCTTGCGCCTTCACGTTTGTTCCACCACTGGTGAGGAAGTAAGTCGGCGACTGCCCGAAGTAGCCCAGGGCGCCGATGCGCTGCACCCCGAGTCCCTTCACGGCGAAGCCCTGATTGACGTTTACCATCACATCGTAAGTGCGCGCGGTGTTTGGGGCGCTGCCACCGGCGGTGGTCAGACCGGGGTTGCCATCCACGCTGCTCAACATCGCGATCGAGTACCGCGTGTAACTGTTCTTGTTGTGGCCTGCCAGTTCTATACCGAGTTGGTTGTCGCCGATACCGCCGAAGCCGTTGATTCCAGGGGGTGATGGCGGCAGAAAATGGTAGTTGTACCAGGCGCCGCCGATTCCTGACAGCGTCAGAAAACGCTTTTCGGAAAGCAGGTTGTCGAGTTCGAACTTGCCAACCTTGACGTTGAGCCAGGGCGAATTCAGCAGATTGTCGAAGCGTACCCAGGCTGATTCGAAGTGAAACGTGTCGCCCTCTCCCATGGAAGGCAGCACTTGGAACGAGATGTTCTTCGACAGCGTGCCTGCAGTCCAGATGTCCAGCCCAGATAAATCAAAGCCGTGGGTCGTCACGCTTTGCTCAGTGTTGGTCTGGTCGATCAGGACTTTATTTTGGTTTTCCAAATGCCACTGCGGTGTGACCCGGAAGGTAATTGGGAAATAGGCATTGTTCTGATAGATCGGAGAGTCTTTGTCGTTGCCGAGCTGATAGCCATTGTCCTTGAACTGAATTCCGAAGTTGTTCAGCAACGGCCAGCCGATGTGGCATGCCGAACATGGCAATCCGTACTTTCGAGCAAAGGCCGGAATGGCATATCCAGGCTGGCTTGTCAGACCGACGAAGGACGCCAGGAACAGGGTGAGTATCAAGTAAGATTTCGAAAACAAGCTGATCGTCTTGCGCTGCATCCCGGGACGAAGTCGCATGCAATCCTCCCTGCAATTTTGAACGAACAAGAAACAGCGGCATCAGGGAACTTACCCGATGCCGCGTTGTAATTCTTAGTGTGCTTTGAAAGTAAAGTCCAAAGCCTTGGTTTCGCCCGCAGCTACCGTGATTTTCTGCGTCATCGTGCCCAGCTTCTCGTGCCAGGCTTCCACGGTGTATTCGCCGGGCGGTAGGTTGGGCAGCTGGAAACTACCGTCCTTGCCGGTTACCGCAAAGTAGGGATGCTTGAACACCGCAACATAGCTCTTCATCCAGGGGTGTACATTGCACTTCACGGGAATCGCGATTTCTTCGCGCGGAAAGCTCTCTTCCATGGTCGTGCCGGCGGGCTCCGCTTTGTTCCATTCTCGGTTGTTCGCAGGCAGAGGATGAATGTTGTGTGTGGTGTTGTCGCTGTTCACCATCTTCAGCTTCTGGTTCGCTCGTAGAGCGACCACGTGCGGAGCGTATTCACAGCCCTTTTGTTCGAACGTGACCGCTTCGGCAGGAACATCGAAGGTGCGGCCGGCGAGGCCATCGGAAATGAACACGATGACATTGCCCAGCGTATTGTCGCTGCCGCTTACAAAGTCCTGACTCATCACTGGTCCGGGGTGCAATTTTGCGCAGCTCGGATCGGCATTCATACTGAGCTTCGCAGGTTGCGGAGCTTGTCCCGTAAACTTCACCTTGCCGACCACGGACGCACCGGATCCAGAGGGTGCGGGATTCGCGGCGCCTGAGGCGCCGTTCGCAGCAAAAACGCTTGTGCTGCACGCCACGAGAATCGCCAAATTTAGGATCATCTTGAACTTAGGCTGGGTCATCATGAGAGTAGACTCCTCCACCGGCGTGGATATGTTTCTATCCCCGCCCGTTTACTTATTAAGGCAGCTCTGACGGCCGCCGATTTACGAGAACCCTGGGACGATCTCTTCGATCGCTCTTAATTCTGACTGATCGTACGGAGCTCCGCGCTTTCCTGCGGCAGGTAATAGCCATCCTGATAGCCGTTGGAATACGCATCGCGGTAACCGGCGCCGGTCTCGGTGCGCCGATAGTTATCCGTCTTGTTCAGCTGAAACGGTTGTGACGCGCGACGATGACGAGCCCCATCCGCAACCCCGTCGCGATAACCCGCGACCTCTGCGGCCGAAGGTTCTGCTTTGCCCGACTTCGCTTCGGTGAGAGTTTTGAAACTCTCCTCGTAGCCGGCGATAAACGAAGCTCGGTCCTGATCCGTGCTCCAACGGCCACTGGAAACGTGAGGCTTGCGACCGCGGTCCACGTCGATCTTCGCCTGGTAGGCACCGTCCCGGTAGGCAGCGTCGGCCTGCTTGACCACCAACGCAACGCGCACTCCGCGACTTGAGACCATCACCAGCCCCAACCCTACGCACAGCACCGCAAGTACCACGAACGCTGATTGCTTCTTCATTTACGGTCTCCTCTTTCGGGAGCACTCTTGCCAACAGAGTCCGCTCACACGAGGGAACACTCGAACCACGGGCCCAAATGCCCTGCGTACGTTCCACGGACAAACCGTTTAACGATCCGGGATGAACTGCACGCCCGATCTACAGGCGGACCTCTCCCCGATCGCAAACAGCGATCTTTTGCCCGTCACCCACTTCAGGGGGATAGCCCGACGAACAGATCTCATGGAGCGAGATCACACGTCCGGCAATATCAGCGAGCGTTGTTTTTTCCCTTTGCAGTGGCGGAAAGCTCGATCTAACGCGTCCGCCGAACCTATCAGGAGCACTAATTCCAGGGGCCTGGCCTTGTTTGTGCTACTTACGGAACTGGGGGTTTCCGCTTTAGGGTCTTTCTACTCAGGGTCTTTACAAGAACTACCAAGTTCGTTGGTCGGGGGAGAGATTCTTGACGGAGCTAACATAGCGCACTCGCAACGCTTTTTTCCCATCAAAACGGTGGAGATGCTGTAAATCTTCTCTTTACAAATCACGTTTCCATTGGCCCGTCAAAACCCGCTCCCGGCGGCCTGTTTAGCCCTCCTCGTATACAAGGACGGTACGCCGCAGCTTGCCGGTTGTTGTCATCCTTCCGTCAATTCTTTGTAACGCCGGTGATGTGAATTCGCCGGCTCGTCTTGCGCCGGGATCGCTGTCGGCCGTTTTCACATCTCGAATGCATGTTTGCATTTGTGAGTGCAAGGTCTTGCACTCGCGGAAAGATGTCACGCGGCGGAGATCACAAATCGGTGTGAACTTGGATACTGCTGTCCACTTTGCAGAGGGACACAGTTACCCCTAGAGTCGCTTTTGCCCGTAGACGGCGCCTCTGGGATGAGTTCATGTTAGTGGACGCCCTAATCTTTCACAGCAACCGCTATCACGCCGAAGCGAGTTGCCAACACTGCGCCGGCGTCGTTCGGCATGAGGAAGGAGCATCACGAAAAATGAGCGAGTCTTTTACGCATACGAGGTCGTCGTCGACCCCGGCAAACTTGACTTCGCCGATCGTTTGATCCCTCCACGCGCTCGGCGTGAACTGGGCCTGTTCCGAGCTAGCCCGATCGCGGCCCTGTTCTCTCTAAGGAGTCCGCGACCAGCCACACTCCCGCCGCGGAAGTAAAACTTTCGTCTCCTTGCAACAGATCGGCAACGCCCTGAATCTCAACAAGTAGTTGCATCTGTTGGGCAATTGCTGCATGCTGTCCCGCAGCACTCTAATAAGGATCTAGGGTTTTCAGCGATCGACTCCCCCAGTGACTGCACTTCGATCCCATCGCCGACTTTCTGTTCCAGCGCTTTTGCTGTTCGTGCTCGCATTGGCCGGCGCATGTTCTGCCGCGACATCGGTCGACCCCGCGAACCTGGAAGCCGGGTATCGCCAGATGTACAACCTGGATTTCGACACGGCGCACCAGACGTTTATTGCATGGGAACACGCGCACCCGGAAGATCCCCTAGGCCCGGTCTCTAATGCGGCGGCCTATCTGTTTGCAGAATTCGACCGCTTGCACATTCTCGAGTCGGAGCTTTTCACCGACGACAACCGGTTCGAGCACAGAAAATCATTTTCTCCCGACCCTAAGATCCGGAATGCGTTCAATAGCGAGTTGCAACACGCCGAGCAGTCCGCTGATCGCGTGCTCAAAAAAAAACCAGACGACCACGCGGCGATCTTCGCGAAAGTGATGGTCGGTGGTTTGCGCGGAGACTACCTGGCACTGGTGGAGAAGCGCAATATGGCTGCGCTGACCACTATCAAGAATTCCAGAGCCTTGGCGGAGAAATTACTGTCTCAGGACCCTTCCTGCTACGATGCCTATCTTGCCATCGGGGTGGAGAACTACCTGCTAAGCGTCAACCCTGCGCCCGTTCGTTGGTTCTTGCGCCTCACGGGAGCGCGGACGGATAAAGCAGAAGGCCTTGCCAAGCTTCGCCTTACAGCGCAGCGCGGGCACTATCTGGCTCCCTATGCTCGTTTGCTCTTGGCTGTCGCCGCACTTCGCGATCATGACCGCGGACAGGCGCGCTCGTTGCTCAGCGGTTTAGCGGACGAGTTCCCCCGCAATCCGCTTTACCGTCGTGAACTGGCGCGCATCGATCAGTAGCCGCCACAACACCTTCGATCATCCCACCGCCGCCAAAGTTCTGAAAAAGAAAAGGACTTCACCACATAATCGTCGGCTCCGGCATCGAGACACATCACCCGATCATCAACCCGGCCGCGCGCGGTGAGGACCACAATGGGCAGTTGTGGCTTTTCAGCGCGAACCCGCCGCAGTATGTTGACCCCGTCCAGCCGGGGAAGGTTCAGGTCAAGGACCAGCAGATCGTAGTCGAGCTCCATCGCCAGGGCACGGGCCTGCTCACCGTCGTTCGATACATCCACGGCGTAGTGCTCCGCCTCGAGCCCTTTCCTCACGAACCCGGCGAGCGCCTTATCATCTTCGGCGATGAGAATCCGCATCTTGCCGGTGTCCTTCAATCTGCACCGAGGTACCCGCCAAGTTTAGAAAATCAAGAGAGTTATCGGCTGTGACCAAGACACGAAAGTGTTGTGACCAATGAACATAGCTTCCGCCGCTCTGAACCCCGAAGATCATTCACCTTCCCACTGCCCGCATGGATAATCAAAGCAAGTAGTCTTGATTGGTGAGGACTCTTCTTTGTGACTTTCCGCCCCGATGGCATTCTGAAGTCTCTGGTTATGCCCGGAGGACTGCTTTTGGGCATCGCCGCTGGTATTGTCCAGAGCGGAGCCCTGCGTGGTGCCGGGACGGTGATCGATTTCTTTTACTACACTGCTTTCGGAGTCGGACTCCTACTCGCGTGGAGGTTCCACTCTAGCCGAGTTGCGTCCGCTCTAGTTGTCTTGTTCCTCGGGCACCGCGCCATTGAATTTTTTGCGCAAGGACGCGTTCCCCTGGCAGGCGCCGGACTAACCGCCTTCGAGGCGGTATCCTTTCTCGTCCCACTCAATTTCGTTCTTCTGGCGGTCTCCCGGGAGCGCGGAGTTACCCTTGCCATTGCAGCTCCACGCCTGGCGCTTTTGTTCGTTCAATCTGTATTCGTGGCTGTTATCTGTCGCCCGGCACCGTCCGCCGGCTCCCACCTGTTTCACGGCGCATTCTTCGGCCGAACGTGGTCGGCCTGGACTCCGATTCCCCAAATTGCCCTCCTTGTCTTTGTCGCAGTGTTTGCATATTTGATAGTCCGCTTAGTGTCGAGGCCGAAACCCGTGGAGAACGGGTTTGCGTGGGCGTTGCTGGCGCTGTTCTTGGCTTTGAATATAGGGGGAATTGGCTTGGCGGCACGGGCCTATGTGGCTTCGGCCGCTATCATCCTGGTCGTCTCCATCATCGAGACCTCCTACGCCATGGCGTATCACGACGAACTTACAGGTCTGCCCTCGCGCCGCGCATTTAATGATTCGACTTTGCAGTTGGAAGCGCCTTACACGGTAGCCGTTGTCGATATCGACCACTTCAAGAGCGTCAACGACACATTCGGACATGAAACAGGAGACGAGGTCCTATGCATGGTCGCCGGCAACCTTGTGCTCGTTACAGGAGGAGGTCAGCCCTTCCGAGTGGGAGGTGAAGAATTCACAATCCTTTTTCCCGGCAAATCCCAAGCTACAGTGATGGAGCACGTGGAGTTGCTCCGCCAGACCATTGAAGAGAGTCCCTTTCGGTTGCGCGGAAACGCCGATCGCAGGTCGGCTCCGCGCGGCCCTGACCGGCGATCTTCGCGCCGCAAGAAGAACACAGGGGCAAGGGTGAAAGTGCAGAGGGGATCGCTGCAAGTGACCGTGAGCATCGGGGTCGCCGAACCGCAGGGCGAAGACATGAAGGTGGAAGAGGTCCTCAAACTCGCCGATCAGGCCCTGTATGCGGCAAAAAGGGGCGGGCGCAATCGAGTCGAAGTTGCGGGCCCTGCGCAGAAACGATCCAAAAGAAAAAGCGCCCAGAACATCGCCTGAGCAGAAATCGCCGCAAAACCGAACAGCCCCTAGCGGCTGCGTCGCGAAAGATCCTCAATACTAGGGAACGATCGGACGTCCATAAAAGTTCGTTCCGGCGGCATCACCCCGGTCTGCAGCGCGTGAGCTAGCATGTCCACAGCTGTGCCCGCATTCGCTGGCACGATCACCGTCGCCGCCAGCATCCCGTTCCGAACCCAGGCCTGTCCGGTCTTCGGCATCCCGTCGCATCCGGTGAACGGCAAAGCCAGCCATCGATCGCGCTGCTCCATATCCGCGATCTCCTGGAAAGCCTTCCTCGCGCCCATCGCCATCGAATCATCCTGCGCGATGATGGCGTCCATCTGCAGATTACGCGAAGTCGAGAGCCGAAGCCATGCGCTTACAGCCTGGTAAGAACTCCCCTCCGTCCATTGCGCGCGAACCATTCGTGCCTGAACGTTTTCCGGCTTTCTTTGCTGCATCCCGTCGGTACGCTGTTGCGCCGCGTCGCTTCCAGAAGGACCTTGTATATAGAGGATAGAACCCCCGCGTGGCACGAGGGCCGCGACTTGATGTCCCTGAATGCGACCAATTTCCTTGTGATCTGACGTGATGCAAAACACCGGCACCTTATAGCCCGTGCGTAACTGCGTGACGTAGTCGGCTTCACGATTCAAGATCACCCATCCGATTCCCGCACTGACCGCCGCTTTGGCCACCTGTGGAAGCCCGGTGGATCCCGCCGGCTCAAACACGATCGCATCCGGCCGACCTTCGGTTCCCGACTGGATAATCTTCAGCAATTGCTGACTTTGGTTAATTGCATCATTGTCGGCGTAAACGATCTGCAACTGCACTCCAAGCTTGCGAGCCGTCTCTTCGGCAGACGCCGCCTGCTCGATCTGGTAATCGTTGTCGTTCGTGGTGAGGGAAAGCAAAATCCTGATCTTCTTCATTGTGATTGAGGATCGCCCGAGCGCCGCGTCCTGCAGCAGCAGCAAGCAGTGTCGATTCGCAAAAATCAGGGCCCATGTACAGCATATCGCGCTGTCAATGAGTATGAAATCGTTAAATGCGGACTTCATCTCCTCTCGAGTCCCTTTAGTCCTTGACTCAATCAGTTGTGCGCCGTCCAACGCAATCTGACCGTGCAACCAGCAAACAACGAGGGGACTCGCCAATGCAACCTGTCGGAGGCTGCGATAGGACTCGAGAACGCGCCGAGCTGATTATTCTCCAGTCGGTCTGTGATGTTGACGGTCACGACATCGGCGGGAGGCACACACAACTCCAAGGAAGACGACCATGGGACCGTGCTACCCGATCCTTCTCCTCCCAGGCGCGAGCGACAACGCAGTGCAATCACTTCCGAGCTGAATTCGAGTGGAATCTGTCCGATTGAAGCGGGGCAGTCCCAAAGCGACCGTGGTAAACTGTAGCTCCGCACACGCCGGAGAGGTGGCTGAGTGGCCGAATGCGGCGGTTTGCTAAGCCTTCCACGGTCTCGCCGCTTCAATCCTCCCAACAACTTACAAATGGGAGCAGTTGCTCTCAAATGGGGTAATTCTGCCTCATTCGGGTGTATTTGCTCCCCACTTTGCTCCCCATCAGCTCAGATTTCAGTCGTCTCGATCACATTAGTACTGTGCTTCCGAAACTCTTCGGAAACTCGGTGAGGCTACTGTGTCCCGGACAGGCGAATCTTATAAACCGTTTGGCAGTGCGTCAGAGTTCGTGCGGACGAAACTGCGTACCAGTTCAGTGCGGGAGAAATGGCCAAGACTTAGCAGTCGGATGCACTCGTCGGTGGCGTACGTCTCCCATGAAGGGCGTGTGCGCCACGGGAAGCAGCTCGCCTCGATGATGCGCGCTGGCAACTGCTCTTGAAATCCGGATCTCAAGATTCTTCATGCAATCGATTCCTCTTGACTTCCCTGTCTCTGAGGATCACACTTCCCGCGAATCGCCTCCCCGAAGAGCAGTTTCCTCCCGCTCGGAAGCGCAGCACCCCCTGAGGCGAACGATTTCTCCCGGTATCGAACCTAAAGACGCTGAATACAAACTAACCGCGCTTCGTCTTACCAAAGGCTCTCTCAGCAACCACAGGCATAAAGTTTATGTTCCTCCACCAGGCTAGGGAAACTCGACTCGTGAGCGCGTACCTGCTCTTCATGATCGCACTGGTGATGGCGCCAAAGGCAGATATTCCAGAAACACTGTTCGACGAGGCCAACACTCCAACAAATGAGATCCTGGTTCAGAAGGCTGCTTCTTCATGGGAAGATCGGCAGTCGGTCACAGCGTTTGTGCCAAGAATATTTGCGCAGCCGCGAAGGAACAGTGTCCGCAGAATTTTGCCGGTTTACGCAGACCGGTTGACGGACTCTCGCACATTTCGGGAACTCCTCTGTTCTCTCCTCTGCTAGTCCCACTCTCGCGACACTACTGCTTTGTGGTTTGAATTGTCTTGCGGCCCGTTAGAGGCGGAGGCTCCGAGCCTTATTGGGCCGTACTAGATTACGCAATCTAAATTTCAAAAACGGGCTCCGTTGGGGCTTCGAGACCTTGAGGAGGATAGTCATGTTTGGAAGAGAAAGGACGAACAAAATGGAGAAGCCGGGGATGACGGATTCGTCCCCTTACAGCCGAGAGCATGAGACGGAAAATGAGGAACCAGTCCGTGGAACAGAGTCGACCACGGTGAATCGGGAAGTTTCTCGGCGCACACTGCTGAAGGGTGGTGGTGCGGCCTTGGCGGGGCTTACCGTGCTGCAAGTGGCAGGACCGGCGCACGCTTTTCCCTCCGGCGAGGAGGACGCGAATGACGACCAGCCTGACCCGTCGCAATCACTGGGACGGCCCGGCGACGTGGTCATCCCGTGGCTCGACCAGCCCCCGCCATTTCCCGCCCCGGATTTCGGCGGAAGCCAGCTCGTCTGGGAGGAGCTCAACTCCTGGCTCATCCCTCCCGAGAAGTTCCATTTCGTCACGCACTACGGTATACCCACTGGCCTTGACAACCCTGCCGCGTGGCGCGTGGCGGTTGCCGGCCTGGTCAGGCATGGCTTGTCATTGTCGCTGGCAGACCTCAAGGACCGCCCGCGCCGCGAAATCGACTTCACATTGGAGTGCTCCGGCAACAATGGCACCGGGCTGCCCTTTGCCACTGGCTTCATCGGGAATGCCCGCTGGGCCGGTACACCTCTCGCTCCAGTACTGGAGGAAGCGGGTCTCCTCAAGGGGGCCGTCGAGATCGTGTTCTACGGGATCGATCGGGGAACCCAAGTAATCCGCGACAACTCGGGGATCGTGCGCGGTGGGCTGACGGGCGCCGTCGAACCGGATGCGGGTGGCGGACTGGATTTGACGATCACCGAGCAGTTCGCCCGCAGCATGTCGCTCGACGATGCGCTCGACCCGCGCAACCTGCTTTGCTACGAAATGAACGGCGAGCCCCTTCCCGAAAAGAACGGTTTCCCGATCCGCCTGATCGCTCCGGGTTGGTATGGTGTGGCCAACGTCAAATGGCTGACGCGCATCGAGGTACGCAATCAGCGCCATGCGGGGAACTTCATGGCGCGAGACTACGTGACCATCCGCGAGGAGCAGCGCGACGGCCAGCCGCTCTGGACATTCAGCACCGTGAGGCACGATCGCCTCAAGTCAGCCCCAGCAAAAGTCGTACGTCGAGGCAGCCACTACGTCGTCCTAGGCGCCGCCTGGGGTGCGCCGATCGCGGCAGTGGAAGTCCGCATCGACAACGGACCGTGGCTGCCGGCGAGGATCTTCGGGCCGGTGGCCCACAACCGGAACAGGCGCGGCTTGGCGTGGAGATTCTGGACATTCGGCTGGGGAATGCCCGCCACCGGCCAGCACATGGTGACGTCCAGGGCATTCGACGCCGACGGCAACGTGCAGCCGGCGCCGGACGATCCGTTCCTTGCCAGCAAAGTGACCTTCTGGGAGAGCAACGGACACATCACACGCCAGGTTCTCATTCCCTGATCGCGTCCGAGGCAGTGCCATACTGCATGTAATGAGGTAGGAGACCGGCTGAAGGAATCAGGCGCACAACACGCCGCTCGTCAAGTTTTGGCGTGCCGCTCAAATGTGGCGACCCCCGTGCGGCACACAAACAAGGGATCGGGCCACAGGCATAAAAGTCTATGTTCCTGCACCATGCGAAGGAGACTCGACTCGTGACCGCTTACCTCCTCATCATGCTCGCACTGGTGATGGTGCCGAGACCAGATATTCCAGAAACACTGTTCGACGAAGTCAACACTTCGACAAATGAGATCGTAGCCGAGAAGGCTGCTTCATGGAAATGGTGGCTGCCACTCGGTACACGGTGTCGTCAAAGTCCATACGGCTTTATCAGCCGTCAGAATGGCGAAGACGTTTCCGTACATTTTTCGGTTATCCAGGCTGGCGGCTTCTGCAGCTTGCAGGAAGACCAGGGTGTAAAGTTCGACGTCACGAAAGGTCCGAAAGGCTTTCAAGCAGAGAACGTCCGATCGGTCTAAGCGAACGAGACCGGGTGCTCATTGTCCGAAAAAGGGTGTGGGCACCCTTTTTGATTGCAGGCCAAAAGGCATACCTTTCGCTGCTGCCACCTACTGGATCGAACTAGCCGCCTGCGAGAAGACAGTGTTGGCGTTGGAGCCAATCAGTCGGATTGTGCCAACAACAATGACGAGAATCACCGCCAGCATCACGGCGTACTCAGCGATGTCTTGACCATCGTCATTCGACCAGAGTTGGACGAGGGGGTGAGTCATAACCATCTCCTTTGGGTCGGGGCATCAGGAGGGAACTGCTGGTTACCCCGGCGAGATGCTTCGATTGTCCTTCCCACTCCATGGCTTGTCAAGCGCACCGAGGACAGGTAGTTGTGCTGATCGGCCCGGATGCATCATCCACGTTTGGTCGGGTTGAAACACACAAGGCGGTGCTGCATCTGGCACGCGAAAGCGCCGTCTGACAAGGCATTCCCCGTCTCCACCCGCAATAATTCACTCAGGCAGAAAGATCCTTCGGCACCCGATCAAGTATTTCGATGCGAGTCCCGCATTCTTTATGGCGGTCAACGGCCAGATGGCGACTAGTCGCTCCAAGGGCTGATAAGGCATTGTTAAGGCGTTCAAGTTGAGATGTGAGACGGCGGCGTTCCTGCTGGAGTTGACCGAGCACCAACGAGAGATTGGGCATGAAAAGCACTCTAACTAATCTGAGATGCAGAAACTAACTCGTAGCGCCGACACCGGAGCCGAGGTCCGGCATTTCAGGGTGGCGACGGGTGGAGTCGAATCGGTCTGCGGGATGGTCACAACGCTGCCGCAGAAAGCGCGGCAGCCTGATCGATGAAGTCGCTGGTTTGCTTTTCGCAACCTCGACAACTTGCAAGCGCGACAAATAGGGCGCCCAGTAAGACTGTCGAAGCAACGCGTTTCCGTTTGTTTATCAAAAAAATCTCCTCAGAGGCGAGGTCACGCCGGCCGCAAGTTACGAAGCATAACCAACTGTAAGAATCTTAATCAGCCGTGACGATCTCCTCTTCTCCTACGACCTCGACACGGTAGCGGATCTTCAGGCCGTCCCGGCCGCGGCTGGACTGATGCAATCCCAGCCAGCTTTCGATCGACCCTTCAAATCGATGGCGATATAACCGTTCTCCCTCTTGGGGTTCCTTGCGCCGCTCTGCCTCCAGGACTTCGAGACTGAGCGACTCCCCGTCCGCGAGATAACCATCGTAGAGGCACACTGCATGTGTGGCAGGAATCCCATTGTTACCCAGTGGTCGGAGACCGATGCGGTTCTGATCTGCAGCAATCGTTGTCTTGACCCAAAGATCACTATGCCCACGACGTCCTTTTCTTTCCCGCCATTCGAGACGGTCCGCGATAATGCGCAAGCGGCGTGGCCTGGGTTGGGCGGGGCCGGCTGCCCCGTCATACCCGATCTGGAATGTACTGCCCCCGACAGAGACGCCATCCATCCTCTGCTCGATCGAAACTCGTGGAGCCACGAGGGTTGGCACATCGCGCTTGTGGGCGCACACCAGTACTCCCCTGAGTGTCGCACCAGCCTGAAGGCGGATTCCTGCAAGTCTCGACACCTGTGTGGAGTTAAAGACCCAGACATGTCTGCGATCGAGACCCCGCCAGCGCTTCAGCAACTCTTTGTCGTTGGACTCTTTGCCGCGTATGTACCAGTCTCCGATCGGGTCGTTCGGATCGAGCGCTACCCGTTCCACACCAATCGAGCCTTCTTTTGTCTCGGTGAAGTCGATTTTGGGGAGCAGCAGCCCGATCGTGCCTCGGTCAAACAAACTTGGCCGGACGATAATCTGGGCGACTGCACTCTCTTTGCCCGCGTTGTTGAAATCGATACCGACCATCATCATGCCGACCGGGGCTGGCCCAGGGTCGATGACATGCAGATTCTTGAGGCAGACACGCTTGTCCCCAGTAACAAGCGTGGCAATGTCGGTAGCCGGGTTCGTGAAGGGATCGTCCGTCGACGACAAGATGGCGAGGCAGCAGGTGTGCGTAGCCGTTGAAATGGGGAGAGCGAAATCCCAGGTGACTACGACGGGGCGATTGGGAACGAGCAAAGGAATTGTTTGCGCCGGGCCCACCGGAGTCCAGTTTGCCGTGCTCGATAGATTGAAGTTCGGTGGAGTCAGTGCATTCGGGAGCGCAGGCAAACCGGCCGAAGCATCCGCCACGAAAGCGCGCACCGAAACGTTGGAAGTGGGCTGCCATCCCCGATTGTTGACCTGGAGATAGAAGCGGTTCGTCTCTCCCCGATGCGGGTCCTGGTGGACCAGAGTCGCATCGAAATCAACCCCGTCGAATACCGTGCCGGTAGGTGAATAGAACGGTGTGTGATTGACCTTAATATCTGGACTGGTCCACCAGTCTGCTGTTGCAGGCGCTGGCACGAGCGGGTCAGGTAGGCCGGCGGGCGAGGGCAGGTGTTCCCCGGTGTCGAGATCGTCGTCCCGCAAGTAGAGATCGACGGTCGGTTTTGTTACTCCCGGGGTGACGTCGAGCTTGTAAGCTCCGCGGCCGAAGGTGGCTGCGTACAGGATCTTGGTTGGCCAATCGACGCACAGGTCCGAAACCGGAACGTTGGGGATGCCGTTATCGAACGGCAGCCAATTGGTCCCGCTATTCGTCGTTCGGTAAACGCCTGCGTCGGTGGCCACGTAGTAAGTCGTAGCGCTGCTCGGATCCGCGACCGCCGCATTGGCGGTGATCGCGGGCAAGTCACCGCTCAGATTTGTCCAGGTGGTGCCGCCATCGACGCTTCGATAGACCGATTGCGCCGCGGCACCCGGTCCTGGGAAACCTGTGCTAAGCAGGCCGCCTACGCTGATCAGGACAAGGTCCCGATTGCCTGGGTCGACAAAGATGCTGCCCACTGCGCGGGCGGGCAGTCCCACGGACTTGTCCGCCCAAGGCGAGGTGTTGCCGCCGTCGTCGCTGCGGAAGACATGGCCGCTGGTGGTGCCGACGTAAACACGGCTCGAATCAGAGGGCGCTACGGCTATAGAAGTAACCTCGGCGGACAATGCTTGGCTCACGGTCGTCCAGGCTGTCGCACAGCCGTCAAGAGTCCGAAGAACCCGATCCGTGCCGTAATAGAGACGGAGATGATCATTGGGATCCATGGTCAGGATCCCTTCCCAGTTGGTTGAGCCGGCGATCCCAGAGGTCACAGCCGTCCAACTTGCTCCGCCGTCTGTGCTCTTCGCAACGTAGCCATTCTGACCCTCCGCGTACATCGTGCGGGGATCGCTGAAGTCAATCACGAACCATCCGCCATCATTGGTCCACACCGGCCGCCAGGTGAGGCCGCTTGTCGTATAGTTCGTGGCATTGTCCTGGGCACCGCCGCCGATGACGTTGCTGAGCGTCCGCCAGAAGCCGATGTTGTAAAACTGAGTGATCACTAAGCCGTTGCTCACCTTGCGTACGGTGGCTCCTTTGTTGTCGGAACGCCAGACACCTCCGTCGTTGGCGAAGTAAGCGACGTTTGAGTTCGACGGGGCGAACACAGCTGCGTGCTGGTCAGCGTGAACCGGCAAGCTCGACCAGGTGCTTCCCCCGTCTGTCGACCTTTCGAGCGCCACGCCGCCATAGATCACGATGGTCTCGTCGTCGGGTGCGCAGGCGATGACGTCACACCAGCCGAAATAGCCGCCGTGCCCTGACGACGCGGTTGTGAAGGTCGTCCCGCCATTGACACTCGTTGCGACCGTGCCGCCTGTCTTGATCACCAGAAAGTTGTGGCCGTGAGTTCCGGAGACGCCGATGGCGATCTGCGGAAACGTCACGCCCGCTCCAGTTGGCGAGCCAGCGAGAAGTGTGAAGGTCGCTCCTGCGTCGGTGGATTTGTAGAATCCGTTGCCGGCCACTCCGATGAAAACCGTGGACGCGCTGGTCGGATCCAGCACGACATCTGTGACTGTGTCCGCGCGGAGGCGAGACCATGTCGTACCGCCATCGTCCGTTCGCTCGAGACCAGCATCACCGCAAATCCAGACGCGCAGCGCATTGGTCGGATCGACGATAAGCTTGCCGATCCGCCGGCAGAGGCAAGAGTTCCTAAGTGACCAAGTGGAGCCGCCATTCGCCGAGACATACACTCCCGCACCGGGATAGCTGGCACCGAAACCTGGTGTCCATTCGCCAGTCCCGACGTACACAGTCTGAGGGCTCGACGTTGCAATACCGATCGCACCAATTGCCAGAGACTCCTGCATGTCCCAAAGTGAGTCCCAGGTCTGTCCGCCATCCACGCTCTTCCATACGCCGCCGCTCGCCGCGCCTGCGTAAACTGTATCGGGATCGGTCGGATGTACGGCCAGCGCTTTCACACGCCCGTTTACGTTCCTGGGGCCGATTGCATACCAGGGCGAGCCTGCACCAGCGGGGTCGTAGCCTGCAAGGGCACCAGACTTTCGGCCCTTACTCTCGATCAGCTGCCTTTTGTGGACGAACGCGAGGTCACGCGCAGTACCGAGAGCGAGTTCGTCTGCGGAACGGGAGAGCTCAAAGTAGCGCTTGCGCCACTCGAACGAGGAGCTGCGTTGTGCGAACGGCAGCTTGGCGAGGAGGTCAGTCTGATCAGCATTTCGTACGTTCTTGTTGGACGCGCGCTTCCTGGACTTCTTGCGGGAGTCATTCATACCTATAACCTCGCTTTTTGCGCTCTTTGCCACTCGCATCCCGCTAGGGTGAAGTGCGTGATAGCCAAAACCAACAACCCGCCGACGATTAGCCACTCCATTAATCCGTCGTGATTGTCCGCGTTTAAATGGAAGACCGTCTCGATCCAGTCATTCCACATGAAGGTGCCTCCCAGTAAGGTAGTGGCGCATGAAGCAATTCCCATTTGGAGCCAGAATCGAGGCCTCAATTCGTACTTCATCACAAGCTATCCTCCCGCTAGAGTTAAGCTCTCACGCCAAGTCTTTTCAGCTCTCCCCCAACTGTCCGAGCTTTCGCGCTCACGTGTCTGACCATCCTTTCGGATGATCGAATAGTGAAACAGCATGGATGGTTGTTTCGGCAAGCAGGTTCACTTCGAGGAAGCGCTGCCGATAAAGGCCGAGGTCTTCGCCTCCGAGCGTGCCGTTTCGCATCAACATCCTGATTTTTGCACTAAGTCTAGTTCGCCGAGATTCTGGGTGGGCGGCGAACATCTTGGCTGACCGGATTGGGATGTTCGTCGCCCGGGGTGATCCGTCAGGATTTGGGCAGGTGTTTGACCAGCCTCTCTTGAAATAGAGACGAATCGGTGATTTTCTCCATGTCGTCCTCAACCTCCACCTTGTGCAGCTTGTGGCCTTCCGCGAAAGAGACGTTAGCCTCGATTTGGCCATCCTTGGAGGCAAGAGTGTGCCCACGGACGGCACCGATAAGCTTCCCACGAGAGTCCGTTGCGATGGTCATTTTGATCATGACATTCCTCCGCCTTGAAGATTGTGGAAACAACCACCTGGCCCTTGATTCGTGATGTTGACAAAATACGTAGCGACCCCATTGTTGTCCTTCTCCTTCCGCTGCTGATCCGCTAGGTGCACCGCACCCTGGTTGGGGGTCTTTACATCAGCAGAAGCAAACTGGGTTCCGTGATCGTCTCCATAGCTGTAATTCCAAAAGGCTGTTTGTCCAGGCGCCAAAAACACCAAGGCACCTACGTTATTGAAAGCCATTGCAACCTCCTAATGTTGAAGATCCGCTCAGAGGAGCCTTTTCTATCGCGTTAAAAGAGCATGTACTCTGCCATTTATTCGACGCAGCTAAAGAGGTGTAACTGACTGAATTTGCGTCTATTGTTACTTCGATGGCAGGCTTAGACGAACGACACAGGCTAACCGTTTGGATATTCAGCTTAACCCTTCGGTTAGTGGCGGCTCACAACACTAATGGGATCTAGCGTCGAGGCCCTTGATCTCCGCAAGAATCCCATTCTAGCTCGCATCGCGATCACGCGACCGGAAACCATTCGACCGCGATCACAACTCCAAGACCAACCCTATGGTCCGATGCCGGGAGACCTTGCGCATCTTTTCACGATGCTAAATCGTCAGCTATTTGTAGTTGAAGTTTGATGCCGTAGACGACGAGATCCGATCTGCTCGGAAGTCTCGAAGGGTCTGCCATAATTCCTGAAAACTTGCAGACGCGAGGTAGAGTGAAGCGGAGTCCGATCCAAAACCATTGAGGAGCTTAACTGCAGTGGTGTGGCCTAATCCGTCTAGCCATTCGGGCATCCGCCGAATTGCTCCCTGCACTGTAAAGCCGATTTGCAACTTGAGAGTATCGAAGTACTCCTGTTTTCCGTCTTGTTCTATCAAATTGCGCAGCGCCAGCTTCCTAGCCCCAGCGCCCATCGCAATCTTGCACAACTCCGTTGGCTGCTGATTCGCGAACAGGACGGCACGGGTCGTCCTGTTAGCTGCGAAAGCGGTGGCTATCGTCGGCCATATCAATTCGTCGCTGCATCGATCGCGACATATCTCCGACGCCAGGATCAGAAACAACATTCCGAGCATCTCACGGTTGGAGGCAGTAATCCCTTCTTCGACTGGCTCTTGCCAAGTGCGGTCGCACCAATTTCGAGGTTTCCCGAACTGATCGGCAAACCAATGCTCTAAAAATTGCACTTCATCAATGGAGATTTTTGCCTCAGACACCG
>Ga0207665_10001045_pt1 | contig 18617 bp, 12 predicted proteins | sample LARL112metaG_FD_184351 | JGI IMG/M metagenome (GOLD analysis project Ga0207665, IMG submission 184351) | Corn, switchgrass and miscanthus rhizosphere microbial communities from Kellogg Biological Station, Michigan, USA - LAR L11-2 metaG... | ecosystem: Host-associated > Plants > Roots >...
ACACGATTTTGACTTCGAGATTGGGACTTGGAGAACTCACCTCAAGCGTTTGGTGCATCCGCTAACTAGGTCGACTACCTGGATCGAATATGAGGGCACTACCGTCGTCCGCAAAGTTTGGAATGGCCGCGCCAATCTGGTGGAGCTCGAGGCCGATGGCCCAGGAGGTCACTTCGAAGGTCTGAACCTGCGTCTATACAATCCCCAATCCCACCAATGGAGCCTTAATTTTGCCAACAGCAACGACGGTACCATGAGCCAGCCAACGATCGGCGAATTCAAAGATGGGCACGGTGAGTTTTTCGATCAGGAACCATTTAATGGCAGAGCCATTCTCGTTCGGTTTGTCATTTCGGATATCACTCCGAATTCGTGCCGCTTTGAACAGTCATTCTCGGATGATGGAGGCAAGACTTGGGAAGTGAACTGGATTGCGACAGACACACGGGTGAAAGATGAAGCTGTCAAAGCGCACTGAACTCCGCCGCATCCCCGATAGAGGATCGCACGACTGGAGAACGATTAACCATATTTTGGACGCGGGCTTTCTCGCCAGTGTCGGATTTTGCGTGGATGGGCAGCCGTTTGTCTTTGCGACGCTTTATGGCCGGGATGGAGAAAGACTTTATTTGTACGGTTCAGCGGCCAGTCGCATGCTGCGGGAACTCGAAACCGGTATCCCGGCCTGCGCAACAGTCACCATTGTGGATGGATTGCAACTCGAAAACGTCTCGCCTGAGACCATTCGGATAGATTCTATTCGCTTGAAAATGCCGTGGTTCGATGGAGATTTTCGTTGGCTGAAAAAGCTTTCCTCAAAAAGCTTGCGCGAGCGGGGCGGCTACGTACTTCCTGCCTGCGGCCCGTGCGGTTTCGAGGAATCTGTGGTCCTAAATCACCTCCTGGTTCGGGACTTTAAGCTGTACCCGGGAGACGTGATCGAAGGATTTCTTTTGGGAGAAGGCACTGCATCGGTTCCGGAGGAATTTCGCGATCGAACGAAAGTACTGATGCAGTTGGTCGTTTACTCAGGCCGCGGTAAATCATATTCCGAGCGGATGGAACTTGTCGTGAGCCGCGAGGCACATCAGGTCCAGTGCAAACCGGTATATCGAGCAAAGGAGACGACGTCTATTATTTAATAAGTAATTACTTATAAGTCTTAAGAATATTGGGACGGCTGGAATACGGTTCGATGCGAATGAGGCCGCAAGACCTAAGGATGCATGGCCTTCTCGATCTTTTCAATCATCTGGTGTGCGCCCGCGGCCATCGGACCGTTCGGCTCCAGCTTCAGATACGCTTCATATTCCTGTCGCGCCTGTTGAGCGTTGCCCTCTCTCAGTAGAATATTGCCCATCAGAACGTGCGGCGAAGCCAACTCCGGCATATTCGCAATTGCTTGGCGGGCATGTGGAGCGGCTTCCTGCCAGCGGCCCAACGACCAATAGGTTTTGGCTAGTTCATAATGCCCGCCGGGAGCGTCGGGCCTCAATTTGAGGCCTTGCACGAGCGCAGTTTCGGCTCCAGTGTAATTTTGCGTCTGATTGTAAACAGCGCCAAGCGTCAGATATGCCTCGGCGGAATTTGAATCGAGCGTAATTGCATTCTTCAAGGTAGCTTCGGCGTCTTTCCAATTCTTCTGCGTCAGATATGCCCTTCCTAAAAGGAAATAGGCTGAGGGAAACGTCTTGTACATTTTCACTGCTTTTTGCAGGTGGCCGATTGCCGCTTCTGTTTTGTTGCCTAGCAGTGCAGTTTGACCCTTTTCAAATTCCTGGCGCGCATTTGCAGGAACGGCGGCATCCGTCACCGAAATGGAATCGCCGGGCGATTCTGCGGGATGCTCGACAAGCGCTCCATCGGAGATCGGCTTGAGTTCGATCGTTGCGTAGCCCTGTGTATTGCCAATCAACTCGATGCGGACGTTGACCTCTTTGTAGCCGCGTTCATTCATTCGAACGATATAAACTCCCTGGGAGGTAGGCCGAAACTGGCATTTCCCACCTTCTCGCGTCTCGCAATCTCCCGCCGCGCCTCCTTCCGCTGCTTCCAGCCGAATATGAAGGCCACGCGGCCCCGGCTGCCCGGTTGCATAGCGCACTTGCACATCGATGATTCCGCCCGCGTTCGAGCGGCCACCTTGCGCTCTTTGGCCAAGAAGAAAGGGAGGAATAAAAAGGCAGGAGAGAAAGAACAGAGTGAACCTGAGTAGGGAGCGTTGCATAACTTCACCGCTTTGTTCGATGAAATAAAAAAGGAGGGCGCTCTCGAGCGCCCTCCTGGTTAAAGCTTGGTTTAGAAGGTTAGCCGGATCGAGAACCGGGAGCTGAACGGGTCCACGAAGCCCTGATTTACGAAGCCGGCGGGACTGGCTGCTCCGCCGTTTGTTGCGGGCTTTTGGAAATCGACGTTCGGCTGACCGAAGCCCTGGTCACCATTTTGGTTCAGGGTGGTCTGACGGGTAGAGTTGGCGATGTTAAAGGCGTCAAACGCGAGATTGAGCTGCATCCGCTCGGTTATCCTGATCGGATATTCGACGTGCGCATCCACGGTCCCAATGACCGGCGAACGGCCCAGGTCGCCGCGGCCGAAGAGAGGCACTTCGCCCGCGTTCTGGTACGCCTCTTGAGCATAGAGCGAGCTTAGCGGATTGCCCGAAAGGACGCTGACGCCTGCACCAATCACGAAGCCCTTGAGCTTGCCATTGGGCACTACGTAGGTGGAATGAGCGTTGAAGGTATGTTTGCGGTCGGTGCTCAACGGGCCGATACTCTGCTGGTTGGCGAGTAGCCCGAGTTGGCCCTCGGTGAAGTCAAAGAGCGAGCTGATGCCGGGATCGGCTTGGTTATTGTCGTTGCGGAAGGCGCCTTCATAGTTGCCTCGTAATTGAGCGATGCGATAATTTACGCTGAGTGCCCAATTGTGGGTGAAGGCCTTTCGCACTTCGAATTCCACCGCTTCGTATTCACGCTTGGGATCCCTATAGGTGTCGGGCTTGCCGTCGGGGTAGAACTCGCTACCAAAAGCTGCGCAGCCGCCCGCTTTGCTTTGCGCAAGGCTGGTGCAGTCTGGCAGCACGTTGCCGAGGGCATCGGTCCACGTCTTGGTGTTCACAGCCGGGAAGCAGGCGCTTCCGGCTGGAGCACCGCCGGTTACCGCCGCGAAACCCGTGAATTGGTTAAACGCAACAAATGGAGTGCCGTTTCCATTGGTGTCAAAGCACGCCGCTGGCGCCATTGGAAAATTTGCTTGTGTGAAAGCCAATGGGTTGCCCGCCGCGTCTGTTGTCGGGATGTTCTGGCCTTGGCCAAATAAGATCTCGTTTGGATTCACAAAGATGTCCTGTTTCGCGTTCGGATTGCCGATGACATAGAACAGCGGGACACCCGCGTTATTCTGCTCCACGGAGCTACCGCTCTGATCTTCAATGACTCGCTTTAGTCTGCGGTCAATGTAGCGGACGCTGGCCACGATGCCGCCCTTGAACTCGCGGTCGTAGCCGACCAGGAACTCGTCGGTATATTCCATTCGCGTTCCGGGGGCAAAGGGTTCGAGAAACAGTCCGCTGCTGAAGAACCGGGCATTCTTTTGAATACCACCACTCGCGTTATTGAGAAGGTGCATGGAATCCCCGACGAAGTCAACTGAGCCGAGGGAATTTGTGGTTGTGCAAGTAGCGCCTGCTGGCAATCCCGCACTGGTAGGGCAAGGACCATTCGCTGGAGCCCAATACGTGTTCTGGAGGTCATCTTCGTTGCTAAGAGCGCGGACCGCGGCATCCAGAGGAAGGACGTAAGCGTAACGGCCAAAGTTCGCGTAAAATTTGGATTTGCGATCACCCTTTGGGTCTACAACGATGCCGACGCGAGGGGACCACATGTTACCGAACGTATGTTCTGCCGTGTTACCCGTGAGACGCTGCTGTTCCCAGCGCACACCGGTACTTAGAGTAACGTATTTGCTCATCTGCCAAGAATCGTTGATGTAGGCGGCATGGTACTTACCGCTGCTCGAGGTGATGCCGCCGTCAAATCGGCCACGCACTTGCTGCAGGGCAACCTGCTGGAAGCCGAGGCCGGGGATGTTATCGTACGGGCAGAGAGTGCAAGCGCCAGTAGCCAAGCCAGAGATATTGCTCGCCAGTGTCAGATTAAAGGCGGAGTCCGTCGTTTTCCCAGAAGCAAAGCTTTCAAAGCTCGCTTTGCCTGGGGCTGTCCCGGTGGCGTTGACCGAGGGAATTACGTATCTGGGGCCGGAATAGAAAGTGTGGTCGTCGTACACTGGGAACTGCCAGGTGTAGCCGACGTTGACGCTGTGGGTTCCGGCAAAGTGGACGGTTTTCGTTATGTCTCCGTTCACGCCCCTGGTATTTCCGTTGTAAGGCTCAAGCACGGAAATGCCTTGGGCGTTAAACGAACCGCGCTGGCCAGTGCCGATCTGCGTATCGTCGAAGATATTGTAAACGTTGGTTGCCGCGGTCTCAGTGAAATGATTCCATCCCCAGGTGAAGGCCGCGTCGACGAGCAGGGAACTTCCGAAAGCGCCGTCGTAGCGCGTGGACCAGTTTCGTGTGCCGTAGTCCCACTTGGAATTCGCCGAGGCGTTGTCCGAGTTCAGCGTGCTGAAAGCGGTGGGATTGGTATGTGAGGGGTCGCCCGAAACGCTGGATTCCACCGTATGGGAGTTGTTGATTTTGAAGGTCAGTTTAGCGGCGTAGTCATAGCGCGTGGTATCCCGATCAATCAAAGGACTGATCGCGGCAAGGCCCGAACCGGCGACGGGAGCAAAATACGCATGGTTCTGAGATGGATTGAAGGTACCGAAGAAGAACAGGCGGTTCCTCAGACCGTGTACTGGAACGTATCCGCCTAATTCGAAGTCACCCTCGTAGTTCGCATTGTCGAGGCGACGACCCACTTTATTGGTCACAGAAAACTTTGGGTCATCAGCGTTCTGATACGTCGTCTGGTTCCAACGAGAATTAAAGTAACCGCCGACGGTGCCGAAGAACTTGGTACCGCCAGACTTGGTGACCAACTGGATGATGCCGCCGCTGACGTGGCCATACTGAGGTTCAAACCCACCCGTCTTGATCTGAACTTCCTTGACGAAGGAAAGGTTAATACCGGTTCCCAGGGGACCATAAGTGCGCGACCAAACACCGATTCCGCCGAAGGCCGGATCGTTAATTGAGACTCCGTCCGCGACATAGAGGTTTTCAAGTCCCGAGGAGCCGGAGATCGAAGGATTTTCCGCACCAGTTCCGATACCCGAGGTAACACCCGGTGCCAGATAGAAAAGGCTGCTTACGCCACGCCCGAGAGGAATCTTGGTGTAGAAGTCATCCGAAAAATCGGAGTTCACGGAGGTGGCAGTCGTATCAACGGTTACGGCGGCAGCAATAACTTCAACCGTTTCAGAGACTTGTCCCGTCTCTAATACTACCTCGATGCTCGAGGTTTTGTTGATCATCACTTCCGCTGTCTTGATGTTGGCGACTTTGAATCCAGGCTTTTCAACGCGAACTGCATAAGTGCCTGGGATCAGGGTTTGGAACAAGAACGAACCCTGGTCAGTCGTTTCCTGTGTGAGGCTGCCGATCGGCCCCGTTATAGTGACTTTGGCTTCGGGAACGACGGATCGGGACGAATCGTACACAACGCCACTTAAATTTCCTCTCGAAGAGTTCTGATCCTGAGCAGAAGCCAGACTCGACCAAGAGGCCAGAATTATTAACCCGAAAAACACACATACCCACTTCTTTGGAATCGACACTTCGAATTCTCCATTTCCCCCTAATCTTCCAGGTCAGAGAGATAAAAGATAAATGTAAAGAAAGAACTTGGCCCCAACGCAGCTGGCTGGTGGCTGCCTTAGAAAATCGTTAGCAGCACCTTTGCCAAAGTAATGATTTCACGAGCTGAATAAGAGCTTTCTTTTAAGTGAATTACGCGGAGGGTGTGTGGCAGGTGGAGCTAAATTAAGATAAACCCTACAGGTATGTGGACTTATACAGACGGAGAATATGGAAAATGAGAGAAATTAGATCGAAGTTCTTTACGGCTAGCGGTCGAAGTTCTTAGTTGGGCCTTGTGCCCGTATAGGTCAGCGCTTGCTTTCGAAGTTCAGCCGCCTTGCTTAGGTTTCCCTGCAGCTTGTACATATCGGCTAATGCTAGATACAGCGGACCATCCTCGGTTCTTGATGCCAACGCGTCCTCAAGCAGAGAAATTGCCTTCAGAGGCGCTCCCGCCCGCTGCAAGCTGTTGGCAATTTGAATGAGTGTCCGCGAGTCGGTGGAGTCTGTGACACCAACGTCGTTGTACAAAGCCACTACCGCCGCGTAGGCCTGCCGCGAATAATACTCTTCGACCAAAGCTTGTCGCGCGGCGTCGTTCGTTTTGCCCAGATGAAGGGCGGTCCGGAGCCATTTGCGACCCTCATCTGAATGGCCCTGCGCAAGCAAACAAAGTCCACGTTGCTGATCAACGATACCGTTTTCGACATCCTTGCTGATTTCTGGCTCATCCACTTCCCATGGAGGTTCTGGAGCACCCTCGCCGACTGAACGATATGAGGCAGTCGCGTATGCCTTCTGGCCGGTACCCGATTCTGCAGTCGTCGCGGTTAGCATGTAATTTCCAACGGACTTGTCGTTCAGCACCAGCTTTTTACCGTTCACCAGAGTGCCGGTCGCGTCGAACTGCTCCAGGTTTACCTCGTCCCTCACTGTTTGAGCGGTTCCGGTTGCCGCCGGTCTTCCGAGTGAATACTGCACTTCAAGCTTCTTGCCGGCGTAGCTGCTGGGATCCGTCGGAGGCGCCCAGATCTGATAGACAAGTTGCAGCGGTACTTCCGGATTGATGGAAGGCGGAGCTCCCGCAAGAGGTGTAAAGCGTACGCCTGCCATCGTAAAAGGCAGGACGCCACGGAGAAACGGATCCTGAACCTCTTGCGCGCTGGAGAAAAGCAAAATTCCCGGAATCACGATGCCGTTCGCATTGGGCGTCGGCACTGTTACCTCACGTTCGCTTTGAAAGCTTACCTTCTTTGCCCAGTCCGTTACCTGAAAATCGAGGCGGAACTTGCCGGGAGGCAACGGCAATGTCCCTTGATATCCGAACGCATGATCCTTGATCGCGTCGAATCGCGGTTTATCAATAGAATCGGAAACAGACTTCTGCTGGGTGAATAGCAGGCGATTATCCGGACTGAAGACTCGGATACGCACTTCCACGGCGTATTTGTAGCGACCGCCATCTTCAACGGCCAGCGATAAATCGCTCGCGTTATGAAGACGAATGGCATAGTCGAGCCGGGTCAGTCCCCGCGAATCGCGCACCGGAAGCGTGACGATATCCAGATTCCGGCCTTGTACGATCATGCGCGCGGAAACAGACTCGTGCGACATCCTGCGCCCTAGAATTTCCGAACGATTCTCCGGCAAATTCGCCAACCCTTTGATTTTCTGAAGCAAAATATCGGATTGCAGACTGGGTCGCGGATCGCTTAAATCGACCGGCTCATCGGGAAGTAGACTGAGAGAGATTCTTGCTACTTCTGAGCCCACCGAACTAAGTATTAAATGCAGGGCGGCGGTCGGGGAATTGATTGCTTCTACCCCAGTTACGAGCTTGTCAGGGCCGTCCAGGTAAGGGCTGTAGTATCTGTAGTCTCCTCCGCCGTCACGTTGATAAAAAAGAACGTAGAAGGCCCGAGGAAGAGAAGGATTTGACCCTCCGTAAAACCAAATTTCAAGTGGGTAAAGGTTTGCGGCGTTCCGATAGACTTCTTTTTGTTGCGGTTCTCCCAAAGTGATGTACGTCCGGCCTCGGTCGGTTCGCCAGCCTTCCAGTCCAGAACCTACTCCGAATCGAGCATTCGCAAATGAAATCCGCCGGTAAATCTCGTCTTTGTATTCATTGCTGGGCGAACCTGGATTGGGGTTCCGAAGCTCCCAAAAATCCGCGATAAACTTGTCGCGCGCCGCATCCGTGGGTAGCTTCAGAAAATCATCGTGCTCTTCCTTGGTGATTATGTATACGACGTCCTGCTCAAGCCACTCCCGGTAGGATTTCTCAAGCTTGTTCTTTTTTTGGGCGATGCACACGCCCGGCAAGGCGAGTGAGAGCACGATCATCAGCAAGAATCCCCGCGCCGATGTCAAGCGGTGCAATTTTAGAAGGATTTTTGGGACTTCCACGCCAGACACCCCTTGCGCCTCCCGAGCCGATTCTTGAACTTCGTTGTCAATACTAGATTAGCGCAACAGCGCCGGAGTTGCTTCGGCTCAACCGGGACGTCGCAGTCGGTCCGGGAGGCTTCGAGCGTCCTGCCGGGCATGGAACTATATACAGACACCCTTTAGGCCAACGACAACTCCGCACAATGTAAGCATCATTCGGCACAACTAATTGGATCACGTGTTGCGAATCCAACATCACAATAATTTGACGAGCGGCTTCACGAGCCTTTCGCGAATTCTGTCCTATGCCGCCAGAGACTATCCTGCGCCTTCAAGACTCCAACTATCTTCTTCACATCGATCATGACTCGTTCGAGACCGAGCGTCAGTGCTCATCCATGGGGGCAGGCGTACCGTCCGACCACTTGGCGACCGGAATCCAAAATACAGTCATTCGGTCCGGAGTGTCCTCGACTCCTAAGATTACGGGGGATCCCGGCAAGCCTGCGCCCCACGCCGCAGGGTCCATTAAAGGAACGAAAAACATCAGGTGGGGATGCCAATGACCGTCACGGTCGCTCAAGTATTGTTTTGACATCATGTAGCACATTGCGCCGGATTCCAGCGCCGGTAATTCCTTCTTTTCGAAAGCGACCTTGATGCCCTCAAACATCTGAGCTTTTGATCTTCCGGCCAATACCAATTCGGTCCTCTTGATCGTGTTTGGAAGGTACGTTCGGGCGGCGGGCGGGTTGAAGCAGATCGCAGCACGCAGCTTGGGATTCCAAAAATCGGGATCGTCGATTCCGGCGGTCCATGATCGTTGTACCATGCACGCGAAACCGTTCTTGCCTTTGACGGCGGTTTCGTAACCATGCCGTCCGAGGACCATGACCTCCGCATCCCGCGAGATGGATTCCGGGGCAGCGCTCCGTGCCAGCGCTATCTCGGCATTTCGCTCCATCAGGTATTGGTCAAGCGGAGCCATGCTTGGATACGGTTCCTTTTCCTCCTGTGCTAGTGCCTGCCACGCCGCGCCGAGTACGACCACCAGCGCGAAGCTCCTTAATGCGATCGTCCTGAGAACCTTTCGCTGCATCGATTTCTCCTTAGATCCGGGATTCTTCTTGTGATACGAACCGGACGGCGCGCCACAGGTGAAGAAATCCTACAGCAAGGGCAACCCAAATCCGAAGAGGCAACTGCGAAGCTAGCACTGGGAGATCGAACACCCAGCCACACTGAAAGCTCAGGCTTTTCTCTGCCACGCCGCTTATGCGCATTCGCGTGGCAGGCAAAGTCAAAGGCAACTGCCGCGCGAAGTCAACGACTCCAGCGCGGCTCGGCACTTCCATGCGGTACGTGATGGGTAGCAGCGCTCCGACCAGCATAATGATTGAACCGAGAGATATCCAATATCATTGATACAGTGCTGGTAGGAATCTGCTATGGAAGGCAACACCGATCGCCCGGCGTGGAAGACCTTGTTGGCTTTCGCGATTATCTATTTTGTGTGGGGATCCACATTTCTGGCAATTCGTGTTGGCGTGCGAGAAGTTCCGCCGTTGATTCTGGCAGCGATGCGCTTCTTGGTAGCGGGGCTCGTTCTGTACGCCTGGATGATGGCCCGGGGCGAACGCTCACCGAGCGGGCGCCAATGGATGTCAGCATCTTTACTGGGGATCGTGATCTTCGTCTTCGACTACGGTCTGGTGTTCTGGGCCGAGCAGCGCGTGCCGTCCGGCGTTGCAGCAGTCATGCTGGCAACGATCCCGGTGTTTATGGCGCTATCGGAAATCTTTTTCCTGCAAACACAGAAGCTCACCGTCCGTTTGGTCCTGGCGCTTTTGGTCGGGACTGGCGGAGTGGCCGTGCTGATGAGCCACTCGTTGAACCTCGGTGGCGTGCCGATCGATAAGATGGGTGCTGCGGCTCTGATGTTTGCATCCATGAGCTGGTCGGTAGCTTCGGCACTTACGCGTAAGGTGTCGCTCCCGCCTTCGAAAGTCATGAGCTCGGGAGCACAGATGCTTGCCGGCGGAGTGTTTCTGACGCTTTCGGCGGCGGCGCTGGGCGAATTTCGTAATTTTCACCCAGGAATGGTGTCCCGCGGAGCCTGGCTGGCACTGCTGTATCTAATCGTCGCCGGCTCCATCATCGGTTTTACCGCGTACGTGTGGCTGATTCATCATGAATCGCCGACAAAAGTTGGAACCTACGCGTACGTAAATCCAATTGTGGCCGTGCTGGTTGGATATTTCCTGGGCGGCGAAGCGCTGAGCCTCCGAACGATTCTGGGTACTCTATTTGTTCTGATCAGCGTCGTGGTAATTACGACTACGCAAGTGAAGAGCCCGGCAGCGACGCGCTTAGTGGAAGATTCGGCTTAACTTCCCCGATTCGTTGGCAAACCGGAAGCTAACGGCGACAGTCCGTGGGCGTTCACGCGCCTTTCTGGACGTAGTGATCCCGTTATTGCGTCACTGATTCCACTGTGAATTCGTTCTCTGCACGAAAACGCCAATGCATTCTTGTGCCACTCGTGTGATTTTGTGCCCCATGTTCGCATCGTCCCACTGCGCAATTGCGCAAAATTATCAGTCGTGACGCCATTCATGGCCCAAAATTGGCGCATAGCTTCCGGTTAGCAGACCATCAAGGAGTTGTCGCGTGTTGGCTGGGACGAAATTGCCAAGAGCAATTATTTACTGGGGTAACGCGGGACCGGAAAGAATCACATGCGCGCAGGTGAGAGCTATTGTCGAATTATGTAAAGAACTATCTTCGAACTGACCGAGGGTAATGATGTGGTATAGAATCGTCGTATCCTTCGGACATGTAGAGACAGAGTCCACCCCAAGAAAAGAAGGCGATGAAGATTAGGACAAAACTACTCTTGGCGCTGGCGGGCATTTCGCTTATTCCGCCCATCGCGGCCTACTTCGCGCTCATCAACAATCCCCGCATTTCATTCGCCCTCCGCATGAACAAGTACGAAGCGCAACAGGGGCTGACTGCTCAAAAACTACAGGCCGATTTGCAAGCAATTGGATCGGCGGTGCAGGAATCTCTCAATGAGACCTATCGAATCAAGGTCGAGCCCAAGGAACGTGCCGATGCCGAACGTCAGCGTAGACTGGCGAATTCCGCCGTCCAATCGGGAGTCCTGGCTTTTGAAAAAGATTTGGATACCATCACCCAGTCTCTCGGACAACAAGCGCGCGAGACCTCGGCCGCGGAGGAATCTCCCGATGCGATGGATCAGCGCGAAACGGAACTCTTGAACGATCTCCGTGAGTCCGTTCCGGACCTCAGGTCAAACGCAGAAAAGTTCGCCAAATTATCGGATACCTTTTCCCCAGCAGAAGGAGAATTTGTCCAAGAGGTTTTTGAGCCCGATGTGGAAAAAAAACTTGGCAGAATTGTGGAGGAACTGGCCAGCGAAGCCGAGCAGGGAGCCGGAGAAGATCGACGGAACATCGAACTGGCGCTGAAACATTCTTACAAGGAATCGCTTCTAGTAGACTGCTGGGCGTTGCGGCGGGGACGTTTACATCATTCCGCAGACAATGGCGCTGTCCGCTGCTCCCATTTCGGCGCAGGATCTCATCCGCCCAGTCTCTGCACACCACTCATGGCTCACGGCGAAACACTCGGCATTCTCTGCCTTGTGACCGAACCGAACGGACCTGCGGGTTCGCAAACCTCGATTTCCGAATTCAACGTAAAGCTCGCTGTCTCCGTGGCGGAGCAGGCGGCTCTTTCGTTTGCCAACCTCAAGCTCCGCGAGAAGTTGCGTTATCAGTCCATCCGCGACCCACTCACGGGCCTATTCAACCGGCGCTATCTGGATGAATCTCTCGAACGTGAACTGCCAAACGCTATCCGTAAGAACCGGAGTCTTGGTCTCATCATGCTCGATGTTGACCGGTTTAAAAAATTTAACGATATGTTCGGCCACGATGCTGGAGATACGGTGCTGAGAGAGCTGGGAGATTACTTAGCGAAATTCATCCGACGCGGAGACCTAGCGTGTCGTTATGGAGGAGAAGAGTTCACGTTGATTCTTCCAGAGTGTACCCTGGAAGACACACGCCGCCGCGCAGATGAACTGCGCATTTCCTTTCAACAAATTTCCATAAAACACAGGGATATCGTGTTAGGTAAAGTGACTCTTTCTTTAGGAGTGGCCGCCTTACCGGACCACGGAACGACTCCTGCGGAACTCCTGGCAGCCGCCGATAGTGCACTTCTCCGGGCAGAGGAAGAGGGACGGGACCGAGTCTTGATCGCCGAGGTTTCCCCCAATCGTTCTGTTTAGTTTGTAGCTGCACAGACGATGTTCTGCGCCTACCGAATCGGTCGATGAACTTGGAATCTGGTTAAGCGATCTCGAACCTCGTTCCTGTTTACAAGTTCCGCTCTAGCCGCGCATTCAGGAAATTTGATCGCCCGGCCCATTGTTAATGGGCCGGGCGGTTGTACCTGGGTGACGCGACTTACGGACTTAGCCGGGTGGTCCTTCACGCGCCTTTTGGATTTAAGTGATCCCGTTATGCCACAGGGCTTTATTGGGTTGTGAATTCCGTTCCAGCAATGCCGCCTTCTGTGTTTCCGCGACTGATTCCACTGTGATTTGATCTGTGCACGAAACACCAGTGCATTCCTGTGCTCTCGTGTGTTTTTGCGTCCGTATTTGCTTCATGCCATTTACGCGATTGCGCGCAAAATTATCAGTTTCGTTATCCAGATTCATTTTAATTTTCCCTTACGCTTACTCTGCTGGTGGGGAATTTGAGTGACTAGAAGCTAGCGCTAAGACTGAGATAACTGCCCGCGTAAATTCGATTGCTGAGCGTGTGACGCCGTTAATGGCCCAAAATTCGCGCCTAACTTCCTGTTTGCCCGTCAACCAGCCGCAATCTATTAGGTTCGCAGACGTGCCAAAACCAAAACAGTCTCGATCACTCTCTGGGAGGATGCGCTTACCTACTGGATTTTGTTAGTTTTCAGCCAGTCCAATTCCCGCTTCTCCACCTCCTGCTCATGTTGCAGCTCTGCATTTTCCCCGACCACGTCAAGCGGATCCATCTCGTCCGCATACCTGGGAATTTTCCTGGAATCCAGACCGTCCAGAATCTGCAGGGCCATTGCATTTACGTTCTGCGAGGAAAGTGCGAATTCCTGCGCCCCCATAGCCGCAGTGGCGAGTCGTGGTGCGCCGAAGTAGCCCGGCCAACCGTCGGCCTTTGCGATCCGTACCAGGTCGGCAAAATTGGCTCCTGTCAGCGATGGGGCCGATCGGTAGCTCACGGGCACAAACTCCGGTCTCAGGAACAGAAGCTGACTCTGCTCATCCGTACCAGCGTGCACCGAGAAGCCTTCCTCCGCAAGTTGCTTCGCAGATAGCACCTTCTCCTTGCTTCCACAGCACAAGAACACCGGTTTCAGCCCGAACAGATGCACCATGGTTCCGCTATAGACATCGTGGAAATAGTCCGAGGCCTGGTTGAGCGCCTTGTGATTATTTGGCGCGCCGTGGTTATGAACGAGGAATATCCAGCGGAAACCCTGGTCTCCGAGCTCATTGGCCAAGTCCATGTAGATCGCCCGCAGCGTCGCCATTCGGACGGGATAACTTCCCGGAAATACCGTCTTTCCGCCAATTGTGTTGGCGGGATCGTTGCCCAGCGGAATCTGCGGAAACAGGACGACTGTCCACCCGGGTCTGGCGACGATGGCCTTCGCCAGTTCGCGTGTATAAGCATCATCGGCATAGCCGTCCGTATAGGACGGGAGGTAGGGTCCGTGTTCTTCCAGAATTCCGCCCGGAATCAAGACCACAGTCTTTTGCAGATTTAGTGCCCGGATTTGTTCCGTGTTCATTTCGGCGATCCTGAGGACCTGCGCAGCAACTTGCCGACTCGTCGAGAACATCGCGGCTGCTAGCAGTATTCCGGCCGCCGAAAAACGCTGATATCGTTTCATGCTTGCTCCCCGACCCAGAGTGAGAGTGTCACGTGCGAAGTGTAGGCCGAGTTGAGGATGACAGCAACGGAGGTAAAGTCCCGGATCGTCGGCCACACGAAAGTTAAATTCTTGCGGTTCTGTTTTAGCGCGTGATAGCGTCCTGCAGTATTCCAGGTGGAAATCATGGCCCAACAAGAAACCGAACATCTCACCCGCATCATGACCAGCGCCGCCCTCAGCCGCGCGGTCAGCACCATCGCCGAGCTCGGCATTGCCGATCTTGTGCAAGCCGGCCAGCCGCAGCCAGTCGAATGCCTTGCCAGAGCCAGCAAAACTCATGAGCCGTCCCACTATCGAATTCTCCGCTTCCTGGCCGGCCACGGCCTTTTTCAGGAAACTGAGAATCGCCACTTCGACCACACGCCGCTTTCGGCCGTCTTGCGCACCGACGCACCGGGCTCCTACCGCGCGGGCGCGCAACTGTTCCACCACCTATTTGCCGCCTGGGACGGCTTGCATCACTCCATGCAAACTGGCGAGCCCGGTTTCAACAAAGTTTTCGGCGCACCCATTTTCGACTACATTCGGGCGCACCCGGAAATGGGTCCTGTCTTCGACGACGGCATGACCTCCTTGAATATTTATGAAACCGCCGCCATGTTGGACGCTTACGATTTCACCGGCATATATGTCTTGGCCGATATCGGCGGAGGGAACGGCTCGCTCCTCTCCGCCGTGCTCGCACGCTATCCCAACATGAAGGGGATCTTGTTCGACCTGGGCCACGTCGTCGGGCGGGCGAAGGAGAAGTTGCAGGCCGCGGGCTTGGCCGAGCGCTGCAGCGTCATCGAAGGCAGCTTTTTCGAAAGCATTCCCGCCGGAGCCGACGCCTACCTCTTCCGCCACATCATTCATGATTGGACCGACGAACAGTGCATCCAGATCCTCGGCCACTGCCGCAAAGTGATTCCCGCCAATGGCAAGCTACTGATCGCTGACTGCGTGGTTCCCGCGGGCAACGCACCGTGCCTGTCCAAAGACATGGACATTACCATGCTCACCTTCCCCGGCGGCCAGGAACGTACTGAAGCCCAGTTCCGGTCACTGCTGAAAGCATCCGGTTTCGAACTCAAGTCCATTACGCCTACAACAACAATGATCAATCTATTGGAAGGAAGACCAGTCTGACAGTCGCCGCGGACGCTCGGTGCGCGGCTCACTGCGCATCAGGAAGTTGCCGCTATATCCACATTGATTGCGTCACTGATTCCTCGGTGAATTTGAAACCGAGGAGCCTCCCGTACGACCCGAGCCCGAGTGGTGTGCCAAAAAGATATAGGAATGCGCTTGCGTACCTTAGGTGTCTTAGCAGCGCGTATGCCACAAAAATCGGGACAGCGACCGCGCCGTTACGCGAGACGAAAAGAGGGCCGGGAAATAAACAGGGCATCGCTATACGCAAAGCGATGGGAAACTGGGGAAAAAAAACGGCGGGATAAAACCCGCCGCTACAAACAAGGCTGCCAGGGACACGAGCCACCCCCTCTCTTAGGGCTTTTCAGGCGAGGGTCTTGACGTGTCCTGGGCAGCGGTATCGGGGTTCGTCGGATTCATGGCTACGACCTGATAGGTCCGGGTTTTCTTGTCGCCGTCAGGAACTTTCACGAACATACGATCGCCCTTGATCTTATATTCCACCTCGTGACCGATCGGCAGTACGACGGGGTGTTTGCCGTCTGTCGGGCGGACGTGATATTCCATTTCGTCGGTCCGTAGAAGATATTGCGGGCAAAGCTTTTCGTCGGAGTTCACGTGGGTAATTCCCGCCGAGGCCCATACGGTACCCAAGCCCGACAAGCCTCTTTGTTTCGCTCCGCAGGGCACTGATTCCATTCTTTCTAACATAGCCCTGGACGTAACCTTTTTCTTTTTCGGGCCGGCGCTGAGCGGAACAGCAGAAACCAACGCAAGACCCACGATTGCCAAAGACTTAATGTTCATTACCGCCTCCCTTGAGAAATTCATAGCCGCACTTCGAATCGTGTGCGGGAAGGCCGGTTCACGGCCTTCCCATGTGTTGACGTTCACTGCTGTTTTGGTGGCTTGGTTGCATCGGTACTCGGCTTGGTTGCGTCACTAGACGGCTTGGCGGCATCAGGCGTCGTGGTCTTAACGGTTCCGGTAGTGCCAGTGGTGGTGCCGGTTTTAGTGCCGCTGCTGAACTGCTGCGACGACTTGATGAAGCGATCCGGATTCTGCGCCATCTGATTTTGCGCGTCTGGATGGGCCTTCAGATATGCCTGCAGCTCAGGATGGCTGGACATGTATTCTCGGTTCTTAAGCAGCGAGGGGTCCTTGGAAAGTTGCTCTGAGATGGCCGAATGGGTGCCCAGAAACTGTCCGAAGCTGTACTGTTCGCGATTCATGCCGCTGCGGGCCATGCCATTCTCGCGGCTGTCGTAACGGTTTTCCTGCTGCATGAAAGCATTCGGATTCTGATTCAGTTCCTCACGTACGCCCTGATGATCCTGAAGATAGGCCTGCAGCGCCGGATGGTTGCTTACGAATTGCTGGTTTTTCGCTAGCGACGGGTCGCGGCGAAGCTGCTCGGCGATTTCCCGGTGTTTGTCTAGGAACTGATCGAAGCTGGCAACCTGGCCATGGTCCCGGTTACGCGCATCCTGGCCCCGGTCGTTATCCATACGATTGGCGTTGTCATGATCGTTGTCGTTACGGGCGCGCATATCGTCGTTACGATCGCGGTCGTTACGCACGTCGCGATCTCCGTTATCGCGAGCATCGGTCCGATTATCGTTGCGGTCGGACGCGCCATTTCGATTGTCATTGTCCCTGCGAGCGTCGTTATCGTAATCGCGATTGCCAGCGTCACGTTCGTTGTTGTCGAAGCGATTCTCCTGCCGCATTAAGGCATTCGGATTTTGATCCAGGCGTTGCCGGATGTCCTGATGCTCCTGCAGATAGGTCTGTAACGCTGGATGGTTTTGCAGGAATTGCTGATTTTTTACAAGAGATGGATCGCGACGGAGTTGTTCGGCGATTTCGCGGTGGCTGTCAAGGAAGCGATCGAACTGTGCCAATTGAGCACGACGATCATTGTCTCGACGGTCTGCATCTCGCCGGTCAGAGTCGCGGTCTTGGTGGACGTCATTATCCTGCCGATTGTCAAAACGATTCCGCGCCTCATCACGATTCGCGTCTTCTCGGCGATCGTAGCGCTGTTCCTGACGCATGAACGCGTCTGGATTTCGCGTTAGATCTTCACGCACTGCCGGATGGTCCTGAAGATAGGACTGCAGTGCGGGATGGTTGCTTACGAATTGCTGGTTTTTCACTAGCGAAGGGTCGCGGCGAAGCTGCTCGGCGATTTCCCGGTGACGATCGAGAAACTGATCGAATCGCGCGAGTTCTTCACGTCGGTTGTCTTCGCGCGCTTCCTCGCGGCGGTCGTAGCGATTTTCCTGGCGCATGAAATAGTTCGGGTTTTCTTTTATCTCCTCGCGTACGCCGGGATGATCCTGCAGAAAGGTTTGCAATTCCGCATGCTCCTGCACGTAATTCTGATCGTTCACCAGTGACGGATCGTGGCGAAGCTGTTCGGCAATTTCCCGGTGATTGTCTAGAAACTGATCGAATCGCGCTAATTCCTGGCGTGTAATGTCGCTGTTTGGATTTGGAGAAGTTCTGTTCTCCGGAGATGAGGGGGACGAGGATTGTGCATTGACGCTAGGAACGATCCACAACAAAGGCGTCGCCGCCAGGACCGCAACTGCGTTTCGTACAAACGAGTGTCTTTTCTTATTCATTCCACCGACCTCCTGTGGGTTGATTACATCCGCACGCGAAGGGTGCAACCCCAATGCCAAGTGAGCAGGGAAAAAAAGAATGCCGTTCAGATTCAATGGGTTGCGATAACTTCGGCAGGCGCCAGAATCATAGCGCGGAAGGAAATTCGACACATCAGGGGAAGAATCGTCGTACAGCCGAGACCTTAGGAATATTACCTACCCGTTAGACGTCGGGCGATACGTGCTTTGTTGGCTACCCCCGACCGCCACATACTGGGGACTGGACCGATTCTGGGAGAACAATTCGCCGGAGCGGCAGTTTTCCGGTTCAGCAAGTTGCGATGTACCGCTGGAGCCAACTTCTCTGATTTATTCATCTCTTGTCCGCACTCTCTTGCGTTTTTCCACGACTATCGTGACATTTTCGTTCGTGAAGGCCGCCTTCGCCAAGCTCATCATGTTCCAAGATATCGCTCAGGCCCCAGCGTCGGCTCCGCCGGCGTGGCTGACCGAGCTTTCCGGTCGGCACCTGTTACAGGCCGGCGATACCAACGGTGACGGAGCGATCGGGGCTTCCGAGCTTCGCGTCATGCGTGACGGCATTGCCATCGCGCTGCCGCTGGCCATGAAGCTTCCCTACGTATTGACCGCTC
>Ga0207665_10001047_pt1 | contig 18599 bp, 16 predicted proteins | sample LARL112metaG_FD_184351 | JGI IMG/M metagenome (GOLD analysis project Ga0207665, IMG submission 184351) | Corn, switchgrass and miscanthus rhizosphere microbial communities from Kellogg Biological Station, Michigan, USA - LAR L11-2 metaG... | ecosystem: Host-associated > Plants > Roots >...
TGCCCAGCGCCTGTCGCTGCGCCATCACCTTATCGAACGAATGCTCGCCGAAATATTCGGGATGGAGTGGTACAAGGTGCACGATGAGGCGGAACGTTTGGAGCACGCCGTTTCCCCGGATTTTGAAGCGAAATTGCTGGCCAAGCTGGGCGGCAGCAAGCCATGCCCTCACGGTAACCTCAGCGAGCGAGAGAGCCCCGGGAGTCGGCGGCGTCGCGGACTTTTGCTTATGTCGGAGGCCGAAGCCGGAAAACACTACGTGGTCAGCGGCATTTACGAGCGCGATCGACAAATGCTGGAGTTTTTGGAAGCCCGCGGCATACGGCCGGGCGTGAAAGTGGACCTCGTCGAACGCAACTATGACCAGACGCTTTCGATGCGGACGGCCGCCGGCCGGGCTGTGCTGGGCAAATTGCCTGCCGAGAAAATCTGGCTATCCCCCACCCGATAGTACCCTCCACTCCCTCGATTAATTAACTATAGCTAACTGTCAGTGGTGTACACTGGTTTCCCCGTTTGGGGCTTTGGTCGCATCATAAAAGGCCATCGTGGAATCTTCAGCCATGAGCACGAACCCGGGAAAACTCGACCGGCCGACTGACCCTCCGGCCGCCGATCTGAGAATTGGTCGGCCCCGCTCGCTGGAGGGTGTACACAGTTCGGTCCACGTTCCTCACCCGGAATCCGGTTTCTGGCCTCAGTGGCGTGCGTTCGTGGGCCCAGCCATTCTCATTAGCGTGGGCTACATGGATCCGGGAAACTGGGGCACAGATCTGCAAGCGGGTGCTCAATTCAAATACGGATTGCTTTGGGTCGTCGGTCTGTCGAGCCTGATGGCGGTTTTCATGCAGGTCATCTCGGCGCGCCTGGGTGTGGTAACGGGAAAGGATTTAGCGCAATGCTGCCGCGACTGGTATCCGGCATGGACGCGCTGGCCCAACTGGCTGCTCAGCGAAGTAGCGATCGGCGCCTGTGACCTGGCCGAAGTGCTGGGGAGCGCCGTTGCCCTCAACTTGCTATTCCACATCCCGCTGTTCTGGGCGGTCATCATCACCGGCTTGGACGTGCTTCTCCTGTTGGCTCTGCAGGGTTTCGGGATGCGCACCATTGAGGCTGTGGTGGTCCTGCTGGTTGCCACCATTGCGGTTTGTTACTTCGTCGAGATTTTTGTCCTTCCCGAGACCCAGCCCAGTTTTCTGGAGATGGCGCGCGCGCTGGTGACACCGCATTTTCGCCAGGCCGGCATGCTCTACGTCGCGATCGGAATCATCGGCGCGACTGTGATGCCGCACAATCTCTACCTCCATTCTGCTCTCGTTCAGAGCCGCAGGTTTCAGAAAGACACTTCTTCCATCCGCAGCGCGGTTCGCTTTAATACGATCGACTCGGTGGTGGCCTTGTCGGTCGCGTTTTGCGTGAATGCGGCGATCCTCGTGCTGGCCGCTACCGTGTTTTTTGGGAAGCAAAGCGTGGTCGTTCCAGGTAGCCAACTGGTGCACTTTTCTCCGGAGAGCGATTGGATTCGAGTCGCTTACCTCACACTGGCTCCGCTATTAGGAACCGCGGCTGCCAGTACTCTGTTCGCAGTCGCGCTGCTCGCAGCCGGCCAAAGCAGCACGATTACCGGAACGCTGGCCGGCCAAGTGGTGATGGAAGGCTTCATGCACTGGAGGATCCGGCCGTGGTTGCGTCGCTTGATCACGCGCACGCTAGCGATCCTGCCAGCGGTTTTCATTATTGGATTCCGCGGCGAAGGCAGCGTAACTGACCTGCTTACTCTGAGTCAGGTCGTACTGGCGCTGCAATTGCCCTTTGCTATGTTTCCCCTTTTGCATTTCACGAGTTCCAAAGCGCGCATGGGGGAGTGGAAAAATGGCTGGGCCCTGCTCAGCGCAGGCTGGGCAAGCGCTATTCTGATTACTTCAATGGACATCTACGGCCTGCCCGATTCGATAAAGACCGCGTGGCACGTGATTCATGGTGGATAAGGCAGTGAGGTGAAAGGCCCGAAAGCCATGTACGAAACCATCCTTGTGACGCTGGACGGTACTCCTAGTGACCGGGCCATCATCGAGCACGTTAAGGGACTCGCCAAGCTGGCGCACAGCCGTCTGGTCCTGCTTCATGTCGCGGACGGATGGGCGGCTCGGACCTACGGTCCGGAAGCAGTGAGCCCCGAGATCACAGCCGACACGGCATACCTCGAAAAAATTCGAGTAGAGTTTGAATCCGCGGGGATCTCCACACAGGCTGAGCTCGCCTACGGGGATCCCGCCAACGAGATCGTGAAGTGGATCGAAAAGAAGGGATGCGATCTGGTCGCCATGAGCACGCACGGGCACAGATTTTTGGCCGACATCTTTCTAGGCACGACCGCCAGCCGGGTGCAACACCGTATTTCCATTCCCGTCCTGCTTCTGCGCGCTCGCTAACAGCGACTCGTTGGCGTGCCTCGCGACGGCGATCGTAGGTAGACGTTCCCCTCCGCTGTGGTTGGCTCCCACTACGAAATCCGCGCCAGAACGACTAAACTAGAGAGATATGAACAGCTTTAATAGCCGCTCCAGCCTTCGTGTCGGCAACAAGGAATACGAAATCTACCGTATCGACGTTCTCGACAAGCAGGGCATTTCGACCAGGCACCTACCCTATTCGCTGCGTATTTTGCTCGAGAATCTGCTGCGCACCGAGGACGGCCGCAACGTCACCAAGGAAGAAGTGCGCGCTCTGGCGGCATGGAACAGCCAGTCTAAGCCCGAGAAAGAGATCGCCTTCACGCCCAGCCGCGTGCTGCTGCAGGACTTTACCGGAGTGCCCGCCGTGGTCGATCTGGCCGCAATGCGCGACGCGATGAAGCGGCTGGGCGGCGATCCCAAGCTGATCAATCCGCTCCAACCCGCGGAGTTGGTGATTGATCATTCCGTGCAGGTGGATGAGTTTGGCTCGGCCCAGGCCTTCGGCCTGAATGCGGAGTTGGAGTTCCTGCGCAACAAGGAACGCTATGCCTTCCTGCGCTGGGGGCAGAAAGCTTTTCACAACCTCGCGATCGTGCCGCCGGACACCGGCATCGTTCACCAGGTGAATCTGGAATATCTTGCGCGCGTAGTGTTCGTTCACGAAGCCGATGGCAAGCGCGTGGCATATCCCGACACGCTGGTAGGCACCGATTCGCATACGACGATGATCAATGGCTTGGGTGTGCTGGGCTGGGGTGTCGGCGGAATTGAAGCCGAAGCCGCCATGCTCGGCCAGCCGGTCTCGATGCTGATCCCGTTGGTAGTCGGCGTAAAGTTAACGGGTCGACTGCGCGAAGGTGCCACCGCCACCGATCTTGTGCTAACAATCACCGAGATGCTGCGCAAACACGGCGTAGTCGGGAAATTCGTCGAGTACTTCGGTCCCGGTCTACGAGACTTGCCGCTGGCTGATCGCGCGACCATCGCCAACATGTCGCCCGAGTACGGCGCCACCTGCGGCATCTTCCCAATTGACAAAGAAAGCCTGCGCTACCTGCGACTCACCGGCCGATCCGAAGAGCAGATCGCGTTGGTAGAGGCCTACGCGAAAGAGCAGGGACTCTTCCACGACGAGAAGACTCCCGAGGCGCAATACTCGGAACTGCTTGCGCTCGATCTCGCAACGGTCGAGCCGAGCCTTGCAGGCCCGAAGCGACCGCAGGATCGCGTCGTACTCTCGAACGCCGGCGATTCTTTCCGGCAGGCACTGCCTTCGCTGATGAAACCGAAAGCAAAACCTGCGGCCTCTTTAAACGCGTCGTCCGACAGTGCTGCAAAACAGGAGAATCGCTGGGAGCAGGAAGGCGGCAATCCGACTGCGGTTGGTGTCGAAGATCCACGAGTCGAAGAACACGTTTCGGCGAGCGTCAAGAACGCATTGAAGCACGGCAGCGTAGTCATCGCCGCGATCACGAGTTGTACGAACACGTCGAACCCTTCGGTGCTGATGGCTGCTGGACTACTGGCCAAGAAGGCCGTGGAACGTGGCTTGCAGACTCCGGCTTGGGTGAAGACGTCGCTTGCCCCGGGATCGAAAGTCGTCACGGACTACCTATCAAAGGCTGGACTGTTGACCTATCTCGAAAAACTCAAGTTCAACCTGGTGGGCTACGGTTGCACGACCTGCATCGGAAACTCCGGTCCGCTGCCCACGGAAGTCTCGCAGGCTATCGATGAGAACGACCTCGTCGTCGCCTCGGTGCTCTCCGGCAATCGCAACTTCGAAGGCCGCATCAACTCTGAAGTTCGTGCAAACTACTTGATGTCTCCGCCTCTTGTGGTGGCCTTTGCTCTGGCGGGGCGTATTGATGTCGACCTCAAGAAAGATCCCATTGGCCGTGGCAAAGACGGCAAGCTTGTACATCTTGCCGATATTTGGCCAACGCAGAAGGAAGTGGACGAGGCGGTCCAGCAGATTTCGTCCGACATGTTCCGCAAGAGCTATGGCGAGGTCTACGACGGCGACGCCCACTGGCGATCCCTCCCCGTCCCGCAAGGGCAGACTTACGTTTGGGAGAGCGGATCGACCTACATCCGCCAAGCTCCCTATTTCGACGACATGAAACTGCGGCCGTCGGCAGTCGAAGACATCCAGGCAGCACGCGTGCTCGCTGTTCTTGGCGACAGCGTTACGACCGATCACATTTCTCCGGCAGGCTCGATCAAGAAAGACAGCCCGGCAGGGCGATATCTCATCGAGCACGGTGTGAAGCCGGCTGATTTCAATTCCTATGGGTCGCGGCGCGGCAATCACGAAGTCATGGTGCGCGGCACTTTCGCCAACGTGCGCCTGCGCAACAAGATGGTGAATGCCGAGGGCGGCTTTACTCGCCAGCTGCCCGACGGCGGCGAGATGTCCATTTACGACGCGTCGGCCAAGTACATCGCCCAGGGCGTGCCACTGGTGATTCTGGCCGGCAAAGAATACGGTGCTGGATCGTCGCGTGACTGGGCGGCGAAAGGGCCGCGGTTGCTGGGAGTGCAGGCCGTGATCGCGGAAAGCTACGAGCGCATTCACCGGTCGAACCTGGTCGGGATGGGAATTCTCCCCCTGCAGTTTCTTGCAGGCCAGAGTGCTGAGTCGCTCAAGCTGACGGGCGAGGAAGTATTCGAGATCACCGGAATTCGCGCATTGATCGAGCGCTTCGCGGCCGGCAGCAAGATCACCATCAAGGCTTTGAAAGACGGCAAGGCGACCCAGTTCGAAGCAATCGTTCGCATCGACACACCGCAGGAAGCGCAGTACTACGCAAATGGCGGGATCTTGCAGTACGTGCTGCGGCAGTTGCTGGCAACAAAGCCGGAAACAGTGCATGCGTAGGGGCTTTGCAGGGCCGCGAAAACACTTAAACCGCAAAGGACGCAAAGAGAGGCAAGTCTTTCTTCGCGCACGTTGCGGAACTTCTTAGCAGCCTTGGCGGTTAAAAGCTTTCCCCGACTTCCTATCAGCCGGTCCCAGGCAACTCTCCCAGCGCTGCTATAATCAAGAATTGCGCTCATGACAAAAAAGAGACTGATACGTTCCACCACGGTCTTGTCCGTACGCCGCGACGGCAAAGTAGTTCTGGCCGGCGATGGCCAGGTAACTCTTGGCGATTCAGTGATTAAGCACACCGCCAAGAAGATCCGCCGGCTCTATCAGGACAAGATTCTGGCAGGCTTTGCCGGGTCTACGGCCGATGCTTTCACGCTTTTCAGCCGGTTTGAATCGAAACTGGAGCAGTATCATGGGAATCTAGGTCGTTCGGCGGTCGAGCTTGCCAAGGACTGGCGCACCGACAAGTTTCTGCGGCATCTCGAAGCGCTGCTGCTGGTTTGCGACAAGGAGCAGACTTTTCTGCTTAGCGGACAGGGTGATGTCATCGAGCCCGATGGCGGGATCGCGGCGATCGGCTCCGGCGGACCTTTTGCGCAGGCGGCAGCTGACGCGCTGGCAGCACACACTAAGCTTGCCGCCCGCGAAATCGCCGAGCAGGCCATGAAGATTGCCGGCAAGATGTGCATCTATACGAACGATAATTTTACGATTGAGGAATTGTAACTGGCTCGTGGCTGATGGCCGGTGGCTGGTGGCCGGGCGGTTTTGCTACCGTCTATGAGCTAACGACTAACGACTGATCTTTATGGCTATTTATTTCCCCCCGACCGCCGAAGAAGAACAGCTTGCGCTGGATGACCTGACGCCGCGCGAGATCGTGGCTGAGCTCGACAAGTATGTTGTCGGGCAGAAAGACGCGAAGCGCGCCGTCGCCATCGCTCTGCGCAACCGCATGCGGCGCCAGAAGCTGACGCCCGAACTGGCAGAAGAGATCATACCCAAGAACATCATCATGATCGGGCCCACGGGTGTGGGTAAAACCGAGATCGCCCGGCGGCTGGCGAAGCTTACGAACTCGCCTTTCCTGAAGGTGGAAGCCTCGAAATTCACCGAAGTTGGCTATGTGGGACGCGACGTCGAGTCGATGATTCGCGATCTGGTCGAGATTGCCATCGACATGATCCGCGAGGAGAAGCTCGAAGACGTCGCCGACAAAGCCGAGCTGAACGCAGAGGAGCGCCTGCTCGATCTGCTGCTGCCGCCCGCAGCTCCGCGGCCATCGGATGCGCCGACCGGAGGAGTCGTCATCGAAGGCTCGACGACCCATGATCACGGCGACTCGCAGTCGCGCACCCGCGAGAAGCTTCGCCAGCAATTACGCGAAGGCAAGCTCGATGAACGCATCGTGGAGCTCGACGTTCGTGAGCGCAACTTCCCCTCGTTCGAGATCATTTCGAACCAGGGTGTCGAGGAGATGGACGTCAATATCAAGGACATGTTGCCGAACATCTTCGGGCAGCGCAGCAAGAAGCGGAAGATGAAGGTTAACGAGGCCTTCGAGTACTTGATCCAGGAAGAAGAGCAGCGCCTCATCGACATGGATCACGTGACCCGCACCGCCATCGACCGCGTGGAGAATTCTGGAATCGTCTTCCTCGACGAAATCGACAAGATCGCGGGCCGTGAAAGCGGCCACGGGCCGGACGTTTCACGCGAGGGCGTTCAGCGCGACATCCTGCCCATTGTGGAAGGAACTACAGTCAACACTCGTTATGGGATGGTGCGAACCGATCACATCCTTTTCGTCGCCGCTGGCGCTTTCCACGTTTCGAAGCCCAGCGACCTGATCCCCGAGTTACAGGGGCGCTTCCCGATCCGCGTGGAATTGCAGTCGCTGACCATGGAAGACTTCATCCGGATTCTCACCGAGCCGAAGTCGTCGCTGGTAAAGCAGTACACGGCCCTCCTCGAGACCGAGGGTGTGAAACTCGAGTTCACGCCAGAATCCCTGGAAGAGGTCGCTCGCTTCGCGTTTCGCGTGAACGAAGGAACAGAGAACATCGGCGCACGTCGCCTGCATACCATCATGGAGCGGGTGCTCGATCAGATCAGCTTCGAAGCGCCTGAAAAAAAGGGCCAGCAGATTACGATCGATGCCGACTACGTGGGAAAGATGCTGTCCGACATCGTGAAGGATCAGGATCTCTCGCGCTACATCCTGTAAAAGCTCATGGGAAGGGCACGACTTCAGCCGTGCCGAAACGCCCTCAGGGCAACTGCGGCTTCAGCCGCAGAGGTTTGCTTTCCCATGCGTATCTTTGTCTCCAAGAAGAAGCCCTTGCGTTGAAGCACCAAAATCAAAGGCAATCTTCTTTGGCACGACTGAAGTCGTGCCCTTCCCGATCGGATAGCATCGGCAGCAGAACTGATGGCGCAGACTGATTAGAAAAGCCGGATCGCTTTCGCCTGCTCGATCGCGGGGATTTTGCGCAGAGCCTTGAGCACATCGTCCGAGACTTTGCCGTCGACGTGCACGACAGCGACCGCATTGCGCGGTGCGGCTTTCTTGTCAGAGCCTCCATTAACCGACTGACGGCCGAGGGAGAAGTCGGCGATATTGATCTTGTGTTCCCCAAGAATGGTGCCGATCTTGCCAATCACTCCGGGCACGTCGCGGTTGCGCAGGTAAATCAAGTTTCGTTCCAGCGGAGCTTCCACATCGATGTCGTCGACCGAGAGCAGGCGCGGAGCGTGTCCATGGAGGACGGCGCCTTTCACACGGTGCTCCTGTCCCGAAGTCTTCAGGAGAACCGACAGCACGCTGCCGGACCCTCCGGTAGAACTTTTCGCTTTGTGCTGCTCGTGCACACGCAGGCCACGGGAAGAGGCGATAGTCGCGGCGTTCACGAGATTGGCCTTTTCGTCGAGCATCTGGTTCAGGATGCCTTTGATTGCGGCGTTGCGTATTAACTCTGTCTTCCATTCCGCGATGTGACCGCTGTATCGCAATGAAATTTCTTCCAGCATTCCATCGCTGACCTGAGCGAGAAACGATCCGAGCCGTTCGGCAAGCACCACGTAGGGTTGCATCTCAACGTACTCTTCGTGCGAGACGGAGGGCACGTTCACGGCGTTCTGGATGACCCCGCTCTTTAGATACTCCTTAACCTGGTGCGCAACCTGCACGCCCACGGCTTCCTGTGCTTCGTGGGTCGAACCCCCGATATGCGGCGTGAGAATGACGTTTTCCATCGCAGTAAGCGGCGAGTTCTTCAGGGGCTCTTCCTGGAAAACGTCAAGCGCGGCGCCGCCGACCTGGCCCTGTTTGAGTCCATGCGCCAGCGCAGCTTCATCGATCAGTTCGCCGCGGGCGCAATTCACAATCCGAACCCCCTTCTTCATGATCTTGATGGACGAGGCGTTGATCATGCCGGTGGTCTGCGGAGTTAGGCCGACGTGCAGCGTCAGGTAGTCGGCCGCGGCATAGACGTCTTCCAGTTTGCCCATGCGGATGCCATTTTCCTTCGCAATGCTCGCCGAAACGAACGGATCGTGGCCCACAATCTCCATGCCGAAGGCGTAGGCACGCCTCGCCACTTCCATGCCAATCTTGCCAAGGCCGATGACGCCCAGTGTCTTGCCACGCAATTCCGTGCCCTGCAGAGATTTTTTCTCCCATTTGCCGGCGTGCATGAGTCCATCGGCGCGCGGAATAAACCGCGCCATCCCGAGCATCATGCCGAGCGTGAGTTCTGCGACTGCGACGGCATTGGCGCCTGGAGTATTCATGACCGCAATTCCCTTGCGGGTAGCGGCATCGATATCAACATTGTCGACTCCCACGCCGGCCCGGCCGATCACGCGCAACTTGGGGGCGTGCTCGAGCAGTGCTTCATCGACTTGCACAGCCGAACGCACAATCAGCGCGTCGGCTGTTTCGAGGTGCGAGGTGAGTTTGCCTTCAATCTGATCGGGCGTGACGAGGGTCCAGCGTGGCTCCTGCAACAGGGCAAGCGCGGAGGCGGAGATTTTTTCGGCGACAACAATTTTCATGTGTTTCTGGGTTCCTGAAGAAGTTGAAATCGTAGCAGAGTCGCAAGCTCGGCAAGAAAATCAGGCGCTGTTTCCGTGAAATAAGAATCGGCCACGAACCGAATTGGGAGGCTCCTGCAGTCGGAAGAGGCTGACTCCATTCGATTCGTGGCCCTAACTCCTACTTGTGCGCGCCTCCGCCCAGAACATCATCCGCGCTCTTCTGCGTTTGCGTGTATCCGATTGGAGGGCCGAACAACCCTGCATCAAGGCTGTCGTTGGAGTAGTTCGTCACTTCCGTCTGCATGTCCATCAGCGAGCCGGGAGTCGACGTGGGAGTCGGCGCACTTGAAGCCTGCTGTTCCTGTTGTTGCTGTTGCTGCTGCTGTTCTTTTTTCTTCTTGAACATGCCGCCGATCCCCTTCATGACCGCCGCGCTAGGCGTCGTGGGGATGGAATCGTCATCGTGCTTCTGCGGGGGTGGCGGAGGCGGTGCCTGCTGCGTGGCGGGCTGTCCGGCGGCAGCGTTCCCGCCGAGCGTCATGCTGGTATAGGAAACGATCGGCATCCCTGTAATGTGGGCGACGTTGTTCTTGCGCAGTTCCGCCAGGCTGACCTGCACGTTGCTATTGGCCATGCCCTGCATCACTTGTCCCGGAACCCAGTCCATTTCCTTGGCCATCTTGAGATAGAACTGCCGGATCTCGCTGTAGCCGGGGATGTCCTCCGCGATCCACTGATCGGTGTTCACGACGGTTGAGACTTGCTGACCCTGCGTCTTGGGATCATCCGACTCCATCAGCATCTCGACCTTCGCCTTCACTTCCTTGGTTGGCAATCCGAGGATGGTGCGGGTCGCCCCAGTCTCGCTGCTTTCAAATTTCGGCGTGATTTTGACGTTGGTCTTCTGAGTATTGTCAGGATGCTTGGCCTGCTCTTCCTTCAGCTTCGCCTGCATCTCCTGCTGCTTGCGCTGTATGGCCTGCTTCATTTCGTCGAAGGTCATGATGCCGTAGGTTTTGGCTTGAGGATCGATTTCGATGAAGCGCCGGTTATCGAGATCGATGATCTGGATTTTGCCGTCGGAGTTTTCCTCGCGCAGCTTGTTCCCCTTGATGGCCACGGTGCGCGTGGTCGGAGCCGTGGCTTGCTTTGCGTTCTTGCTGAAAACGGAGACGAACTTGACGGCGCCCATCATGGCGCCGCCGGTCACCTTGGTGGTTTCCGAGTACTTGAAGTCCGCGCGGCAGGTGCCACACAACATCCCAATCGCGGTGAACAGGGCCGTACTACCTTGCAGTCGCATACACACTCCAGTTCGAGGTATTGGGGGGGATTGAGGTGAGGGAGCGGGGACGAATCCGCTCCCGGATTGATGGTCGTGCTCTGACGGCGGCGGCGACAGTAGCTATCGAGCCGCGCCGGCCGTCTCGGTCTGGCGGGCAAAGACTTCCTGCGCCGCCCGAACCGCCGATCCAAACTCCACCGACTTGCTGCTCACGCGAGCCAGCACGTGCTCGAGCGCCGCTAGCGCGCCGATGGTGTCGAGATAGTCGTAGTACCCGATGTGCGCCATGCGAAACAGCTTGCCTTTCATTTCGCCCTGCCCGTTGGCGACCACTGCATTGAACGACTCGCGGAACTCCTTTACGATCGCGCCGGAGTCTACACCTGCAGGCGCTTCAATGGCGGTGACAGCCGCGGCGGGAGATGAAGGTGCGAACAACTTCAGTCCCAGCGCCTTTGCGCCCGCCCGCGTCATTTCAGCCGCGAGTTCGGCGTTGTTGACCAGATCCTCGCGTCCAGCGGCAAGGTCGCCGCTGCCGAGTTGTCGGATGTAGTCGAGCGCAGCGCCCAGACCGGCAAAGAGTGAGGTTGCCGGAGTGTAAGCGGACTCGCCCTTGGCAGCAGATTTCCGTTCTTTACGCAGATCAAAATAAAAGCGGGGAGACTTCGCCGTCTCCATGCGCTGCCATGCCCGCTCGCTGACCCCGCAATAGGCCAGGCCCGGCGGAATCATAAGCGCCTTCTGCGAGCCGCCTACGATGATATCTACTCCCCACTCATCCACGTCCAGATGGGTCGTTCCTAGGCCGGTAATGGCATCCACGACCAGCAAAGTCTCGTCGCCCGTGCCGCGAACAAGCTTTGCGATCCCCTTCACGTCGTGGCGGGCTCCAGTCGACGTTTCGGTCGCCTGCATGTACACCACGCGCACGTCTGGCGTCAGCTTCGCGCGAACTTCGTTGAGCGTGAATGTCTCGCCGTACGGCTTGCTCAGCACATCCACGTTGCAGCCGAATGCCTTGCCCAGCGCCGTCCAGCGCTCGCCGAACTTCCCGGCGGTAAGCACGAGAATCTTGTCGCCAGGCGAGCTCAGGTTTGAGACGCTGGCTTCCATCACGCCGGAACCGGAGCAGGCCAGCACCAGCACGTCGTTCTTCGTGCCGATGAATTCCTTCATGTCGGAGAGCACGCGCGTAAACAGGTTGCGGAAGTCGGCCGTCCGGTGATGGGCGGTGAATGCAGCCTCCGCGAATTGAGCAGCGGGCAAAAGAGGCGTCGGGCCGGGAGTAAAAAGACGATTCTTGCGCAGCATGGCTAATGAGTCCTTGAGAAACAGGGTGGTAGATAGTTTATCGGAAGGCGCGGGATCGGCGCACGTTGGGATGGGCCGATCCAGGCTTTAAGCCGCCCTCCGCGCCTCGCTCAATTCGCCAGGTTCTTGGCAGCCGCTATAATTGCGGCACTATGAGCCTGATAGACCAGATTCAAAAAGATCTTGTGGCCGCCATGAAGTCGAAGGACGAACTGCGCCTTTCCTGCCTGCGCATGGTGAAGACAGCGCTGACCCTGAAGCAGACCGAAAAGATGGGTCCGCTCGACGACAAGGAATCGCAACAGGTGTTGGCCACGCTGATTAAGCAGCGCAAGGACTCGGTCGAGCAGTTCACCAAGGGCGGCCGGCAGGAGATGGCGGATAAAGAAGCCGCCGAGATCAAGGTCATCGAGGGCTATTTGCCGAAGGCCGCCGGAGAAGAAGAAATCGTTGCAGGCGTGAAGGCGACGATCGCCGAGATGGGCTCCCCAACTATGAAAGACATGGGCACGGTGATGAAGAACGCGATGGCGCGGTTCGGAGCTGCGGGCATGCGCGTGGACGGGAAAGTCGTGAGTGATGCTGTGAAGAAGGAGTTGGCTGGGAAATAAGATCCTCTGAGAGGATTTGATCCGTCCGCTTCTCAGCTTACAGCCATACTCTATTCACTCGCTCACTTCCCTCCGTGAGTACCGTTTGTTGAACAAGGCTCAACCTAAATCTCCGCACGAGGAATTCAAAGATGATCCGTTCTATTCGTGTGGTCGCTATCATGGCCGCGCTCTTATGCCCGGTCTTTGCCCAAACCTCCAAGGTCGAGTCCGTCCTCGACATGCAGGAATTCGTCCACGACTGGACGATTTCAAAACAGTTCACGCTCGAAGTGGCAAACGCGATGCCGGCCGAACTCTATTCCTTCAAGCCGAATCCGGACGAAATGACGTTTGGTGAGCAGATCATTCATATCGCGGGGGCCAACGTCTTCCGGTTTCACGAGATCACTGGCATTAAGCCGCCGTTTGATTTCGATCCCGCTCAGCTGCCGCCAACCGACAAGGCCTCAGCGGTCAAGATGCTGGAGCAGTCGTTCGACTATGTCATCAGCGTTCTGCCCGGGATCACGGGTGAGCACCTGAAGCGCACCTGGCACATTCCGTCATGGAAGGGACGCACGGATCCCGATGGCCGGGCGATGATCCTGAACATGTTCGTGCATACGGCACACCACCGTGCGCAATGCGAGGTCTACATGCGGGTGAAAGGGATCAAGCCGCCGACCTATACGTTCTGATAGGGGCAGGATGCTCAAAAAGCTAAACCGCAGGCGCTGAAGCGCGAGCCCTACGAGTCCAATGGTGGCACGACTGAAGTCGTGCCCTTTCCCTCAGTTGAGTTAGCTGGAAGTTTTTCTTACTTGCTTCGCTGCAATTCGCGGTAAGCCTCGCTTTTCGAGACGCCAAGTTCCTTCGCGACTTTCTTCAGGGCGGCTTTCTCGTCGAGCTTCTCTTCGCTTATGAGTTGTTGTACGCGATCGCGAACTGAGACTCGCGCCGGCGCGGCGCTCTGAGCGGATTCCTCGGGCTTGGCGATCAGTAGAGTGATCTCACCTTTCACGTCGCCTCTCGACTTGAGCGTCGCCAGGATGTCTCCCGCCTTGCCGCGCAGGAACTCCTCGTGAATCTTGGTGATCTCGCGGGCTACGACGATACGCCGAGCCGGGCCGAGCACTTCGACGATGTCTTCCAGAGTTTCCACTAAGCGATGCGGAGCTTCGTAGAAGGCTTCGGTTCGCGTCGAATCGCGAAGGCTTTCGAGCAGCGTACGGCGCTCACCGCGCTTAGAAGGGAGGAAGCCCGAGAAGCGAAACGAGTCGGTGGGCAGGCCGCTGGCCACCAGCGCTGCCAGGAATGCCGACGAGCCCGGAATCGGCACGACGGGCACACCATGTCGAATCGCCAGCGTGATCAGCCGGAAGCCGGGATCGGAGATGCCCGGCATCCCAGCGTCGGTCACCAATGCGATCCTCGCGCCACCCTCAAGGTCGACCACCAGCTCCGCGGCCTTGGTCATCTCATTGTGTTCGTGATAGCTGACCGTCTTGGTCGTGATTCCGTAGTGATTCAATAGCTTCTGCGTCTGACGGGTGTCTTCACACGCAATCAGCTCAACGCCTTTTAGGATTCGTAGAGCGCGTAGCGTGATGTCCTCAAGGTTGCCGATCGGCGTGGCGACCAGGTACAACGTTGGCCCGGGATCGAGCGGCGCGGATTTCGACAAGTGCTCGGCGGCCATGGCGGGAAGGATAGCAGTTTCAAGCTGTCAGCTCTCAGCCTGTCAGCCGGAACTCGTGCCGCTTTTGCGACCTTTGTCCCGCGGCACGATTTCGGGTTCCGTATCGATCGCCTCAGGCTGTTCTATCCGGTTTGCTGACAGCTTATGGCTGATAGCTGACAGCTTCTTCCAAATTGACGCGACCCGCGCAGAACACCTAGAATCTAATGAATCGATAGGGCTGCCAGCAGTCCCACGCGCGGCCCGTTAGTATCTCGAAACATTGGAGTTGCATGCCACTTTACGAGTATCAGTGCAAAAAGTGCCACCATCGATTTGAGCGCATCCAGAAGTTCTCCGATCCGCATGTGAAGAAGTGTCCCGACTGTGGCGGCCCGGTCGAGCAAATGGTGTCGGCGCCCGCCGTCCAGTTCAAGGGCACGGGCTGGTACGTCACCGACTACCCCAAGAAGTCGTCGGAGGGGTCGTCGTCTTCGTCGAATGGGGAGTCTGGGTCTAAGAAAGAAGACAAGAAGGACTCCAAGACGGAAGCTAAGTCGGAGAGCTCGACCAAGAAGGCTGAGAAGAAGTCGAAAGACTGAGTTAAGCGCACCCCGCAACTTACAGGCCACGGATCAGATCCGTGGCTTTCGTGTCTCTGTCGCCTTCCGGCAGCCTCGCTGAATCCTTTGCGAAGAAAACTCATCTAAATCACTTGACTAGTCAAGTATTCCCAAGAAGCGAATTTTGGAGGGCGTCATGATCACTTTACGGCGTGCCAACGAACGCGGCGGCGGCGATTTCGGCTGGCTGAACACCAGGCACACCTTCAGTTTTAGCGACTACTACGATCCGCGCTGGATGGGCTTCCGATCCTTGCGCGTGATCAATGAAGACTACGTTGCACCTTCGTCGGGATTTCCGACGCATCCGCACAGCGACATGGAGATCATCACATACGTTCTCGAAGGCAAACTCGAGCACAAGGACAGTCTGGGCACCGGATCGGTGATCTTGCCGGGCGATGGCCAGCGAATGACGGCGGGCCGGGGCATCCGGCACAGCGAGTACAACCCCTCGAAGAACGAGCGGGTTCACCTGTACCAGATCTGGATTCTGCCCGAGAAGAAATCGCTACAACCGAGCTATGAGCAGAAGTCGTTCCCGACGGACGAGAAGCAAGGCAAGCTGCGCCTGATTGCTTCGCCCGACGCAAAAGACGGATCGGTCAAGATCAACCAGGATGCGCAGCTTTACGTCACCTTGCTGAAGCCGGGCGAACAAGTCGCGCACGACTTCGGGAAGAATCGGCACGGGTGGCTGCAGGTTGCCAAGGGCAGCGTTCAGGTGAATGGTCAGACGCTCGAACAAGGTGATGGAGCGGCGATCAGCGACGAGCCGACCTTGAGTATCAGGGGCGCGAAGGACAGTGAAGTGCTGTTGTTTGATCTGGCGTGATGGGGGGAGATTGCCTGGTTGAGTCGGGCCCTCCCCGCTTGCTCACCTCCAAAGGACCCGCCCGGCGGTGCAGGATCGTGCAAACATTCTTGCCAGCATCGGGGTTTTTGGGTGTAAACACTGCGATCTCTCACTGCCCCGGATTTTGGCGAACAAAGGACGCAGGCTTGTGAGAACGCCTGATTACGACAGTTGAGCGACGCCGACCTATAATCCAGCGCATGTCTCAATACGTTATTCGGGCCGCCTTTTCAGGAACTACCGTCCGGGTCTATCAAGCCTACCGTGTGGAAATTGCGATGCCCGCATTGGCTGCTGGAAGTTTTGTTCCGCCCTTCAGCATGGGGCGCATGACTTGGATCAAACCCTCGTTTAACTGGATGATGTATCGGTGTGGCTATGCCACAAAAGTTGGCCAAGAAGTCGTTCTGGGTATCGATATTACGCGAGAGGGCTTCGAGTGGGCACTGGAACACGCAGTACTGTCCAGCTTCAATCCGTCGATTCATTCTTCACACGACGCGTGGCAAAACAGCCTCTCAGAAGCGCCAGTTCGCATACAGTGGGACCCGGAACGTGATTGGCGGTTGGGTGTTGTTGAAGGTGTCCGAGCAATCCAGATCGGATTGACTGGTGAAGCTGTCCAGCGATACGTGGACAACTGGATTGTTAGACTGGAAGACGTGACACCAGTTGCACATCGTCTTGATTTCGGTCGGAAAAATGGAGCAATCCCCGACAACTTACCCGACAATCTGGAGACTCCCTACCCTCTCAGTTCAACGCTACGGGTCAAACTCTCGCGGACAATCCTGCCCACATCGGAGTGACGGATCACGTTTCACGCGTTTGCTGGCGAAACATCGCCATTACGCTCATCATCCGATCAATGAGCGAAACCGCCTGCTAGAATCACCGCTGCATGCGCGACGTGGACAGGATTATTCAGTCGGTGAGGGGCATCTGCCCCGCTGTGAACGTTAAGCAGCTTCGTGTGTCCCACCCCGGAGCAGATGACGATGGACTCTGGTATTTCGACCAACCTGCATGCGAGTTCCAAGTTCAAATAGAGTCACCGAAAGGGATGTGCCCTTTTCTTGTCGAGACGGACGAGAATGACGACCGCCTGACTGGTCGCTCAGTTGAAGAGACCGTCGAAATCCTCACTCGGCTGCTTCACATCAAGGAGTAGCATTCCGCTCACAACCCAAGGTCGGTCGCCGCGTCATCTCAGTTGGCGTAACATCGCCATTACACTCAACTTGTTCACCGCAATATCTCCCCTTCAATCCGACTTCTTGCTGGTGCGGGCTTGGTAACCCTCGGGAAAGACCTGAGAGAGCAGAGTTTTGTTTAAGGGGGGCTTCTAGAATTACCTGTCGTGTGGCAATCGTCAAAGTGTCGAGAAACCGCCTTCGACATTAACCACTCATGGTCCTCTCTTCTTTGATCAAAATCAGCGATTTACCAGACGCTTCCACGACGCCTGACTTTGGTCGGTAAATTGCATTCACCTAGTTTGCGGCAGATGCAGCTCGCCGGAGAAACGAGATGTCGATGCGATCATGCGCGGTCTGAAAAGCACTCTTGCGCAAGCGCCGGTGGTGCGATTCGGTGAGCTTTGATTGCGGATGGATCTGGTAGTGCTATCACAATGCGAAACCTGATTGCAGCCCTGTGCACCGACACTCATAGGGTCAGAAGAGATTGTCATGGCAAAGGTAATTGAGTTTTTCGCCCCGAAGAGAGTTCTGCTCTTCCTGGCAGCGTTGGTCGTGGCACATCATTACTACGCTTCCGTGGGCACCCAAGTAGCTCTGTCCAGCGATCTTCAGAAGCAGGTGCACGAACTGACGGCCCAGGTGGAGCAACTTCATCAAGAACAGGGGATGCCAGCGACGGTGTTGAACCGATATCGCAAATCCATTGGCTATATCTACGGCGTCTACCAGGTCGGTTTTGCCAACCAGCGTCCGGCGTTGCGGAGGCGGGTCTCGGGCACAGGGTTCATAGTTGGCGACGGTTTGGTAGCCACCAACCACCACCTAGCCGAGCCTTGGTACGGAGACTCGGAGGCGGAAGCACTGATTCATCGCGGAGCAGTCACCAGACTGGAAAGCCTCGTAATCTTCTTTCCTGGCTCACCCAAGCCGGTGAATCTATCCCACGCTTTGGTTTCGACGACTTCGGATCTGGCTATTCTGCGCGCTGAGAAATCGAGTGTGGTTCCCAGTCTCCCGGTGTTACCCCTGGCAAGGGCGGTCGGTTATCCGGGACAACTGGTCACGGTGATCGGCTATCCCATGGGGATTGCCGGGATGGTGGCAAAGTCGCCAACCGGTGTTTACGAGCGGCTGGCTTACCGTCACAAAGACATCAGGGCCGCCAGCGCTCTGGCGGAGTTGTCGCTGATTCGCCCCTCGGTCACATACGGGCATCTTGGCGACGTGGTCGGCGACAAAATCGTCTACGACGCGACCACCGCCCCCGGCGGCAGCGGCGGACCGGTGTTCAATGCCAACGGTGAAGTGATTGGCGTCAATTTCGCCTACATGGCTGGATTCTCCGGGGCCACATTCGGCGTTTCCGTTGAGTCGCTGCGCCTACTGCTAGAAGAGGCACACAAGATGACACTAAGAACGCCTAGCACAGGGATATCCAATGTCGTAGCCGTGCCTCTCCATTCTGCATCAACTCGCCATCAAAACTAGGGACCATCGTCATCTGCGCGAGCGAGAATCCATCGTGCCCGCACGTTGTTGGCGAAAAATCCCTATTTCACGTTGTTGGCGAAAAATCCCTATTTCACGCAATATCAAAAGGCGCCCACTTTTACGGTAAGTTGTGAGTGTTTGGAACACCACACCTACCGAAAAGGAGCGCCTTTATGAATCAAGAGAAGTAT
>Ga0207665_10001048_pt1 | contig 18596 bp, 14 predicted proteins | sample LARL112metaG_FD_184351 | JGI IMG/M metagenome (GOLD analysis project Ga0207665, IMG submission 184351) | Corn, switchgrass and miscanthus rhizosphere microbial communities from Kellogg Biological Station, Michigan, USA - LAR L11-2 metaG... | ecosystem: Host-associated > Plants > Roots >...
CCCTAATGCTTGGACTGTTCGTATTTTTCTGCATGCCCATCCTCACAAATGGTCAGAGTGTTTTCGATGGCGTATGGAAATTTGACATCACCAAAGCGCAACTGCCAAAAAAACCCGAGGTTTACCTGCTGCAAGGGGGCATGTACAGCTGCAAGACTTGCGTTCCCCCGTATGAAATCAAAGCCGATGGTCAAGATCAGAAGGTCACGGGACATCCGTATTTTGACACCCTCAGCGTCAAGGTCGTGGACAATCTAACCGTCGACATGACCAACAAAAAAGATGGCAAGGTCAACGGGACTTCAAAATGGACCGTCTCGCCCGATGGCAACACCCTGGACGTTGAATTTTCCGATAGCTCGGCCACCAACGCCGATCCCGTAAAAGGTAAGGGAGAATCGACGCGAGTAGCAAAAGGGCCGGCCGGAGCTCACGCGATTTCCGGCTCTTGGCGGTCTACGAAAGTAGAGAATATTTCCGATAACGGGCTGCTGGTGACGTTTAAACTGCAAGGCGACACTTTTTCTATGAGCAATCCTACCGGACAATCCTATACCGCGAAGCTCGATGGGACCGACGCGCCGTACCAGGGAGATCCGGGCACCACCAGCGTTTCTGTCAAGCGGTTTGGAAAGAACACAATCGAGGAAACCGATAAACGCAATGGAAAAATAATTGCCGTGTCCCGCATAACCGTGGCTGCGGACGGTAAGACCATGAACGTCACAGCGATTGACAAGCTGCGCGGAACGACGGCCGAATTTCCGGCGGTAAAGCAATAAAAGGTCGGAAGCTACCGATAGTACATTGTGGATAGCACCGGGTTGCTGGTCCGGCATCGGATTCGAACGAAGAGTCCGTCATCGCCACGGCCGAAAGCTTGGGCCGCCTCGGCCTCCTGCGGACTGCGCGGAAAAAGCCGCCTAAACAAAGCATACAATCACAATTTCCTCTCATAGCTCGCCCAAAATCCATTCAGCGCGTGGACTTCGTGGACAATTTGGGCCCGCGTGAAGCCGCCAAGGCTTGCAGGATGGGTGTGGTGGCAAGCGTTGTGACAACGGCCATGAGCACGAACATTGCAAAAAGTCTCGGGGAGAGAACGCCGAGGTCGAGCCCAACGTTTAGGACTACGAGCTCCATCAGGCCGCGAGTGTTCATGAGAATGGCAAGCGAGGCAGCTTCTCTGCTGTCCGACCCGGTCATGCGCGCAGCGAAAAAGCTGCCCCCGAACTTGCCCGCTGATGCGATCAGAATGATGACCACACAAGCCAACCAGTCGGCGGGTTCTTTCAGAAGGCCGGCCTGCGTGCGCATTCCAGTGAACGCAAAAAATACGGGCAAGAAAAGCACGACGACGAGGTCCTCACACTTTTCTCGGATATCGCGGGCGAGCTGAGAGTCGTGGGGAACAACTGCGCCGAGAAGAAACGCACCGAAAAGCGCGTGAATTCCGATGCGCTCGGTAAGCAGCGCCGAAACAAGCAAGGAAACACAGACGGTCGCAAACATCTGCTGCGTTGTTCTGCCTTGGGACATCTGGCGTCGGGCCAGCCACGCGGCACCTCTTCTGGCGATCACCAGCACCAAAAGAATGAACGCGATGGCCTCGCCGGCCGTTACCAGAACGCGCCCTGGCTGCGCGCGAGCTACTCCGACAACAAGCGCCAGAAGGCACCATGCTGTGACATCGTCAACGGCCGCGCATGCCAAGGCCAGCACACCCATGCGACTGGTTTGCAGTTTGCTATCGGTAAGAATTCGCGCCAGGACCGGAAAGGCCGTGACTGACATGGCTACGCCAATAAACAGCGCAAACGCGGTGAACGAAACGCTGCCGTCGGCGAAACGCGGATAGAGCCAAAGTGCAAAGCCCGCGCCCAGGAGAAACGGCACCACAATGCTGGCGTGCGAAATGGCTATGGAGGCCCGCGTCCGCTGTCGCAGCAAACCCGTGTCCAGTTCCAATCCGACCAGAAACATGAAGAGGATGATTCCAACCTGCGCAATGACCGCCAAAAACGGCGCTATCGCAGGAGGCAGGAGTTGCGAAGAAACCTGAGGCGCCAGCCAGCCGAGAAACGAGGGTCCAAGCAGCAATCCGGCAATGACTTCGCCCATCACTTGCGGCTGATGCAGCCAGCGAAATATCGCGCCCAAAACGCGGGCGGCAATTACGATGACCAGCAAAGCAAGAAGGACATGCAACAAGACGCTGGGCATTTCAGCGGGCGGAGTTTTGTCAATCGCAGGAGGGTGCGTGGCCTGAGGTGCAAAAAACCTGAGTCCTGCGGAGCGAATCAAAAGAAAGACGCCAACCGCTGCAAGCAAACTTGTCGCATAGAAGAGGATGACGCGCGATTTTCGCATCAAGGCAGCGCGAGAAGGTTTTCCGCGCGCGGGGGAAAAGTGCGGTCCTTCTGTTCAGCGTATCTCATTGAACTTTCTATTTGGTTCCTTTTCGCGTTGCAGATGTTCCGCGAGCCGCTTCGCTTGTGTCCGGCTGCGCTCAGCGCTGGCCGTGTTCCAGTAGAGCAGCCGCAGCCCGAGCGGCAGCAAGTTTACTGCTAGGAGAGAGGGCCACAACAGCTCGTATTCGGATCGCCAGTCTGTAAAGAACAACCCTCCGGCCGCGACAAGTGAGGCAATCGCAACCACTTTGCGGCGCTTCACCCAGGTTGCACTTAGCTCGTCCTTTCGAGCAGCAGTGGGATGCATGATGACGAGCAGTGGAGGCTTGGCCTTTCCTTCCGCGTCGAAAATCTCGCAACACATGAAAGGATGCCGCTGCACTTGGGCTTCACAGAATGCACGTGCGTCTTCCAGATGGTCGAAAAGTAGAAACCGGCAATCGCCTAGGTGAGCGATTTCGCTGCCGTCGGTCGCCAGTGGGTTGGCCGTCTTCACGTCCTTGAGGAATACGGCGCACTGTGTGGGGCCGACCAGGGAGGTCCAGGCCGCAGGCTGTCGTGTTTTGTCGTATACCTTAAATTCTCGAAACGCGTCTTGCTGAATGGGAGCCACGAAAGTGCCTTGCCGCGGAAGCCGATGAAGCCGCATTACCACAAACCGGGGAGCAGACGGACGTCTATCTGCGACTGAAGAGCATCAAACCACCCGGATATCCATTCTAGCGCGGTGTGAGGCTCAGCCAGGTGTTCTCGACGCATTATGCCTGAATCTGGTCCTGGAATTCACGGGTTCGAGGGTGTCCTGGCGCGATGCTCTTAAGCGGCGAAGTGAGTAGCCGCAGAATTTTCAATGGCTAGCGGCGTAGTGACTGATTTACGCCGCTACCGGACCTAGGTCTTTAAGCTGACTTATTGAGTGAGTGTGGGACCCGTTCCGGGTTGATCAGCTTCCAGCTGGCGCTTGGAGCCAGGTGATGATTCGGCGCCAGGGGGCCATCTCCGCGCTGCTCATCGGTGCTTGCAGCCAGAGAACCATTTTACGCCGCACAAGTTCGAATCGACTTGGGCCGCTTTCGATGGGCTCCGGCAGGCCAGAAGTCTCGGTTTCTGAGGGTACGAGCCAATTGGGGCTAACCTCTGCCAAGCACTGCTTCGCGCTAGCACTCGACGGGTCTCGCTCGCCAGTCACACCCGTAATTGACAATTTTAGCATCGCGCCAACCTGCTCCTGGAACGCCCTCATCGTTCTCAACAGATTGCGTGCAAACCACACGCCTGCGATTAAGAACGCAAGTTGAATCACGAGGCTGACCGAAGCGTACCAATTGCTCTGATCCAAAGCGGTAAGATTGCTCATATCCTCACCTTGGACTGGGATAGCACAATTTACAACTGGGCAACGGCACCGGAAACTGGTACGAAGTCCAAATAACGGGCAGGTGCATCTCCTTGTCCGGTAGGACTGTCGGAGCGCAAGCCTCAACTCCATCTGGTTAAGGCCGTGACCGGAAAGTGGGCCATAGCCGCAGGGCCCTTGTCTTCGATTTCTCCGAAGTGCAAACTAAATTTGAGGTACCCCCTCGGCTAATCGCACGCAGCGACTCGAGAAATCACATGGCAGGGCCACTCCACGCACAAATTAACGGAAAGAGCCGCACCTTCGAGTCTGATCCCGAGACCACACTGCTTTTTGCGCTGCGCGAAGAGCTTGGCCTTACCGGAACCAAATACGGATGCGGCGAAGGCCAGTGTGGCGCGTGCACAATTTTGCTGAATGGCGCGCCGCGCCGGTCCTGCCAGCTCTCGGTCGCCGACGCCGCCGGAAAATCCATCGTCACCATTGAGGGCTTCGAACAAAACGGCCAGCTCCATCCTGTGCAGCAGGCATTTCTCGATCAAGGCGCATTCCAATGTGCGTACTGCACATCGGGAATGATTGTCAGCAGCGTCGCGCTCCTGCAAAAAAATGCAAATCCCAACGAAGCGGAAATCGTACAGGCCCTGCAAGGAAATATCTGCCGCTGCGGAACGCATCCCAGAATCGTCGCCGCCGTTCGGCAGGCCGCGAAAGCCATGCATGGACGAAATCATGAGCGCCGATGACTCTGTTGACATCCGCACGAATGCGCAAAGCGGGAAAAGCAATCCTTGCTTCCCGGACAAGCAAGCGGCGGAGGCGCGTCACACGTTAGCCCAGCCCGCGAGGGCTGGGGCAGAAAACGTCCTGAACCCAAGCGCCGTAGGTGCGGCACTCCCGATTACACAATCAGCGGAATCTCGAAACCTTTTAAAGGGCAGCAACAAAGCCCGCGTCGCTCCCGAAACATTCATTCCCGAGCCGGAGCGCTACGAACTCCGCTCCAACGCACTGCATCATTTCAATCTGCAACGGCGCGACTTCTTCAAGGTGATGGGCGCAGGCATAGCGATTTTTACCGTCGCCGCAGACGCGCTAACAGCGCAAGAGTCCGGCACCCGGCACGAGAATCGCGATCAGGATCAACCAAAAGATATTTCCTCCTGGCTGCACATCAACGACGACGGAGTTGTCACCGTCTTCACCGGCAAAGTCGAAGTTGGCCAGAATACTCGCACCACGCTGGCGCAATCCGTCGCCGACGAACTCCGCGTTCCGCTTTCCAGTGTTCGCATGGTCATGGGCGATACTGCGCTCACTCCGTTCGATATGGGCACGTTTGGCAGCCGCTCCACTCCGTACATGTCGCCGCAACTTCGCCGTGCCGCATCGGCGGCGCGCGATTTGCTCCTGGCGCAAGCCGCCGCAAAATGGAAAACTTCCGCGGCCAAACTGGTAGCAAGCGAAGGAAAAATCAGCAACCCCGCCTCCGGAGCGACGCTGACTTACGCGCAGCTCGCGCAAGGAAAAACGCTCGCGCACGATCTTCCGGATGCCGATCCGATCACTCCAGCGGCGCAATGGACGGTGGCAGGAAAATCCGCGCCAAAATTGGACGCGCGCGCGTTTGTCACCGGCCAGCATCAGTACACGCCCGATTTGCGGCCTGCCCGTCTCCTCTATGGACAGGTTTTGCGGCCGCCATCATTTGGCGCGACTCTCCTCTCCGCGGATTTGGCGGCGGCTCAGGCCATGCCGGGAGTCGTCGTGGTTCGCGACTCGGATTTTGTAGCAGTAGCCGCACCGGCCGAACGCGCTGTGGAAAAAGCGCTCTCCGCGATTCATGCCGAATGGAAAAGCACACCGCAAATTTCCAGCAACGATCTGTATCCCTACCTGAAGAAAAATTCTGAAAGCGGCGCGGACCATCAGAAAGCACGCGAAACGGGTTCCATCGCAAATGGTTTGGCCAGCGCCGCGCACCATTTGGAACAAAGTTACACCGTCGCGTACATCGCGCACGCTCCTCTTGAGCCTCGCGCTGCCGTCGCCGATTGGAATGATGGAAAGCTCACCGTCTGGACCGGAACGCAGCGCCCGTTTGGCGTTCAAGACGAACTCGCGTCAGCGCTGCACATTCCTAAAGATCGTGTGCGCGTGATTGTTCCCGATACCGGATCTGCCTACGGAGGCAAACACACCGGCGATGCGGCGCTGGAAGCGGCGCGCCTCGCGCAAGCGGCGCGCTGCCCCGTAAAAATTGTTTGGAGTCGTGAAGAAGAATTCACCTGGGCCTATTTTCGCCCTGCGGGTTTGATTGAAATCAAAAGCGGCCTTTCCGTGGATGGCAAACTGACGGCCTGGGAATTTCACAATTACAATTCTGGAGGCTCCGGCATACAAACTCCGTACGATGTGGCGAATCAGCGAATCCAGTTTCATGAAGCATCTTCGCCGCTGCGACAAGGCTCGTACCGCGGACTCGCGGCCACCGCCAATCATTTTGCACGTGAATCTTTCATGGACGAATTGGCTCACGTAGGGCAAATCGATCCGTTGCAATTTCGCATGAAGAATCTTTCCGATCCTCGATTACGCGCCGTATTCGAGAGCGCGGCAAATTCTTTTGGCTGGCCGCGAAAGAAAACGCAACTAGGACAGGGATTCGGGATTGCCGGCGGCGTGGAGAAAAATGGCTATGTTGCGACCTGCGCGGAAATCGCAGTGGATCAAAACTCTGGCAGCGTTCGCGTGGTGCGCGTCATGACAACCTTTGAATGCGGCGCAATCGTAAATCCGGATGGCTTGCGCAATCAGGTGATCGGCGCAAATATCATGGCTTTGGGCGGCGCACTGTTTGAAGCCATCGAATTTGAAAATGGCCGCATCAGCAATGCCCGTTTTGCGCACTATCGCGTGCCACGCTTCCGCGACGTTCCGCAGATCGAAGCTGTGCTCATCGATCGGAAAGATATTCCGCCAGCCGGAGCCGGCGAAACTCCCATCATCGGACTGGCCCCCGCAATCGGTAACGCAATCTTTCACGCCACCGGAATCCGCCTGCGCAGCCTGCCACTGGTTCCGCGTGGTCTTAACCTACAGAAAAGCAACGCGTAATCCTTGCAACCATTCTTATTCTCGCGTTGCCACTGAAATTTCTGGTCATCGAAGTAAATACTTTTCTAGCTGAATGGACACTGAGACAGTAGAATCGCTCTTCGCTCAGGGGCCCATTTGCGCAACGTCGTCGTTGGCATCGCAATTCTCGCCGCACTCACCGGACTAACTTGTCTGTGCTGCGCTTTTATTGGCGTTGAGGTTCACACTCATGATTATTATTTTGCTATTCGTTCTCGCGTGTCTGAAGAGGAACGCTTGCAGAAATATTTCCAGTCGCTTTTCCCCGGTGATTCCGCAAACACCGGTCCCGGTTTTGCGGCGCTGGTGAAGGAAGATGGACGAGTTGTATTTGAAAAAAGCTACGGCGTGCGCGATCTGCGCACAAAAACCGCGATCGGTGCGCAGACCAATTTCCGGCTGGCATCGTGCACAAAACAATTCACCGCCATGGCGATTATGCTTTTGGTGCGCGAGGGCAAGTTGCGTTACGAGGAATCGCTCACGGATATTTTTCCCGAATTTCCTGCGTACGGAAAACAGATCACCGTTCGTAATTTACTGAATCACACGGGCGGCTTGCCCGACTACGAAGATTTGATGGACGCGCTCGAAAAGACAAAAGGAAAAGTCTGGTCGGCCGAAAAACAGATTAAAGACGCCGAAGTTCTGGAGCTGCTCGAAAAAGAATCGCACGGCAAATTCGCGCCAGGAACAAAGTGGGAGTACAGCAATTCCGGCTACGTCGTCCTCGGACTAGTTGTCGCAAAAGTTTCCGGCAAATCTTTCGGAGAATTTCTGAGCGAAAGAATTTTCATTCCGCTGAAAATGGATCACACGCTTGTTTTTGAGAATGGAAAAAACCAAGTTGCGAATCGCGCGTACGGCCACTCCAAAAAAGATGGTGCCTTCGCTGAAACCGACCAAAGTTCCACCTCCGCAACGCAAGGCGACGGGGGAATTTATTCCAACCTGGAAGATTTATCCAAGTGGGACGATGCGCTGCGCAATCACACGCTGCTGAGCGAAACCGATTTTCTTCCCACAATCACTCCATCGGACTTGCCGCCAGGTGCCAAAGCAAGACTCGCCGCAGACGTTCCGAACTCGCTGCGTGACCACGCAACCGCATACGGTTTCGGCTGGTTCCTGAATTTGCGGGATCCGCATCCGTTGATGTGGCATTACGGCGACACCATGGGATTCAAATCCGCAATTCTTCGCTACACGCGCGACAACGTAACCGTCATTCTTCTCTGCAACCGCACCGACCTCGACCAGGGCAAACTTGCCATCACAGCGTCGCAGATTCTTCGATCCCTTGATTAAACTTCCGAATCCGACTCCGCGAGTGCGCGAAACGTTTCTCGATGTTGGTCCATAAGCTTCAATCCCAGTCTGAATTGCTTCTCGAAAGCTTCATGTTCGATTGCTGCCGTTGTATTGGTACATGATTTCGGATCGTGGCACTCAGCTTTTGAATGCGTTGCACGCTTTGTGTTCGTTGCTGGCTTCTGTTTCGTGCCTTGTGCCCTCAGGATAGACCGGCTAATTTGCCGAGGCCTTTCATTTTGGCGCGGGCGGCCATGCTGCCGTATTGCTTCATCATGGTGCGCATTTGCATGTATTGCTTCAGAACCTGGTTGACGTCCTGGACGCTGGTGCCGCTGCCCTTTGCGATGCGCTTGCGGCGCTTGCCGTCGATGACGTTGTGGTCCTGGCGTTCCTGATTGGTCATGGAGTTGATGATGGCTTCGACTTGTTTCAGCTTGCCTTCATCGACGCTCGCGTCTTTAGGAATGTTTTGCAGTGGGCCGACTTTGGGCAACATGTCCACTAACTGTTCGAGCGGGCCCATTTTGCGGATCTGGCGAAGCTGATCGCGAAAATCTTCCAGAGTAAAACCGTCGGTGCGAAGTTTACGTTCGAGTTCGAGCGCGGCTTTTTTGTCGACGGCCTGCTCGGCGCGTTCGATGAGCGACATAATGTCGCCCATGCCAAGGATACGCGACACGATGCGTTCGGGATAAAAACCTTCCAGAGCATCATATTTTTCGCCCAGCCCGACAAACTTTACCGGAGCACCAGAAACTTTGCTGATGGAGAGCGCCGCACCGCCGCGCGCATCGCCGTCGAGTTTGGTGAGAATCACGCCGGTAAGGCCTAGGCGTTTGTGAAACTCTCCGGCGGAGCGCACCGCGTCCTGACCGATCATGGCGTCAGCGATGAAAAGAATCTCGCTGGGTTGCAATTCTTTTTTCAGATAGCCAAGCTCGTTCATCAGATCGTCATCGATGTGCAGACGTCCCGCAGTGTCCACGATGATGACGTCGCTGGCAGAGAGTTTTGCTTCCTTGATGGCGCCGCGAACAATTTCCAGAGGCTTATCGGTTCCCGCGCCGGGCCAGAGATTTACGTGAATGGCTTTGGCAACTTGCGCCAGCTGTTCGCGCGCGGCAGGACGGTACACGTCGGTGGAAACGACAATGGGGCGATGGCCGTGTTGCGCGAGCCATTTCGCGAGTTTGCCGGTGGTGGTGGTTTTGCCGGAACCTTGCAGGCCGACAATCATCCACACTGACGGCGGACGCGACGCGAAAAGCGGCTTGGCGTGTTTGCCGAGCAGTGTGGTGAGTTCATCGCGCACGAGCTTGATGACTTGCTGATCGGGCGAGAGTTGCAACATGACTTCGCTGCCCAGCGCCTTGCCGCGAATGCTGGCAAGAAGTTCGTCGACGACTGGGAGAGCAACGTCGCCTTCGAGCAAGGCTTCGCGAATTTCGGCGAGCGCGGCGTCGAGGTGCTCTTCCGTGAGCTTGCCCTGACCGCGGAGATTCTTGAAGGTGCGTTGTAGTTTTTCTGTAAGGTTTTCAAACATGGGAGCGGTTGTACGTCATAAGTTTTAAGTAATAAGTGTCAGAAAACATTTTTGCTGGCGTTTCGGCTGGGTGGCGACAATTCCACTTTCATTCTAGGCGCGGGGAAGAGAAGCGGTCAAACGGACCGGCGGCAATGTTGAGCGGTGAAGTGAACTGATCAGCGCGACTAGCTTGCCGGCGTCGACGTCTTTGACCTGCTGATGCAGTTGAGCGCCAGCGGCAATAAGGGATTCCAGGGCGGCTTTGATGTCCGGGACATTCCAATAGCCGAGCGGTCCGATAAGTCCTGCTTTATGACCATTGGGTTCCAAGTCGATCTCCTGGTCTGCGATCCGAAAGCCGACGTAATAAGGCTGTTCGACAAAAGGCTCGGCGTTCAAGAGCTTGCGAAAGAGCGTTGCGGCGCGCTGGGCATCTTTCACGGGATAGATAGAGGTTCTGATACCTTGATTCATGAACGAAAACCTCCTGGTCACATTAATTGAGTTCCGCACGTCAGCACTATGATGAAACGCATGGCGAGAATGTGACCGACCGATGACAGAACAGAATTGGCTGGCGGAGCAGTTCAAAGGAGCGGTGGGCGCGGCGTGGGTTGCGGGCCGACAGCCGCGAGTTGTTTTTGTGTTCGCTATTGAGGAGAGCAGAATCATTTCGATCGATCTGTTAGCCGATCCGGAACGGCTGCAGCAGTCGAACCTGAAACTGCTGGAAGACTGATGTGAGGGTTTAGCTGAGCCTAAAGGAAGTGAGCATGGCGAACGGGACCAAGGGACGGAGCCGAGGGAGAAAATCGGCGTCGCAAGGCGAACGTCTGAAGCTGCGTCCAATCGGGACGATTCGATCGACGATCAAGAATCGAAAAGCAGCGCCGAAACAGGGTTCGGAAGGAGCACCGAACGCGTGGCTTGAAGTGAATTCTTTCGCGGCGCGAGGTCTTGAGGGGATCTGCAAAGGAGACGAACTCTTTGTTGTGACTTGGCTGCACCAAGGGCGGCGCGACGTTCTACAAGTCCATCCGCGTTCTGACCCAACTCGCGCATTGACCGGAGTATTTGCGACGCGATCGCCGGACAGGCCAAATCCGCTAGGTCTTCATCGGGTGACGGTACGAAAGGTAGACAAGAAAAGGTTGCGGATTGGTCCGATAGAGGTGATCGACGGGACGCCGGTAGTGGATATCAAGCCGGTACTCTCTTGTGAGCCGGTGCGCTAAGCGCAGCGAGAATCGCCAATGTTCCAGCGGATTTTGCGAGGGCTACTACACGTGATGCAGATGGGTATCTTTGAAGTGCGTGGGATATTTTAAGCCGAAGCCGAGAAGGCGGTCGAAGCCGATGTGGGCGGTCCAGATCAGAGCGATGGGAGTTAGTTGCGGTTTGCTGACGAAATAAGCGCTAGCGAGCAGAATGGCTGGAGCGAAGTAGGTATGTGCGAAATTGTAGATATCTGAACCGATGCGGACGTTGGCGAGATAGCCGAGTATAAAGAGGTCTGGTGCCAGGAAGAGGATGACGAAGAGAAGCCAACCCGCGTGGAGTTGATGGTAGAAGAAAACGCTAAGAGCGAGAACCACTGCGCCTTCGACCTGGAGGAGGATTTTTGGTTTTGCGAGCATTGCAGGATCGTAACATCGCACCAGCGGCGTTTTCGACTGCCGAGTCGCTTTGTAGATGTGCTGTTATTCGGCTAGTCAGAGCGAAAGGCACAGAGCGGAGAGAAGAACCGACCTGAAGGTCGGCCGCTGCCACTGCCAAGACGATTGGCTAACGTGGACCTCGTGCAATCCTGCGGTCTAAACCCGGCGTTCGACCGGCGGCAATGAGTAACTGTCCCATCAAGAAGCGAGCTACGTAGCGAACCTTAGTGATGCAAACGGCTTTTACGGATTGACCTGTTCCGCGGAGGTGTTGGCGTTGTCCGTGGGCAGGGCGCAGTTGGCTACGCACTTCGACGCGAAGAATTCGACTTCTGCCTTTTTGTGAGGGATTTTGCCTGTTGCCTCTGGAACTACTAGCAAGGATTGGGGTCCATCGGAAGCGTTGAATGTGCATTGAAACGTTTGTGACTGGACGCCGCGCTGCTGGCAGGAACTCTTTTCCAGTGCCGGCTCCAGCATGTCCGGCTTGCTGTGGAGCAGGTTTGCGATTCCAGAGGGAAGTACCGCGACGAGCATGGGAGCCGGCGCCTTGATCTTGATGCTGATGACTTCGCCATCGCGTTCTGGAGTGTAGCCGCCATAGACTTTTAGAAACGACGTCAACTCATACTTTTCCTTGGCCTGCAGAATCCAGTGAAACTCCGGCGGAAAGCAATTGCTGATGCAAGCCCAACGGTAATACTGGATATACACATCGTTGGGCGAAACGAACCGCCGCGTCGCCGAATCGTGTGCGGTCAGCACGGTGGCAATTCCCACGCCGACTGCGCGATCAACCCTGCTATCAGGCCGCAGCACCGCGCCCAGTCCTGCGAACACTGCCGAATCCGTGCTATTGCGCTCGTCGCGAATCACCAGCGTCATCGGTTCGGGCGGCAGATCGCAGAGATAGGTGGTCTTTACGACGTGTTCACGCAAGCAGGTGTAGCGGAGATTGGCGATGGAGCCGGGATACTGCAGCACCTGGTTCCACGCCTCCTCGGAGGTCATGAAGATGGTGACCGGACGCTCTGACGCGATGTCAACGTGAAGGTTGCCGCCCTGTGGGCCCGGATGATAGGTGCGGCCAGTATGGTAGTTGGCAGGATCCAGCCGGACCGATTCGTCATTGGCTGGCTGCCATTCGAAGACTTTTTGCTGTGCGGAAGCCATTCCAGCACAAGCAAGGGCGAGCAAAAGCGTAAGGGCCGTGGTGGTTTTCATAGTAAGAACAGTATTTGAAAGGGACGAGCCGCTGGCAATGGAGCGAAAGGGCGATGATGCCTAGAAGTGTCCTGCCCGAATGGGCACAGCGAAATTCAGACGGTTAGAACGACAAGCGAACGCCTAGTTGGAGGGCGAAGGGGATGCCGACGGTGGTGCCGGGGCCGAAGAAGTCGCCGAGGGCGCCGGCGGGTACGCGGAGTTGTTTGACGCTGGTGATGGGCGTGGTTTGCGTGCAGGCCGGGTTGAGACAGAAAGCGGTGGCGTTGTTGAGGCTGTTGACGGGAGCGGGCAGCGCGGAAATGTCGCCTATGTAGTTGTTGCCGGGATTTTGGCGGTTCAGGAGATTGAAGAATTCTGCGAAGGGGCGGAGCTGAAGACCTTCCGCACGTTTCCAGTGAGCGCCCAAAGCGATGTTGCGGCTGACGCGGAGATCAACTTGATAGAACGGAGTCCCGCGGAACTGATCCAGCGTGGTTTGCACGCCATTGACTACGGCGCGGTCGTTGCCGGAGAAGCCGTCGTTCAAAATGTCGGCGGAAGTGGCGATGGTGAAGGGGCGCGCGCTTTCGAATTGCGAGAGCGTGGAGAGTTCGCAATGCCAGGGAAGTTGGAGCGTTCCGATCAGGACGAAGCGGTGGCGAATATCTTCACCGGAAGGGCCGTGATCGCCAGGGCCGAAAGCGTTGAGCGGATTCGAAACTCCATTGACGTAATCGAAGAGTTCGCCGACGACGGCTCCCCAGCTGGTGGCGCTGGAAAGAACGTAATTGGCGGTGAGTTCGAAGCGATTTGAAAAGCGATGCTGGAGCTGGACGGCCAGGCCGTTGTAGCTGGAACGATTGTCGGTGCGGAAGAGCGAAATGTTTGGCGAGACGGCGGGAAGAGAAAATCCAGAAATAAATTCGTAGCGGCGGTATTGGTGGACGCCTTGCTGATGTTCATAGGTGACGCTGAGGAGCCAGTTTTTTGCCCAGCCCAGGGAGAAATCGTGTTCGAAGCCAGCGCTCGCCTGGAGCGCGTAAGGCGTGTGGTAATTGGGGTCAATGAGGGCGCCCTGGCCGCCGTCTGCGCCGCTGGATAGGCACGCGGGATTTGTTAGATCGTATGTGAAGCATGGCGTGATCGGTTGATTGACGGCGGTGAAGGCGTCGACCCAGCCATTTTGCGCGAGGTCGTTGTAGTAGAGGCCGGCTCCGGCGCGGAAAACGGTGTGCTGCGATGCGCCGGGAGCGTAGGCGAAACCGAGACGTGGCGCGATGGCTTTGCGGTAGTCGTGCGGAATGCCATTGACGAACGGAATGTTGAGTGCGTTGAGAGTGGAGAACGCGGGATTTTGCGATTGGTCGCGGCCGGAAGCGGTGAACAGGCCGAATGTGGTGTCGTAACGCAAGCCGGCATTGATGGTGAAAGATGGCGTGACGCGCCAGGAATCTTCGGCATAGAAGCCGAGGCGGCGGAGAGATTGCGCGAAAGTACCATCGCCCGCGGGCGTATCCGTGCAGATGGTATCGGGAAGTGCGGCGGGGGAGCAGTTGAAATCGGCGGTGAATTGCGCGCGATTGTTGAGATAGAAAGACGGATCCTGCGTGAACTGAACGAGGTGTTCAGCGGTAGCGGCGAGCGCTCCGCGGAGGACCGGTTGGTGAATGAGGTTAACGCCGAAGCGAAGAGCGTGGCGGCCGGAAGTATGAAAAGCGTCGTAGCGGAATTGATATTTTTGCTGGTCGCGTTCGATGGGAAAAGCGGAAACGACGGTGGCGAATTGATTGTCACCGAAAGTTTCGAATCCCGAGGTGGTGTGGAAATTGGCACTGAAAGGAAAAGCCAGCGAGAGGCCAAGATCGGAATTGCGAGCTTTGGTGTGATGAAAGTTGCTGGCCTCGAGAGTCAGCGCCCCTAGCCAGTTGGGCGAGAAGCGATATTGCTGGCCGAGAAGGATGTTGTAGTAGTTCGAAGTGGTGGTTGATCCAGTGGAAGGAAGCGCGGCTTGCTGGACCAGATCGTTTTGCGTGTGATTGCGATCGAGCGAGGAGCGGAGAAACCATTGCGAATGTGCAGATTGCGTCCAGTCGAGACGCGTGTCGAAGAGACTATCGCGGAACGGAACGGGAACGTTTGTGGGAACGACGATGGAATAGATTCCGGGGATCAGTCCTTGCGATGCGAGTTGCGCGAGGGCGTTAAATTCGGATTGCGAGTTTGAGCTATAGGCGACGCTGGCGTTTTCGTCGATGTATTCGTAGGACGTGAAGAACCAGAGTTTATCGCTACGTATTGGGCCAGCAAATGTCGCGACGCCATTCTGGCGGGAGAAAGGCTGCTGGGGATCGGGCTCCGGATTATCGAGGGGATTGCGAGCGTTCAAATTTTTTCCGCGATAGTAATAGGAGGCGCTGCCGTGCCAGCCATTCGAACCGCGGCGGGTGGACAGAATGATGCTGCCGCCGTTGGTGCGCGAAGTGTCCGCGCCAAATTGCGCCGAGCGCACGACAAATTCTTGCATGGCTTCGGGAGAATAATTCTGCAGGAAGCCGCCGATGAAATCGTCATTGTTGTCGCCGCCGTCGACTGAAAAATCGACGTTGAGTCCGGAGCTTCCGCCAAAAGAGACTGCCGTGATGCGGGCTTTGGTGGGATCGGAAGGCTCCACGGGCGCGGTGAACGGCGCCATCAGCGAAATGTTTGCGAAGCTGCGCGCGGAGAGCGGAATTTCGTCGAGATCGTCGGCGGTGATTATGGTTTGAATGGTGCTGCTGGAAGTGTCGAGAGGATGACTGGCGAGAGACGGACCGTGATCGTGGACTTCAAGCGACTGGCGAAGGGATTCGGGAGTGAGGACGGAGCGTAGGACAGGATGCGCGCCAATGGAAATGACGACACGTTGCGTTTGCGGCGCGAAACCGTTTGCGGTGACGTCAACGGCATATGTGGCCGGGGAGAGAGCGGGGAACTGAGTTTCGCCGCGCGAGTCGGTGGTTTGCGAAAAACTTGAGGCGGATTTTTCTTCCGTTAATGTGACTTGCGCGGAGGCAATTGCGGCACCGGAAGAATCAACTACGTCGACGAGCAGGGAACCGCGGAATTCTTGTGCGGAGACTGTTGAATGCGCGGCGCATAGGGCGGTGGCGACGACGCCAATCGTTATGATGACCTGTAACGATGCTATGCGCATGAATGCGTCTCCGGGGCGAGCCAACACACGATTGTATGAGTAGACGCGCGGAATTGGGCAATCGTTTTTTGGGGGTAATGGGCAGAGTAATCGCGGATGAATACGGCAACAGCACCCGGTCTAAAGACTGGCCACTACAGATGCAAAACCATGATCGCTCTGCGCGAGCTGCCTTCGACCGTGAACAAAGTTGAATTAGGATAGACGCGGGATAAACCCGCTACATGAAGAACCGTTAGGGCTGCTGAAGGTGTGCGTCGAACCAGGCTACGGTGCGGCGGATACGATCGCGGCGATGTTCGGGCTTCACGAACATATGGCCTTCGTGTTCGTACACTACAAGTTGCGTTTCGACGCCCAGCGTTTTTAGCGCGTGCCAGAATTCATAGGATTGCGGCGTAGGGCATTCGCCGTCGCTGTCGCCGACGATGACCAGTGTGGGAGTCTTGGCCTTTTTTATAAATGTGATGGGCGAACTTCTTGCGTAGATCTCGGGATCGTCGTAAACGGATTTCCCAAAAAATGGAATCATCCACTGGTCGATTTTATTCTCGCCGTAGTAGCTTTGGTAATTAGCAATACCTGCTCCAGCCATGGCCGCTTTGAAGCGATTGGTCTGCGTCACCGCCCACATGGTCATGTAGCCGCCGTAGCTCCAACCGGTGATGCCGAGACGATTCGAATCGATGGGCGCGATTTTGATGGCTTGGTCGACGCCAGCAAGAATGTCGCGCAGATCGCCGTAGCCAAAATCTCTTACGTTGGCGCGGGTGAAAACTTCGCCATTGCCGAAGCTGCCGCGCGGATTAGGCTGCAAGACAAAATAGCCGGATGCGGCGAGCGCCATGCCAAAATTACCGCTGCCGGGCCAACTGGAAAGTACGGCCGCGCTGGGGCCGCCGTGCACTTCAACGATCATGGGATATTTTTTTGATGGATCAAAATTCGCGGGATAGACAAGCCAGCCTTGGACCTCATACGAATCGGATTTCCACTGGATACTTTTCGCCTGGCCCCATGCGGCGGTCACACCTTTGTTGCGCTGCGTGATCTGCTTCCAATCACCGTTCGGGCCCGCCCAAAGTTCCGGCGGCGCTGAAAAAGAACTGCGAATGGCGGCGGAAACTATGCCATCGCTGGAAATGGAAACGGATGGGCCCCAGGTGCCGATAGTGACGTGATCGGCCGCGGAATAAAGCGGTTCGATTTTGGAACTGGCGGGATCAAGGGAAATCACGGAGGATTCACCCTGCTTATATTCGCCCGCGATAATTTTTCCGTCGTGGGTCCAGGTGAGCCAACCGGCCGAAGCTTTGCGCTCCGGTGTGAGGTTTTGCGGTTTGCCGCCGCTTGCAGAAATCAGAAGGATGTCGCCGCCAACGGAGCCTTCATCGCTCATGAGACCTTCGATGAACGCGATGGCTTTGCCGTCGGGCGACCACGCCGGGAAAGAAATCTGTAACGAAGGCTTATAGATCTGCTTCATCAGGCCGGAAGTGGCGTCGAGAATAGAGAGTTCGGCGATCCACCAATTATTGTCGCCATTGCCGAGCGCGGAGCTGACCACGAAATTCAGTCCATTGGGCGCCCAATCGTATTCGTAGACATAGGTATCGGCGGGAGAGACCTGGCGAAGCTTGCTACTGGCGATATCGATTACTGCTAGACGCTGCTCGAAGAAGGCATCTTTAATTTCGCCGGTTTCAGGAACTTCAGCGACCAGCGGGCCTGCGGCGCGAGGAGCGTTTTCGGTGAACAGTGCAGCGATGGTTTTTCCGTCGGGAGAAAATTTTGGCGAAGCCAGAGTGCCCTTTACCTCGGTCAGGCGCTTAGCAGGTCCACCGGGTGCACCTTCCAGAGACAACTGGACCAAATACAACTGGGATTGACCGGCTTTCAGCGCGTCAGAGAGAAAAGCGATTCGCCGGCTGTCTGGAGACCACGCGATGTCGCTTTCCGCGCGCGGTCCGGATGCCGCGGTAATCCTGCGAACGGGAGCTTTGCCGTCAATCGTTGTCGCGAAAATTGCGGAGTTGCCGGTGTCGGTGGCGTCTTTGTCGCGGAGTTCCTCGACCCACGCCACTTTTTTGCCATCGGGAGAAACGGCAGCCTGCGTGAAGCCGCTGGCAGCATTGAGGGAGTGAATGGCCTGTTCGATGGCGGGCGAAACTTTATCTTTTTCGACGTCCTTGAGGCGCTTTTCTACGGCTTGCTTGGAGGTTTTCGGAGTTTGCGCAAATGCGGGAGTGCAGAGGAGAAAACCAGAAAGAACGAAAACGAGTGCGCGACGCGTCATGTGAACTGTCTCCTGAAAACGACATCGGCGGAAGAAGTGCCTTGGTACGATAGTGCCAGGGCTGTGCGCCGTGCAAGCGTGCGGGCCGGAGCGCTTCGACGCAGAGCGGGTGCAAACTCTAAAAGTTTAGATCCTTCAAATGGTGTGGGGGTTTGCGCGGGTGAAGCTATTGTTAGGCGGCGGTGAAACGCATAGAATTCGCGCGACGAAGTGTGCATGACACCTGTGGAGGCGCACCAATGAGCACGATGTCCGATCGCCGCGGATTTCTTTCCGCACTCAGCACAGTTGCCGCGGTTGCGGCGCTTCCCGCATCCAGAATTCGCGCGGACCTGGCGTGCCAACCACAGCCGGCGATGCCGGATGCGTCGCTTTACGAAAAGGATGAGGAGGCGTATTGGACTGGCCTGCGCAAACAATTCGTGATTCCCGACGACGAAGTGTATTTGAACAACGGAACCGTCGGGTCTTCGCCGATGCCGGTGTTGAAGGCCATCA